>Ga0126371_10006898_pt1 | contig 10135 bp, 7 predicted proteins | sample PanSoiMetaPlot_4_FD_110145 | JGI IMG/M metagenome (GOLD analysis project Ga0126371, IMG submission 110145) | Tropical forest soil microbial communities from Panama - MetaG Plot_4 | ecosystem: Environmental > Terrestrial > Soil > Tropical forest > Bulk soil | place: Panama | collected 2016-02-17
GCGACAACCACCGCAACGGCTTCGCCGGTGTAACAGACCTCTTGTCCCGCCAGCGCAAACTGGGTCAGCGACGTTTCGGAGAACGGGTTCGGCACCAGCATCGGCAGGCGCGTGGAGCGGAGCGCCGGATTGAGCTCACGCGCGGTGAGTACTGTGCGCACGCCCGGAATAGCGAGCGCCGGCCGCGGATCGATCGCATGTATCCGGGCATGTGCGAAAGGCGACCGCAGGAAAGCCGCATGCAGCATGTCCGGCAGTCGAATATCATCGACGAACTCGCCGTTGCCGGCGAGAAGCTGCGCGTCTTCGGTTCGCAAGATGCGCTGGCCGATCAAATTCCCTGCCCTGCTTGCGGCCGAACCGGCGCGCAAACCGCGACGTGGACCGCTCAATGTTTCAGCCATGCATGGACAACTGCGCCATAAGTCCCCGGTGCCGGAGATTCTGCCGCCCGCGGCCGCACGCCGGACAATCCGGTCCAGGCTTTGTGGATCAGATCGTAACTGTCCGGATCGGTGTGTTCGTACGGCTCCCGATATGCCATCCAGCTGTCGCCGGCGGAATGGAACAGCTTCAGAAGATAGCGTGTGCCATCGCGCAATTGCAGATCGGTTTGTTCGGTGCAGCCGTATTCACGGAAGAGGTCGGTGAACTCCGCGGTCAGATCGAGTTCGCCAATTTGCAGCACGGCGTAGAAATTCTCCCGCAGGAATTGGTACACGCGTGGCGCGTCTCTGATGTAGATTGCATAACGCCCATAGCCCGATGGGATGTAAGCGATATGCGTGGCGAGATATGCTGTATCGTAGAATTTTCTGTTCGTTGCACCGTCCGGGTAGCTGCGCGCGCTGGCGAGCGGATAATCCGCAAGATAGTGCCAGACGGAAACCGTCAGCTCACGCGCTGCCGCCGGTACAACCAGACCCGGAACAGTTTGGGCATCCATGAACGCAATGCTCCAGACCATCAGGTCCCAGACGTCGTCAGCCGAAGCGCCCGGATTGGCCAGTATGCGCCGATAATTGCCGCCAATGGCCATATCAAAAGAACCGCACGCCGCATAAGCGGCGTTGGTTTGTGCCGCCATCCGTGCAATGCGCGGGTCATCGGGCTCCAGCAAAGCATGGGCATAGATCGTGTGCGATAGTAGCGTGTAAAACTGACGGCAGCCTCGGCCTTCGGTCGTGCGATCGAGATATGGGGCGATTAACCGCAGGAGGATTTCGCGCGCCCCGGTTCTGGCTTTCTGACGAAAAGACATGTCCGATGCTGCATAGGAAGCATCGACCAGCGACTCCACGGCATTGTCGTCCAGCATAGCCACTTCCGCCGGGTGTGTTGAAAAAAAGCCGATGAGTTCGTCTAGTCCTTTCGTGGCCGCGCGAACGGCGTCGTTTCCCTCATTGGCGGACCAGGGTGACGTATTCAGAACATTTTTAAGGCTTGGGGATGGCCGCCAGCTTTCAGGCATGGCGGACGGGTCGCTGACGCATAAAGGTTCGGATGCCGCAGCAAATCTCGTGTCCGCGCAACCGCAGGACAAGAGCATAAGAATCGCCGCAATCTCGAACCGCATTTGTCCCGGCAGCGTGTTTTGAAAAGCCGGGCAAGCCTAGAGCAGGTTCCGACCGGATGGAACCGTTTGCGCCGGAGCGATCTTATCGATTCGGATGTGGCCGTGTTCGCGCCAAAGCTCCTCCTGGGCAATATGCAACAGAATGCGGCGATGATTTTCTCCGGATAGCTGCTCGACAAGCGTGCGGCTTTCTCCGGCAGATCTCTGGTATCGATCCGCATTCGCCATTCTACGGACTCCGGATTGGACCTTGTGCAGACTACTGGCAGATTTTCTACCGGGCTGTTATTCGCAGATCCGATTGAGCTTTTGCCGTAACGCAGCCGATTGCGGCAGTGACAGATTCAGATGCTCTGTTTTGCGGTAATACATACCTAATAATTTGCCGCGAAACTGATTTCGAAACCGGGGGTGGGTTCGAAATTGCATAACGTCACAAAATTCCTGCTGACGGTTACGGCATTTTTGGGTTGCATTGTGCTGTACACTGCCGTGCAAATCCCCGGCGTGGCTCCGATGCTCTGCCCATGGTGCTTCGGATTCGAACGCCTCGAGCCCGGCCTGTACATCGAGAAAACCGCATCCGAATCCGCGCGGCAGCAGACGGAAGCGACATTGCATCAGAGCAAACTCGCGGTCGGACGCTATTTTGGCCCGCTGCAGAGCGATCCCGATATATTTGTATGCGTGACCCAGGGCTGTTACCTCAATGCCGAACGGCGTGGGGGACAGACCGTCGGAATATCGTTCCTCGATTGGGTGGTTCTGCTCTCGCCGCGTGCGAATACCAAAGTGGCCCTTGCACATGAACTATCGCACACGGAGCTTCACACCCGCCTGGGTCCCAGGATGTTCGCAGTGCCGATCTGGTTTGACGAAGGGCTGGCGGTCAATATCTCCGATGATCCGCGCTATCTCGCGCCTCCGGGATCCGATACGCGGTGCACGGTGCCCCGGCCGAAACGCATGCCGCTCAATGGTGCAACCTGGGTCAGCGCGACAGAAGCCAGCAACACTCCCTATGCCGAAGCCGCATGCCTGGTCAGTATCTGGCTCCAGGAGCAGGGGAGCGTGAATGGTGTTCTGAAATTGGTTTCGGACATCAAGGCAGGCGTTCCGTTCTCCCGCGCATACGACTTTGACCCGGATGCGCCGCCGCACGCGTGACCGACGGGTGGTTCCCTCTTGTGTCACGACCGGGCTTGACCCGGCCGCTCAGCCGCGCGGCGTCTGCCGCGCGAATAAATTCTTTTTAGTGCGCCGACGCGCGCCTACTGGATAGCAGGGTCGAGCCCTGCCATGACACAGAGTGTGGGCACGCAAAACTAGATTCCTTTGATTGTCGCGCAATCTTCGGCGAACCGCTCACACTTCGCCGGATTGCGCTCTAGGCGGCCTGGCTGCGCCGTGACTTCTGAATTGCCGCCACCAGAGATTCGCGCAACGCCTCTTTGGTGTAAGGCTTGTTGAGGTAGATCGCGTCTTCCACCGCGAAGCCATGCCGCTTGCGGGATCCGTAGCCACTCGCGAAAACGATTGGCGTGCCCTTGGCGCGAAGGAGTTCCGCGACCTCAAAGCTGCTTTTGCCGTTGATGTTGATATCGAGTATCGCCACGTCGATAGACTCATCCGTGGCAGCTTTTGCGGCCTCTTCGAGCGTGTTGACGACACTGACCTTTGCGACGCCGAATGACGTGAGTGTCTGCTCGGCATCCAGGGCGATCAGATACTCGTCTTCCAGCAGTAGAACCGACAATCCATCAAACGGGTCCATGGTTTTGTCCAATCAGAAAGGAGCGGATAACGTGCATGTCACGCCATTCGGGGAAAGCTGGTAAATGCACTCCCCCTGAAGGTCGTAAACGACAGCATTGCGAATCAATTTGGTGCCAAAACTTTCTTTGACCGCCGCCGGCGAGGGACCACAGAATCCGGATTCGGTCCACGTCATGGTCAAGTCCCGCCCGGCGCCGTCTTCCCGCACCACCCATTCGACACCCAGTTTTCCGTCCGGATGCGCGAGTGCGCCATACTTCGCCGCATTGGTGGCCAATTCGTGCAGCGTCATTGTCAGGGTCAGTGCATGTTTGGGCGGAAGACTGACTTTCGGTCCGGATAGCACGATCCGGTTGCCCTGCTCGAACGGATCGAGTTCAGCCTTGATGATGTCCAGCAGCGAAACGTCGCGCCAGTCGTGCTGGGTCAGAAGGTCGTGGGTTGCAGCGAGAGCGCCGACGCGCTGTCGCAGTGTTTCGACCAGATCCTCCTGATTGGCTTTTGTGGCAACGGTCTGGTTGACGATCGATGCAACGGTGGCGAGCGTATTTTTGACCCGGTGCTGCAATTCGTCCATCAGGCGCCGCAGCTCACGTTCGAGGCGGCGCAATTCCGTAACATCCTTGAAGATGATTCCAACCGCGACCACGCGGCCGTCTTCTTCGTAAGGGTAAAAATCGATCAGGAAATCCTGGGCATCGCGACCGTCGACATCAATTACTGCCGCTTCGACACTGGTGATCTGCGCCCCGCGCTCGAACACCTCCGCAATGGGAACCAGCATTCGTTCGGTCAGTCCGTTGGCCGTATCCGTTAGCGTGCGGCCCATTATCTGCTCAATTGCCACGCCGGCAGCATCGGCAAACCGCTGATTGGATTTGAGATAGCGGTTATTCCTGTCGACCAGCGCCATTCCGACCGGCGCGGTCGTGTAAAGCCGTTCGATTTCGAGACTGCGCTGGCGCACAATATCTTCGTTGTGCACCACATCGGCCTGCGCCTGGCGGATTTTCGTCACGTCCGAGAACACCAGCACCACGCCGTCACCGGCCCCGGTCACGTCCCGGTAGGGCAGCACGCGCAGGACGTAATTCTCGCGCCCATCGTCGATATCCAGCTCCTGTTCGACCGGCTCCCCTGTCGCGAGCACCTGCCGCCCGAGCTTTTCAAGCTCCGCCTGATTGGCGCGCGACACCACATCCGAGAACGGCCGGCCGCGGTCCTGTTCCTGAAAGCGGAAAAGCGATCTTGTCGCGGGCGTGAAAGTCCGGATACGCATTTTCCGGTCGAGGAAGATGGTCGGTACCTCGGTGCTCTCGATCAGGTTCTGCAAATCGCTGTTCGCGCGGGCGAGCTGGTCGACTTTGTTCTTCAGTTCCTCATTGACGGTTGCCAGCTCTTCATTTGTCGACTGAAGCTCCTCGTTCATCGACATCATTTCTTCATTGGAGCTTTTCAGCTCCTCATTCGAGGTCTCCAGCTCTTCGACGGCGGAACACAGTTTGGAGCGTGTCTCGTCCAGCTCATCCTCGAGCTGCCCGACCCGGTCGTCTTCGGAGTAAGTATCGTCGGTTGATTCCGATTCTTTCTCGGCATGGGGCAGGCCCGTCGCATCGTTGAAGACAACAAGAACCTCGCTCTCGTTCAGCGGATCGGCGGAGAGGTCAACCGACAGCGGCTGACCATCATCATCCTCGATCCGCACTTCCCGTTTGATGACACGTTTGCGGGTTCTGCGCGCGTTTTCGAGGGCACTGCGCAGTGCCGATCGCAAGCCCCGTTTCGCCAGATCGGTGATCTTGCTGGAAGGCGCTCCCTCCGCGAGTTCGAGAAATTTCCCGGTACGGCCCGACGCCCTGACGACGTTGTAGTCTTCGTTCACCACCACATGCGGTGGCGCGTAGCGTTCCATGATGCGCCGGGCAACCACATCGGGCTTGTCCGCGATGTTGCGCCGGTCTCCCTCCATTTCCACCGTCACATGCGTCAGCGGTTGCACGAACAGCGGCATGGCGACCGGCTGACGATATGCGCCGCGTCTCCGGTACAGCCGGGTGGCAGGATCGGCCGCCTCGAAAAGATCGTTCCGGCTGGCGATGTTTTCTGCTGAGCCGAGGAACAGCCAGCCCTTGTTGCGCAGCGAATAGTGGAACACAGGAATCAGGCGCTGCTGCAGGCCGGCGTTGAAATAGATCAGAAGATTGCGGCAGACGATCATGTCCACGCGCGAGAATGGCGGGTCCTTGATCAGGTTGTGATTCGATACCCGCACCATGTCGCGGATGCTTTGCACCAGCGCGTAATTGTCGTCCTGCGCGAAGAAGTAGCGGTCGAGCAGTTCCGGCGGCACTTCCTTGATTGCCCCATGCGGGTAGCTCGCAGCGCGCGCCTTCTGCAGCATCTGCTCGTCGATATCGGTGGCAAATATCTGGATTGATGGCCGCGTCCGCATGCGCGCCAGCGCCTCCGATATCAGGATCGCGATGCTGTAGGTTTCCTCTCCGCTTGAACAACCCGGCGTCCAGATGCGGATCGTGTCGCCGGCGCCTTTGTCGCGCAGCAGTTCGGGAATCACTTCGCGGCGGAGATAATCGAAGGCTTCTGAATCGCGGAAGAAGCGGGTGACATTGATGAGAAGATCGCGGAAGAGCAGTTCGGCCTCGTCGGGCTTTTCCCGCAGGAGTTTGAGATAAGCTTCGGCATCGACGGCGCCGATCACCTGCATCCGGCGCTGAATCCGGCGCAACATGGTGCTGCGTTTGTATTGGCTGAAGTCATGACCCAGGTGCCGGCGAAGCTCCTGGCAAACCTGCAGCAGAAAGTCGGTAAAATCCGGAAGCTGGAAAACCGTCGCCTGGCCGCGTTCGAAATAGTCGCGAATGGCCTCGGGCATTTCGCCGACCTTAAGAATTTTGTCGACCAGTCCGGTCGCGACCGCGCTTCGCGGCATGCCGTCGTAACGGGCCGTATCAGGGTCCTGCACCAGCGTCAGTCCGCCGGCCTCCTTGACCGCGCGCAATCCTTCGCTGCCATCCGCGCCTGTCCCGGAGAGGACAATGCAGGCTGCATTCGGGCCCTGATCCTGTGCCAGGCTGCGGAAGAAGACGTCGATCGGCCGGCGAAATCCGCGCGGCTCCGAGAAGTCCGAAAGCCGCAATGAGCCGTCGTGGATGGAAAGGCTGGCATTTGGCGGAATCAGATAAACCGAATTCGGCTCGACATTCATGCCGTCGCTGACCTGACGCACCGGCATTTCGGTGCGCCGGCCGAGCAGATCGGCCAACATGCTTTCGTGGTTGGGATCGAGGTGCTGCACCAGCACATAGGCGAGACCCGCATCGGCCGGCGCGGCGCTGAGAAATGTCTGGAATGCTTCCAGTCCGCCTGCCGAAGCTCCCACACCGACGATTGGACAGGGGGCCGTCCGTGTCGCGGCCGCAGTATCGTCGGACGTTATAATGTCATCGCTGCCGAGCAGCTCCATACCGTCGGGAGTCATGGTCAGTTTGTCAAAAAGCTTGAACGATGCGACCGCTTAAACGCGAAGTTCTGATCCGGGTTCCCACTGTTAACTCTTTGAATTGCAGCTCTTTGGAATTGCAATTGAGCCTTTGCAGAGAGCTTTCGGACGGTACTCTACCGGTCCGAATAGAGCGGTTGGTCGCAGGGGCGATGCTGGAACACTTGATCTCGTCAGCGCGTTACCCGGCGCGACATTGAATTGGCGCAGAACCGTTCCGCCGGCCACAGATGAATATCAGGTGAATGCGCGTCTCAGGCCAAGTTAAGGCCAGCTGCGGTACATCGCGTCCCAGTTCTCGGGAAAGGAGACTTCAGATGAAGACTTTTGCAAAAACCGTTTTGGGCTCCCTGATGGTCGCCGGAGCGGCCGTCGCAATGGCAGCGCCCGCGAGTGCCGGTGTCGGCGTGTCGGTGAATCTCGGATTGTTCGGGCCGCCGGTTGTGGCTGCTCCTCCTCCTCCGCCGCCGGCTTATGTGGCCCCTCCATACTGCTATGGCGCCTATTACTATGCCAATTGCGGCTTCCAGGTTTACGGCGAGCCGGTGTTCTGGAACGGCTACTGGTACAACAATGCGCCGTACCGGATGATCCGTGGACGTCGTGAATTCTGGGTCAACGGCGGCTGGCACGAAGCCCGCGTGCGCGATCGCGATGGCGACCGCGACCGTCGCGATTTCGATCATGATCGCCGCGACCACGACAGGCGTTAGCCGAAACTGTTGAGTAAAGGCCGCGCGGGATTGCCCCGCGCGGCCTTTTCGTTATTCGCGGCGGCGCTTGCGGGAAACGCCGCTGGGGCTTTCGCTCGTCGGTTCTTTCCAGCGATGCACCGTACCAAGATCGATTCCAAAAAGGTCAAGCAGCCTTCCGATCGAATGATCGATCATTTCATCCAGCGTTTTCGGGCGCGCGTAGAAAGCCGGCACGATCGGAGCGATGATCGCGCCCGTTTCGGAAAGCTGCGTCATGCTGCGCAGATGCCCGGTATGCAGCGGTGTTTCGCGCAAAGCCAGCACCAGCCGGCGCCGCTCCTTCAAGACAACGTCCGCCGCGCGGGACAGCAGATTGTCCGTCACGCCATGGGCGATTTCGCTCATGGTGTGGACCGAGCAGGGCAGGATCAGCATGCCCATGGTCTGGAATGAGCCCGATGAAATCGCAGCGCCGACATCGCCAAACGGATGAAACACGGAAGCCAGTTCGCGCACCGATTTGGGTTTGACATCGGTTTCATAGGTCATGGTCAGTTCAGCGGCCGGGCTGACCACAAGATGGGTTTCGATGCCTGTCCGCCGGAGCAATTCAAGCGCGCGGATGCCGTAGATCACTCCGGAGGCGCCGGAAATTCCCAGGATCAGGCGCGGCGGGGGCGTGGGTTTGGCCATGGGGGGAAAGGTGTCCTCAGAGCGTGTTCGGCTTACGTGCAACCAACGCGTTCACCTTCCCTCCCTGCGTGGGAAGGTGCCCGTAGCGCGTCGCGCGAAGCAGGGCGAATGGCGGGCGGCAGGGGGGCGCGTTGGGCGATCAATCCCATCTTTCGGGCGCCACACGCTGCGGCTTGCGCCGCAGCTGCGCCCGTTCGGGCTAAAATCGCCTCCGGAGATTTCTTCACGGCCTCGATCCCCCGCGCTTCGCGCTGATGCGCTCGCGGGGGGAAAGAGAAACTGAAAGTAACCCTGACCGGGCCGATCGTCCCTACTCCCCTTTATTCTTTTCCACCGAGCGGACCGGGGTTTCCGGTATCACGCCGGCGCGGCGGCGGCTGAACGTATCACGTCCGGTTTCTTCCCATTTTCCCTCAACGGCGAGTTGTGCCCATTGCGCCCATTTCTGCTCCCAATCGCCGAGCGAATAGCCGTACCAGGGCGGTTGCGGATTGAGCTCCGGCAGGCCGAGTTCGGACCATATCGTTTTTGCCCGCTCCATGAATTCTTTCGCCGGAAGCGCAAAGGGTGGCATTTTGGTTTTTGGCGTGGCGTCGATCAGCAGGGTCGAATCGCTGGACCGTGTGCCTGATTTTGGTCCGTGGCCGCTGGACTTGTACGGCGTCACGTGCAGATCTTCGCCAAGATTGGTGCGGTAAGCGAGTGACCAGAGCACGGCATCCGCATTGGATGCATCGATATCTTCACCAAGCGCGATGACGATCTTGCCGCATTGGGCCTGCAATGTGGATGCACCCTGCAATCCGCGCCACACTTCGCTCCGAGGCGTGCCATGCGCGAAATTCAGGAAGATCACCGGCCGCACGTTGGTCAGCGGCTCATGCATGATCACGCGCGTGATGCCTCTTACTCCGAGATGGTCGCGCAAGTGCGACAGAAACAGCGGCTCGTAGGCGACCTTTTTGGTCACACTCGATTCTGATGGTGTGACCTGGCTGATGATCGAAACGAATACGGGTTTCGGCTTCATCGTGATCGCGGTCACCTGCATCGACATATTGTAATCTTCGAGCGCTACATGGCCGTGCGATTCGCCGAATGGTCCTTCGGGCTCGAGCAGTTCGGAATCGATCATACCCTCGATGACGATTTCCGAATCCGCCGGCACTTCGAGATTGTTGGTCACGCAACGCACTGTGCGCACCGGCTGTCCGAGCAGCGCGCCGGCCACGCCCATTTCATCAAAATCGACGGCGAGTTTTTGCGGGCCGGTGAAGAAAATTGCCGGCGCACATCCGACAACGATGGCGATCGGCATCGGCTCGCCGCGCTTCTGATATTTCTGCCAGTGGTAATAACCGCCCGCGCCGGTCAGGCGTGACGCCATACGCACGCCCAGCCGGTCCGTGGCTTTCAGCTGTCCGCGATAGGTGCCCATGTTGCGCACGCCGGATTCGGGGTCGGCCGTGATGCACAGGGTTGCCGTCAGATAGGGTGCGGCATCAAAGCCCGGCGTCGAGATCGGCACCGGCAGAGCCGCAAGCCCGCCGCCATGCGCCCGCAGCGCATCACCCTTGATGACAACCTCCTGACACGGAGCGGTGGTGACGGTGACCGGCGCAACCGGATTCTGGATGGCGTTTAGCCATGCCGTTCCGATGCCGTCCACCGGCACGCCGAGTCCGAGGGCGTAGATTTCGGACGATGCGGCCAATGCACCTGCCACCACGGGAATGTCGAATTTCCTGCCGTCGCTGCCGAACACATTGGTGAAGACGAATGCCCGCCGCTTGTCTTCAGGCAGCGCGCCCTGAAACTGCCAACGCGCCAGCGGATGGAGCTCGGTGTCCTTGTTGATCGGCCGGTCCACCCGCA
>Ga0126371_10006899_pt1 | contig 10135 bp, 11 predicted proteins | sample PanSoiMetaPlot_4_FD_110145 | JGI IMG/M metagenome (GOLD analysis project Ga0126371, IMG submission 110145) | Tropical forest soil microbial communities from Panama - MetaG Plot_4 | ecosystem: Environmental > Terrestrial > Soil > Tropical forest > Bulk soil | place: Panama | collected 2016-02-17
ACCGCAGTCGCACGCGGACAAACCCCAATTCGAGGCAAGCGAAAGCGAGAAGGAGCACGTCGCGCAAGCGCGCGGCGAGGTCGCAAGCCAGGGTCATCGCAGCGCTGACACATCACAATCGCTGTCCGGTGAACCTTCGGGCGCGAGCCCGAGCGTCTCAAATGATGCATCCACAACGACAATGGTCGCCGAGCCTGCCCAGACCACGCCGACCGGCGCAGCGTCCACAGCGATCACAGCTGCCGTTGCGCAACCTGTGGCTCAGCAAGCGGCGGCGATTCCACTTGCAGGCCTCGCGGTTGAAATCGCCGGTAAGGCAATTGCCGGCAAGAACCGTTTCGAGATTCGCCTTGATCCGCCAGAACTCGGCCGCATAGAGGTCCGGCTCGACGTCGACCGCGATGGCAACGTGACGTCGCGTTTGACCGTCGACCGTGCCGATACTTTGGATTTGCTGCGCCGCGACGCCTCCGGGCTTGAACGCGCATTGCAGGATGCCGGTCTTAAGACGGCCGACAACGGACTCCAGTTCTCGCTACGCGATCAATCGACGAGTCAACAGCAAACAAACGGCAGCGCCAACGCCGCGCAGATTATGGTGCAGGATGAAACGCTTCCGTCAGCCGATGCGATCCCGCAAAACTACGGCCGTCTCCTCGGACAGGGTGGCGGGCTGGATATTCGAGTTTGAGGACGAACCATGACGACGATCCCAGCGACTTCAGTTAGCTCCACCGGCGCAAGCTCCGTGTCGAATGCGATCGACAACACTGAGATTGCCAGCAATTTTACCACTTTCCTGCAATTGCTGACGACGCAGCTGAAAAATCAAAATCCGCTCGACCCGCTCGACACCAATCAATTCACCCAGCAACTGGTGGAATTCGCTCAAGTCGAGCAACAGATGAAGTCCAACGATCAACTCTCAAGCCTGGTGTCGCTCGAAAAGAGCGCGACGGCCACAACAGCGCTTGCCTATGTCGGCGCGACGGTCGTGGTGGACGGCTCGACTGCGCAATTGACCGGCAGCACGGCCAACTGGAGCCTCAACGTGACGAAGCCGTCGACCGCCACCATCACCATCAAGGATTCCACCGGTCAAAATGCCTTCACCGGTACTGTCGCGGTCAATCCGGGCACGCAAAATTTTACCTGGAATGGCCGAGGAAACGACGGTCGGCTCTGGCCCGACGGCAGCTACACGCTGACCGCCACGGCGGTGGATGCCAACAATCAGTCCGTTGCGATCTCAACCGAAGTGCAGGCGACCGTCGACTCGGTCGACCTCACACAAGACCCGCCTCAACTCTCAATCAACGGACAGAACTATACGCTCGACAAGATCAAGCGCATTGTTCGACGCAGCACCTAGTTGCAAGGCAGGGAACCTCTTACCCGCGCACATCGCCGGGTTGCTTCACACTCCCTGAATACCGGCTGTTAACGCCTAAGGTGACGCCGGGATACCAAACTGGGGCATCCGTAACCAAAAGGTTATCGGAAGCCAGGCAAAGATTGCCTGTTGTATTTGTCATGCTTAGGCAAATTTTAAGCCGCGGCTTGTAGTTTTTCTGCAGTAGCTGTCAGTCGAGTCTTGTTTTGTGAGTACACCAATGACCGAACCCCATCGCCCGAGGGTCAAATATGTGATCGGGCCTGATGGCAGTCCGCTGACCATTGCGGACCTGCCGCCGCCGACGACAAAGCGCTGGGTCATCCGCCGAAAGGCCGAGGTGGTCGCCGCGGTACGTGGCGGCCTATTGTCCCTTGAGGAAGCTTGTGCACGCTACACGCTTACCGTCGAGGAGTTTCTCTCCTGGCAGGCTTCAATTGATCAGCACGGTCTCGCTGGCCTGCGCACGACGCGCATTCAGCAGTATCGTCAGTAGCCCTCGCCTGTCGTTGAGATCGGAAAGCCACCGCGTCGGTGAGCGATGATGTTCGCTGCCTTTGCGCGAACCGCGTGTTTCTTCGCGCGACCGTCTGACGAATTAACCGGGCGCTAACCTTAAACTGGGCAAATCTTGCCGGGTGAGGCGCATGCTTCGCGTCTCCTGCGGGTAGGACAAACCGGTGCAAGGTTTCTTCGATTTTGTGAAGTCGTTGGGTGCTGCGCGGATGGCGGCCATGGCCGCGGTGACGCTGGCCTTGATCGGCTTCTTCTCTTTCCTCATGGTCCGGATGACCACGCCGCAAATGGTGCCGTTATTTACCGACCTCTCGGTCGACGACAGCGCATCGATCATCAAAGACCTGGAACGGCAGGCGGTCCCCTACCAGCTCAAGAGCGACGGCGCCATCATCATGGTGCCCAAGGAAAGCGTTGCGCGACTGCGCATGAAGCTGGCGGAATCCGGGCTGCCAAAAGGCGGCGGTGTCGGATACGAAATTTTCGACAAGACCGATGCCCTCGGCGCGACGACGTTCGTGCAGAACATAAATCATTTGCGCGCGCTGGAAGGTGAACTGGCTCGAACGATCCGCAGCATTGATCGCGTACAGGCCGCTCGCGTTCATCTGGTTTTGCCGGAGCGCCCGCTTTTCTCGCGCGACAAAGTCGACGCTTCGGCGTCCATCGTGCTGAAAGTGCGAGGTACACTTGAAACGCAGCAGGTCAGGGCAATCCGCCATCTTGTTGCCAGCGCAGTGAACGGCCTTAAGCCCGAGCGGGTTTCCGTTATCGACGAAACCGGCAAATTGCTTGCTGACGGCGCCGCATCAGACAATCCGCTGAATGGTGCCAACTCCGATGAACGCAAGCTTGCCTACGAGAACCGCCTGCGTTCCGAGGTGGAAGCGATTGTGTCATCGGTGGTCGGCCCGGGTCACGCGCGCGTGCAGATCAATGCGGATTTCGACGTCAATCGCATCACGCAAACTTCGGATAAATTCGATCCTGATGGCCGGGTCCTGCGGTCGAGCCAGACCCGCGAAGAGCAGTCGGCCACGAGCGACAACAAAGAAGGCACCGTATCGGCCGGCACCGAATTGCCTGGCGGCAAACCACAGACCGAGGGCGCTACCAAGGGTGATCAAAGCAAAAAAACCGAGGAAATCGTCAATTACGAAATTTCGCGCACGACCAAGACCGAGGTGATTGAAGCCGGGCGCGTCAACCGGATTTCGGCGGCCGTACTGGTCGACGGTATTTACGCCAAGAACGACAAGGGTGAACTCGCCTATCAACCGCGGGCGAAAGAAGAAATCGATCGCATCGCTGCACTGGTCCGTTCGGCTATTGGCTTCGATGCCAAGCGCGGCGACCAGGTCGAAGTCGTCAATCTGCGCTTCGCTGAAACCACCCCCTCGCCGATCAACGAGCCGACTGGCTGGATGAGCTACCTGCAATTCACCAAGGACGACATCATGCGTGGCGCCGAACTCAGCGTCATGGCGGTGCTCGGCCTGGTCGTAATGTTCATGGTGGTGCGTCCGCTCGTGCGCAGGATCATCACGCCGGAAGGCATGCAGCCTGGCCAAGTCATGGCGGCCGGCGGAGCGGCGGCTTCGGGGGAGACGGCAGCGGCCGGCGGCATGGGCATCCCCGGCGTGGGCGGAAGCATCACCTCGACCGGCGGCCCAAACGTGTCGATCGTCGGCGGCGATGAAGCAGTTGCGATCTCCAACCGCACGTCGGCGATGATTGATATCGCCAAGGTACAAGGCCAGGTCCACGCACAGTCCGTCCAGAAGGTCGGTGAGCTCGCCGACAAGAACCCCCATGAAGCGGTTTCCATCATCCGCAACTGGCTCCATGAGGACGCAGCCTGATCCATGCCGTCAGCCTACGCCGAAAAGAAAGACAAGGCGGTCCGCGAGGATATCGGCGGGTTGATGGCTGAGCTGTCGCGTCGCCCGCAAAATTCGGAACGCATCCGCAAGCTCTCGGGTCCGGAACGGGCGGCTGTTCTCATGCTTTCTCTGGGCGAGCAATACGGCGCCAAGATTTTCAGCCTGCTCGATGACGATGAGCTGCGCGAAATATCGATCGTGATGTCGTCGCTTGGCACGATCGAGGCAGAATCGGTCGAACAATTGCTGCTTGAGTTTGTCGGCCGCATGTCGGCGTCCGGCGCGCTGCTTGGCAATTACGATGCCACCGAACGCTTGCTCAAACAGTATCTGCCGGCCGAACGCGTCGGCGGCATCATGGATGAGATCCGCGGTCCCGCCGGACGCAACATGTGGGAGAAGCTTGCCAACGTCCAGGAAGAGGTGCTCGCGAACTACCTCAAGAACGAATACCCGCAGACGGTCGCCGTCGTGCTTTCCAAGCTGCGGCCGGAACATGCCGCGCGTGTCCTCTCCATTCTGCCGGAGGATCTTTCGCTCGATTGCGTCAATCGCATGCTGAAGATGGAGGCGGTGCAGAAGGAAGTGATTGAGCGCGTCGAGCAGACCCTTCGTACGGAATTCATGTCCAACCTTTCGCAGACCCGTCGCCGCGATGCGCACGAAGTCATGGCGGAAATATTCAACAATTTCGATCGTCAGACCGAGACGCGCTTCCTCACTGCGCTCGAAGAGGAAAACCGCGACGCGGCCGAGCGCATCAAGGCGCTGATGTTCACCTTTGACGATCTGGTCAAGCTTGATACCGGGTCGGCACAGACTCTCATGCGCAATATCGACAAGGACAAGCTGGCAGTCGCCCTCAAGGGAGCCAACGAAACGGTCCGACAATTCTTCTTTACGAACATGTCGAGCCGCGCCGCCAAGATGTTGGTGGAAGACATGCAAGCCATGGGACCGGTGCGCCTGCGTGACGTCGATGAGGCGCAGGCGCTTCTGGTCAACATTGCCAAGGACCTCGCGGCCAAAGGCGAAATCCTGATCTCCAAGAGCCGCGGCGAAGACGAACTCATCTATTGAGATCCTGATGAAAGCAACGGCCAAATACCTGTTCGATGAGGACTTCGCTTCCGGCGAAAAGCCGACCATAACCTTGGTTGAGCACGAGCGTCGCCGTGCGGATGCCGAGTCGCAGGCCTACCGCTCCGGATTCGCCGCAGGCCAGGAACAGGCGCAACAAGATGCTGTGCAGCACATTGCAGCCTCGCTTGCCGTCATCGCGGATGGGCTTGGCAGGCTGGATGGCTCGCTTGCGGCGATCGAAACACGCCTTGAAACCGAGGCGGTGGAAGTCGCGGTGGCAGTCGCGGCAAAGCTCGCCCCGGCACTGCTCGCGCGGGAGCCGTTTGTGGAGATTTCCGCGCTCGCCACCGACTGCTTTCACCATCTGGTCTCGACCCCCTACATCGCCGTGCGGGTCGGTCCAGGGATTTACGACACCGCCAAAGAGAAGATCGAAGAGATCTCCCGCGCACGCGGTTTCGAGGGCCGGCTTGCGGTCGTGCCCGACGAGACGCTCGCGGCGGGCGATTGCCGCATCGAATGGGCCGACGGTGGTGTCATTCGTGACCAGTCCGCGACAGCATCGGCCATCGACGAAATGGTCGGTCGCTATATCTCGGCGCGTAACGCGCCCGCCGCATAGAAATTCGGGAGACAGCAGCAATGAGTGACGACACCAAGGTACCGCTCCCCGACCTCGAGAACGTCAGCGACGTGCAGATGGTCGCCGATGCAGGTCCGCTCGCACCGACGGACCCCGATTCGGTCAATCGCGGCGCTGCCGACCTCGAGGCGGTGTTCGACGTGCCGGTTCAGGTGTCGGCTGTGCTAGGCCGCGCCCATATGGAAGTCGGCAATTTGCTCAAGCTCGGCCCCGGCGCGGTACTGGAACTCGATCGCAAGGTCGGCGAGGCCATCGACATTTACGTCAACAACCGGCTGGTCGCACGTGGCGAAGTTGTTCTTGTGGAAGACAAGCTGGGCGTGACCATGACGGAAATCATCAAGGCGGATCACAACTGATGCACTCGATCATCCGCCATTTTTCCCGAGTGCTACGGAGCTAAGCCATGCGACTCCTGATCATCGGCACGCTCGGCGGCCAGCTCACCGCGGCGAGCAAGATCGCAATGGACAAGGGTGCCAGCGTCACGCACGCCCAAAGCAACGAGCAGGCGCTTGCCGTCCTCCGTTCCGGTCGCGGCGCTGATCTCCTGATGGTGGACGTCACGCTGGATATCCGCGACCTGGTGACGCGGCTCGACGCGGAACGCATCCATGTTCCGATCGTCGCCTGCGGCGTCACCAATGATGCGCGCGCAGCCGTCAACGCCATTCATGCCGGAGCCAAAGAGTACATCCCGTTGCCGCCCGATCCCGAGCTGATCGCAGCCGTGCTTGCCGCGGTCGCCGATGATTCCCGGGATTTGATCTATCGCGATGAGACGATGGCCAAGGTCGTCAAGCTCGCCCAGCAGATCGCAGGTTCCGACGCCTCCGTGCTCATCACTGGAGAAAGCGGGACGGGCAAGGAAGTCCTGGCGAGGTTCGTGCACGCGCGTAGCACACGCTCCAAAAAGCCTTTCATCACGGTGAACTGCGCGGCAATTCCCGAGAACCTGCTTGAATCAGAGCTGTTCGGGCACGAGAAAGGCTCCTTCACTGGCGCTCTCGCGCGCCGCATCGGAAAATTTGAAGAGGCGAATGGCGGCACCCTGCTGCTCGACGAAGTTTCGGAGATGGATGTCCGTCTCCAAGCCAAACTGCTGCGTGCCATTCAGGAGCGCGTCATTGACCGCGTCGGCGGCAATCGTCCGGTCCCGGTCGACATCCGCATTATCGCGACGTCAAACCGCAACCTCACCGATGCCGTACGCGAAGGCAAATTCCGCGAGGACCTGCTGTTCCGCCTCAACGTGGTCAATCTGAAGATTCCACCCTTGCGCGAACGGCCGGCCGACATCGGCGAGCTGTCGCATTACTTCATCAAAAAATATTCGCAGGCCAATGGCTTGCCGTTGCGCCCTTTGTCGACCGAAGCGCGCCGGACGCTCAGTATCAACCGCTGGCCGGGCAATGTGCGCGAACTGGAAAATACGCTGCACCGCGCGGTTCTGCTTTCGATCGGAGCTGAAATAGGCGTCGACGGCATCCTTTCGCCGGATGGCGCACGGCTCGATCAGTCGCGTGGAACCGATGTTGCAGCGCAGGCTGCCATGGCGGCCGAGCAAATCACCCGCAACCTGGTTGGCCGCACGGTGGCCGAAGTCGAACGCGACCTGATCCTGGAGACGCTGCGGCATTGTCTCGGCAATCGCACCCATGCAGCGAACATCCTCGGCATTTCGATCCGGACCCTGCGCAACAAGCTCAACGAATATGCGGCCGACGGTGCGCCGATCCCGCCACCCCATGGTGGCTCTGAATTCAAGGGCGCCGCGTAACTCATGGAGCCCTGTGTCGGCCCTGTACGGTGACAATAGTTTATAAAATCTGTCCCGCGTCGTTGTGGAGGGAAGCCGAACAGGCGGGCGTCTTTCGCGGCTCGGAGATCGATCGCCGTGACGGTTTCATCCATTTTTCCGACGCGTCGCAGGTCGTTGAGACCGCCGCAAAGCATTTCGCCGGACAACGCGACCTACTGCTGGTCCGTGTCGACACCACAAGACTTGGAAACCGTTTGAGGTGGGAGCCCTCGCGTGGCGGCGCCCTCTTCCCTCACCTCTACGGTGATCTCGACCTGGCGTCGGTGATGCGCGTGGATCCGCTACCGTTGGCGTCCGATGGGCGCCACGTATTTCCGGTGCTCGAAGACTGATGTCGAAGCGTGGCGGCGGTGTAATTGTCGCTGTTCCCGCAAAGACCTACAGTTGGACCCTGAACGGGCACAAGCGCCGATACCGATGGATCTTGACGACAACCGCACACTGATTGCCGCCGCACTCGGCCGAATTCCGGCCGGCGACCGTGCCGCGTTGCAAACGGTCTATCGTCTCACCTCGACGAAGCTTTTTGGCGTTTGCCTTCGTATCTTGGGGGAGCGCGGCGAAGCGGAGGACGTGCTGCAGGAGGTTTACGTGACCGTGTGGCGCAAGGCCGCCGATTTCGATGCCGAGCGGGCGAGCCCGATAACCTGGCTCATTGCGATCGCGCGTAACCGTTCGATCGATCGGCTACGCGCGTCACGGCAAAGCAGGAATATGGATCCGATCGAAAGCGCTGGCGAGGTCGCCGATACTACGGCCGGCGCCGAGGCCGCAATGGAAAGCATGCAGACGCACGCGCGCCTGCATGGCTGCCTGAACGGACTTGCTGTGCACGAGCGCGCCGCGCTGCGCGGGGCGTTTTTTGACGGCAACACCTACGAAGATCTTGCCGTCCGCATGAAAGTGCCGCTTGGGACGATGAAGAGTTGGATACGGCGCGCCCTGATCAAACTGAAGGCATGCCTGGATCAATGACCGACACGCTCGACCATAACGGCCTTCCCGAGGACGAATTGCTCGCCGCCGAGTACGCGCTGGGCGTGCTCGCCGGCACGGAACGTATGGCGGTTGAACAGCGCGTGACGCGCGACCGCGGCTTTGCGCGGCTTGTCTCTGACTGGGAGCTGCGCCTTGCGCCATGGGCTGCGGAAAGTTCTGAAGTGGCACCCTCGCCACAGGTTTGGGACCGGATCGCGAGCGCTCTGCCCACGCAACCGCAGAGCGGCGGCGTGTGGCAGAGTCTCAATTTCTGGCGGGGATTCGGTCTTGCAGCGGGGGTCTTCGCCGCTGCCTGCCTCGGGGCATTGATCTATCTCGGTACGCTCGTCCAGCAGCCTCTCGTCGCGACCATCGAGGGCGGCGGCCATCGGCATTTCGTTGCCACTATTGATGTCGGTCGCGGAACGGTGGCGGTCGTACCGGCTGCTTTCAGCCCAGACGCAACGCGTGTTCCCGAACTGTGGCTGATCCCGCCGGACGGCAGGCCACGTGCAGTCGGCCTGCTCCGCGGCGACCAGCCTGTCACGTTGACGCTCCCAGCCGACCTCGCCGCTCTCGCGAAAAAAGACGCGATTCTGGCGGTCTCTCTGGAGCCGTCCGGCGGATCAACGACCGGCCTGCCGACCGGGCCGGTGATCGCCAGCGGCAAGCTCACGTCTCTGTGAACGTGCATCCCTCAGGACAGCGACTCCGTAGCTTCGATGTCTCCGGCATGGGGACGTCACACAGAGCAAAGGAGTTAAGCCATGAAACGCATCGTCAACCTCGCCCTCGCCGGCTTTGCTGCGGCGGCGCTCGCAGCCAATCTGGGCGCGATGGGCCCGGCTTTCGCGCAGATGAAGGAAAAGGAAAAGACCGTCACTGTCGGCGGCGCACCAATGTATCCATCCAAGAACATTGTGCAGAATGCAGTGAATTCGAAGGACCACACGACATTAGTTGCCGCTGTGAAGGCCGCAGGTCTCGTTGACACGCTGCAGTCTGCAGGCCCGTTCACGGTGTTCGCGCCAACCAATGACGCCTTCGCCAAGCTGCCGGCGGGCACTGTCGACACGCTCCTGAAGCCCGAGAACAAAAAGACCCTCACCAACGTGCTCACCTATCACGTCGTGCCTGGCCGTTTGACGGCGAAGGACTTGATGGAAAAGATCAGGGCCGGCAATGGCAAGGCCATGCTCAAGACGGTCGAAGGCGCCGATCTGACCTTCGCTGAAAAAGACGGCAAGCTCTGGGTTTGGGATGCCAAGGGCGATTCCGCCCAAGTCACAATCCGCAACGTAATGCAGTCGAACGGCGTCATCCACGTGATCGACACCGTGCTGTTGCCGGGCTGACCGTGACATCTGTCATGGTTGGACAATCCCAGCCATGACAGCCGCGGCGCTCACGACGCCGCAACGTCCTCTCCCTCTCCCCGGGGAGAGGACGGCTTTGCGGCAACGGAGCACCGTTGTTAACCCCGCGCTAACCATAGAATGGGCAAATATTGCCTGGGGAAGGGGTAATCGCCCACCAGACTCGCTACTCAGGCACCGCCAATGGTGCCTGCTTCCGGTTTGATGACCTTTGTATTGTCTTCGCGTCCGCGCCGCCCGGGGAATGGCGGCAGCGCGTGACTCAATGAGCGACATCACTGCCGCCCCGGCGACCGGTATCGGCGGGATCAAGCTACCTGGCCTCGGCGATATCGGCGCCTTCTTCAAGCGCGGCGACATCGCGCTTGCTATGGGCGTGCTCACGATTCTGGTGGTGTTGATCCTGCCGCTGCCGCCGCTGCTGCTGGATTTCTCGCTCGC
>Ga0126371_10006900_pt1 | contig 10135 bp, 7 predicted proteins | sample PanSoiMetaPlot_4_FD_110145 | JGI IMG/M metagenome (GOLD analysis project Ga0126371, IMG submission 110145) | Tropical forest soil microbial communities from Panama - MetaG Plot_4 | ecosystem: Environmental > Terrestrial > Soil > Tropical forest > Bulk soil | place: Panama | collected 2016-02-17
AAGTCCGTGGTTTGCCCCGCCAGTCTCCCCGGCATCTGGCGAACATATTTTTCGTGTGCCGCAATCACGCCGGCAAATGGTCCGCCGTAACTCGGCGGCAAGCCAAAGCTTTGCGCTTCGAGCGCCACGATGTCCGCCTCTCCCGGCGGCCGGAGCAGTCCGAGCGAAACGCCCTCGGCAATCGCCACGACCAACATCGCGCCAGCCGCGTGCGTGGCTTCGGCCAGCGACGCATACGATTCGATGGCGCCAAAAAAGTTTGGAGATTGCGCAACCACCGCGGCCACGTCGTCCCCGAGCGCGCGCTCGAGCGCTTTCCCATCGACGGTTCCGCTGGCGGTGAAGGGAATCTCCTCAATGCGCAATCCGGAATTCTTGGCGTAGGTTTTCAGCACATCGCGGTATTCCGGATGTACCGATCGCGCCACGAGGATGCGCCGCCGCCCGGTCAGCCTCTCCGCCATCAACGCCGCTTCCGTCGTGGCCGTTGAGCCGTCATACATCGAGGCGTTGGCCACGTCCTGTCCGGTGAGCTGGCACATCAATGTCTGAAACTCGAAAATCGCCTGCAGGGTGCCTTGCGAGATTTCCGCCTGGTAGGGAGTGTAGGAAGTAAGGAATTCGCCGCGCTGGATGATGGTGTCCGTCACCACCGAGCGTTGGTGGTTGTAAACGCCCGCGCCGAGAAAACTCGTGTAGCCCACTGCGTTTTCCGCCGCGCGCTCCATGAAATACTGGATGACTTCCGCTTCCGAGTAAGGCCCGGGAATCTTCAAGGCCTCGCGCAGCCGGTATTTTTCCGGAATGCTCGAAAAAAGCTCATCGATGGATTTTGCACCGATGGCGGCGAGCATCTCTTGCCGCTCGACGGGGCTCTTCGGGAGGTAGCGCATTAGGCGGAGGTTTCCTTGCCCTTCTCCGCGATATAGGCTTCATAGGCGGCCGCGTCCATCAAGTCGCTGATCCCTTTGGCATTGGTCAGTCGCACCTTGATCAGCCATGCGGCTCCGTGCGGGTCGTTGTTGATCGTCTCGGGTTTATTTTGAAGTTCGCCGTTGGCCTCAATGACTTCCCCCGAGGCCGGGGCGTAAATCTCGCTGACGGCCTTCACTGACTCCACCGTGCCAAACGATTTTCCCGCTTCAATCTTGGCGCCGGGCTTGGGCAGCTCGACAAAGACCACGTCGCCCAGTTCGTGCTGTGCGTGGTCGGTGATGCCGATCGTGGCGAGGTCTCCTTTCACCTCAATCCACTCGTGCTCTTTCGTGTAACGACGGTCTTTGGGATATCCCATCATGAATCTCCTCTAAGCCCCTTTAGGCATGATCCATTCGTAAGCGTCGCAAAAATCGAGGGGCGGACGCTAATTCTTTCGTGCAGCTGCATCCTCCATGGCTTTCTCGAGCTCCGGATGCTCGGTCAGGACCTCCAGCATGGCTTTGCGGCCCAACTCTTGCCCCATGTTCATCGCCGCAGTTTGGGATTCGACGAGCACTTGAGGCAACACCGAGGTCATCTTCTTGCCAAGCGGAGTTTGATAGAACTGGGCAAGTCCCTCGATGTCTTCTTTCGAGAGGTGTTTGTCGTAGATCGGAACGATTAGGTCCAAAAGGTCGTCGGTTTTAAGCTTGCTTTGAAACTTCTCAAAAAACAGCGGTATCAATTTGTCTTGGTATTCTCCGGGTGGCAACATTTTGGAGAGCGTCGGCTTCATGTTTGCGCTCATCTCGGAAATCACTTGTTCCATGGATTTCTTTGTACCTTGAACCTCGAACAGCCTTCGGATTGCGGCTTCCTTTACCGGGTCGATCTTGGGCGCGGATATGGAAGCTTGCTGCTGTACTTTTACAGGGACAGGTTGCGGTGTGACTGTGTCCTGACCAAACGCCAGGGGTGCCAACAAAAGAAAAGCAAAAGGCATAAGAATTCTCACAAAGTCTCCTTAAGTGGCGGCCTGTTTCTTGGGTCGCTTGTAAAACGGGGTTGCAACCACTTGAGCCTTGCATTTCTGTCCGCGAATCTCCACATACAGAATCGTACCCACCGCCGAATACGTCGGCGGCAGGTAGGCGAGCGCAATGTTTTTGCCCAAAGTCGGGGAAGGCGAACCACTGGTCACCACGCCAATGCGTTCGCCGGCTTCGTTTGAGCAGCAATACTCGTCCCGTGCTATGCCGCGATCGATCATCTCGAGGCCTACCAGCGTGCGCGTCAATCCCGCGGCCTTGGAGCGCTCTAGCGCCGCGCGGCCGATAAAATCACCCTTCTCCATTTTGCAGTACCGCTCCAGCCCCGCTTCCGATACATTGATCTTCTCGCTGATCTCGTGCCCGTACAGCGCCATCTTCGATTCCAGCCGGAGCGTGTTGCGCGCGCCCAAGCCGCAGGGAACAATTCCGAATTCATGCCCTGCCTCGATCACCTGGTTCCAGACTGTTTCGCTTGTCGCCACGTCGGACGGCACATAAATTTCAAATCCATCCTCGCCCGTATATCCCGTGCGCGCAATCAGGGTGTTCTTCAGGCCGCAGACCGTGCCCTGGGTGAACCAATAATTCTTAATGACGCTCAAATCCGCGTCCGTAAGCCTTTGCAGAACCTCGGCGGCTCGCGGCCCTTGAGTTGCCAATTGTGTGTACGCGTCGCTCAGATCTTCGACCCCGCAATCGAATCCACTGGTATTTTCACGCACCCAGTTGATGTCTTTCTCCCGTGTGCCGGCGTTAATCACCAGCAGATAATCGTCTTCTCCCAGCCGATGCACGATCACGTCATCGACAAACGTGCCTTCCGGATAAAGCATCGCCGAGTATTGCGCCTGCCCAATCCCGAGCCTCGACGCATCATTCATGGTGAGGTGTTGCACCGCCGCAAGCGCTCCCGGGGACTTCTTCCCGCTGCGAATGCGAATGTCCCCCATGTGGCTGACATCAAAAACGCCGACACTTCCTCGCACCGCTTTGTGTTCGGTGATCAAACCGCCGCTCGACGGGTATTCCACAGGCATGTCCCAGCCGCCGAAATTGACCATTTTTGCGCCGAGGCGGCGGTGCAATGCGTTGAGGGCCGTTTTGCGAAGCGGGCTTGTCTGAGAAATTGTGGCGGAATCCATTCCAATCGCTCGGGCAGAGACCGATACTAACATGCGCCTCCAAGGCGGTCAAAGAAGCCCCGCGACGAACGATACTCTAAACCGATGCACCACTGGCCATCCACCGGCCACGTTTACCTTGCCGCGCGCGGCTTCGCTCAGGTACAGTTTTCTTGAGGGCGCCTATGGAAGGTCCAACCGTTTGTGTGCAATGCGACATGCCGGAAGATCGCTGCAGCTGCGAGAAGTACTGCAGCATTTGCAAAGGGCAGCACAACATCCGTCTCTGTTCGGACGGCCTCTATTATTGCCCCGATTGCCGGGACGCCTGTGACGTCGGGCTAGCTAGCACCCGTGGCCGCTGAACCGAAAAGCCTGCACATGTGCCTTGACGCCGACGCCCGCCTGGCCGCGGCGGCGGGCGGGGTGGCCCGCTTCTTTGCGGAAGCCGCCGGCCTCGAAACCGATGCCGTCACTCGGTTGCAATCCGCGGTCCTCGACGCCTGCAAGGAAGCTTTCAAGCATCTCGGCACCAAACATCCCCACTTGGAAGTGACCTTCGCGCGTTTTTCCGACCGCCTCGAAGTTTCTCTCTCCCATGAAGAGGATGCTCCGGCCCTTGACCTACGAGCGATTACCAACCTTGCGGAGAAAACAGGAAGCGGAGGGAACTCGGAAAAGTTAGCGGGTGTAGACCGCGTGCAACGCGAAACCCACGGCAAAGAAGTTGTGACCCGCCTGACCAAGTATCTCCGGCAAGTCGCGCCCAGCGTCTAACGGCTTCGAAAATAAGCAGGCCGGGCAAGTTTTTGCCCGGCCCGTCTCTTTCTCGACAACTCCTGCTCCTTACATCTTCAGAGCGAACGTATTTTTCCGGATCAGCGAGGTCATCTGGTCGTCGCTCAGTGACATGCTGAGCGTGACGCGATCTCCGGCCGGCGTGATGCGCGCCTGATCCAGCAGATCCGCCAGTTCCGGGTTGTCTTTTTGCGCTTGGTAACGTTTATACAGGAACCCCGCCTGAAGCAGTTGGCCGAGCGTGTTCGCGTCTTCCGTGGTTCCGCAGATCGCCTGGAACTTTCCACTGATGCCGCTGTCCGCATTCACGTTGATAATCAGGTTCTGCATCCGGGCCACGAGCTTTGCCGCCTCAGGAAACTGCTGCACTTCGGGTGCAAGTTGCTGCATGGCCAGCCGCGTGTACGCGGGATTCAACACCGCCCACACCACGCCGCTTCCGTTCGCCTCATTGACCAGCGGGAAGAGCCTGTCGTTCGTCAGCAGTCCTTCGTCCTCCCCGAAGCGTACGGCGACCATTTTCTCGAGGATAGCGCGATGCCCGAACGCCGCGGTATTCGAGTCAATGAAGAAGAAAAATAGGTCGTTCGCCCCGGATCCTGTGCCGAACGAGTACAGCGTGTAACCCCGCGTCTTGAACGTCGGGAGCTTCTGTTGCTTGAAATACGCCTCCGTCGAATTCGGATTGTAGGTGCCCAGCGCAACTCCGACGATCTCTTCACCGGTGGGAACCGCTGTCGAGCCCGAGCCCTCGCTCTTGGTGTTCAGCCCTTCTGCCACCAGCCCCCAGGCCAGTTCATCGACCTGCGAATTCGGATCCACGCCCGCCGACGCCAGGAATTTCTCGAATTGGCGGAACCGCTGTGGAATCATCTGCTCCTGTAATTGCGGGAACCATTTTTCGGACCGCGCCTTCTTTAGGTCACAATACGCAAATTCGCCAACGTTCTTGGGGAACAGAGCAATGATGTCTGTCCCGAGGCGGCCCGCCCGCGCGGGCTTAGGCGCCGCCAGGAGGGTAGCCGCTAACATTGCAATGGCGCCGGTCTTGCCGATCGCCCTGATCACTCTCATGAAATGCTCCTTTCGGGAAGGGCCGAGGGAATCTCTATTTTACGCGCTTCTCGCCTGCGGCGCATTTCCCAATCGCTCGCCGAGCTCTGCCGCTTTCGCTCGCACCAATGCCACATAAGCTGCGTCGGTTAGTCCGTCGAGGTTGATCTCGACGTTGGCGAGCGCTCCGCGGGCTCCTGCCTCGGCCAACAAACGGGCCACCTGCAAGTCTGAACGCATGGATGCCGCCACGATACCCCCCAGTTGCCCCAGGCGTTCGAAAAGGGCAACCGTACGCTCGGCCACCTGCAGGGGAACTTCGGCAGCCCCCTTGGTCGCCTTCTGGATGGCCTCACTACGCTCGCGCGTTTCGTTTTCGTTCCCTTGTGGCAGTTTGTAGGCCGCCATCACCGCGTCATATGATTCGGCATCGCGGTCAATCGCCGTGGCAAGCTCTTCCGCCGTTTTCCGTAGCTCGTCGAGTGCTCGGGAAAGCTTGTCGACATGCGCGGCTTGCGATTTCTTTTTCCGCGAGAGCCCGGTAACCATCTGCCCAAGCGAAGCCGCCAGTGCCGCAGCAAACGCCGAAGCGCTTCCGCCGCCCGGCGTTGGCGCGGGTGTGGCCACTGCTTCCAGGAACGGCCTCGCCAATCCCGCAAGCTTTCCGTCCTTTGGTGCTACGGGCGGCGCGCCGCTTAGCGCGTCGGCCAGCCTGTTCTCAAACACTTGTGCGGGGGAAAAACTCTCAAGCTGGAGAAAAAAGTCTGCCGCCATTTCCAGCGCCTTTTTCGGCACCAGTCCAACGATCTCGCTCCCCACGGGCATCGCGCCATAGCGCTCCGCTTCGCGCTTGACCATTTCGTACACGCGATGCATGGGGGTCTGCTCGAAGTCCGTCAGGTTGATGGAGACCTGCGCCTGGTTGCGCGCTTTCAATTCCACGCCCATAGATTTCACGTAACGCAGACCTCCCGAAGAAAAGCGGATGGCCTTGGCAATCTTGGTCGCGATCCCCACGTCGGGCGTGTTCAGGTTCACGTTGTAGGCGATCAAAAACTTGCGCGCTCCCACGACGGTTACCCCGGCGGTGGGGTGTACTTTCGGCTCACCAACGTCGGGCTGCCGGTCGTGATTCTTTTTCATTTCCTCGCGCAGCCCTTCGAATTGCCCTCGCCGCACGTTTTCCAGGTTCACGCGGTCCGGCCGGGTGGCTGCCGCTTCGTAAAAGAAAACGGGAATGCGATAGCGGTTCCAGATCTCCTGGCCCACGCGCCGAGCCAGCGCCACGCAATCTTCAATCGTCACACCATCGACCGGAATGAACGGCACCACGTCGGTCGCGCCTACACGCGGATGGGCGCCGGAGTGCTTTGTCAGGTCGATCAATTCCATGGCTTTGCCAACGCCCCGCAGCGCCGCTTCAGCCACCGCGTCCGGCTCTCCCGCCAGCGTAATCACCGAGCGATGATGGTCAGCGTCCATCTCCCGATCCAGCACATACACGCCCGGCACGCTGCTCAGAGCCGCGACGATGGCCTCCACCTTTGCCGAATCCCGACCCTCGGAAAAATTTGGCACGCATTCGATCAGTCGTTTCATCGTTTTGATTTCTTGTTCTTCGCTTTCTTCTTGCCGGGATGCACCCAGTTGTTTGGCAGCTTTGGCGCGCGGTCTGGCAGCGTCGGCCGCTCATAGACGAAGCGCTGCTTTTTCTCCCCCGAGTTTGTCTCATACGTCTGATTCTGCTGCGCCGGAACGGCCGAAGGCGAAACGGCTGGGGCCGGAGAAGGTGCCGGTGGAGCGACCTTTTTCGCCCGCTTTGGCAATTTAGGCCAAACCGTGCGCGCACCTGGTCTCACCGGCCACTGCGGCCCAATCATCGGTTTCATCCCCGGTGGAAGAGGCAAAGACCGTTTTGGCGGTGGCGCGGTTGCGGGAGCCGGCGGCGGGACGGCCTTCTCATTTTTCGCTTTTTCCGCAAGGTAGCCTCTCCACTGCCGCGAAAACCAAATTGCTGCGGTTATCCAGGCCGCTACGATCAGCGCGTTATAGGTGCTGAACCCACCTGCTTTCCCCAGGATAGCCACGCTCAGGAAAACCAGCATCAAAAGGATATAGAAATATTCTTCGAAGACGCTGTTGGTCTTCGTTGGCCCGATTTTCGGAAGTTTCAGGCTCCGGACGGGCTTGCGTGTATAGCTAGTTCCTGGACTCTTTGGCGGCATGGATCACACGACCGCGCTTGATGGTCATCCAGCAGTGGTTCACTCCAAAATAATAAGGAATTTCGCGGTAGTCGGCCACTTCGAATACGGCGATGTCCGCTTGTTTGCCAACCTCCAGCGAGCCCACCTGCTTGTCGCGTCTGAGCGCGTAGGCGCCGTTGATGGTCGCGGCGGCAATGGCCTCCGCAGGTGTCATTCGCAACTGCGCGCACGCCAGCGACAAAATCATGGGCATGCTCAGCGTCGGGCTGGTCCCCGGGTTGTAGTCCGTGGCCAGCGCGACAATCGCCCCCGCGTCAATCAGCGCCCGTGCCGGCGCGTATTTCGTCAATCCCAGATGGAAATCGCATCCCGGGAGCAGCGTCGCTACGGTTTCGGATTTTGCCAGCGCCTGAATGTCGCTTTTGTTTATGTTTTCCAGGTGGTCGCAGCTCGCTGCACGTAAGAGAATCGCTAATCGCGTTGCCCCGGTCCGCGAAAGCTGCTCGGCATGCATCCGCGGAGCCAGTCCCCATTGCCGCCCGGCCTGTAATACCCGTTTGGATTCCGCCGCGCTAAAAGCGCCGCGGTCGCAAAACACATCGCAGAACTCCGCAAGTTGGTGCTCGGCGACGGTTGGCAGGAGATTTTCCTCGAGCAACTGAATGTAACGCTTGGCTCCGTCCGCCTTCTTGCGAAACTCTTCCGGTACCACATGTGCGCCGAGGAATGTCGAAACGATGTCCAGCGGCTGTTCCGCCGCCAGCTCCTTGTGCTGCTTCAAGATCTTTAGTTCGTTTGCAACATCCAGCCCGTAGCCGCTCTTGGCTTCGAGGGTCGTCGTGCCGTGCGCGGCAAATTGCTTCAAAGCCTGGAGCGCTCGCTTCTTCAGCTCATCCGCAGTAGCCGCTCGTAGCTTTTCGACCGAACTGAGAATCCCGCCGCCCTTGCGCGCAATCTCCTGGTAGCTCGCTCCCTGGATCTTCAGTTCGTATTCTTCCGCGCGGCTCGCCGCATGAACCAGGTGCGTGTGCGAGTCCACGAATCCCGGCAGCGCCACGCGCCCGCCCAAATCCAGTTTCCCCACGGCTCGCGCTCCGGGCAACATTTCGACCTGCCCGCGCGTGCCCACGGCTGCGATCAGGCCATCGCGCACCAGCAGCGCGCCATCTTCGATCAAGTCCAGATTCGAAAGGGAACTGCCGCGTCGCGGACCGCGTCCACCGAGCGTCAGCAATTGCGACACACCGGTAATGAGCAGGGAATCGCCCAAGGCCCTGGTATTATGCCGGATTGCTTCTGTATAGCACAGACCTTGAGCCGGCGTCGGTGGTTGGCAACATTGAATTTGGTCCGGCAAAACGAGCAAAAAGAATGAATGCGGCCAAACCGGCGATTGCCGGCCATCACCGGCTAAATGGAGTTGGAAGCTGAACGAAGATCGGCTGTACCTACCCGGGCCAAGCCCTTTGTCGTTGTCGCAGGTTCCGAATTTCCATTCACCTTTGACCGCCGGAGCAATTTGTTCTTAGTTAGTTAGAAGGCGGGAAGATCAAAGGCGGCCGTGGGGAGCGCATGGCCCACTAAATTCCTACCCCATCGGCAGTTTTAGGCCGGTGGTCTTCGCGAACGCAATCGCTTCGGGATAGCCCGCATCCACGTGCCGCGCCACACCGATTCCTGGGTCGTTGGTCAGCACCCGCGCGATGCGCTTCGCCATTTCCCTCGTTCCGTCCGCCACGGTCACTTGCCCGGCGTGCTGCGAGTAACCGATCCCCACGCCGCCGCCATTGTGAATCGACACCCACGACGCCCCGCTCGCCGTGTTAATCAGCGCGTTGAGCAAAGGCCAGTCCGCGACGGCGTCCGACCCATCGAGCATCGCTTCGGTCTCGCGGTACGGTGAAGCCACCGACCCGCAATCCAAATGGTCGCGTCCCATCACCACCGGCGCCTTGATCTCTCCGCGCGCCACCAAGTCGTTCAGCGCCAGTCCAAATTTGTCGCGCTCGCCGTATCCCAGCCAGCAAATTCGCGACGGCAAACCCTGAAACTTCACGCGCTTTTGTGCCAGCTTAATCCAGCGGCTCAAGTGCTCGTCGTGCGGAAACATCTCTAGCACCAGCCGGTCGGTCCGCGCAATGTCCGATGCTTCTCCCGAAAGGGCCGCCCAGCGGAATGGGCCTCGGCCTTCGCAAAACAGCGGCCGAATGTACGCGGGTACAAATCCAGGGAAGTCGTACGCATTCTTCACTCCCTGTTGAAACGCGAACGTGCGAATGTTGTTCCCGTAGTCAAAAGTCACAGCCCCCAGCTTCTGCAAGTCCAGCATGCCCTCGACATGCGCGGCAATCGCCGCGAGCGCACGTTTCTGGTATTCCTCGGGATTCTGCCGGCGCAGCTCCAGCCCCGCTTCGAGCGACATGCCATTCGGCACATACCCGCCGAGCGGATCGTGCGCGCTGGTCTGGTCGGTCAGCAAATCCGGCACCACGCCGCGCTTGGCCAATTCGGGGATCACGTCGGCGCAATTTCCCACCAGCCCCACGGAAGTCCCTTCGCCTCTGCGCACCGCGTTCTTCAAGATTCGCAACGCCTCATCCAGCGAAGTCACCAGCACGTCGCAATAGCCGGTCTTCAGGCGCTTCTTGATGCGCTCGGGATCGACGTCCATCCCCAGAAACGCCGCGCCATTCATGGTGGCTGCCAGCGGCTGGGCTCCGCCCATGCCGCCCATGCCGCCGCTGACCACAAGCTTTCCCTTCAAGTCGCCGCCAAAATGCTTCTTCGCCGCCGCCGCAAACGTCTCGTATGTCCCCTGCAAAATCCCTTGGGTCCCAATGTAAATCCAGCTTCCCGCGGTCATCTGCCCGTACATCATCAAGCCAGCGCGGTCCAGCTCATGAAACTTGTCCCAATTGTTCCACTGTCCCACCAGGTTGGAATTGCACAGCAGCACGCGCGGCGCGTACTCATGCGTGCGAAACAC
>Ga0126371_10006901_pt1 | contig 10134 bp, 10 predicted proteins | sample PanSoiMetaPlot_4_FD_110145 | JGI IMG/M metagenome (GOLD analysis project Ga0126371, IMG submission 110145) | Tropical forest soil microbial communities from Panama - MetaG Plot_4 | ecosystem: Environmental > Terrestrial > Soil > Tropical forest > Bulk soil | place: Panama | collected 2016-02-17
ACCTTGCCCGGATTGAGCAGCCCGTCGGAATCGAACGCACATTTGAGGCGCTGCTGCTGTTGCAAGTCGGCGTCGCTGAACATGCTGCCCATCAAATCGCGCTTTTCGACGCCGACGCCATGCTCGCCGGTGAGGCAGCCGCCGATCTCGACGCTGTAACGCATGATGTCGGCGCCGAATTGCTCGGTGCGCTCGAGTTCCCCCGGCTCATTGGCGTCGTAGAGGATCAGCGGATGGAGGTTACCGTCGCCGGCATGAAATACGTTGGCAACGCGCAATCCGTATTTGCGCGACAGCTCGGCCATATATTTCAGGATGTCCGGCAGCTTGGCGCGCGGGATCGTCGGATCGACGCAGTAGTAATCGGGCGAGATGCGGCCCACCGCCGGAAACGCCGCTTTGCGCCCGGCCCAGAACGTCAGCCGTTCCTCGTCGCTGTTCGAGACGCGCACCGACACCGAGCCGCAGCGCTTGGCGATTTCCTCGACACGGCCGATCAGGTGATCGACCTCGGCGGGCGGTCCGTCGAGTTCGACGATCAGCAGCGCCTCGACATCGAGCGGGTAGCCGGCGTGGACGAAATCCTCGACCGCGTGGATCGCCGGCTTGTCCATCATCTCCATGCCGCCCGGAATGATGCCGGCGCCGATGATCGCGGCGACGCACGCGCCGGCGCTTTCGTTCGAGGGGAACCCGATCAGGAGCGCGCGCGCCGTCGACGGCTTGCGCAGCAGCCGCACAGTGACTTCGGTCACCACGCCCAAGAGACCCTCGGAGCCCACCATGACGCCGAGCAGGTCGTAACCGCCGCTGTCGAGATGCTTGCCGCCGAGACGCAAGACCGTGCCGTCGATCAGCACCATTTCGATGCCGAGGACGTTGTTGGTGGTCAGGCCGTATTTGAGGCAGTGCACGCCGCCCGAATTCTCGGCGACGTTGCCGCCAATCGAGCAGGCGATCTGGCTCGACGGGTCGGGTGCGTAATAGAAGCCAGCATGCTGCACCGCGGCAGTGATGCCGAGATTGGTAACGCCCGGCTGCACCACGGCGCAGCGGTTGTCGTAGTCGATCTCGAGGATACGGTTGAACTTGGAGAGGCCGAGAATGATGCCGTCTTCGAGCGGCAGCGAACCGCCCGAGAGCGAGGTGCCGGCACCGCGCGGCACGACCTTGAGCCCGGTCTTGCGGCAATAGGCGAGAACCCGCGATACCTCGTCGGTCGTCGACGGCAGCACGACCAGCAGCGGCCGCGCGCGATAGGCGGTCAGTCCGTCGCTTTCGTAGACGCGCCGCTCGTCTTCCGACTCGATGACTGCGTCAGGCGCAGCGCAGAGCCGGCGCAGCTCGGCAGCAATCGCGCTTCGACGGGCGATGACCGCGGCATCGGGCTCGGGCATCAACATGGCGTTCCATGTTGGGCGTGGGCAGGCGCCGTGCCAACAACAAAAAACCGCGCCGAAGCGCGGTTTTTTTAGAACGGCGGCACCAGCGGCTGTCAGCCCTGTCGGGCCTTGTATCGCGGATTGGTCTTGTTGATGACGTAGACGCGGCCCTTGCGGCGCACGATACGGCAATTCTTGTCGCGCGCTTTCAGCGATTTGAGCGAATTCTTGATTTTCATGGCGGGGCCGGACTGCAGTTCACATTCGGAAGGCCGGGAAAATAGGAGAGAATTGATGACAGAGTCAACCGCTCGTCGGGCGACCCCGGAAACTCAGTCGCGGGCTGGCGCCGCCAGCACTTTCTCGCCCTTGGGACGGCCCCCGGCCGTGTTCTTTCCGGAAAGGAAATGCTTGATGTTGCGGGTGGCCTGGCGGAGTCGTTGCTCGTTTTCGACCAGCGCGATGCGGACATAGCCTTCGCCGTACTCGCCGAATCCGACCCCTGGCGAGACTGCGACGTTGGCCTTCTCGAGCAGCAGTTTCGAGAACGCCAACGTGCCGCCTTCGCGGAACTGTTCGGGAATTGGCGCCCAGGCGAACATCGACGCCGGCGGCGCCGGAATCGGCCAACCGGCCTGGCGCAGGCCTTCGACCAGGACATCGCGGCGCTTCTTGTAGCGCGCGCGGATGTCCTCGATGCACCCCTGCGGTCCGTTGAGCGCCGCGGTTGCCGCCACCTGGATCGGCGTGAAGGCACCATAATCGAGATAGGATTTGATGCGCGCCAGCGCCGCGATCAGCCGCGCGTTGCCAACCGCAAATCCGATGCGCCAGCCCGCCATGTTGTAGGTCTTGCTGAGCGAGGTGAATTCGACGGCGATGTCGCGCGCGCCCGGAATCTGCAGCACCGACGGCGGCGGATTGCCGTCGAAATAAATCTCGGCGTAGGCCAGGTCGGAGAGCAGGTAGATGCCGCGCGAGCGGCAGAACTCGACGATCTCGCCGTAGAAATTCAGGTCGACCACCTGCGCCGTCGGGTTGGCCGGGAAATTCAGCACCAACGCGATCGGCGCCGGCGAACTTTGCTCGACCGCCTGTTTCAGTTCCTTGAGGAAATCGATGCCGGGACCGATCGGCACGCTGCGCACCGACGCGCCGGCCATGATGAAGCCGAAAGCGTGGATCGGATAGCACGGGTTCGGCACCAGCACGATGTCGCCGGGCGCCGTGATCGCCTGCGCCAGATTGGCGAGCCCTTCTTTCGAGCCCAATGTCACGATGATCTCGCGGTCGGGGTCGAGCTCGACGTCAAAACGGCGCGCGTAATATTTCGCCTGCGCGCGGCGCAGGCCCATGATGCCGCGTGATACCGAGTAGCCATGCGCGCGCGGATTCTGCACCGTCTCGAGCAGCTTCTGGATGATGTGCGGCGGCGTCGGGCCGTCGGGATTGCCCATGCCCAGATCGATGACGTCGCTGCCGAAGGATCGCGCTTTCGCTTTCAGCGCGTTGACCTCGGCAAAGACGTATGGCGGCAATCTCTTGAGGCGATAAAACTCGTCCATGGTGCAGCTCGAAATGACTGTCGAACGCGCGGTTCGGGTGCCGCCAAGCTCGGCAGCGAACGGAAAAGCAGCGTGTGCGGCCCGATTCGTCGTCATCCTAGCGCCTCAATCGGCGACAATGCTATGGCTTTCGCGGGTACAATGCGCACTTAAACCCCTGTTAACGCACGCCAAAGAGCGTTTTGGCCGCGCTGCCTGGGATAGTGTGCTGCACCGCAGCGTAGAACGTGTACGGTGGGTTTGAGCCCGGGATTTCGTCCGGGCCACCGCACGGGAGGGGTCCCATGCAGTTCAATTGGTCTGCCGGACGCGATTGGGCGGTTTCTTTTCTGGCGCTCTTGGCGTTGGCGCTGCCGTTCATGCCGATTCCCGGCGATCACGAGACACGCATGTACGTCCGTTACCACACACGCGGCGCGGCGCCGCACGCTTTCAGCACTGACACGCTGCACAGCATCTGTACGGTGATGGCGCGCGCGCTCGCCTACAACGACCCGAAAACCGGCCAATACACCCGGATCAACTGCGGCCGTTGATTCGGCTCAAGCGGCGATGCTGAGCTGTTCGAGGAACTGGCGCGCGCAATGCGTCCAGGTGAATTGCAGCGCGTGATCGCGACAGGCTGCGCGCGGAATGTCGAGTGCGGCCAGCGCTGCCGCGCGCAGATCCTCGCCCAATACGCCGACGCCGCTGTCGCCGATGACGTCGAGCGGCCCCGGAACCGGAAACGCCGCGACCGGTAGGCCTGACGCCAACGCCTCGAGCAGCACCAGGCCGAACGTGTCCGTGCGGCTTGGGAACACGAACACGTCGGCCGAGGCATAGAGGCGGGCGAGCGCGCCGTTCTCGACGCGGCCGAGGAAATGCGCCGCGGGATAGCGGCGCTTGAGCCGGTCGAGCTGCGGTCCCTCGCCCACCACCAGCTTCGAGCCCGGCAGGTCGAGATCGAGAAAGGCCGGCAGGTTCTTCTCCAGCGCGACGCGGCCGACGGACAGGAAGATCGGCCGCTCGAAGCCGACGTCTTCCTGCCGGTGACCAGGATCGAATTTCACCGGATCGACGCCGCGGCTCCACGGCCGCAGGTTGTGGAAGCCCTTCGCCGAGAGCGCGGCGCGCATCGATTCGGTCGCGACCATGATGCCGCGGGCCGGCGCATGGAACCGCCGCAATACGCTATAGGTGACGCGCGACGGAATGGCGCAACGGGCGGCGAGATATTCGGGAAAGCGCGTGTGATACGCGGTGGTGAAGCCGAAGCCGCGATCGACGCACCAGCGCCGCACGGCAAAGCCGAGCGGCCCTTCGGTGACGATGTGGATCGCGTCCGGTTGTGCCTCTTCGATCAGCACGCCGGCGGGCCGCGCCGCGCCGAAGGCGAGCCGGATTTCGGGATAGAACGGGCACGGCACGGTCGCGAACATGTCGGGCGTCAGCGTCGTCACCGCGTGCCCCATGGCGCCGAGTTCGGGCAAGATCGATTTGAGCGTGCGGACGACGCCGTTGACCTGTGGCGACCAGGCGTCGCTGGCGATGAGGATCTTCACGCCGCGGGTTCGAACGCCTTCTCGACCCGGGCAACCGGGCGCAGCGGATCGAGGGCGTTAAGCTCGATCCAGCGAATGATCTCGAGCCGGCCGTCGAAATGCTCGACCAGAGCCGAACAGCTTTCGACCCAATCGCCGTCATTGCAATAGAGGACGCCGCCGATGGTGCGGATCTCGGCCTGATGGATGTGGCCGCAGACGACGCCGTCGACGTGCCGGCGGCGCGCCTCGGCGACGACCGCGTCGGCGTAATCGCTGACAAACTGGACCGCGTTCTTGACCTTGCTCTTGAGGTAGGCCGAAAGCGACCAGTAGGAATAGCCGAAGCGGCGGCGCAGCAGGTTGTAGTAGTGGTTGAGCTTGAGCGACAGCTCGTAGGCGCCGTCGCCAAGCAGCGCGAGCCATTTGGCGTAGCGCACGATGCCGTCGAAATCGTCGCCGTGTAGCACCAGCAGGCGCTTGCCGTCGGCGGTGACGTGCAGCGCATCCTGCACCAGCTCGACGCCGCCAAGTTGGAGATCGACCCAGTTGCGCAGCCACTCGTCGTGGTTGCCCGGAATGTAGAAGACTTTGGTGCCCTTGCGCGCCTTGCGCAGGATTTTCTGGATCACGTCGTTGTGGCTTTGCGCCCAATACCAGCTCTTGCGCAGGCGCCAGCCGTCGACGATGTCGCCGACGAGGTAGAGGAAGTCGGAATCGGTGTGGCGCAGGAAATCGAGCAGGAACTCGGCCTTGCAGCCGCGCGTGCCTAGATGAAGGTCGGAAATCCAGATCGTCCGGTAGCGGTGGATGCCGTCGATGTGGTCCATCGCGCCGCTTATTCCCCCGACGCGAGTACGAATCTGAACATGCCGCCTAGCTAACACGCGGCGATGACGGATTTATTCCGGTTCCGAGTCGGTTCGGTGACGGCCTCAGCCCGCCCAGGCCGCAACAATCCGCCGAATGGCGTCGAGACCGTCGGTCAAGGCCGCCGGACCGGGCTGGAGGATGAGCGTCGACTTGATCTCGTGCAGCGCGCCCGCGCGCACCGCCGGCACAGCGTCGAAGCCGGGGCGCGCCGCCACTTTTTCCGGCCGGAATTTCTTGCCGCACCACGAGCCGATGACGATGTCGGGCGCGCGCGCGATCACGTCGGCGGGCGTGACGATGCGATCCTTGGCTGCGCGGCCGGTCGCAAGCTCGGGAAAGACGTCGACGCCGCCGGCGGCCTCGATCAACTCCGATACCCAGGCGATGCCCGAGATCATCGGATCGTCCCACTCCTCGAAATACACCTTGGGACGGCGCGACGGCCGGCTGGCGTGTACCGCAACGACCCGTTGTTCGAACGAGCGCGCCAGCGCGTCGGCCCGTTCGCCGGCGCCGACCAGCGCGCCCAGCGTCCGGATCATGGCGAAGATTTCCGCCAGCGTCCGTTGATTGAACGCATGCACGGCAATGCCACGGCGGATCAGATCGGCGACGATGCCGGCCTGTATGTCGGAGAACGCCAGCACCAGATCGGGTTCGAGCGCGACGATTTTCTCGATGTTCGCAGCATTGAAGGCCGAGACGCGCGGCTTGTCGCGGCGCGCCTGCGGCGGCCGCACGGTGTAGCCCGAGATGCCGACGATGCGGTCCTGCTCGCCGAGGAGATAAAGCGTCTCAACGGTTTCTTCGGTGAGACAGACGATACGCCGTGGCGGGAACATTGCGCCGCTCAACTGCGCCGCGCGGAGAAAATGGTGGGCGTGGCAGGGATTGAACCTACGACCCCTTCCATGTCAAGGAAGTGCTCTCCCACTGAGCTACACGCCCGCGCGACGGCGGATTTAGACCAATTCGCGGCCGGTTGGCAAGGACGGGTCCGCCGGTCTCAGGCGGCCAGGAACCGTTCGATTTCGCCAACCAGCTGGCGCAGATGGAACGGCTTGGCCAGCACGGTGGCATCGCGCGGCAGGGACTCCGCCTCGCCGAGCGCGACAGCAGCGAATCCGGTGATGAAGATGACGCGCAACAGGGGGTGCATGTCGCTGGCGCGGCGCGCCAGCTCGATCCCGTCGAGTCCCGGCATGACGACGTCAGCCAGCAGCAGGTCAATCGGATGGTTGCTCGCCCAGGACAGGGCCGTCTCACCGTCGCCGAGGGCACAGACATCGTGTCCGGCTCGGCGCAAGGCGCGCGCCAGGAACACGCGGATGTTGTCGTCGTCTTCGGCGAGCAGGATTCGGGCCATGAGTTCCTCGCCGTCGAGGATAGGGCAACAGATTTAAACGAACGGTTTACCGGCCGCCGGATGGCTACAATTGGCGATTTTCCGCCGCAAAAGGCCGCTTCCCGCGTGACAGGATCGCCCGTTCCTCGTTAATCTTATTGCCATGCACGGCCTGGTGACGGCGACTGAACCGATCGAAGTTTTGGCCAATGGCGGACAAGCGGTGCCACTGGTGCTGGCCTCGCCGCACAGCGGGGCGGACTATCCGGTCGACTTCCTTGCCGCCTCGCGGCTCGACGCGCTGACGTTGCGGCGCTCGGAAGACAGTTTCGTCGATGAGATTTTCGGCGCGGCGCCGACGCTCGGCGCACCGCTGCTGCGCGCCCGGTTCCCGCGCGCCTATGTCGACGTCAATCGCGAGCCGTTTGAGCTCGATCCGACGATGTTCGAAGATTTGCTGCCAAATTTCGTCAACAGCCACTCGCCGCGGGTGCGCGTCGGTCTCGGCACCATCGCCCGCGTGGTTGCGTCGGGCGAAGAGATATACGCGCGCAAGCTCAAATTCAGCGAAGCGGCGCAGCGCATCGAGACGCTTTATCGGCCGTATCACCGGACGCTGAAACAGCTGCTCGACACCACGCAGGAACGCTACGGTTTCTGCATACTGCTCGATTGTCACTCGATGCCGTCGGCCAGCGGCGACCGCGACCGGCGCGACCGCTCACCGCGCGCCGATATGGTGCTCGGCGATTGCCACGGCGCCGCATGCCACCCGGTTATCACCGAAACCGCGCATCGCGTTTTGAACGCCAAGGGTTATTCGACGGCGCTCAACACGCCCTACGCCGGCGGCTTTACCACCGCGCATTACGGCCGGCCGGCGGCCGGCGTCCATTGTCTGCAGATCGAGATCAACCGCGCGCTCTACATGGACGAACGGACCTTCGAGCGAAAACCGTTCCTCGCTCAGTTGGGCGACGACATGCGCGACCTGACCGAGACACTGTCCGCCATCGACCCGGAGCTGTTGCGGCCGGCATGAGCGACGCCGCCGCATTCCGTTTCACGCTGCGCGATTGCACGCCGGGTGACGTCGAAGCCGTTGCCGCGATCTATGCCCACCATGTGCGCTTCGGCCTGGGCACATTCGAAGAGATGCCGCCGTCTGTCGACGAAATCCGCCAGCGGCGCGACAGTATCCTGGCGCTGGGACTGCCATTCCTGGTCGCAACCGCCGGCGATCGCATCGTCGGCTATGCCTATGCGGGCCCATACCGGACGCGGTCGGCCTATCGCTACACGTTGGAAGATTCGATCTATGTCGCGCCCGACGCCACCGGGCGCGGCGTCGGACGCGCCTTGCTGATGCGGCTCATCGAACGCTGCGACACACTCGGCTATCGCCAGATGGTCGCGGTGATCGGCGACAGCGACAACCAGGCCTCGGTCCGCTTGCACGCGGCGCTCGGATTCGCGCGCATCGGTATCCAGCCGGCGGTCGGTTTCAAGCATGGACGCTGGGTCGACAGCGTGCTGATGCAGCGGACGCTTGGTGCCGGCGCCGTGACCTTGCCCAAGGCGGCGGAATCCGCCTGAGCCGGTCACGGTCCGTTGAACCCAAATTCGCCTCACGCGCGCTGAGCGCTAATCACCACCCCACACCGCGTAGGAGTCTCGATGAGCTGGCCCTATATCGCGCCGATCTTGCTGCTGTTGTGCTCTAACGTGTTCATGACGTTCGCCTGGTACGGGCAGCTCAAGTTCCCGGGTACGGCGCTTTATGTGGTGGTGCCGATTAGCTGGGGTATCGCCTTCTTCGAATACTGTCTTGCCGTGCCCGCGAACCGTATCGGCTACACCGTCTACAACGCGGCGCAACTCAAGACGATCCAGGAAATTATCACGGTTACGGTTTTCGCCGTGTTCTCGGTGACGTATTTGGGGGAAGCCATCCGCTGGAATCATCTCGCGGCGTTCGGCTGCCTCGTCCTGGCCGCGTTCTTCGCCTTTCATAACTGGACATAATGCGGCGGTTCCCGTCGCCAAAGGGACGGCTGTGGGGAGCCGACCCGACCGGGACGAGGCTAAATAGATTCCTCTGTCGATCTCGGGGATTTACGCGGCTGCTGATGGCCGCGAGTGTCATAAATTGGCCTCTATGGGGGAGCGTGACGGCACGCCGGAGTTCTACTTAGAAATGGCCGCGCTTCTGCGACTGAATGCCGAAAAAGCCACCACGCCTGACATTCAAGACGAATTGCTGAAGATCGCTACAGCGTTCGAGCGTTTAGCCATGCGGGACCGACGTTCAGGACGCCAGAGCCGATAGAACCCAGATCGCTCGGGCCACCAGTAGGCCTGGGTCTATAATATCGCCAAAGAAAAAGGGCCGCACCAAGGTGCGGCCCAAGTTTAGGGAGGAAACGCCTAGAAGACGTACGACACGCCGTCGGGCGACGGCCATGTCGCGCTGCAATATATGGCCTATTGCGCCGCACAATGCAATCCACAAAAGCCGATCGGGTGCCAACAATGGCGGGTTTCCGTGCGTTATTTCGCCACAGGCGGCGTTACTCAGGAGCTTCTCACGACCGATATTTCTGCATTGCACAAATGCACGATTAACGGGTCACGCAAACTCACGCCGGAGCCTGGGGCCGTCCTGATCGAGTTTCGGTACGGCGTGGCCCGCAAGATCAGCCGCGCAACGGCCCGGCGGTAGCGGCAGATCGACCGATCCGCTCTCGGTCGATGTGGCGATCGTTGCCAGCGCCGGGTGGTGCGCAAAGTCGTCGAGCGTATTGAGGTTGCCGAAGGCGATGCCGGCGGCCTTGAGCCGCGCCGCCAGGGCTGCGCGCGGTTCGCGTTTAAATGCCGCCACCACGAACGCTTCGAGCGCCGGCCGATTGGCGACGCGGCGCGGGCCATCGGCGAAGCGCGGATCGTTTGCCAACGTGACATCGCCCAGGATCTCGGCGCAGAAGCGCTGCCACTCGCGTTCGTTCTGAATCGAGATGACGATCGCTTTGCCGTCGGCAGCGACGAACGCGCCATAGGGCGCGATCGACGGATGATGGACGCCGACGCGCTGCGGCGGATGGCCGTCCGCCTGCTGGATGAGCGCCACCGAAAGCCAATCCGCCGTGGCGTGGAACAACGAAACCTCGAGCTGGGCGCCGTCGCCGTGCTGCTCGCGCGCATAGAGCGCTTCGAGGATCGCGGCATAGGCGTTGAGGCCGGCAGCAATGTCGGATACCGGCACGCCGACGCGACCGGGCGCGTCGGGTGAGCCGGTGATCGACGCGAGCCCGGTCTCCGCCTGGATCAGCAGATCGTAGGATTTCATGTCGCGATAGACACCGCTTTCGCCGTAGCCTGAGATCGAACAGACGATCAGGCGCGGATGCGCGCGGCGCAGCGCCGCTGGATCGAAGCCGGCACGCGCC
>Ga0126371_10006903_pt1 | contig 10132 bp, 11 predicted proteins | sample PanSoiMetaPlot_4_FD_110145 | JGI IMG/M metagenome (GOLD analysis project Ga0126371, IMG submission 110145) | Tropical forest soil microbial communities from Panama - MetaG Plot_4 | ecosystem: Environmental > Terrestrial > Soil > Tropical forest > Bulk soil | place: Panama | collected 2016-02-17
ACATGCGCTCGCCCGACGAAGCCTACGAGTACCTGACTTTGCTTAAAGAGATCATCCACTATACCAGGGTGAGCGACTGCAATATGGAAGAGGAATCGCTGCGTGCTGATGCCAACGTCAGCGTGCGTCCCCGTGGCCAGGAGAAGTTCGGCACGAAGACGGAAATCAAGAATGTAAATTCCTTCCGCTTCATCCGCGAGGCACTGGAATACGAGATTGATCGCCAAATCGAGATCATCGAGAGCGGCGGCACCATCCAGCAGGAGACACGGCTGTTCAATGCGGCAGAGGGAAGGACCTACGGAATGCGGTCCAAGGAACAGGCGCATGATTATCGCTATTTCCCCGAACCCGACTTGTTGCCGCTGGTGGTCGATTCCAACTGGCAGGCAGAAATCCGCAAACAGCTTCCCGAACTCCCGCAGTCGCGCCGCAGGCGAATGGTGGCCGAGTACGGCATTACCGACTACGATGCGCAAGTCCTCACGGTGACAAAAAACCTCGCGGATCAATTCGAATCGGCAGCTCGCGCCGCGAAAAATCCCAAGCGCGTGGCGAACCTGGTACAAGGCGAGCTGATGGGCCGGCTCAAGGCAAAGGGGCTTTCCATTGAGCAATCTCCCATTTCCATGCAGGGTGTGGCCATGTCGGCCAATCTTGCCGAGTCGGGCACGATCTCCAGCAAGATCCTGAAGGATCTCTACGACAAGGCATTCGCGAGCGATGAAGACTTTCCTGCCGTTTACGAACGGGAGAAGCCCCAGCAGATTACCGATACATCTGCAATCGAAAAAATCATCGTCGACGTGATCGCGGCCAATCCCAGGCAGTTGGAGCAGTACCGGGCGGGCAAAACAACCATCATCGGATTTTTCGTCGGGCAGGTGATGAAGGCATCGAAGGGACAGGCGAAGCCTGAGCTGGTGAATGAGCTGCTGAAGAAGCGGCTGGGATAAGCTGCAATTTTTTTCTGAAATTCCGAGCTCAGCGAGGTATCCCCACCCAGAGAACCTGCCTCGAAGTAGGGCTCCCTCGCTGCGCTCGGGACGAGCTACTTACTCAGATGCCCATGTGAGTTCTTCGGTCCGTCTGGCTTTTTGGTCAGGCTGTCATAGAGGATTTCGGTGAACACCTCTGTCTTGATGAAGCTCTGTCCGTAGGAATCCCATTTCGCCAGGACTTTTTCCTTCTTGAGCTGATCCAGAGTTTTGCCTTTTTTGATTCCGGCCTGCACGGCTGCCGACGTCTCCTTCAACATGGTAATAAATTTCCGGAGATCGTCTTTCGTGCCGAGCGGTCCGTGGCCGGGAATGATCTTGACGTCATCAGGGACTTCCGCCAGCACTTTCTCGTCACCCGCGATCATGCCCTGTACGCTGCCGCCGCTATCGATATCGATGAACGGGAACATTCCGCCGTTGAAGAAATCGTCACCCATGTGGACCACATTGGATTGGGGAAAGAAAATCACGCTATCACCGTCAGTGTGGCCTGCGGGAAAATGGATTGCCCGAATATCCTCGCCATTGAGATGCACGGAGACTTTGTCCTCAAAGGTAATGACGGGCAATGCGACCTTGGGCGCCGGTTTCACCTCGCCAAACTTGGTTTTGCCGCCTTCGGCCAGACGTTTGCGCACGTTCTCCTGCGCGATAATCGGTGCCTTCTCGCCAAAATGCGGATTGCCGCCCGTGTGATCGCCGTGCCAGTGCGTATTGAGGACGAAGCGGACCGGCTTATCGGTGATGCCTTTCAGCGCAGCCTCGATTTTGTCGGCCAGCGGAAGAAACTCGTCATCCACGATGACGATCCCATCTTCACCCACAGATGCGCCGATGTTCCCGCCGAGCCCCTCCAGCATGTACACGGTACCCGCGACTTTTTGAACTTTGATTTCCACTTTGCTGTAGTCGGGTTCTTGCTGAGAGAAAAGCTGAGTGGAAGCGCACAACATCAGAATGGCTGAAACAAAAACGGCTTTCCGCATGGCATTCTCACTTTCGCCGTCTGGCAGGTTCTGGATTTTAAAGCGCCACATCTTAAATGCTGGATGCTGCAAGTTCAAACACTTTGATCGTAGTCGTGCCGGAATCATCAACAGAGAAGTCCGCGGCTGATTTGTGTTTTCGACGAACGTAGAAAACTTATCTACAATATTTTTCTGTGGACCTTATCTGACTTTGCGGGAGGGCAATCATGCCGGCAGTGCAACATCTTTCAGTAAAAAATGGCGACGTTCTGTTGATGGTGGGCACCATGAAAGGCGCTTTTCTTTTGCGCTCCGATAAGAGCCGCAAACGATGGCAGACGGGAGGACCTTATTCTCCCGGTTCTCCGGTGTACGCGATGGCCTTTGACGGCCGGCAGGGACGCAGACGCCTGTGGTGGTCCAATCAAAGCTTTCGCTGGGGAACGTTTCTCCGCTCTTCCGACGATTTCGGGCGTACCTCGACCGAGCCGGAGACGTATTCAATAAGATTTCCTGCGGACTCAGGACTCACGCTGAAAAATATCTGGCAGATCCATGCGCCGGCAGACCACCCGGACAGACTCTTCTGCGGCGTTGAACCTTCGGCGTTATTTGAATCGCAAGACGCAGGAAAAACCTGGTCTCCGGTAGAGGGCCTGCTCAAACATCCACACCGGCCCAAGTGGACACCCGGTGGAGGTGGGATGTGCCTGCACACGATCGTCCCTCATCCCTCCAGATCTGAGAGCATGATCATTGCCATGTCTACCGGGGGATGCTATCGCACCGATGATGCCGGCAAGACCTGGCAGGCGCGCAACCAGGGAGTCCGGGCAGAGTTCCTGCCGGAAAAATATCCGGAGTTCGGCCAGTGCGTGCATAAGGTGGTGCGAGATCCAGTTGATCCTGACCGCCTTTTCTTGCAAAACCATTGGGGCCTTTATCGCAGCGATGACGGCGGAAACTCCTGGAAGGACATTGCCAACGGCGTGCCCTCGGATTTCGGCTTTGCCATGGTTGCGCATCCTCGCGATGCAGAGACGGTCTATATCGTTCCCGAAGAGTCGGATGAGTATCGTTGTTCACCCGAAGGCAAGCTCCGTGTCTATCGCACGCGTAACGGCGGCAAAAGCTGGGAGGCATTGAGCCAGGGACTGCCGCAAAAGAGCGCTTTCGAAACAGTTTTGCGCGACGATCTCGCGGCTGACACGCTCGATCCGGCAGGCATTTACTTTGGCACACGCAGCGGCAAGGTCTACGGCTCGCATAATGAAGGGAAATCCTGGGAACTGATAGCGGAAGGCTTACCCGCAGTCGTCTGCGTGAAGGCTGCAGTCATCGGCGATGGTGCGCCCCCTCGACGCGGCGCGAAGAAGCCTGCTGCGGCAAAGAAGAAAGCGCGCAAACCTGGACCTCGCACCCGGAAGAGATAGCAATGTCAGTGACGTTTCGCATTCCGAATTATCTGGCGTCTTTCGCGGGCGGGAGTACGGAGCTCGATCTTTCCGGCACGCCGGTGAACGTGCGCGAGGCGCTGGAAGCGCTCTGGCGAAAATATCCGGCGCTGCGCGACCGCATCGTGGACGAGCAGGGCGAAGTGCGCCAGCACATCAACATTTTCGTGGGACCTGACTCCATCCGTTTCGCCGGCGGCCTGGATACACCGGCTCCTGACGGTGCCGAAATTTTGATCGTGCCGGCTGTCAGCGGCGGCTAGTGCAGCGGCATGCTTGCCCCTTCAAAAACCTTAGTCACAGCTCCGCGGCCAACGCCATACACGATGAAGCTGGCTTGATCAAAATCGTACTCGCGGAAGAGCAGCTCGGCCAGCCCATCGCCGTCAACGTCGACGGCGTCAATCAGTTCCAGCCTCGGCGCGATGTCGAGCCGCGAAGAATCGGTCACGCTGACCGCCATCCGTTGTGGGTTGCCCTCTATATCAACTCGTGCGATCAGGGTGATGTAGCGGGAGACGAACTTGGCCGATCCGGTCTTGCTGGCTCCGGCAAGATAGCTGCCGGGAATCTCGGCAGTCAGCACGACGACCGCGTCATTGCTCATGTCAAGGTCGAACGACCGGATGACCACATCCTTGAGCGAGCCCTCGTTGAGCTGCGAATTTTCTTTGGGAAGCTGAGCCAGCGCCAGCTTGCGCATCTTACCTTCGATGATCTTTTCCTCCCCAGGTTTCCACATGTAGACGTACGAACGCTGGTCGTTGAGTGGAGAAGCATCCGAAATTCCTACCAATGTCTCGGTTCCAGCAGATGCGGCCTTCTGCGCTAGTGGCGGATTGGGCGAGGCTGCAGGAGCAGGCGGAGAAGCCTTGACCTGGCTGGTTGTATCCCTGTTTGTATCTGATGATGCGGACGACGGTGTCCGCCGCCGTAACACTGGGCGATCGGCATCATCGGGCTCTGATTCTGGAGCATTCTGCGGTGGTGGAGGAGTTGAGGCAGCAGGCGCCGACGAAACTGGAGTCGGGCTTGGCGCAGGACCTGCGTTGCCTCCACGATGCAGCACGGGCCGGTCGTCGCCGCCCGTCTGAATCGGGGCAACAGGCGTGGCCTCAGGTGTTGCCTCCGTTTTCGCGACAGTACTGACGGGCTGCCACTTGCCGAACGCAGTCCATGTACCCTTTTCAGCGCTGGCGTTGTCAACGGTCACATAACCAACAGGCACACCGGATTTCTGCGCTTCATAGACCACCCCGCTGTCGAGCGCCATCGGCTCCGGGTGCGCCTTATAGATTCCCGCGTCGCGGAACCGTCCATTATCGAGAATCAGGATCGGGATCACCTTGCTGGTGACGATGCCCCTGGCATCTGTACTGATCTGCAGCAGTGCGGTTGCTCGGAGTTTGTGAGGTGACTTGCGCTGTGCTGGCAGGTAGTGAAACAAGAAAAAGACAGCGGCCAGCACCAGGCTGGCCTGGAAGATTTTTCTACGGTATAAACTCATTACAGTCATAAACACGGAAAATGTATGCAAGTTAATGATAAAGCTCCGGACTTCTCGCTGGCCAATGAGGATGGCACTCCCGTCTCACTGAAGGACCTTCACGGGAAGAACGTGGTCCTTTTCTTTTACCCGAAGGCCAACACACCTGGTTGAACGCTGGAGGCGTGCGGGTTCCGCGACGCATTTCAGAAAATTCAGCGTGCCGGAGCGGTGGTGCTGGGGATCTCCGCCGACAAACCGTCGGCTCAGAAGAAATTCAAGGAAAAACACAGCTTGCCCTACTCTTTGCTGGCCGACGAAGATAAGGCCGTTGCCAAAAAGTACGGCGTGCTCAAGGAAAAGAGCATGTATGGCAGAAAATTCCTGGGCATTGAACGAACTACATTCGTGATCGACCCCGGCGGCAAAATCGCGGCGATTGTCACCGGAATCAAGCCAGATGAACATGCAGCCGCCGTGCTTTCGGCCATGAAGAAGTAGGATCGGAAGCCAGAACGACCAAAGCTTTGGCTATCCTCCCGTCCTCTGCATCCAGAAGCTGCAAGGCCATACGTTTTTTCCGTCGAGTGTGGGTGAGAATACCTGCAGAGAAGGCGACATTCTTTCATAGCTGCCCATCCAGCCGGGAAAATGCAGGGCAAGCGCCTCAGGATGGAATGATTGCATCGCGCTGCCTGCCCAAATGACCTTGAAATCCCGGTTATAAGACATGAAAGCCTGCAACATATACTGCTCGCCCCAGAAACATAGATTCGTCATCACGAACTTCTTGGGATAGTCCCAGGGAATGAAAATATCGTGTATGTGAACCACTACCCCAGGCTTGAGAACCGGCAGGATATGCAGGAATTCGTGGACTACGTCGCTGCCAACAGAAACAACGTGGCTTGAATCGAGGAAGAGTATGTCATTCTCCTCGAGCGTTTCGAACAGGTCGAGCGGGACGCTTTGGACCGGCTTCGCGATCAGCCGTGTGAGCCCTGGCTTCTGCAGCACGGGAGCGGGATGCGGCTCAATGCTTATCAGCTCACCAGGGTAGCCCTCTTCGCCATTGCGCGAGAGCGCTTCGGCAAGCACTTTGGTGCTGTTTCCGCTGCCAACCTCGATGATCCTTTTCGGTTGAAAATGACGGACGAGGGAGTAGGCGATCTCGGCATCCACGCGCTCAAAATATCCGTTGTTGAAGTGGAATTGTTCTTCCACTTGTGACGGCGACTCAGGGAAATCCCATTCGGGTGCAAAGCGCAACAGATGCTGTTCCAGAAATTGCACCTGGCGGGGCAGTCCGAGGTCTACGGCCGGGGAGAGTTCAGATGCGGTCCAGTCTTTGTGGTCAAGAGTGCCGAGGTCAGGAATTGGCCAATAGAAGTGCTTTGGCGTTATGTTCACGCCGAACTTCTGGCACATTCGGAACATTCTGGATGCAAACATCCGAAACCCGGGGGTGCGCGTGATCGGCTCTCGTGGCGGGGGGACGATGCTGGTGGTTTCAATGACGGTGGGAATTGACTGAACGTCCGAAATCTTACGGCGGGTCGGCTGCATCTTCCATCCTTCCTGGCTGCCTAGCGGCAAGGGGGCCCCGTGTTTCAAAAAGTCGAAGGCAACTGGGTGACGAGTTCGCAGACCCAGCAGAACTGCCTCTAAGTAGATGTAGATAGTGCGGCAGGTGTTTGATCCCATTTCCCTTTTTATGCCTAGTTAGAACTAGGGTTCCGGAACGACTCCGCTCAGCTGCTTTCTTCTTCAGCAGCAACTCTCGTCGAGAAAAAAGCGTGAAAGGCATCGAGAATGCGCCTGATAACCTCATCACCCGCAAGCCCTTTGGCAATGAGGTCGTGCCCTGCGCCCTCGATTTCCAACATGCTGTGCCTCGCCGGGACAGGGTCTAAGGCTGCTCGCATTTGCTCCCACGAGCCAAAGGGATCGCGTGAGCCATGGACGAACAGGGCAGGAGTGCTGAGCCGGGGAAAATGGGAAGTCCGTAAGTCTTCAGGCTTGCGCGGCGGATGCAAAGGATAGGAAAGCAAGAGTAAGCCATCGACCAGTGAGGGCTCATCTGCCGCAAGCATGGTTGATTGGCGTCCGCCATAGGAGTGCCCACCAAGAAAAACCCGACCCGGCACTCTTTGCCGCAAAGACAATACCGCGCGGCGAAGACCTTCCCGATCTTCTCGCGCGCTGCCGGGAAATGGCGGACCATGGGGCCGCTTCTGTCGAAAAGGCAGGTTGCAACGCAAGACCAGCAAGCCCATTTCGGCAAAAGCTGCAGATAGGTGAACCAGCAGTCTGGACTGGCAATTGCCGCCTGCTCCATGAGTGAGGACCACTGCATCGCCCGTGGACTGCGAAGGGCTGACGATAAAGCCGCTGACGGCCGGCTGAGACGAATCTTCAAAGAATTCAGTTGCGATCGGCGGCTTCACTCCGGCCATTGTAAAAGCCGAAGGGGTGCAAGGAAACCCGATCGGATCGTTCTCACAAGCGATCAAGCGGATTTGCCCTCTCTAGCACGCTGGATTGAATCGAGAGAAACCAGCTAGACTGATGGGAGCTTTAAAGAGAAGTTCAAGGGACGTCCATCGCGTGGATACAATCGTTGCTGCAATCCTGTCCACATGATCCCTTTTTGTTGATCTTAAGGAGCAAGGAATGAAGGCTTTCATCCGGATTTTACTAATCCTCCCAGCGCTGGGAATCATGAATTGCGGCGGCAGCTCCTCAAAGACGCCGCCGAACATCGCGTTTGCGTACATCATTGGGCAGGGTCAAAACAGTATCGGTGGATTGGGCGAACAACCAGGCGGAACCCTTGTGCCGCTTTCCGTCGCTACATTCGCAACTCTTCCGCGCCCGGTGGCGATGGCACTGCATCCCTCGAGAAATTTTATCTACGTTGCTAATCACGATGCCAATACCGTATCCGGCTTCAGCATAGACCATACCTCGGGTGTCCTCGCGCCGATCGGCACAGCCTTGAGTCCAAATCCAGTTGGCGCCAACCCGATCGGGGTGGCGGTGGCATCAGGAGGAGGCTTTTTATACGTACTGAATCAGGGGACTTCGACAATTGCTCCCAGCATTTCGGCCTTTGCCGTCGATCCGGCACGTGGCTTTTTGACCGAGATTGCCGGATCGCCCTTCCCCGCGCCGCCTAGCTCACAATTCATTGTCGCCTCTCCCGCCTCGGGTTTCTTTTTCATCTCCACCGGCGCCTCGATTTCAGCATTCGCCGTGGGGGCTAACGGCGCGCCCGCTGCCGTTGCAGGCTCGCCTTTTGCTGGGCCGGCAGGAGCAAACATGACGGGGATGACAGTCGAGCCCAAGGGACAGTTCCTGTTCGCCGCAGACACAGCTAACAACCAGATTGCGAGTTTCAGTATTCAGGCCGGCGCTCTGACTCTGTTGGGTTCCACTTCGGTATCCCCGGCTACCCAGCCGGTCGCTGTGGCTGTTAATAGCACCAGTACCTTCCTTTATAACGCCAATCAGGGATCCAACAATATTTCAGCTTTCAAACTCAGTTCCGGCACATTGACGCCGGTAAACGGTTCCCCTTTTGCCAGCGGCAATGGTGGAGTGGTTGCGGACCAGCCGGTCTTTTTGACGATAGACGCAACCAATGCCCTTGTTTATGTTGCCAATACCGGCTCGAAGACCCTCGGCGAGTTCACCATCAATCCTGCGGACGGAAGCCTTATACCTATTCCCAGTTCCCCTGCGATTGTACAAGCCCAGCCGTTGTGGATTATCTCCACTACGTGAGGCTGCATCCGAGGCGAGGCGCCGCAAGGCGGCGCCTGATTCATCCACCGGACATGTACACCCGATGCGTAAGTTTTTGTGCAACACCGATGCACCATGGGTTCTGATTTTGTACGGAGCACAAATCGATGCCCAAACTTGTAGCCATCACCGTTGTCTTGCTCGGCTTCTGCGGTTCAGGAATAGCACAAAAAAATGAATTCGCAGTGGTTCTCGGAGCGAAAATCACGCCCAGCGTCGACAGCGCCACTGTCGATACCACGTTTGCTTTTGAAGCCAACTATGCACACCAACTGGCACGTGTGCCCGCTCTCGCGTTGCATCTGGAATTTCCGGTCGCTGCGACTCCATCGGCAAATTTCAGTACGGCGACGCTGACCAATGCAGTGAGCTACAGCACAGTATTCTTTACACCTTCGCTGCGTCTGAAATTCGGCGCACCCGGCGCGTCGACGGCCGTGTGGATTTCAGGAGGAGGCGGCTTGGCGCACTTCAATCCAAGCAGCAGCGGCGCTTGCGTAGCCGCGCTGGGATTGGTGTGTCCGCCTACTCCAAGCAGTACGACAAAGGGAGCCGTTCAGGGCGGCGCCGGGCTGGACTATCATCCGGGCTTGATGCCGTTCGCTTTTCGTGTAGAAGCCCGCGACTTTTATACGGGAATTCCGAACCTGGGAGTATTCCCTGCCGTCAAGATAAGGAACAACATCCTGGTAGGCGCCGGTGTCGTGTTCCGATTCTAAAGCGCCCTTCAGAAAATATTAAACAGCAAAGGGACCCGTTAAGCGGCCTGGCTTTCTTTCGGTTTTGCGCGAGAAGCAAAGCGACGTCGTACTTTTCTATCGGCGTAACCGGCCACCCGAAAAACACAGACAGCCGCGATTACGACCGCAACCCAGCTCAAGGCCACAATTAAGAAGAGAAGCATTCTAGTGACATAGATTCAGCCCGGTAACGCGGGGTTGGTCTCAATGTGCCGGCGACTTGTAAACTTGTCCTCCTTTCATAACAAAATCGATCTTCTCGAGAATACTGATGTCGCTCAGAGGATCGCCCTTTACAGCCACCACGTCGGCAAATTTCCCCGCAGTTACGCTACCCACGTCATTTTGCATGCCAAGCAAATCGGCGGCGCTCAAGGTGGCGGCGCGGATTGCCTGCGCCGGCGTCATTCCGTACTTGACCATAAAGGGGAACTCCTTTGCAGGAGTGATGCCCCAGTCAAAGCCGCCAATATCGGTGCCAAAAGCGATTTTCACGCCTGCGTTCATCGCCCGGCGGAAGGTGTCGGCGTGGATTTTCAGCATATCCGCCCAGACCTTTGCGCCCTCGGCCGCGCGCCCCGGAGCAACGTATTCGCCGACAAAGATGGTAGGTACGTAGTAAATGCCTTTTTGGGCCATCGTTCTCAGGTCGGCCTCAGCAATATAGTTTCCGTGC
>Ga0126371_10006905_pt1 | contig 10131 bp, 9 predicted proteins | sample PanSoiMetaPlot_4_FD_110145 | JGI IMG/M metagenome (GOLD analysis project Ga0126371, IMG submission 110145) | Tropical forest soil microbial communities from Panama - MetaG Plot_4 | ecosystem: Environmental > Terrestrial > Soil > Tropical forest > Bulk soil | place: Panama | collected 2016-02-17
TCTCACGCCTTCCGCGGAATTGACAGCGTTCGAGCCAGGCAACTGGTAAACGGCGATCACGGCGCTCGGCTTGCCGTTCAAATGACCGGAGACGCTGTAGTCCTGCGATCCCAACTCAACCCGTGCGACATCGCGGATACGCACGATGCCGGTTTCGGGAGTTTCGCGAACCACGATCTGTTCGAATTCTTCTGGCGAAGTCAGGCGCCCCTGAGCGCGGACGGCGTAAGTGAATGGCTGGCCGTGAGGGATCGGCTCGCTGCCGACCTGCCCGGCCGGATTCACCGTGTTCTGGGTTTGGATCGCACTGATGATTTCCGGAACCGTGATCCCGAGTTTCGCGAGTTGGTCCGGTTTTACCCACAGCCGCATGGCGTACTGGCCGGCTCCAAAGATCTGAATCGAGCCGATGCCCTTCACCCGCAGAAGCTGATCGTACAAATTGATGTACGCGTAGTTGGCGAGAAATCGCGCATCGCGCGATCCTTTGGGTGAGAACAACGACACGAGCATGAGCGGCGCGATCACCGACTTTTGCGTAGTGACCCCGAAGTTATTCACTTCGGCCGGAAGCTGCGAGGCCGCTTGCGTCTCGCGGCTCTGCGCCAGGATCAGGTCGGTGTTCGGGTCGGTGGCTACATCGAAATCGACGATCAATCGCATCTGGCCGTTCGCTGTCGCATTTAGCGAATACATATAGTTCATGTTGTCGACACCGCTCATCTGCTGCTCGATCGGTGTCGCGACTGATTGCTCGATCGTTTGGGCGTCCGCTCCGACATAAGTGGCAGTGACTTGCACCTCCGGAGGCGCGATCTGCGGAAATTGCGCGACCGGCAGCTGGACAGCCGTAACCGCGCCGACGATCACGGTGAAGATGGCGATCACGATCGCCACGATCGGGCGATTGATAAAGAACTTTGACATGAGCGCTACCTCTCGTGAAAGGGCTTGGGATCGACCTGCATGCCCGCCCGAACCTTCTGGACTCCATCGACGATGACGCGCTCGCCCGCGTTGATGCCTTTGAGAACGATCCAATCGCGGCCGAACGTTTCACCGAGACCCACTTGTCGAATGCTCACCTTGTTATCGCCGCTAACAACGGCCAATTGACGCGTGCCTTGTAGGTCGAAGACGGCTTCCTGGGGAACGAGCAGCGCCCCTTCCTGAACTCGAAGAGCAGTGCGTACTCTGCCGTATTGACCGGGACGGAGAACGTTGTTCGGATTCGGGAACAGCCCAGCGATTCGGATGGCGCCCGTCCTGACATCGACTTGACGGTCCGCGAAATCTACTTTGCCCTTATACGTGTACGTAGTCCCATCCGCGAGGATCAGTTCCAGTTGCAGCCGCTTGCGGGCTTCCAGGAACTTTTCGGGAGTCGGATATTCGCGCTTGCGCTCGAGGTACTCCTGCTCGCTGATCGTGAAGTAGACCTTGATTGGATCTAGAGTTGAGACGGTAGTGATGGCGCCACTGGCGGGGCTGACGAGCGCTCCGACTTGCAGTTGTGCGATACCGGGGATCCCATCGATCGGAGCGGTGAGCCGCGTGAATCCGAGGTTGATGCGCGACGTTTCGACCGCAGCTTTCGCGGACTGGACAGCGGCCGTTGCCGCCGTGATCTGTGCCTTGTCGGTCTCGACCTGTGCTTTGGCTGCCTGAAGCTGGGCCTTCGCGGCCATGTTGTTTTGCGTGGCGTTGTCGAGATCCTGTTGGGTGATCGCGTTCTGCTGCATCAGCGGGATGTAGCGGTCCTCATCCAACTGCACGCGATGTTGGTTGGCTTCCGCGACGGCTACTTGCGCCTCCGCCTGTGTCAGCTGTGCGCGCGCCTGCTCTAATTGGCCCAGTGATTGGGCCAGCCGCCCTTCGGCCTGATCCAGGTCTGCCTGAAAGGGCCTGGGATCGATCTGGAAAAGTAGGTCGCCCTGCCGGACGAAGGAGCCTTCCGCATATTCCTGCTTCACCAGGTAGCCGGAAACCTGGGCTTTGATCTCGGCGTTGACGAAGCCGTCCAGAGTGCCGATCCATTCGCGGTATAGCGGTACGTCTTTTTGCTGGACATCGGCGACCAAAACTTCAAACGCTTTAGGCGCGGTCCCCGCTCTAGTGGTTTGCACGCATGCCGTCGCGATCAAGAGCATGGCGGCGATGGGCAAAAGCAGCAGAATTCTCATTGCAGGTCCTCGTCGCATAAGGTCTCCACGTCTTGACTGTAATGGGACCGGCGATAGCACGACATCCCAAGAACGAAGGTTTTTGGCATAACTCGGGCGGCGTGCTGGTCTCTACCACTATCGGGCTATCGTCTGCTGGTTCTAAAGGTTATTCCCCAACACTTGATGTCGCTTCCGTGTGTGGCCTTCGAGGTGGGCACGTCGCGACTGGCCCTGGATTGGCGGGTACTTGAGTGACAGCCTGGCGCGTCTGGCGTAACGTGGTCGTCAGCGAATTCATTGACAAATGGTTCACCACCGGATTAACAAGCCATGCCAATGAAGCCGGAATATCGCGAGTCAGCGCCATTACTTCCAGCTCAAGATATACCCCACCGGTAGTCTCTTGATATCGCGCAATGCTATGCATACGCCAAATGAATCCCTTTCCGGTATCGGGTGGAAGAAGCCGCTGATTGGCACGACCATAGCCTTCAATTTCCTGCAGCTTGGTTGCGTCTGCGACGTTGTACCCGCGCCGCGCGTCGAGCACAATGTCATGACCCAGATACTGCCCCTCCATGGCCGCATTGACAAACAAAACTTTGCGCTGCCAGGTCATAGCGAACTCCTGACTTTGGTCCGAGCAGGCCAGCGTTTTGGAGTCGGTGACCACGGGTCTGTAAATCTCTTTGTACCCGTTGTAGTCGTGCAATACGCGATAAAGACTCTCAACCGTGGCGTTCGGAATGAAGGCCGCGCCGATCCAGTCGTGGATCAATCCGTTCTCCACGCTCTGGATTCCCTTACCAATCATCGGTGCCACGACAATCTCTCCATGCAGGACTCGGGCTCTCCGTTCGGGGAATTCATCGATCCACAAAAAGGTTCGCCCAGTGTCCGCTCGCGTCTGGATTCGGCTCTCCGCGCCGCGGACATATTCCTCCCAAGCTTTGAGAGTGGCTGGTTGCAACTCCATCGCTCCCACAAGCCCAGGGACGCCACCGGCAATCAGGCACAGGCTCAACAGTTTCAAGACACGCATCGATCTGCTCCTATTCAGAAATTCGTCAATGCGAAGGGCATCTCACCTGCCATCGATTTCACCGCCTACATTGTTGAAAGCACTCGCCTGTGTTACTCGACAAACTTCTGGCGATGTCGATGCTGTCGCCTGCTCGCCACCGCATACCACGAAGGTGGCACCGTTAGCCGCTCCTGAATTCGCTAGTGTGTAAGCCCTCAATCGAGTGAGGCTGTTCGGCAGCCTGAATGTTGTCAATGCGCTTGAACGGCTTCGGCCTTTATGGCGCGGCAAATGCCCTACAGGGATGCGAGTGCCAGTGGCCTTGATGCCACCGAATCTCAGGAGAAACTAGATGACGATCAAATTCAACCGATTCTTGCTCATTGCTTGCATGGCACTAATCGGTCTTTCTATCAAAACAGCCAGGGCGGACGAGTGGGACAAGGAAATGATTCTTAAGTTCAGCACGCCGGTCCAGGTCCCTGGAAAAGTGCTTCAACCCGGCAAGTACGTCTTCCGTCTCGCGGACAGCAGTTCGAATCGCAACATTGTCCAGATCTTCTCCGTGGACGAAAACGGAAAGCAGAAGTTTGTGTCCATGATTGAAACTGTCCCGGACTTTCTCACACAAACGCCGGACAAGCCGATAGTTCAGTTCGCAGAACGCCACATCGGCGATCCCGAGGCGATTAAGAGCTGGTTCTATCCCGGTGACAACTACGGGTGGCATTTTGTCTATCCGAAGTCGGAACAGTTGGAATCCGCCAGCTTAGTCGTGCCGCCGGCCGCGCCTGCGCCTGCCGCGGAGCCGGCTCTCCCGGAGCCGCCGATTGAGACCGCCGAGGAGACTACCGATGAGACTCCGGTTGTGATCATCGAGAAAGAAACCTTCATCTCGCAAGTGGCCTTCGCGCCCGATCCAGCCGACGACGATCTGCCCGGCGCCGATCGCGTACTGCCCGAAACGGCCGGACATTCCGCTGCGTTCTTGCTGGCCGGAATTGCCTCAATCGGTGCCGGCTTGTTTGCCTTGTCGTTGTCCCTGCGAAAAGCCCAGTCTTCCGTGAACCGGTAAAATGCAAAAACCGCGATTGCTAATCTGCTTGGGAGGCGCCCTCATTCTCGGGGGCGCCGCTTTTTTGGCTTCTTGCTATTGGATGCAGCGGGTGGCCACGCGCGCCCAACAAGACGCGCAGAACTGGCTGAACCGCTCGGTCAGTGACCGGCACGCAGTTCCAGCGGCTCCGAATGCTCCTCACCGGCGTTTGAACCACGGCGACGTGGTAGGCAGACTCACCATCCCTCGTCTGAACCTCTCGGTCATGGTCTTCGAGGGAGATGACGCGGCGATTTTGAAGCGGGGAGCGGGCCACATTCCAGCGACATCTCTTCCCCGCGAGAATGGCAATCTGGGCATCGCCGCGCACCGCGACTCCTACTTTCGACCGCTCCGTCTGATTCGTCCGCGCGATATCATTGAATTCACCACCCCGGACGGAGTATCGCGGTACACCGTCACCGATACCGAGATCGTTCGTCCCTCCGATGTCCAGGTTTTGGCGAAGGCGCCGGGACGGGACCTGACGCTGGTCACCTGCTACCCGTTTTACTATCTCGGCAGCGCGCCCGAGCGCTGGATCGTCCACGCCAAAAAAGTGGCGTAACGGTGCTTAATCCCCGCACAGAACCGCGACCGTCAGGGAGCGGACGCCCCGCGCATGTTCAGCTGACAATCCGTAATCTTCGCGAGTTTGTCCAAGGTGTCGCAGACGGCACCGCTTCGTCCAGGGAGTCGCCGAACTCGCTCGCGCCCGGCCAAGCGTCCTCGCGCGAGATCCCAAGCTTGCGCATTCGAGAAATCAGCGTGGTCCGAGGCAGCCCGAGCTTTGCCGCCGCACCAGCGCGTCCACCCACCACCCAATTTGTCTTGCGGAGCGTATCCGCAATATACGAGCGCTCCATTTCCGCCAGCGTGTGGTCCGGCTGGGGCGCCCGTACCGGCGCAACGTTCGTCGGCCCTGGTAGCGAAAACTGGAGCTCGCATCCCTCCGTCAAAAGTACCGCCCGCTCGATTACATTCTGCAGTTCGCGAATGTTCCCAGGCCAAGTATAACGGCGAAGCGAATTCATTACGGAATCTGGGATGCAGTCAATCTTTTTGTTCAGCCGGCTGCCATATTCCTGCACGAAGTGCCGCACCAGCAGGGAAATATCCGCCTGACGGTCGCGCAGCGGGGGTACCACGATCGGGAAAACGTTCAACCGGTAGTAGAGATCAGCCCGAAACTGGCGCCCGCTCACCATTTGCTCCAGATGTTGGTTAGTTGCTGCAATAATGCGGACGTCGGCCCGGATGGTTTGCGAACTCCCGAGCCGTTCGAACTCCCGCTCCTGCAGCGCTCGTAGCAGCTTCGGCTGTAGCTCGAGTGGCAGTTCTCCGATTTCATCCAGCAGGAGCGTTCCCTTATTGGCAACTTGGAGGCGGCCCAGCCTTTGCGTGAGCGCGCCGGTGAATGCTCCCCGCTCGTGACCGAATAACTCGCTCTCCAACAGTCCCGCGGGGATCGCGGCGCAGTTCAGCTTCACGAATGGGCCGCCGGCGCGCGAACTCTGGTCGTGAATCGCTTGGGCGATGAGTTCTTTGCCGGTGCCGGTCTCACCCTGGATCAAGACCGAGCAGTCGGTGGGGGCGACGATACGAACCTGGTTCAGGACCTGCCTGAATTCGTCTGACTCCCCGATCAAATTGCCTCCCGAAGGTCTCGCCATGAGAATGCTCCTCTGTCAGAACGTGTTTCCGCTCATCCCCATTTTGAGTGTGAATGAGATCGGATAGTGGTCCGAAGCATGGACCGTATCGTGAACGCGCCCGAGAATGGGCTCTAACGGCCCGGAAACATAAGCCCAGTCGATCTTTCGCGGCCGGCGAAAGAGGCCCCGTGGCGTAGTGGTGTGCGGTGAAGGCAACTCGAGGGCGCTTCGGAAACCCACATGGCCGAGCGCGTCCGCCGGCCCCGCGTGCGAAACATCGAAATTCAGATCGCCGGCCAGTAGCGTTGGCATCTCCCGGGCGCGTGCGGCCGCATCGCGGATCGTTTCTTCGAGCTGTGCTAGCCGAAGCTCTTCGTCGCCTTTACTCTCCAGGTGAAGGTTGTATACCGACAGCCGCTTCCTTTGCACCTGAACCTCCGTGACCAAGGCAATCCGCCCGCCGAGGCGTTCCTGAAACAGGCTGATTTGGGGCAGGTACCATCGAGGCCGCCAGAAATCCGACTGGCGGCGAAAGCGGATCACCCGGGAGTTGCACAGATTCCAGCGAGACAGTGTCGCCTGGCCCTGATAGGCCGGCGCGTTTCGCGGCCCTTGCGTCAACTCCTGAAATTCGAGGCCGAATACGTAATTCATTTCCAGCCTGCGCGCAATCTCGTCCGCGATATTCAGAAAGTGCGTCCTTCGCGCATGCAAATCCACTTCCTGGAGGATGAGGAGATCGGCTTTCTGGGAATCGAGAAAATCGACGACCTGGGGCATGCGCATGCCGCGCTCGATATTCCAATTCACAACGCGCACCACATCCCGGGGCCACCAGTCCCACCGTGGGGAAGCGTAGTTTCCTATGAGAATCTCGTCCACAAATCAGGCGCTCTACGCCGCAACCGGAATCCGCGCCAGCTTCGGAAAGACATTGAGCCGCGCAAAGGCCAGATCACTCGGGTCATCAATTTCGGCCCACGGCAGGCCTTTCGTTTCCGAGTACCCTACGTGGAGGCCTTCGTCGGCAAGTTCTTGGACAGCCGCATTGAAAAACACCCGGTGCTCGCCGCGCGCAATCAACACTTCGATTCTGTCAAACAGCTTCGCATTTGCCGCGCCATCGACCATCGTAATGCCGATATAAGTCGCGCTGAATTCGTGCTGCCCGATTTGCTTACTCATCCGGACAATGCGGTTCCTCTCGATGACGACCTTCATGGTTTCATCCCGCCACGCCGGGTCCACGATCATCGTGATCGGAGCTCGTGACGAAACTGCCGGCTGCAAGACTCGCGTGTCGAACACCACATCCGCATTCAAAACCGCAAAGGAACTTCCCTGCAACCAGGTACGCGCCCTCCACAGCGAGTAGATGTTGTTGGTCGCCGCGAATTCCGAATTCTCGATGAACCGGAAGCGCCGCAGTTGTGAGCCGTAATACCGGGTCACATGCCGGATGATTTGATCCTGTTCGTAACCGACCACGATCCCGATGTCTCTAACGCCTGCCAGGAACAAACCTTCGATCTGTTGATCGAGAATCGTCCATCCCGAGTGATCGAAACGAATGAGGCACTTCGGACATTCGCCGTGAGCTGTGCGGATCCGCGTACCCTGTCCAGCGGCAAGAATGATAGCTTTCATAAAGTTCCCCTAAGCGGTTTGAGCGTCCCTGACTGTGGCCCCTGTCTTCCCGCGCCGGAAGTATCTCCGGTTGAAATAGAGAGCCAGCGTCCAAGTCAAATTAGCGCCGAGGGCGGCCAGCCGCAGCAGCCACGGCAGCCCGCCTAAAACCGTAAAGATCAGAAGATAATGAACGGAAACGCCTTTCTTAATAAAGATGTGAATCTGCCGCACTATGCGCGAGACCAGATTCGAAGAGTCCTCCTCCAGTAACCGGTTCAGCCGGCCCGCATACTCGTGCGGCCGGTCCGGCGCGGTGGCCAGCTTCCGTTGCCAGCGCGTGATTGCGATCGACAACGCGCACCCGATCAACAGGAGATATCCATAAATCAGCTCGCGAGGACCCCGTTCCCGATATAGCCCGACGGTGATGCCTCCGAAAAGCAGCAGGTACGTGGCCTCGTCCACGAAGCCCTCAAACCACGTGCCGAATACGGACTCGCGGAACTTGATGCGGGCGAGCATGCCGTCGGCTTCGTCGAAAAGACCGGAAAGGAAGAACAGCAACGCGCCAGTCACATAAGCGGCGTAATGCCCTTGCGCGTACTTGAAAGCAGCCGCGATTCCAACCAGCAGTCCACCCAGCGTGACCCAGTTCGGCGTCACCGGTGTGTGGGTCAGTAATCGCACCGCGGGCCGGCACAGCCACCGATTGAACCGCGAATAGACGCCATCCGAAGGCTTCCCGGAGTGCGCAACCAGGAACCGCTCGGCCTCAGCGATCCGGCGTTCCGATGTGATTGGAAACCCCTTCGCTTCGTGAACCCGGCCGGTCTCGTTGCCAAGCACTGCGTGCTTATCCAGCAGAGCCGGGGCCTCCCACGACTCGGGTTTGGCCGAGAGCCGCACAAGCTCTGCCAAGGCTCGCTTGTGTGTTACCCAGTTCCACGGCAACCAGTAGAATGGCTCTTGTACAGTCTCCGCAATACCGGCCCAGCTCGCGGGTTGATCCGGATCGAACCGCCGAACCAGGTGCGCAATCTGCAGGCCACGAAGCAGAGGAAACAAAGCGCATTGATCCCAGGCGGACCGGTCTACATCCGGCGCCCAGATGATCAACAGCTTATTCACCCCAGCCCGCATCGCGGTCACAATGACCCGGACCAACAGCGGTACGCCTGCGACTTCTCGCGTCAATATCCTCTCGGCGCCCGCGAACTTCTGTAGCGTGAATAAGTCGGGGATTCGAAGCACCGCCTGCATTTAGATTTCTCCCATCTGCACGGTCAGTGCTTCCGCCTCGGCAGCGACTGGAACAGCCGTCCGTCGCGATGCCCAAGCCAGCCAGGTCAGCCCCACCAGGCACGCGAGTAGATCGCGCGTCCTCCGCGCCAGCGCCAGCGCAATGCCGGCCGCCGCAGGCAGTCCAAATGATAGGAATGCTCCCGCTGCTCCACTCTCATCAGCCCCGATGCGCGCCGGCAACCATCCCGCTGCCATCTTGACCATGCGGCTCGCGGCTTCCAGCCCAAGGATGACCCCTGCATGCCAGGGCAGCCTCAGGAACCAGAAGACCGTCGCGACTTCTGCCGCCATCAGCACTTGACACCCAAGATCGAGGAGGAACATCTGTCGGATCGCGGAGCGGTCTTGCCGCGCGAAGTCCCGTATCGCGATCTCAATTTGACCCGCTTTACGCAGCCACCGCGGACAGCGTAAGCCGAGCCTATCTCCCAGGGGTGCCAGGAGCAGCTTCGGGCGGGCAATCGCGAATAGACCCGCGATAAATATCGACGCCAGGATGCCCGCCGAGGCAACCGCTTTCGGACTGTGTACCAGCAGTACACAAGCGGCCAGGCAGCCGCTGATTCCCATCATCCCCGACGCGAACCAGTACACTCCGGTGTCGACCAGAGTGGCCGCGGTGGGTGATTTTCCGTGTTGCCGCAACAGTCGGATCTTCATCGGCTCGGATGCCACCGGACCGAGGACGGTGAGGTAGCCCATACCCTGCGAAGCCAGCCGGATCAACATCAGTTCGCCCGTTGAAGCACGAAAACCGTCCAGCCGCAGCGCGGTGGACCACGATCGCGTCTGCAAGATCAGCCGAACCAGGCTGAGCGCGACTATGATGGCAATCCCGCCTCGTACCGCTGCCAACTCTCTTTCCACGGCGTGCCAGCCGATCCGCGACGCCACGAAGGCCAGTAGCAGAAATCCTGCCGCCGCCAACGTTAATTCCCGGCGCTTGTTCACGGCAGGCTCCGTTCGCTCGCTTGTGCCAGTGGCGCAGCAGTGTCGTTAGGCAGATAGCCGAAGTAATCAATCTTCAAGTCGGTCGCGCCCAGGATCCGTACATCAGTCACCGATTCATCGGATTGAGGAAACCAGAACGGCCCCTGTTTGGCGTAGGTGTGCACAAAATGAACGCTCTTGGTCCAAAACGAAGGATTCTTTGCCGGCTGGCCTTCAATCCGCACGATCGCGTATTCTTCGGCATCGACCCAGATTTTTCCCTTCATCAGATACTTGTTCGAAGTTTTGGGCGTCACTTCGATCACATAA
>Ga0126371_10006906_pt1 | contig 10131 bp, 10 predicted proteins | sample PanSoiMetaPlot_4_FD_110145 | JGI IMG/M metagenome (GOLD analysis project Ga0126371, IMG submission 110145) | Tropical forest soil microbial communities from Panama - MetaG Plot_4 | ecosystem: Environmental > Terrestrial > Soil > Tropical forest > Bulk soil | place: Panama | collected 2016-02-17
CCGACCAACCCTCTGGGTATCAAGGCAGGTGGCGAAGGTGGGACAACGGGCGCGCCCGCGGCCATTGTCAGCGCGATCGTTGATGCGCTTTCGCCTTACGGCATCGATGACATCAAGATGCCGGTGACGCCGTATCGGATCTGGCAGGCGATCCAAAAACGAAAGCCTGCTTCTTTGGATTCGTGAGCCGCCTTGCTTCGGGATTTTAACCGCTTCAATCTATGTAAAAGCAAAATCGGGGAGTGAAATGTTCAGCAAATTTTTCGGCATCGGTGTTCTCGCAATTTTCGTCGCAGGAATGGCCGAGCCAGCCTGTGCGCAGAGCCTTGCCGGCAAGACCGTCAGGATCATTGTTCCCTATGCTGCAGGCGGCACGGGCGATGTGGTCGCGCGGGTTCTCGCGCAGGAGATCACCCAAAAGACAGGACAAACAATCGTCGTGGAAGACCGCCCCGGCGCGAGCTCGATTGTCGGCAGCGAATTTGCGGCGCGGGCGACGCCGGATGGCACGACCATCCTGCTTGTTGAGAATCCATTCATTCTCAGCCCGATTTTGTTCCCCGGTCATTATGATCCCGTCACCAGTTTCGAGCCGCTCTGCTATGTCGCCGCGACGCCCGCTGTGCTTGCAGTCAGCAGCAAATCAGATATCCACACGCTGGCTGATTTTCTCCAGCAGGCCAAAGCAAAACTTGGCGCGGTCTCCTATGGCAGCACGGGGCCGGCCTCGATCGTTCACATCGCGGGCGAGCTTCTCAAGCGTGATGCCAAAGTCGACATAACCTACGTACCCTACCCGGGCTCGCCCCCGGCAATGAATGCCACGCTCGCCGGGACGATCACTGCCGTGATGGCGAATTACTCCGATCTCAAGGGACAGATCGATTCCGGCGCTCTGCGCGCGATTGCGGTACCGGCGAAGAAACGCGCCCAGCCATTGCCGGACGTGCCGACATTGGCGGAAAGCGGGTTCAACGATCTGGATGCCGCCGTGTGGTTCGGATTTGTTGCGCCCGCCAAGACGCCGAAAGAGACACTGACGCAGCTCTCGCAATACATATCGGATGCCGTGAAGTCCGAAGGCGTTGCGGACAGGCTCAAGAGCCAAGGGATGTTCATCAGCCTGTTCTGCGGAGCGGAGTTCGGAAACTTTCTGTCCGATCAGAAGAACACCTACACGACCTTCGCGCGCGAGTTCGATATCAAGCCGTAGCGACAACGCGGGTCAATCTCCCAGCTTCGTCGCCAGCCGAACACCAGCGAGCCCGACCCGACCGCATTCGGGCCGTTAACCATTTATTAACCAAATAAGATCATATTTTATGATGAATCATTTTCTAAGTTCTTTCGAAAAATGTGGGGGAACCATGATGCGTCCGAGGCAGCCGAATGCAATTTCTTCGAATCGCTGCGGTTCTCTTGCTTGTTGTTACGGTGGGGAAAAGTGCAAATGCGGGATGGTTCTCGATCAACGACGCCATTTCGCAAGCCGTCCTGACAAATCCAGGCGTCGGCGAGGCTGCAGCCAACCGCCGGGCTACCGAAGCCGAGCTTCATGAAGCGCAAGGCACGTCGAGGTGAAACTGATCGCGCCTGCTCGCGTCGTCGTCGGGAATGACGGCTGCCCCGCATGTGTACCCGCGGGCTCGCCGTTGCGGGCGCCCAATCCAGCCTCGAACACCATGGTTGCCGGGCCGCCAGGCGACGGAATCGTGACAATAGGCGTCGGCGTCAGCGCGTTGGAATGCACGCGATCAACATCCGCGACCGCGTTCTTCAGATGGTCCTGTCCGAGCAATGCGAGCGGCGACTGACCACCCGGCAAAGAATCGATCGAGACGTCACGAAAGTTGGCACCACTGGGCGGGATATTGCCGTTTGCGTGGAGAACCGATTGGTCATCGGTGATCGGAAAGAGCTGAGCAAAGTGCTCGCCACTGACCGCGCGGCCGCCACCCAATTCGACATCAAGATTGGAGAGCGCCTTGCCGGAAAAATCAAAGAAGGGGTCGGCCGTGACCTTGGACATATTGTCGAACAGAATTACCAGCCTTGTGCCGGCCTTCACGAGTGTCATTTTTTCGTCGGCGATCGCCGAGAAGTCGAGTTTCACGCTTTGATCGTTTAGATCCAGAACGATCGATTGATCCCATTGTGGCTTTGTGACTTTCACAACGCGCGACTGAGCGAGACTGGCAACCTGCAAAGCAGAAGCTTCATCGATGACGATCCGTTTGTTCATAGGTCCGCCTTTACGCAAAACATTGGACTAAGCTCGGCGGAATTTTATTGCAGATTTTCAGTAGCGCCGCGTCAGCTGATCAGATGACGCATGCAACATGGTTGCCGGCGCATGACAATCATTGGCTTAGATGATGCGGATTACGATCAAGGACATGCGCAGCGCGACAAGGCGCGCCTGCGCGAAAGCTTCAAGACTTTTTGCGCGGAGTTGGTCCGGGCAATTTATGCGATCTGGAAAACCGCAATGGAAATTTGTCCGCGAGATGTCAGATATTGATATAATAAAACAACGAATTGATCGACGAGCTTGAAACGACGCGCCAATTGCACGCAAAGGATTCCGAGCGCCGAATCATGAAAGCCCGCGACAACAGTTTTCTAGCCGACTGCCTTTTCGATGGCATCGAACAGCAATTTTGCCGGAAATGGTTTACGCAAGAACGCGATGCCGCCTGCGGCAGCGGCCTGCCGTCGAACCACGTCGTCGTCGAGGCCCGTCATGAATATGACCGGGTAGGTGTATCCATCCGCCGTCAATTGATGTGCAAGTTCGACGCCTGAGATATCACCGAGTTGAATGTCGACCACGAGGCAAGTTGCATTGCTTGTCGAAGCGCACGTCAGGAATGTTTCCGCAGAATCAAAAGTCTCCGCGCGATAGCCATACGACGATAAAAGGGTCGCCATTGCCGCACGCATTTCCGGGTCGTCGTCGACGACCGCTACAATCTTTTGGCCGTTTGTCATGATATTCCCAAATTGCGTACCGTCAGACAGCATTTCGGCTCCATCGAGGAGCCAACCTGGTGTCCGGGTGCGAGATTCTTCGCGCAAACCTGAGTGCGCAGGGTCGGCTTAATAGGCGGGACTTTCCGTTCATGTCTTGTTATTATCTGCCAAAGCTTTGTCCGCGCGCGCCACCTGAGCGGAGGATTGACAATCCATCCGAACAGGGAGGGAGGAGAGCGAGTTTATGGGCCGCTCTAACGCCGAGCATTTCGACGTACTCCCGAATGCCACCGGGACTTTGACCCGGCTCGCTTACGAGCACGCCAAGGCAATGGGGCTCGATCCTCGGCCTTTGCTCAAGCAGGCGAATTTGACCTTTCACCAAATCAAGAACACCAACCTGCGACTTAGCGTTGGCGATCAAATCAGATTTTTAAATCTTGTAGCGAACGCGCTGCCGGATGAATTGTTGGGATTTCATCTTGCGCACTCACCCGATTTGCGCCAACTCGGCTTTCTCTATTATGTCTCGGCTTCTTCGGACGTCCTGGGCGACGCCTTGGCCCGACTTGCGCGCTACGCGTCGATCGCCAACGAAGGAGTATCGCCGAGATACTTCGGTGGCAAAGATGTTGGCATAACCTTTCGTTACGTCGGCGTCAGTCGCCACCTGGATCGGCATCAGATCGAATTTTTCGCGACGACTTTGGTCCGTCTGTGCCGGCAATTGACCGGCAGCCGTCTGATCCCAAAGCGGGTGAGACTCGTTCACCGCCGCGACGGGAATTACTCAGAACTAACCGAGTTTTTCGGAAATGAAATTGAGTTTGGTGCAACGACTGATGAGGTCTCTTTCGCAGCAGCCAGCAAAGACCTGCCAATCGTCAGCGCGGACCATCATCTAAACAAGCTGCTGATCACATACTGTGAAGAGGCGCTCTCGCGGCGACCGTCAAGGCGCGGCCCGTTCCAATCAACCGTTGAGAACGCCATCGTGCCCTTGTTGCCCCACGGTAAAGCGAAAGTTGATGAAATTGCGCGACGGCTTGGCGTCAGCCAACGGACACTGGCGAGGCGACTCTCGTCAGAACGATTGAGTTTTTCTACCGTGTTGGAAAAACTGAAGATCGACTTGGCCGACCGCTATTTGGCCGATCAGGCGCTATCGATTTCACAGGTCGCCTGGCTGCTTGGTTATCAGGAAGTCAGTTCGTTTACACACGCCTTCAAGCGGTGGACGCGGAAGACGCCCAGGCAGGCGCGCTCTCAAAAGGCCGCCTAGGCGATATCGGCTTTGGGCGTCGGAACCACTTGAGGTCATCCATCATTACCGGGTGAGGAGACGCCCGATGACCTCAACTTTCCTTCACGAAGACAAAAAAGTCCCGCCAGACGAAGCAGAAGAGCGCGATGCGCCGCCGTGCCCCAACTGCGGCCAGCAGATGTGGGTCGTCCGTGTCGAGACCCGGCTATCGGATCATGGAACCCAGTCCGTCCGCGACTACGAATGCAGTCGCTGCGGGGGCAGACGATCGCTGTGGACAAGATCCGCGTCGTGATGTGCTCGAGCGTTGACCGGGGTCTCGCACAAAAGGGGGCAATGGGAACTTCTTGCTTCCTGACAAATTAGGGTAGGCCATCTGAGCCACTTCATCTCGTAGCGCTCGGCCATGTTTCGTTTACTGCGCTCCGCCGTGCATCGTAAGGCTATCGAAAAAACATCTGATATCCAGTAAAAATGGTTTCAAGCAGAATCAGCACGATGATTATTCGCTCCAAACGCAACGAGCGTTCTGTATCGATGATGTCTGCTAAAGCCTGTCCGGTATCCCGGATCACGGTGAGCTTGCGAGTCAAAAGATCAGCACGCTCCTTCAGTTCGTATTCGCCCTCAAGCCTTGCGTAAAATCGTTCAAGATCCGCCCGCTCCCAAAGGACGTCCGGTTTTTCGGCGACCGCCACCAGACCGGAGACACGGTGCTGCACCAGCAATGCATTGCCGATATGTTTCAAGATCGTCCGCCTGCCGCCGGGGGTGCGGCCGTGCTCCGCCAGTTCGCGAGCAAGCGGTTCGATGACATCGAAAACAGCGCTTACGTCTCGCTCGTCATGGGCCAGGATCAGATTGGTCGCGATCGCGTCCGCGATGATGAGTATGTGTTCGGGCAGGAGGGCTTTAAGCGATATCGTTCCATTGGGCGTGATCTGTTCGTCTTTGTCGGGCGCGATTTCAATTTGGGCCGATTCCTCCTCGCGACGAGCAAACGCGCCGACGACGCGCCCATCAAGGCTGCGGATAACCCCGTCTTCCTGGAGAGGAGACATGCCGAACAGGACAGCAACACCATATCGAAAGAGTACGACGTAGCCTTCGCTTCCAAGGCGAAATGCCAAAGGCGTGGTCGATAAAACATCACTGCGTTCGAGTCCCGCCGTATCAATGCGGTCGCCGAGCAGCAGCGCTCTGACAGTGACGATTCGGCTGGTTTGGCTTGACAACTCGCTCACCGGGTAAGAAGCAGCGTCGGACCTCACCGTCTCCTGAAAGGTCCTATCAATCAGGCTCGTGCTCTGGCTAACAAAATGATCAGTCGTATGCTGGATTTTAGTCTCCGCGTAGGAGAGCCAAAAGGGAAAAAGGCCGCGCGTGCGATGCGCGGCCCCCGGCTTTTCCTAGGTTGGGGTTAGTGGGCACAACTTAGGCACAGCCAGTCCCCGACTGGGCGTCGGATTTCATTCGCAATTGATCGTCCCCAATACGCAACTTTCACGTTTTCAATCTTTTTTGGTGTCGCCATCCGGGCACGGATCCTCTTTCACCAGCGCCACTTGTTGCCGTCAGTGCTGCTCTGAAGATCGCCGCTCCAAAACTGCTTTCGCTCAAAGGCAAAATTAGGGCTGGCAAACAGACTGAAAGGCGTACTCGTTGAGTACGCTTCAAGATCGGCCTGGTGTTCAGTTTGCAGTGACGGCGGAAGCCGGTGATGCCGCCTCACTGCGGCGCTATGAACCCTGGCTGTATGCTTTCGGGCCTTGGCGCGCCGCGACTGCGTTTCGGGCAAAACGTTCTGGTGGGCAGATGTTTGCTCAGACAACGCTTCCGTTGGCGCCGGCGCGTCTTCAGAAGTGTCGGCGAGTGAATTGGGCGCAACCGACTCTTCCGCCTCGGCAGCATCGGAGACGGGTGCACTCCAGGTCAAACGCACAGGTGCGCGCACGATTGCCTGATCATCGCCACGGCGCAGTTCCGCGACAACCGTCATCGGACCAACATAATCAGAAGGCGGGATCACTCGTGCATTCGGAAGGTCGTCGATCGCAACGCGCCAATTCCCTTCTCCTGCATCCGTCCCCGCACTTAACACTGTGCCGTTTGGCAGGCCGCTGAGATTGAACGTCGTATCGGGAGTGTAGTTGGTCACTCTGATGGCGAGGGGCAACGCCGCGTTGACGAACCCGCTTGCGTCTGCGACGACAAGCGTAGGAGAGAATATCTGACGGGACGCCTTGTTAAGCGCGTCATTTGCGGCTTGGAGACGCTCGTTGAGTGGGTCGTTCCGCTCCTCCAGGGATAAGGCGGCGCTTCGCAATTGAGCGAAAGCCGGCGTACCAATACGACCGAGGCCGACCGCAACGCAGAACGCAGTCCAGGCTATAACTCCAACGGCGCAAAAGAGCGCCGTTATGCGCACACGATTGTGTTTCACTCCGCCCGAATGATCGTAATGCTCGTTCGATTGCTCAGGTGCACTTGAAAAAGCATCGACAAAATTATCGATTTCACGTGATGTCCAGTCGTCGGAGCCTGTAGACCCCGGGAAATGAACCGTTTTCTCGCCGGTGCGCCACTTACGTGGTGCATAATATTTTGGATCGTTAGGACTTAACTCGTCCCTCTGGATCGGTGTACTCATACCCTACCCACCCCTACACACACTCTTTCACTAAAACTCAACGAGCGACTCGCCATCGCCGACTACTTGAACTCCTACTTTGTGATTTTTCCACGTCCGCAAGAAAAGTAGTCAATTTTGGAATTGGACGGAGGTACGGTGGCACTTCTAAAAAGCTTCTGGCGACAAAAAATTGCTTCGTGATTCTTGCTAAGCAAGCCGACGCGCCAAGGCGCGATAATTTTCAATTTCCGAGCGGATGCGGCACGCGAGTGACTTCTCATTTTTGGTTTTTCGCATCGTGGCCCACTGCTCATCGACATAGTTATCGTCGCCCGGACATTCTCAAGATGCATACTAAAAGCGAGGGAGTTGCGTTTTCCGCAGACAGATCTCCGACCGTTGTTTCTGGCGCGACAGCGCAAATAATTACGCAGATGACGCGTGCACGGATGAGCGGGCGAGGTGCGCCAAAATGGATCGCGAGCCGGTGACCTCATCAACGTTGAGGTATTAATATACCAGCACCTGATAGTTCGTTAACCAAAGGTTAAAATTTGCGTCGCGGACGTCCGTGGTATGGTCGTACCGAACTCTATTGTTCCGTCGTGGTAATACTTTTGAACGACTTCTCAGCAGTCCGGTCTTTCAAAAGAATTTAGGCTGACCAGATCGTAGCGCGTAAGAGGACAGTCATGAACACGCCGATCCGCGACGAGCAATTCTACGGCCCCGACGACCAATCTCCGGATCACAGCAAGTACGCACCCAAACGTCCACGCGGGCCGTCGCAGCCATCTCGCGGAGAACGACCCTACGTCCATTCGGGGCCGATGGCCCCGAGCGAGAATCAAGATCGGATGAGAATGGCGGCCGAGTTCGCCTCACGACCTGAGTCCGTTCCGGAGCCACCACCACTACCCATGGAGGACAGCACCTTGGGACTCGTCGGCCGAATTACCATGGTCGTGTCAGTTGCAGCAGTCGTCGCACTGTTGGCAATTTTCGCGAAGCCAATTACGCAAGGTGTACGCGCGCTATTGTCGGATACGCCGACCGCGGAAGCCTCAAAACCGTCAGACAGACTCACGGTCGGCTCGGACGTTTCGCGACCGAGCGATCGACCGTCAACAAACGTCGTGCAGGCCAGGCCGGTCGTTTCCGGCCCAATGGTTGCGGCCGCGACAACCGATTTGCCGCCACAGACACAGCAGACGCAACAGATACAGCAGCCGCAACAACCGCAACAGGCCGCTCTCGCCCCGCCTTCTTCACCAGAACCGAGAGGTGCGCCGGTTCGAGGCGTGACCGATACCGAAATCAAGTTTGGAATTGCAGCGGCATTTACAGGGCCAGCCAAGGAGCTTGGTCAGAATATGAGGCTGGGCATCGAGACCGCGTTTCGGGCGGCCAACGCGAATGGCGGAGTATTTGGCCGACAGCTCCGGCTCGTGGCGGCAGATGACGGCTACGAGCCTGCGCGGACCGGCCCGGCCATGAAGCAACTCTTCGAAAAAGATCAGGTCTTCGGTATTATCGGCAACGTCGGAACGCCGACGGCTGCTATCGCGCTGCCCTACGCTCTCGATCGCAAGATGCTCTTCTTCGGAGCATTCACAGGGGCCGGCTTGCTCAGAAGCGATCCGCCCGATCGGTACGTCTTCAACTACCGCGCCAGCTACGCGGAAGAGACCGAGGCAATCGTTCATTATCTGGTTAAGGTCCGGAAAATAAAGCCCAGGCAGATTGCCGTCTTTGCCCAACAGGATGCGTATGGAGACGCGGGCTTCGCCGGCGTCGCCAAGGCCATGCGCTCGCTGCCCGGTGGCGACGAGAGCACGATCTTGCGGCTTAACTATCAGCGCAACACAGTCGATGTTGATGAGGCTGTCGCGCAACTAAAGGCTAGCAAGATCCCGATAAAAGCGGTCGTCATGGTGCCGGCCTATCGCGCCGCGGCAAAATTCATTGAGAAGACGCGCGATGCGTACCCGGACATGATTTATTCCAGCGTTTCTTTCGTCGGCAGCACCGCGCTGTCCAATGAATTGATGCTCCTGGGCAAAAAATATGCGGCGGGGGTTATCGTGACCCAAGTCGTGCCCGTCGTTGACGGTCACTCGTCGCTTGTCCTCGACTACAAATCCGCGCTCACAAAATATTTTCCTGGTGAAGCGCCAGACTACGTATCGCTGGAAGGCTTCGTAACGGCCAACATCCTGATTTCGGCGTTGAAGCGGAATGGCCCTCAGCTCGATACCGAAAGACTAGTTGAAACTTTCGAAAATCTCCGGGGCCTCGACCTCGGCCTCGGTACGCCGGTGAGCTTCGGTCGCTCCGAGCACCAAGCCGTGCACAAAGTATGGGGCTCACAGCTCGACGAAAACGGGCACTATCAGCCGATTGATCTGCAGTAGCGCTTTCGTTTCACAATGATCAGCAGCGGGAAAATTCCCGCTGCTGGCCGGCGTTTTAATCAACGAGGCGGCTGTTAGGGTGCAGCCAGGCAGAAACCGTCTGCCGCTTGTCGTCAGAAAGAAAATCAAGAAGCTCGGGCTTCTTCCGCTGCAAATGAGAAAAGAAGAACCCCTCTGCGCCGGGGTCCGCCAAGTCATCCGGATTTAATGCGGCCCAAGTTTCCCATTCGTGAATGACCGCACGCTTGGCGTCGCCATTCACTTGCTTTTCTTGCGGCCTTTCCTGGCTTCGCATTCGGCCGGATCGGGCGTGATCACCCAAGGCCTGCATTCTCTCGACCAGCACCATTTCGCCCACTCCTCAGGGAACCCCTCGCAACGCTAATCGAGAGCATCGAAAACAGGATCGGAGTCACCACCGTTCGCCTGCACAGGGCGCCACATCAGCTCATCTCCCCATGTGGCTCTTATAATTGCCGGCTAATATAGCGGTGTGAGGCGCAGCCCGCGCTTGTCCGGCTTCCCAGCCACGCGGGATTTTCACAGAAATTTCGAGATACACCACCGCCGCAGGGCAGCGATAACCTGGCGTCAAGTCAACTGCGCTAGTTGCTGCCTGTCTGCACGAGGCGGACCGGCCACCGTCCGCCACAAGACGGGGCGGTCACACCGATCTGGGCATGACCGTAGTCGGAATCGCACCAGCGCCCACCTTCGAACAGACCGTGTGCCGCGGCGATCTGACTGAGTGCGGCCCGACCAGGCAGATTGCAGCGCGGATCGACCGCGCCACGCCGAAGTTGGCACACGTCAAGGGCCTTTCCACACGGGTGTTCGCTGGCGACCGA
>Ga0126371_10006907_pt1 | contig 10129 bp, 9 predicted proteins | sample PanSoiMetaPlot_4_FD_110145 | JGI IMG/M metagenome (GOLD analysis project Ga0126371, IMG submission 110145) | Tropical forest soil microbial communities from Panama - MetaG Plot_4 | ecosystem: Environmental > Terrestrial > Soil > Tropical forest > Bulk soil | place: Panama | collected 2016-02-17
CCCCCCAACACGAGGCCAATCGATGGCCGATGCTGTTGCGGCTGCTCCACACCGGAATCGGCCGCTGCCGCGCGATCGCCCCGACCGAGAGTTTTCAGGAAATCCAGCAAGAAACCCGGCCTTTCTTGAGCATAACAATTATGTGACACGCTGGGCAATTAAACAAGTGGGTTAGCAAATCGTGGTAACGGGGCCCAACGTCTGAGGGTGCGGCCCGCGAGCACGACACCTGTGGGGCAGGGTTCAACGCACAATTAATCATTGCGGTGCGCCACTCAAGACCGTGCGCCGGACCATGGTAAATGCGCAGGTCGTGCCCACGCCCTAGAGGCCACTCGCCCGGTGCCGCGTTGGCACGCCTTCTGCGTTGGCAGGCGCGGTCGGCCGCGGCATCGCGAACACGGCGTCAACGATCGCATAGTCTGCGTAACCGCAGCGCGCGAGCGGCTTCATCGCTGCCGTGTCAAGGCGGCCATGCTTGAGAAAGCGGTCGTCGATATAGACGCCCACCACCTGACCAAACACGACATGATTGTCGAGAGGGCGCCCTTCGATATCGCGTAGCGACACGGTCTGCAGCCAGCGACACTCAAGTGCGCAGGGCGCCTGCGCGACCCGTGGAGGCGCGACAAGGTGGGAGGGCGCTGGCGTGAGGCCCGCGGCGAGCATCTCATTGGCGCCGCGCGCATAGGGAGCAGAGGTCTCGTTGATTGCTAGACGTAGGTCGTAGGTGGCGAGGTTGCAGACGAACTCCCGGGTTTCTTCGATAAAGGTCAGGGAGTCCTTTCGGCCCTCGCTGGAGAAGCACACCACCGGTGGTCTGCTCGACATACCATTGAAGTACGAATACGGCGCCAGGTTGATCTCGCCTTTGGCGCTGCGCGAGGTAATCCAGCCGATCGGTCGCGGCGTCACGATCGCCTTGAACGGGTCGTGGGGCAGGCCGTGATCATTCCGGTCGGTCGCATAGAACATCCCGAGCATCCTTCAGGCTTTGTAGCGTGTGACGAGTTCTCTAAGCGCCGGCCGTGCCCGATCTTCGGGGGGCTGGGCCGGTCGGCCGATATGAATAAATCCGACGATCCGCTCATGGGAAGCAAGCCCAAGGGCGTCGAGAACCCGACGGTCATAGGCATACCATTCGGTGATCCATTTCGCCGCATAGCCTAGGGCATGCGCCGCGACCACCAAATTCATCGCGGCGGCCCCTGCCGAGAGCACCTGCTCCCATTCGGGAATTTTCACATGCGGTCCGGCGCGGCTGACGACGGCAATCACGAGGGGCGCATGAGCCAGTCGCGTGCGCTCGACGTCGACGAATTCCGGCTTAGCCTGCGGATGGTCGGCGCGGAATGCCGACGCGATCTCTTCACCGGCTTGCAGCCTCGCATCCCCCTCGAACACAATAAAGCGCCAAGGGGCCAGCTTGCCATGGTCAGGGACGCGAGCCGCGATCGTCAGTATGGTCTCGATCTCGGCGGCGCTCGGTCCAGGACCGATGAGGTCGCCGAGATTCACCGATCGGCGGGTCTTGAGAAGCGCGAGGGCATCAGGCATTGGGGGCTCCGCGTCCGCCTGTGAGGTTGGCGGCTCAATCGCCGGAACTGGCCGGTGCAGCCGCGTAGGTTCAAGTAAATAAGTAGTGATTGTCGGCCCCGGAAGACAAGGCGGGTCTACCAGCGCCCGCTGCTTCGGGATCGCGACAACCTTGTCTGCCGGCAAGATGCGGCCGAAGCACATCGAGCGACTAGTCCGTCGACACGCCCACGGGCGGCGTCAGCTCTTGATCATTGCGTCGGCCCTCCAAGACCCGGCGGGCATGGTCGCGATCCACCGCGCCGCTCCATCGAGCCACAACCAGCGTCGCGATGACATTGCTGGTCAGGTTGGTGGCAGCCCGGATCTCTGCCATAAAGCGATCGACGCCGACGAGAAGCGAGAGACTACCCACTGGCACAAGGTTGACTGCCGGCAATGTGGCTGCCAGCGCGACGAACCCGCCCCCGGTGACGCCTGCCGCGCCCTTTGATGTAAACAACATCACGAGCAAGGTGGTGAATTGTTCGGTCACGGTCAGATGCACGTTCAGGGCGTGCGCCAAGAACAAAACGCCAATGCTCATATAGATCGCGGTGCCGTCCATGTTGAAAGAAAAGCCGGTAGGCATTACCAATCCGACCACTTCCTTGTTGCAGCCCAGCCGCTCGAGTTTTTCCATACTGCGCGGAATCATGGTCTCGGCCGAGGTCGCAGCGAATACCAACAAGATCTCGTCCTTGAAATAAGCGAGTACGTTCCAGATATTGAATCCGGAGAACTTAAGGACCAAACCCAAGACCACGATCACGAAGAGAATCGAAACCAGATAAACCGCCAGAACCAGCTGGCCTAAATCAAACACCGTTCTCATCCCATACTTGCCGATAGTAAATGCCATCGCCCCGAAAGCGCCGATCGGCGCAAAATACATGATGATTCTGACCATGCCGAACAGCGCGACCGACATTCTTTCGAGCAGATCAACGAGCGGTTTGGTGCGCTCGAGATCGTGACACAGGGCTAATGCAAACAGCACGGCTACGAACAGGATCTGCAGGGTTTCGCCCTTGATAAAAGGATCGAGGAAAGTCGAGGGAACGATGTTCATCAGGAAGCCCGTCAAGCTCGGCGGCGGCGACGCGTTGACGAAATCGGCGACGGCCTTCGGGTCGAACGCTTGTGGGTCGGCATTGATGCTGGATCCGACCGGCCAGAGATTCCCCGCCGCCATGCCGACGAGCAGCGCCAGCGTGGAAATGATCTCGAAATAAACGATCGCCCTTACGCCCAGGCGTGCGATCTGGCGCAAGTCGCCAGTCTTGGCAATGCCCACGACGATCGTCGTAAAGATGATCGGTATGACGACAATTCGGATCGCCTTGATAAAGACATCGCCCAGCGGCTTGAAGGATGTTGCCAAGACCGGATCGACGAGCCCGATGGCTGCTCCGAGGGTGATGCCGACAAGCACCTGTAAGTACAGCTTGCGCCCGAGCGCCGTAAACCGTCTCATCAGCCGTTCCTCGTCGGTGACCCATTGATCTGTATCGAGGGTCCTCTTCAGTTGAATGCGGCATACAAGAAGGCGCGCCTTTTTTCGGCGTACACAAAACCCGGATGCGATGCGACTCGGCCTTGGGCCTATAGAGCGCCGAGCGTGCGCCCTTCGGCGCACTGCCGCAACGGCCGGGTTGGGGAAGGTCGCTGGGTCCCAGATCGTGGCGTGATCAGACCGCGAACAAACTTCACATCTCTACGGATCCGTGTTTGCACGGCGGCCCGTCGTGTCCCGCCACGAAACAGGCAGCAATGACGTGCGCTGCCTGACGGAGGGCTCGGCTTGAAATTGCCTCGATTAGGGCGATAAACGGGATCCATGGCGGCGAGGGGACAGGACGCGTCCCGCCTCTGGCGGGAATTGGTTGCCGGGCTCGTTGGGTTGTGGATGCTGATCCCGACCCCTGGTTCTGCGCAGTTGCTAAGCACTGACTCGCTCTTAAGTCCGCCGCGCCCGCCTGCCCCGATCAACGGGCCAACAGCCGTCCCGAACACCGAATCGCTTGCCCCGCAGGGCGCTGCCGCGGTGGCGCCGCCAACGTCGCTGGCTCCGCCAACGGCCGCAGCGCTCCCGGTCCCGGTGCCGTTTCAAGTGCCGCCGGTTCAACCGGCCATCCCGCCGGGTCAAGCCCTGCTTTCGCTGAGCGCGCGATTCGGACCCAATCAGCCGGTTATCACCGGGGCGCTGCATTGGCGCGTGTATGCGGATAAGCCGGATCAGAGCGGCGCGTTTCGCTTGATCAAGGAGGACCGAAGCGCGTCGCCGACCTTGGTGGTACCGGCCGGCGGCTATGTGGTGGTGGCGAGTTTTGGGCTCGCCAGCGCGGCCAAACGCATTCAATTGGGGCCCGAACAATCCGCACGTCATGTCTTCGAATTGGCCGCTGGTGGCGCGCGTTTCGAAGGTCGGGTCGGCGACAGCAAGATTCCTTCAAGTCAGATTTCCTTCGAGGTTTTCCATGGCAGCCAGTTCGAGCCGGGCGAGAAGCGTCCGGTTGCTCATGACATCGCAACCGGTGATCTGGTCGCCTTACCGGAGGGTGTCTATTACGTCGTCTCCAACTATGGCGACGGCAATGCTGTGGTGCGCTCCGACATTCGCATTCAATCCGGCAAGTTGACCGACGTGACGATCCATCACCGCGCCGCCGTCATTACCCTCAAGCTGGTCAGCGAGAAGGGCGGCGAGGCCCTTGCCAATACCGCGTGGTCGGTTCTCACCCCGGGGGGCGACGTCATCAAGGAGTCGATCGGTGCATTTCCAAGGGTCGTGCTCGAGGAGGGCGACTACGTCGCCATCGCCCGCAGTGAAGGCAAGGTCTACAACCGCGACTTCAAGGTGGAGCCGGGCTTCGATCGTGAGATCGAGGTTCTGGCGCGGTAGCGCTCGACCTGGTTGCGCTTAGCTCCAAGCTTCCGTGTCGAGCGTCGGCCCCGGGGCTGAAGCAGGGGAAACCAGGTTGGCTCGCTGATGACGATCTCGGGCGTGTGCCATCCCCGAGGTCGATCGACATGCCATCGATCGTCCACCGTCCGCGACCATCACCACGGCCGTGCCGGAGTGCCGATGCGGATCGCTAGGCGACCTCGAGCGATCGGCGCCGATCCGGTTCGATCGCCTCGTCCGCGAGCATTGTCAGCGCCGTGTCAAGCGGCATCACGGACTGCTCTTGCGAGCCGAGCCGGCGAATTGAAACCGTCCCGTCCGCCGCCTCCTTCTTGCCGACGACGAGCAGCACCGGCACTTTGGCGACGGAGTGTTCGCGCACCTTGTAGGTGATCTTCTCGTTACGCAGATCGGCCTCGGCGCGAAGTCCGCGGCCGTGGGCCGCCGCCAGCGCGGAGCAGGCATAGTCATCGGCATCGGACGTAATGGTGCAGACCATCGCCTGCAGGGGGGCAAGCCATAGCGGGAAATGCCCGGCGTAGTGCTCGATAAGAATGCCGATGAAGCGCTCGAGGGAGCCGAACATCGCCCGATGCAGCATCACCGGGGTGACCTTGTCAGAGTGCTCGTCGATATAGAACGCACCCAGACGGCCTGGCATGTTGAGGTCAACCTGTATGGTGCCGCACTGCCAATCCCGGCCAATGGCATCGTGCAGCACATACTCGAGCTTTGGCCCGTAGAAGGCCCCTTCGCCCTTGTTCAGACCCCATGGTCGGCCTGATTTCTCAAGGGCGTGTTTGAGAGCGGCTTCCGCCTTGTCCCACGCCGCATCTGAGCCAATGCGCTTCTCCGGTCGGTCGGAAAACTTGATGCTCACGTCCGTAAATCCAAAGTCCCGATAAATCGACAGGATTAGATCATTCATCGCGAGGCATTCGGTCGCGATCTGTTGCTCGGTAATGAAGACATGAGCATCGTCTTGGGTAAATGCGCGAACCCGCATCAGCCCGTGCAGCGCGCCGGACGGCTCAAACCGATGCACCTTGCCGAATTCCGTCAGTTTGAACGGCAGGTCGCGGTACGATTTGAGACCATTCTTGAAAATCTGAATGTGACCGGGGCAGTTCATGGGTTTGATGACGAAACTGCGCTGCTCGTCTTCGCGTTTCTCGGTGAGAAACATACTGTCACGGAATGTTTCCATGTGTCCTGAGGCAACAAATAGCGAAGAATCCAGCAGTTGCGGTGAATTGACTTCGAGATACCCGACCGCCACTTGGCGGCGACGGATGTACTGCTCGAGCGTCTGAAACAACGACCAGCCTTTGGGATGCCAGAACACCGTCCCGGGGGCTTCCTCCTGGAAATGAAACAAGTCCATCTCCCGACCCAGGCGCCGATGATCGCGTCGTTCAGCCTCCTCGAGCCGTTTTAGATAGCTGTCGAGTTCTACCTGATCGGCAAATGCCGTCCCGTAAATGCGGGTAAGCATCGGATTGCGCGAATCGCCACGCCAATAGGCCCCAGCGACCTTCATCAGCTTAAAGGCCGAACCAACGTGCCCAGTGGATGGCATGTGGGGGCCTCGGCAGAGGTCAAACCAGTCACCCTGGCGGTAGATCTTGATTGGCTCGCCGGCCGGGATGGCATCCACCAGCTCCACCTTGAAAGTCTCGCCCTTCTCGGCGAACACCCGCTTGGCAAGCTCGCGGTCCCAAACCTCTTTGGTGAAGGGCCGATTGCGGGAGATGATTTCCCGCATCTTTGCCTCGATCGCAGGGAAATCGTCCGGAGTGAACGGCTGGTTGCGAAAGAAATCGTAATAGAACCCGTTCTCGATCACTGGGCCGATCGTGACCTGCGTTCCCGGCCACAGGGTTTGCACGGCTTCGGCCAGAACGTGGGCGCAATCATGCCGGATCAAATCGAGCGCCCGGGGATCTTGACGGGTAATGAGTTCGAACCTGGCGTCACGCTCGATGGGGTCAGAAAGATCCGCGAGCACCCCATCGAGGGTCATGGCGACCGATTTCTTCGCGAGCGATTTTGAGATTGCCTCCGCGACCTCCTTTCCGGTGGTGCCGCACGGGAACTCCCGATGGGCGCCGTCAGGAAAAGTAAGGGTCACCATGGTCTTCTCCTGCTCACGCGCTGCCGAGGTGAGCGCTGTTTGCGTAATCAATTCAACACCTTGAGAGGGCGGGCGGCCAAATCGAGACGGCGGCGTCCGAGACGATGGCGACGCTCCTTGCTGGCGGGGGAGTTCTGACACCGGGGCCCCTCGATCGTCAAGGCGCGCGGCCCTTCCCTCGCGCTTCCCGCCCCAGTGGGCACAGTCTCCCGCAAAGATCTCGGCAGAGGCATCATGGCTGCCTGAATGTCGACGTGGACCGATACCGCAAAAGCCGTAAGCTCAAGCCAATCGCGATGAGGCATGTTCGATTGATGCGATCGTAATCGGCTCGCCCTCGTTAAGCGCGTACCCGAGGGCGGCTTTGCGGCATGCGAACGCGCACGAAGCCGCAGACCTGTACGCCGGAGCGGCGCGACCGACGGGGACGTACGCGTGGTCCGTCATTGCCTGACCAAAAGCCGTCGCCGTCTGCGTTGCCATCCAAACAATCTTTGCGCCAGAAACCTCGGGCCAGTTGCACGACGCGGAATCGCGGACCGAAGAAACCGGTGTGCTTCAAACGGCCCAAACACTCCGACTGCGCGCCCGAGATTTGCGGGGCCCGGGGAGAATGGTGTCAGGGTCACACTGGCGTGACATCACGTCGTGGCGGTATGAAAACCGCAAACCGAGCTGCTTTTTCGCATCGCAGCAATCGTCGATCGTGACCACGCGTGCTGTGTTGCTTCACTTCGAATTCGCCCGACAGCCGCTCCCCGCGCGTGATCTCGCACAGACGGAGTCGCACTTGGTTCGCAACCGGGCTAGAGCGGGCCTGCGGTTGCTTCAGGGCCTATCGTTCCCCGCCAGCGTCCATAGCGCCACGGTAGATACCACCGGCAACCCGCCGGCATTGCACGAGGCACCAGGTCAAGGCCGTGCGTGCCCCCCGGGTGGCAGCGGCACAGCCGCGCCAGCGCAATCCAACCGCCGGCCCACAGTCCAAATCGCGCGATCGCCTCGTCGGCATAGTCCGAACATGTCGGCAGGTGCCGGCAATGCATGCCGATCAGCGGTGAAAACGTGCAGCGGTAAATCATGATCATGGCGCGCCCCGCGCGCCGTGGCGCACGACGGGCGGCTTTAAGCACCCGATCGAGGGTGATCGGAGACGCCGAGCTATTCGGCAGCAAACGCGCCCCCGCGCTTGGTTTCAATCTGGTCGATCGCCGACACCACGGCATCGAATGTCAGCATGGTCGAGGCGTGGCGCGCCTTGTAGTCGCGCACCGGTTCTAGCACCGCGATATCCGCCCATTTGCCGACCGGCGGCGCCCCGTTTTCCTTGAGCATGCGGCGGACCGTCTCGCGCAACTGGCGCAGCTCCGCGACCTGTGAACCCACGACGTTGCGTGCCATGATCGACGAGGAGGCCTGACCCAATGCGCAGGCCTTCACCACGTGAGCGAAATCCGTCACCACGCCGCCATCGAGCTTGAGATCGACCGTGACGGTCGAGCCGCACAATTTGGAATGCGCGGTTGCCGTAGCGTCGGGATCGGCAAGCCGCCCCACCCGGGGGATGCCTCCCGCCAGCTCCAGGATACGCCGATTGTAAACCTCGTTCAGCATTGCTCGCCGAATTTTGACCCGTGTGTTTGGTTGCGCGGCCCGGTTAACCCAATATATAGGGAGGGTCGGGGCGAAGCGATATGGTTCCCCGTCGCGCCCGACGTGAAGGCCGGTTTGGTGGGATCGCTGGCCGGCCATGCAAGATGGGAATGCAGCGTCTCCGGGCCCTAGACGGTCTTAAAAAAGGCCGAGAGGGTGCCACATGCGACGCGGCCACCCCGGTGACACCCCCGGCGGCTCCGGCAGCCGGTCGAACGGAGAGACCCGTCATGGACGCAATCCTTAAGTCCTTCCCCACGAATGCCATGTCCGAGCACGTTCGTGCCGCCCCGAAGCGGGCGGTGCCGAAGCCCTCGCGCGAAGAAGCGGAGGCGGCCGTGCGGACCTTGATTGCGTTCACCGGCGATGATCCGGACCGCGAGGGCCTGCGCGACACGCCGTCGCGGGTGGTCAACGCCTATGAAGAACTCTTTCGCGGCTATGAAGAATGCCCGCTCGACGTGCTCGATCGCACCTTCTCAGAAATCGGTACTTATGACGATCTAGTTCTGGTTCGTGAGGTTCCCTTCTATTCCCATTGTGAACACCACATGGCCCCGTTTGTGGGCAAGGCGCATATCGCTTATGTGCCGGTCGAGCGTGTCGTCGGGCTGTCAAAGCTTGCGCGTCTAATCGATATCTACGCGCGTCGGCTGCAGACGCAGGAGCATCTGACCTCGCAAATTGCCACCGCGATCGACGAGACCCTCAAGCCGCGCGGGGTGGCGGTGATGCTCGAAGCCGAGCACATGTGCATGTCGATGCGTGGGGTACAGAAGCCGGGCGTCTCCACTATCACGACGCAGTTCATGGGCACGTTCCGCGACGATCCTGCCGAGCAGGTGCGGTTCATCACCCTGGTTCGCGCTGGCGCCAGGTAGTCTCACGAAGGCGGGCCGGCGACGGAGCGCTTGTCTCCGGTTGTGACGCCAAGATGCGGCAACCATACATCCACGAGGGTCGCCTGTGTCGGAAACAGCCGGTTCGCGTGCGCCGCATGGCGGCGCATCGCAGGTTGAGGAGGGGGTCACGTTCGCACCGAAATTCGATGCCGACGGGCTTCTGACGTGTGTGACCGTCGAGGCCTCCAGTGGCGAGGTGCTGATGGTCGCCCACATGAATGCGCTGGCGCTGCAGCGGACCATCGCAACCCGTGAGGCCTGGTACTTCAGCCGCTCTCGTCGTGAACTCTGGCGCAAAGGCGCGACCTCTGGGTTTGTGCAGCGCGTGGTCGAAATGCGAGTGGACTGCGATCAAGACACGATCTTGCTCCGGGTCGAGCAAGCCGGCGCAGGGGCTTGTCATACCGGCCGCCACTCGTGCTTTTACCGCGGGGTGCCGCTCGGCTCCAAGGGGCCGATCAGGCTTGAATTGCGCGACCAAAAAGTCTTCGATCCAACCGTCGTCTACGGTGAGGGCCACTGACGGGGTTCCACGCCTGTGTCAAAGGTTCGCCGCGCGGATCGATCCGACGGGGCAGGACGAGGTTCATTCGCTCGCTCATGTCAACGGTTCGAAGCTCTGGCTTGATGCCATTGGCCAATAGACGCGATAGACGACGTGCGCATCCGGATCGGAGAACAGCTCTCCAGGCTTGAGAAAGTTGTAAAGATTGGCGACCAGGCGAATCTCGTGGCCCGAGAGGCGGCGCACGATGTGCAGGGGTTGGATTTGGCTCGGATGAGTGAGCCCTGCGGCGCCCGTGAGCTCGCCCAAAGCGCGCATGGTATTGCGGTGAAAGTTGCAAACACGCTGCGCTTTGTCCGCGACCACGAGCGCGCGCTGACGCCTTGGATCCTGGGTTGTGACGCCAGTTGGACAATGATCAGTGTGGCAGGATTGAGATTGAATGCAGCCTA
>Ga0126371_10006908_pt1 | contig 10129 bp, 10 predicted proteins | sample PanSoiMetaPlot_4_FD_110145 | JGI IMG/M metagenome (GOLD analysis project Ga0126371, IMG submission 110145) | Tropical forest soil microbial communities from Panama - MetaG Plot_4 | ecosystem: Environmental > Terrestrial > Soil > Tropical forest > Bulk soil | place: Panama | collected 2016-02-17
GGGTGCGCTCTGGAGACGTAGCGGCCGTAGGCTAGGGAGCGCGGAGCGGGCCATGGGGCAGGGGCGGGCACAAAGGATAGGTCATGGGAACCACAAAGATTCTGATCGTCGAGGACGAGCCCAACATGGTCGCCGGGCTGCGCGATAATTTTGAATACGAGGGGTTTCAAGTGATGACGGCGCTTGATGGTGTGGAAGGACTCGAGCGCGCGCTGAAAGATTCTCCCGACCTGGTAGTGCTCGACGTGATGATGCCACGAATGAGCGGCTTGGACGTTTGCAAACACCTAAAATCGAAGCGTCCTTCGATTCCCATCATCATGCTCACCGCCCGCGGGCAGGAAGTCGATAAGGTTGTCGGCCTGGAGCTCGGTGCCGATGACTACGTCACAAAGCCTTTCTCGATTCGAGAGCTGCTCGCCCGAGTAAAAGCCGTTCTGCGCCGCGCGCAGACTCTTCCGAAGGAGCAGGATCGCTATGCCTTTGGTGACGTCGAAGTGAACTTGCGCAGTTACCAGGTCCTTCGTGGTGGCAAACCTGTGGAGTTTTCGAGCAAAGAGTTTGAGTTGCTGAGGCATTTCCTTTGTCACTCGGGCGAAACGATGAGCCGCGACCGGCTGCTCGACGAGGTTTGGGGATATGAAAACTTTCCGACAACGCGTACCGTCGACGCGCACATTGTGCGAATTCGCCAAAAGCTCGAACCAGTTCCGGAGCAGCCCCGTTTTTTTCTGACGGTACATGGCGTCGGGTATAAGTTCGTTGGGTGAGGCCGGTAATGATGGCGCTGACCGAAATATTACCAGCGGTACCTCGAAATGGAATTGCCAGCCACGCTACGCCGGCGTTTCGTTGCTCGGCCGAAGGGAAGCAAGCTATGCCCGCTACGGCGAAAGAACCTACTGAGAACCTCAATTCTGTCAGAGCGGAGCTGGATGCTGTGCGACGTGAACACGCACGTCTGCAACAGGCCATTTACGAAGCGGCACAGGTGCAACGCAGGCTTTGCGCCCCGCGCGAACTCGTTTGGGGCAAATTTGAGATCGCCGGCGAGATTTTCCCCGTCCGCCACCTCTCGGGAGATTTCTTTAAGGTGATGAAACTCGACTCCGTCCTTGGGCTGGCCGTGGGCGACATTGCTGGCAAAGGATTGTCCGCGGGAATCTGGCAGGCCCACCTGATGGCCTTGATGCAGCGATGCGCGAGAAGACAATCGGACCCGGCGGAGGCCCTTGGCGAAGTCAATCGGGAGTTATTCCAGGAGGGGGACGAGCGGCCCTTGCTAGCCTTGTTTTTTGCCCGGCTTAACCCGCTGGAGAATGAACTTTCCTACTGCAACGCGGGCCTGCCGGCACCGTTGCTGATCAGGTTGAATAATACCGTGGAACGATTGGAGATTGGTGGCCCAATGCTCGGTGCTATCGAAACGGCCACGTTCAACGCCGGCAAAGTCCGACTGAATCCCGGAGACATGTTTATGGCTTACTCTGACGGTGTGACTGAGTGCCGGAATCGTCAAGACGAGGAGTTTGAGACCGAACGTCTCTCGGCCGCTGCACGGGCAGTTCGAGGCGCAAATGCAAACCAGGCGCTCTTCTCCACACTAGCGAAGGTACTCGACTTCGCTGACGCATGTCCACCAGCCGACGATCTCACTCTCCTGGTGGTCCGCCACCGTGGAGAAAACAAGAAGGAGGAACTGCCTGCGTCTAGTAAAGATCCTTCGGCGCCTCTCCGAGGGCGACCCTCGGTTCCGCGCCTGACGAAAGCCGGTCTGAGAGGGAACAATTCTAAATAATTGAAGTAGCTTAAACCGCAAGTTAGGGCTTTTTCATTCGGGCGAGACGCTATTGGTGTGCGCAAAATTCAGAGGTGCGTGACGGACCATGGCAACAACATCGACATCACTCCTGATGGAAGAAACCGGGTTCGGTTCGGTTTTGAAGCACGCCGTGCAAGCCTGCCCCCAGACCTTAAGCGCGCTCTATATGGAGCACTACCACCACGTATTGAAGGTCTGCCGGCGGTTTTTCCGTCAGCGGGAAGACGCCGAAGATGCCGCCGCCGAAGTCTTTTTGAAGCTTCACGTGGTCCTGGAAAAAAAGGATGAGACCTCGCCTTTCCGGCCTTGGGTGTCTCAAGTGGCAAAGCGACACTGCATTGACAGACTGCGGCGCACAAAGCGCGAACGAGAATCGTGCGCTAGGGACATCGATCCCAGCGAACTCCGCGACTACCGGACCCCGACGCCGTTTTCTCAATTTCTACGGCAGGAAGAGCACCGCCATATGAGGGAACAGTTGAAGCGGTTGCCGGAACACTACAAAACGCCGCTCGTGCTGCGCTACTACAAACAGATGTCTTACTCCGAGATTGCGCGCACAATGGGCAAAAGACTTCCTTCGGTCAAAATGATCATCTTCCGCGCGAAAGGCCAGCTGCGCCGCAATTTGTTGGCGACTACCGCTGGGGATGCTAGAGACGAGTCGTAGGTGCGCCGCCGCGCCGAACCAGCCCAGCATCCATGCTTTGAGGCTTTGTGCTGAAACCTGGCTTCGCCGCGGCCTCTAACGTGAATAAATCGGTTGCTTTCAGCCGGCCCGTTGGACCGGAGGAGCCTCACAACCTACTCAACAGCGATCTTCGTGCCGCGCTGGTGCGCCTTAGAGATGTGCTCGATCCGGCTATCGATGACAGCGCGAATTCCTTTTAGGAACTCGATTCGCGAATTCGTGAAGTGTTCGCGCACCTCGGAAGACACGCCGAAGCACTCCTTGACTTGGTCTAGCACTTCCCGGCAAAGGCAGCGCTCATGAACGAGAGGTTGACTCATACTCGGCTGAGACATTTCTTGTTCACTCATTGTGCCTCCTTCATTTCGACCGTAAGAACACGATTTTCGAGCCGCGCACGCGCGGGCACTAACGCTGCCATCGAGCGTGGCAAGCCGATATGGCGTCGCAAGGTACCGACTTCCACAACCAATTCGTCGCCTTTCTTAAATAACCCGACCTCGCCCTTTGCCGCAAACGGCAGCAAGAGCCGAACCTCATATGCGCCGTTCCGCTTTCCAAACACATAGGGCCTCTCGGTCTGTGTCACCGCGGCCGGGTCCTCACCCTCAGCATACAGCACTTTCGCGACGTCTTGTAGCCGCGCTTGGCCCAGGACCTCGTGGGCGAAAAGAGGCACTCTTATTAAAGGCACCGGCGCAAAGTAGTCTTCCATCTCACGCAATATTTGGTCCTGGGAGGTGTGCCACTCGGTGAACCAGGCGTCCCTGATCTCCTTGGGAAGCACGCGGTTGACGATTACAGCGTCCACCGTCAACCCGTGCAGTGAAAAATACACAAAGGCTCGTTGCGTTTCACGAAGGACCATTTTTTCCGGATTCGTAATCAGCCGCACCGACGTCGTATAAGGATCCTCCATAATCTCGTCGACCCCTTCCAGTTTTTCGAAGAGGTTGCGGATGTTGCCGAAATAGTCGTCTGTGGGGAGTTCAAACGGAGCGACGCGATTGGCAATCGGGCGGACCGCTTTTAGAAGGTTTCGCTGGAAGGGGAAAATGTGTTTCATGTACCAGTCGAGAGTGGTCGGCATGCTGATGAATCGCATAGACTCGGCGGTGGGCGCGGCATCGAGCACGATCACGTCGTATCGCTTTTCGCGGCGGTACTGGTTGATGTACATCATCGCGCTAAGCTCTTCCATGCCCGGCAGAATGGCAAGTTCTTCTGCTTCGACTTCGCTGATTCCCGTAGTGCGAAGCACGGAGATGACGTAGGAGGAGATTTCCTGCCAGTGACGTTTGACCTCTTTCTGAATGTTCAATTCCAGAATGGAGAGTCTTTCGTGAACCAAAAGTGGATCCGAAGTCCGACCATGAAATAGCTCAGTATCCAGATCAAATGAATCCGCAAGGCTGTGCGCGGGGTCAATGCTCATGACCAGGGTCCGGTAACCGAGGTCGGCAAGTTTCAGACCGGTGGCAGCCGCGAGACTCGTTTTGCCCACGCCGCCCTTACCGCTGAACAACAAGATGCGCATACTATAATTCTATACGCAGTTCCTTTTGTATGCTGATTGAACCTACCAAACCACTGTCCCTCTAGTGGCAGCAAACCCTTGAATCGGTCGCTCGCCACCTTAAAGACCTTTCCAGCGACATGACGATGGCGGCGCGAACCGTTCCGTCCAGTGCCCGTGTTTCAGATGCCGCATGCAGGGAAGCTGTTATTGACGCAGACCATACCGAGGGGTAGAAGGCGGATAACGGATAGGTCTGCTGGCGCGAATCGTTTAAAGGTCTAGCAGTAACTCGCACGGATTCGCTGCCCTAAACCGTCCTAATCCTTCTCGGAAGGAGAGACGAACATGCTCGAACGAGGAAAACTTACCACATCCTTACTCCGCGCTGCCTGCATAGTCGCGGTGCCGGCGATGCTTACTTCCTTCGGTACGTTTGCCGATTCGGTTCCTGCCGCTGCCCTTAAAGATCAGATTGAATTGAGCGCGAACGCAAATCCACTCACCCTCGTTGAGGGAGGGAAAGCGCAGAACTTCGTCCTTACGGTGAAGAATGTAAGTGATCCGGTCCAGAAAATTGGCATCAAGTCTATCAATATCACCGACATACTCACGGATGGAACCGACCGATCCGACACCATCTTGCCGCTGCCCAAGCCCACCACAAATTGCCCGGCCAATGCTGCTAACGGACTCGCAGCGGGCAAAAAATGCATCTTCACTTACGTTGTCACGCCATGTCCCGATCCGGTCATGTTTGGTTCTTGTGCCGACAAGAAGGAGAATCTCGATTCTGGGGAGACCACCGTTCGGTTCAGCGTTGCCGCAACACTGGGCCCCACGGTCAACTACGACGAAGTCTTCATCGTCAACGACAAGGGATTTCCTGCGGTTCCCGAGCCCGCCACATTGGCCCTGACCATCACCGGAGTCCTCGGTCTGGCGGCATTGGTCCGGCTCCGCAAAGACAATCGGCAATCCGCTTAGGAGCATCTCGGAGATGATCTCGGTCCCCTCTGCCTGAAACACGCCGCAGTGTCAACCGCGCAGCGGGCCTTGCTCCGCGTTTAGCTGCTCCTATGCCACAGCGACGGTTGCTCGGCAGCCGGGACCAATTGCCTCAGCTGAGCCAGCGACAGTCCAGGGGGTAGATCACCTTGACATCTCTGAAGTTATAGTCATAACATCATATCGAAATGGCCGTACGAAAAAGTAAAGCGGTTGCTTGGCTGCTACTCACCTTCACGCTCCCCGCCAAGCGGGCCAGCAAACGCGTGGAAGTTTGGCGCAAGCTGCAGCGGTATGGGACGGTCCCGCTCGGCAACTCGGGCTACCTCTTGCCGAATTCTTCCGGAAATGAAGAGCGGTTCGAGTGGCTAGCGACGGCCATTCGCAGATACGGGGGCGACGCCTCGGTAGTCCATGTCAAATCGATCGACAACCTTTCGACATCGCAGTTGATCGGACGGTTCACCGAGGCGCGTTCAAAGGAATACCAAGAGTTGGCACAGGAGATCGAAAAGTTCGTTGCCATGGCGGAGCACCAACACGGTGTCGGCCGGCTGACACGGCTGCGCAGCCGCTTTCAGGAGATTGCCGAAGTGGATTTCTTCGGCAGCCCCTTACAGAAGCGCGTCGCCGAGCTTCTGGCGAACGCCGACGCGAGACGAACGGCGAAGCCGACGCCGGCCCGCGAGCAAATTAACACTCGAGACTATAAGAACCGGGTCTGGGTGACGCGGCCTCGTCCGGGCGTAGATCGGTGCGCATCCGCTTGGTTGATCCGTCGTTATATAGATCCGAAGGCACGATTCACTTTCGCGACGCAGAACCAAGCGACCGGCGAATCCGTTCCGTTCGATATGTTTCAGGCCGGAGGTTTCGGCCATCGGGGTGACGACTGCAGCTTTGAAACCCTGCAAAAAGACTTTCGAGTGCGGGGCGCGAAAGTGAAGGTGATTGCCGAAATCATCCACGATGCCGACTTATCCGACGAAAAGTTCGGGCGAAGACAGGGTCTCGGAATCGACGAGGTGCTCAAGGGTTGGGCACGGCAGGGGATTCCGGACGGGGAACTGCTGGCGCGTGGCATGCAGTTGATGGAAGGCCTGTATCACTCGCTGAGGTGAACTGGCGGATGGAGTTAACGATGTTGGGAATAGAAGGGGCGCGAGGAACCGGCGGGTTGCGTTTTGGGACTGGTGCGCGCGCACAGGTGGTCGCTCTCGACGACGCAAAACCTGCGAAATGATCTTACCAGCCAGGAAAAGTGAGGAAGACAGTCATGTCGAGAAGAATGCAGTGGTTGCTTTTGATTTGCGGTCTGGTTGTGCCGCTGACGGTACGGAGTCAGGGCGTCAGCACTTCGGTCATCGATGAGGCGCTGGGCCGGCCAGGGCAGAAAACGGGCGATGTCTACAAAGTTGGCTTTCCGAGGACGGATTTGCGCGTCATGGTGCATGGGCTCGCGATCAAGCCAGGGCTCGCTTTGGGTTCGTGGGCGGCGTTCCTAGGAACCGACGATCACGCCGTGGTGATGGGCGATCTGGTGTTGCTCGAAGACGAAGTCAACCCAGTGATCGACAAACTGCGCGGCTCGGGTTTCGAAATCACTGCCATTCACAACCATCTCATCGACGAGACACCGCACGTTCTCTATATGCACTACATGGGGCACGGAGCGGCGGGGCAGCTCGCGGCCTCACTGAAGGAGGCTTTGCGTGTCTCGAAGACGCCTCTGGGAAAACCCGCGCCAAGCGCGGAGGAACCCGCGCCTCCGGCTTGGGTGAATGCGCTCGAGGACAGTGTCGGACGCAAAGGTAATTTCAAGGGAGGAGTGCTCTCCTACGCAGTCGCCAGGAGTGACCAGATTTCGACGGATGGAATGACGGTCGCGCCTGCTGCTGGAGTGGCCGAAGCCATCAATTTTCAGGCGGCGGAGGCGGGTCAGGTCGCCACGACGGGGGACTTTGTGCTGACCTCCTCCGAAGTGAATCCCGTTCTCTCGGAACTGCGCGCTCGCGGAATTGGCGTCACCGCGTTGCACAGCCACATGCTTACCGAACAGCCGCGATTGTTCTTCATGCACTTCTGGGCCGTGGGCGATCCGCAGTCGGTCGGGGCGGGTATCAAGGCAGCTCTAAGCCACGTCTCGGTGAAATAGAAACCTGGGGGCCAACGTCTCCGGCGGCGCATCATGACTATTCCCGGCGTGCTTCGAAGCCTGACGGTGGACGGATGGCTGTTGTTTCTGACGCGATTCTTTCGGTTGTTCGCGTACGGATCGTTGTCGGTGGTTCTCGTCTTTTACCTCGTGAGTCTGGGCCTCACGGAGTCCCAGACAGGCCTGCTTCTCAGCCTGACACTGGCGGGCGACGTGGTGGTTTCTCTGTTCCTCACCACACGCGCAGACCGCATCGGACGGCGGCGCATGCTGATCGTGGGGGCCCTTCTGATGGCGGGCGCCGGCCTGGCTTTTGCTGGCACACACAACTTCCTCCTCCTTGTCGTCGCCGGAACAATTGGGGTGATCAGTCCGAGCGGCCACGAAGTGGGGCCCTTCCTCTCGATCGAACAGGCCGCCCTCTCGCACGTGGTGCCTTCCGAAACCAGGACAGAGGTGTTCGCCTGGTACACGCTGGCCGGTTCGGTTGCAACGGCGATCGGCGCGCTTTGCGCCGGAGCCACCACGCAGGTGCTACAGAAAGCGGTGATGTCGACCGTCAACGGCTATCGTGTAGTCGTAGTAGCCTACGCGGCGTTTGCCCTGTTACTGGCGGTTCTCTTTGCCCAGCTGAGTCCGGCTACGGAAGTCCGCGAGGCGCCGAGGGGCGAGACTCGGAATTGGAAAACGTTCCTCGGTGTCGGGCAGTCGCATGGGGTGGTATTAAAGCTCTCGAGCCTTTTTGCGCTTGATTCGTTCGGCGGGGGGTTCGTGGTCCAGAGTTTCGCAGCCTACTGGTTTTATCTGCGATTCGGCGTGAATCCTGCGACCCTCGGTGCTATTTTCTTCTGGGCGAATGTTCTCGCCGGCTTCTCCGCGCTCCTAGCCTCGCGCCTCGCATCCCGCATCGGGCTCGTTCAAACGATGGTCGTCACACACCTTCCTTCAAATATCCTGCTGATTCTGGTTCCGCTGATGCCCACGCTGTCTTTGGCCGTGCTGGTTCTCCTGGTGCGATTCAGTATCAGCCAGATGGACGTTCCCACCAGACAGTCCTACACGATGGCGATCGTGAGTCCGGAGGAGCGTTCCGCGGCCGCGGGCATAACAGGGGTTGCCCGGACGACGGGAGCCGCCATCAGCCCGCTGTTCGCAGGTTTGTTGTTTGCTCGACCGTCCCTGGTCAGCGTCCCCTTTTTCCTCGCCGGAGGGTTGAAGATTGTGTATGACCTGCTGCTCTACCGGGCATTCGCCCGCGTCCATCCGCCGGAGGGCTCTGTTAATGCTATGTTTAGGTCAGCCAGCGGAAAATCAAAGGCTGGGTGAGACGTGAACTATTCCGCACTTTTGCGTTCTGCCTTGGTTGCGTTGCTCCGCAACAAAATGCGGAGCATCCTCACCGTTCTCGGCATCTCGATCGGGATTGCCGCCGTCATTTGCGTTGTCGCTATCGGCAAAGCCGGGCAGGCCCGTGTCGAACAGCACCTCAACAACCTGGGAGACAACTTCGTCTGGATCGAAGCCGGTGGCCGCTCCGTAAACGGCGTTCGCACGGGAACACACGACACCAAGACACTTGTCGAGGCGGATGCCGTCGCCATTAAAAACCAAGTCTCCCTCATCAAAAGTGTCTCTCCGAACGTCGACGATCCCGTGCAGGTCGTCTATGCCAATCAGAACTGGCACACCGTCTATCGCGGCGTGTCGCCAGAATTCTTTGACATCAAACGGTGGTTCGTGGATCAAGGCGCGATCTTTTCCCAAGATGATGTCGACCGTGCCGCCGATGTCTGTGTCGTGGGCCGCACCGTTCGCTATCAGCTGTTCGGTGCCGAAGACGCTTTGGGAAAAGTTATCCGTGTCAACAACCTCCCCTGCAAAGTCATTGCGACGCTCCTTCCGAAAGGGCTTTCGCTGTCCGGCCAGGACCAAGACGATGTCGTCATCCTCCCGTACACCACCGCGCAGAGAAAACTCAAAGGGATTACTTGGCTTGACGACATTCTCTGTTCAGCCGTCTCCCAGGACGCCGTCAAGACCGCCGGTCAGGAGGCCGCTGCCGTTCTAAGGGATCGCCATCACCTCCGCCCGGAGGAGGAGGACGACTTCAACATCCGCAACCCGGAAGACATCATTCAGGCGCAACTCGAAGCCAGCAAAACACTCACCATTCTGCTCATAGCGATCGCTTCGGTCTCCCTTCTAGTGGGCGGTATCGGCATTATGAATGTCATGCTCGTGTCGGTAACGGAGCGTACCCGCGAAATTGGTGTCCGCGTCTCGGTAGGGGCCACCGAAGAGTCCATTCAATTCCAGTTTCTCGGCGAGTCCGTTGCTTTGAGTCTCGTGGGTGGCGCCGCTGGCGTCCTTCTCGGGGTGCTTGGTTCCTATCTTGTCGGCCAGACGCTCAAATGGCCGATCGAACTGTCCGCGGAGGCCGTTCTGATTGCCGCTATTTTCTCGATCGCAGTCGGGGTGTTCTTCGGCTATTACCCGGCACGAAAGGCTTCACTTCTTGATCCCATCGAGGCCCTGCGTTACGAATGATGGAAAGGACGACTCTTTTGCCTAGGGATAGAGAGATCATGAAGTCCAAGCTTAGCTGGATCGTCGTCGCCGCGGTGATTCTGGCTGCGGCACTTTTCGCCTACTTTCGATTCCACGGCGGCTCGCAGATTCAGAATTTCACCGCTAAGGTCGAGCGCGGCCCTATCGAAGATGTGGTGGAAGCGACGGGCACCATCAATCCCATCGTCACCGTACTCGTAGGTTCCCAGGTGTCTGGGACCATAGCCGAGCTTCGTGCCGACTTTAACTCACGCGTCCACAAGGGCGACATCGTCGCCGTCATTGATCCCGCTCTGTTTAAAGGCGCCCTCCTCGAGGCCAAGTCCGACCTCGCCAATTCGAAAGCGAACCTCGCCGCCGCCCGCGCGA
>Ga0126371_10006911_pt1 | contig 10127 bp, 6 predicted proteins | sample PanSoiMetaPlot_4_FD_110145 | JGI IMG/M metagenome (GOLD analysis project Ga0126371, IMG submission 110145) | Tropical forest soil microbial communities from Panama - MetaG Plot_4 | ecosystem: Environmental > Terrestrial > Soil > Tropical forest > Bulk soil | place: Panama | collected 2016-02-17
AAAGTCGTGCCACGTTTGGATCTGTTTCATCTGGCAATGGCTGCGCGATGGGCAGCGGCGCCTCCCCTAATACACGAAACTGCGGCCGATCAATGCCACGACTACTCGTAGCCAGTTTGCCCGAGACTTCCACCAGGCGCCCGATCGCCAAATCGGGGACTTCGTCCACCAGGTTCACGAAGAATCCACCGGTTTTGTCCTGCAGAAAGAGGAGGTGCCAATCGGGGTCGAAATAGGTTACGACTCCGGTGATGCGAACCGGGGTTCCGTAGTTCGCTGGATCTGCTGCCGCCAGCCGGGCCGTCTCGGCCTGATCCAGCACCAACGGCTTTCGCAATCGAGATCCACACCCGCTGGAGATCACAAAAGCGCACACCAAGGCGGTGAGCACAAGTGCGGAACAGAATCGGCAGCGCTTTGGCTTCATGATGCTTGAAATTTAACAGCTGAACCGATAGAAAGACTTCAGCTTGCAGGCGTCTTGAACAGCCTGGTCGTCTCGAGCGTAGCGCCCAACTTTTGCGGGAGCAAGGGTACTTCCGTTAGGGATAGTCCTTTCGTAACTCGCACAGCTTTTGCCGATTTGCGTGCTCCCGCGAGGGAATGGCGTTTCGTTAGTTCCGGCCTATCATTACTGATAGTGTTGGGGCCTGCCGGGATGTGCGAAACATAGTTTCACAAGCAGTGAATGACGAGGTCGCCCTCCCACTGACGATCCAATCTTCTCCAGACAAAGGGCGATCTCACTTTTTTTGCCCATGAATTGGGTGTGAGTGCTCCGTCCCCCAGAAGAACTAAAGAACATTTGGATCGATACTCTTGCCGGGAGTAGCCGGTACGGAAGGCGAATTTGTGTAGTCAGGCGGAGAGACAGGTTTGGGAACAAGCGGCACGAGACCGTGGACATCAAAACGCAGCCATCTGGCCTCGCCATATCCGCCCTGTGAGGGGAGATCTTTACCATTAAACGTGAAATCAACCGCGCCAATGTTTCCTGCTCGAACGACAATTTGGCTGTGCGCCTTCACCACTTTCTCTGTGGGCGCAACGAGAGTGTCTGAGATTACACGTTGACCATCCGCGATAATCGACATCCAGGCATCCTGGCGAACATTAATTGCGAGATTAAGCCCGCCGGCATCTGGCGTCGGAGTCGATGCGGAAACTGCGACCTTTGCGCCCTGCTCGTAGGGATAAGGAGAGACATTTCTTGAAACAGTCTCCTGACGCGTTGCAGGTTGGGCCAAGGACGCCTCGTCCGCTTTATCCCTTTGTGAGGCGAGGCGTGATGAAGTTGGAGAAGCTGATTCGGGGCCTGATCCATGAAAAACGGGATAGTGGCTGCGCAACTCTCCCAGAACGATGAAGCCGACACCAATGGCAAGAAATCCAGCGACAAAGGCCCACGAGGGAAGACGCGTCGCGAGATTGCTGCCTCGAGGGGAAGCTTGCGCCGGCATTGGCGGGACCAACTGGCTCTCACTTTCGGCGCGGCTGGCCAGGTATGCCGTTATCGTTTCCTCTTCGTCAATTCCAATGGCGCGGGCGTACGCGCGAACGAATCCACGACCGATGAGACCACCGGGAAGTTCCTCGAGATGATCTTGTTCAATCGCTTGGAGGTAAAGGAGGCGGATTTTTGTGGAGGAAGAAATAGCTTCCAGGCTAATCCCCCGCCGTTCCCGTTCCTGCCGTAGCGTCGAACCGAAAGACTGCATCTGCTTGATCGATTTACGGGTCTAGACGGTGGCGCGTGCATTCTGTCCCGCTGGCCACAGGTTGTTAGCTTTGCTTCGACCCGGCGGGGTCGACCATCCTGCCGAGTGAGTGTCGCACTGCGCCGGCCGACTTTTAACTGGCAAAAGCCGCAGGCGATGCGGTGGCTGCTGCAGCGCTTCCTCCTGCCGCTTGCGCAGGGGTAATAAGGCGAATTACGTGCGGTCGAGATTCATTAGCGGTAGACTAACTCCTCTTCGGTTGCCTTCGTGAGGTGTTCCGCCGCGAGTGCCCAGCAAACTGCCCCTGCGGCTTTCTGCGTTGATATGAAGCTGGAGGATGGATCCAAATGCGCACTTGGCGCTCGGCCCGCCGCGGATTTTTGTCATAATTCGGGTCGAACATTGCTATCACTGCGATGGCTCGATAGGGGTAGCGTCTGGCCCATTGGCTTTGGACAAGCGACCGCTGCACGGTTCTCCAGTCAATTTTTTTCCCGGCAAGTTCATTTTGTGCCGCACCGTCAACCTCACCATAGCCATTAATTGCGCCGAGAAACGTAACGAACTCCTCCAGGTTCACGCCCATTTGAAAGACGAGTTGGCTTAGCGCCATTTGCTGCCAAGCATTCATTTTGTCGAAGTCGACGCAGTAGGCTCTCGCGTTGTGGATCGCCTGCAAAACGGAAATGCGCAGCAGTTGCACGCCTTCTTCTTCGCTGATGTCCGGCGGCCACTCTTGAGTCCGGATCTTCTGACGGAACGTTCCCTGATCCCACTCCCTCTGCCGCCGATAGAACTGATCGAGGATGGAGTTCAGTTCCGCCAATTCAAGCCCCGCCGCCTGCCACAGTTGAGCACTGGAAGGTTCGATGAATACATTGGGATTGCGAGGGTCGAGTTGTACGTGCATCGCCCCGCTGAGGTCCAGGCTGAATCCTCCTCCGATAAGCGGGCGTCCAGTACTTGGATCCGGGTAAGCCGTCCGCACCCATCCTTCATGACGCTTATCACGCAGAATACTCATCAAACGTTCGAGCTTGAACTTTGTTCTTGATTTGCTCTTGTCGAACAACACTCGCGAAACGGAGGGCGAGTTTAGTGGCGCCGCGAGAAATGATGAACTGTCTGTTTGCGCCGCCACAGCTTCTGGCCGGCCAGGCTCGGATTCGGCAGCTGCCGAGCCCAGTTGCTGCGGTGGTTTTTCAGACGACAACGAGGATCTCTGCGCTTGTGTTCTGCCAGTGGGGGCCGTGATTGCAAGAAAAAGAGTTGCACGCCAAATGTATCGCCCTACATGCCTTAGGCGCTGGAGTGGCGACAGTGGCAACATCATGGCAACATCGATAGCTGAAAACGACTCTCTTGTGCACTCGTAGATTCACTAGTTTCCTGAACCGAAACCTGCCCGGATACCGGTCTCCCTACGGATAGCCCTTACCCCATGTGTAGTTGTATTTCACGGCAAAGCCAGTCAAGGCCGGGCCGTTTTTGTGTACCAGTGCGGTGGCGAACTCGAAGATGAACGAGTTTCGCGGACTAACTGAAAGACTTACCTCAGTTCCGAGGCTGAAATTCCGTTGGCCGTTGTTTTGATTTGTGCCGTCGAGGGAGGTGGCTCCGCGAAAGGAATACCGCGTGTCAAGAGACGCCCAAACGCTGTTGATCAAACTATAGCTAATATGGCCTTCGATACCGGGAAGCGGCTCTTGCCGGAGAATTTCCACTCCACGATAGGAAGTGTTAGCCGTAAAGAAGTATGCGTTGGCGTAGGCGTCGAGCTGCCACTTCTGCTCGGGCCCGAATGGATACGAAACGGCGATTTCTGGCCTGAATGACCAGCGCGAGGAACCGAGGTTGAGAATCCTTCCGGACTCGTACTGGCCGGTCGGCGCGGTAACGACCAGACTCGCTCCTACGGTGGTTGTTGGCCGGTACTGTTCGAACTGCTTCAGGTTAAGTGCGGGGCCTCCCCTAAGGAGCATTCCCACCTCGTAGGCAGAGTCGCCCATGCCGGTCACAGAGCCCTTGACGCCCGTGCCGCTCACTAAACCATTGAGGCCAGCGACTGTAACTCCGGCTTTCACCCAGGCCATACGCTGAACCAACCCGAAATAACGGGTGTAGCTCGTAGAACCCTGATTCAGGTCAAGCCTGGCGCCAGCAATGATGATGGAAGGATCGATCGAGGCGTCGGAATGAACGTAGGCGTACACAAGCTCGAGTTCGTTCAGTCCCACGGGTGTATTGTCATAAGAATGCGCATCGGTGAACTGCCCGTATAGCCGGTCTGGGGCGCCCCGAAGGGCTAAAACCAACCAGAGCAAGAGGCGTGCCGCTTTGCGCTTGCGGTTATTTGCTTTCCAGCACCACCCGGTCATAAAGTGGCTGAGTAGGTCGGGCATCATTCCTGTACAGCCTGGAGAATTGCTCAATTTCCGATTCCGAGACGGTGACCGGATTCTTTAGAACGAACCAGGTGACGTTTTCACTGCAAGGTGGTGTTGTGAGGGATCCAGGAAATGTGTAGTAACCACGTTCGGACGGCAGCAATTCCGCGACGTTGATTTTGACATTCTCCAATCGTTCCTCTTTTTCCTTCTCCTTCGGTAGATCGTTCCACAGTTCGCGCACCAGCCGATTGTCGTTCCCCTTCTGTAACGGAACGGCGACGACGGCGAGCCCACCTTGTTCATCGGCATGCACGAGATGCACGACCATGTCGAATCCCTTGCCGTTGATCTTCTCTTCGCTGGGTCTGTGAAAATGGAACTGCTTGAGTGCATACGTCTTCCCGCCCACCGAGATCGAACTCCCGGGCCCGTAATTGATCAGGATGGTGTGCCCGTTGTCGATGATGTCGAGAGTAGAGGGTTTGTAATCGAAGTGAATGGGTGGAAGATCGGCCGTCTGAGGATTGCGTATGTCGATGGGCGACTGGCGGTGGCCTAGTCTGCACTCGGCAAACTCTGGCTTCAGTTCACCCCAATGAGCCGGTCCGTGAGCCTCGCCGTAGTCCCAGATATGTTCTGCAGGATGTTCCTGTGCCACAATCCTGGCTGATGAAAAAAGAGCGAAGCAGATCAGCGCACCAACACATTTGTTCTTCATATAGGGAGGCAAAGCAGTTCTGAAAAAACCTGGGTGCACCTCGTACAACTTCTAGCCTGTTAGAAACGGCAGCGGAATGCCGGCGCGGCCAGCTCTTATGCCACTTCATAAGGGCTTTCACGCGAACCCGCTCCTTTGGAAGCAAGCTCACCGGGATTAATGGGGATACCATGCTGAGGATGCGGGTAAACTCCCGTTGGGATTAAAACCGTGGTTTGTTTGGATCATTCGATGCTGTTGCAGCCACATCGAGATCCGGACTTCGCTTTCCTTCAGTTGTTTGGGTGTCATGATCTTCGCAAGCGCATTCATCGCATGATCGCCTTCCGCACATCCTTGATCGGCTGATAAGTGATACCACTTGTACGCTTCGACGTAGTTTACGGATATGCCTTGGCCACTCTCGAGCACATGACCCAAATTGGCCTGCGCCACGGGATCACCTAGCTCCGCAGATTTTTGGAACCATTCCGCAGCTTGCCGAACGTCCTGTTTTACGCCTTGGCCCGTGAAATACGCATGGCCGAGGCCGTTCTGACCATGGGGGTCACCTTGTTCGGCCGCTCTTCGAAACCATTCGACGGACTTCCCGTAGTCTTGCGCCACGCCGTCGCCGATGAGGTACAGCATGCCGAGTACGGCTTCCGACGGAGCGTGGTTCATCTCGGCGGCCTTCAGATACATGTCTGCTGCTTCCTTGTGGTTCTTGGGAACGCCTTTTCCGGCGTCGTACAGATAGCCGATCCCGTAGTATGCAGCTGGGTATCCTTGAGCCGCCGCCTCCTGAAACCAATGCATCGCACTCGGGTAGTCTCGGGGAACTCCCCGCGCTTCGATGTATAACCATCCCAGATTGTTCTGCCCTCCTGGGTCACCTTGTTGCGCTGACAGGCGAATCAACTCAAAGGCTTGGATCGAATTCTGGGTGACGCCAGCTCCCTTTAGATACATGACTCCAAGATCGTTTTCCGCGGGACCGAAACCGCGTTCCGTGGCCTTGCGAAACCACTTAACCGCCTCCGCGTTGTCCTGCTCGACGCAGGTTCCATGCTCATACAAGCTGCCCAGATTGAATTGGGCAGCAAGGGAGTCCTGCTCCGCTGCAGCCCTGAGAAAGTGAACCGCTTCCGTGCAATCCCGGGAGACTCCGCGGCCAAGCAGGTAAGTGGCCCCAACCTCGTTCTCGGCTTTGACATGGCCTTGTTCTGCGGCGCGTCTCCACCACTTCAACGCTTCCCCGGAGTCCGCCGCGACCTGTTTCCCTCGGGCATAGACGTTTCCCAACTGGTATTGAGCTTGGGCATCGCCCAGTTCCGCTTTTTCCTTCAGCGAGGTGAATTGGGTGGTCAACTCCACTGTTTCGGTTGCGGATGCAATATAAATCGATGAGACATCCGTATTGCGCGAAGGAATAGATTGCGTCGTCTGTCCGACGGCAATAGCCGCCGCTAGACAGCACAGGATTACGAAGCTGAGAAAGGCTGCGCGTTTGTACATACGCTCAATCCGGAAACCCCAATTCCCCCTGCTTTCGAAACCAAATCGTCGACCTCGGTCGTAACCCAGGTGCAGACCACAAAGTGGAAAGCTCTGTTGAGCATTTGCATCGGAAACGGTCGTTTTGTGCCATCGGGGAGCCTGTAAGTTCTTGTAGATCGGCCAGCCGGAGGTGCCAACTGTGAATACGTCTAGGTGGACCAACACATGTTTCGTGTTGGCGCGACAGCGGGAGAGTTAGCTATCTAGGAGGATTGCGAGCATCGCGGTTCGATTTCCGATGATAGAATACTTAGGGTTTCCCTGTATATTCCCCAGTTAGCGGGAAATCTGGCGGAGAGAAAGTTCGCTTACGACTCCGCCCTCCGGCACGCTCTCTGCACGGCACGCGCAGTTGCGAATGTTTCGCAGGGCCCCTTCCCTTAACGGTTCGCTCCGACGGGACTCTCGCTCGCGAGGTAAACTCGATGGCCACTTCTCTGTTCTCACCCGACTTCCTTACTATCTTCAACCGTTCTCGAGATACTGGCGGCCCGTTGCCGGCCTTTCCATCGCCTGCGGATTGGCGCGACGCGTGGATTTACTTCCTCATGGTCGATCGCTTCAACAATTCTCAGGCGCCGCCCCGCCATGAGCCGTTCGATGACCCGAACTACTACGATTTTCAGGGTGGGAATCTCGCCGGAATTCAAGATCAACTGCCCTATATCAAGCGGCTCGGCGCCGGAGCAATTTGGCTGAGTCCAGTGCTGAAGAATGTCCCTTTCCAGGGTGGGACGTATCACGGATACGGGATCCACGATTTTTTGCACGTCGATCCGCGCTTCGCGCGCGATGCTGCCAACGCCGACAACGAGCTCCGTTCGCTGGTGGACGTAGCTCATCAACTCGGCCTTTATGTCATTCTTGACATAGTTCTCAACCACACCGGGGATGTGTTCGCATATGTTTGCGACGCCGGGGAAACTGACTGTATCAACTCGCAGGGCTCCGAAGCCGACTTCCGGTTGTGGCCGCGTGCGATCCAATGGCGTGATGCACAGGGAAGCCCGCACGCCGAGTGGCCCGACGTCGCAAATATCGTGAACCCGCCCCCCGACGCATTGGTGTGGCCAAGCGAATTGCAGAGGAACGATTGGTTCCGTCGTCAGGGAATGCCCGGATCGGGAGACGACACCATTGGCGATTTCGCATCACTCAAGCAGTTCCGCACTGACTTGACGCAGCTCCAGGAGTTCTTGATTCGCTCCTATCAATACGTGATTGCACGCTTCGACATTGATGGCTTTCGCATCGACACGTTGCGTTATCTCAAGAACGGACTACCGTTGTTGTTCGGCAACTCCATACGGGAGTTTGCACTCAGCATCGGGAAGAAAAACTTCTTCACCTTCGGCGAAGTTTTCGTGGGAGATGCCGAGCAGGAGATCGCGCGGTTCATTGGCCGCAGCACGACCGATGGCACCGACATGGTCGGAGTCGACGCCGCGCTAGACTATCCGCTCTACTTCGACCTGAAGCCTATCGTGAAAGGATTCACCGCGCCTTCGGAACTCGTTGGGATGTATGCCTTGCGCAAGCAGATAGAAGAAGATGTGCTCAGCTCACATGGCGACGCTACGCGCTATTTCGTTACCTTCCTCGACAATCATGACGTGAAGGAGCGAATTCGGTATGTCGATCCTGCAAGTCCGACGCGCTTTGACGATCAAGTCACGTTGGGCCTAGCTTGTCTGTTCAGCTTGCCCGGAATTCCGTGTGTTTACTACGGGACGGAACAAGGCTTGCACGGCGCCGGATCAGACCCCGCTGTGCGCGAGGCTCTGTGGGGTGGGCCGGGCTTTGCGCAGAACAGCGCCTTTTACCAAGAGATTTCCCAAATCGCGGCAGTGCGCCGCGAGCGCCCGGCGCTGCGCTACGGACGGTTCTATTTTCGGCCCATTTCGGGTGACGGGACTCATTTCGGAGTCTCTACGTTTCGGAGGGGAATTCTGGCCTTCTCACGCATTTTGATGGATCAGGAAATCGTTGTCGTCGCTAACACAGACACGGCAAATTCTTGTGCCGTGTTTGTGATCGTCGACAACACGCTCAATAACCCCGGCGATCAGCTCCGCATTTTCTACAGCAATCAGCAGACCCCGCAGAACCCCTCGACAGTCCAGCAGAGGGCCGGGGGCACGGTGGTCGTGCAGGAAGCCGACGGAACCACGGGAACCGGTCCGCTCGATTGCATACGAGTGACGCTAGCGCCGCTCGAGGTGCAAATCCTGGGACGCTGAACCGCCCCGATTTCGGGACCCGTTCGCGCGGCTAAGCTACGAACTGGACCGCATGTCACTGGAAGTTCCGCCCGCAGCCGGTACGTAGCATTGCAGGGTGTAGTCCATTACCATGCGGTCGGCGTTGAAGCGCCATCCCAGCGTGCGGATCGTGCGTTTCATGCGCTTGATCCAACCGCGCGGCAAACCGTCGCGATCGCGCTGGTAATACAGCGGAATCACTTCTTCGCGCAGCGTACGCATGAGATCTTCGCCGTCACGGGTATCGTGGACGCTCATGCTCGAGTGTGTCTTGCCCGTGCCGATGGCGAATCCATTCACGCCGTCATACGCCTCTGCCCACCACCCATCGAGAATCGACAGGTTCAAGCCCCCGTTGAGCACGACTTTCTGCCCGCTTGTGCCCGATGCTTCGAGCGGACGTCGCGGGTTGTTCAACCACACATCGACGCCCTGCACGAAATGGCGGCCAACGTTGATATCGTAGTCTTCCACGAAGACGAATTTGTCACGGAATTGCGCATCGCGCATCAGATCGGCGATCTGCTGCAGGATGCGCTTGCCAGGCTCGTCGAGAGGGTGCGCTTTGCCGGCGAAAACAAATTGCACCGGACGGTTGGGATCATTGACCATCGAGGCTAGCCGTTCGATGTCAGTCAGGATCAAGTTCGCGCGCTTATAGGTCGCGAACCGCCGCGCGAAGCCGATCGTGAGGGCATCGGGGCTGAGCACGCGCTCGAGTCGATCGAGCACCTCGGGCTTTTCTCCGCGGCGCTCGGCCTGAGCGACCGCGCGGCGTCGCACGAACTCGATCAGTTGCGACTTCAGATTGAGGTGAGTTTCCCAAAGCTCGCCGTCGTCAACACTCTCGATTCCCAGCCAGATTTTTGCTTCGCTGCCGCGGTGATGCCAGTCGGGACCGAGATGGCGATCGTAAAGGCGGAACATCTGGGGCGCGAGCCAACTCGGGACGTGCACGCCGTTCGTGATGTGTCCGATGGGAACTTCATCTTCCGGCTTGCCGCGGAATAGTCCGGTCCACATGGCACGCGAAACTTCACCATGCAGCGCAGAGACTGCGTTCGCCCGCCGCGAAAGACGCAGCGCCAACACCGTCATGCAGAAAAGCTCGTCAGAATTGGTAGGGTTCTCACGGCCCAGACCCAGCAAGCTTTCCGGTGACAATCCCAGAGATTCACGCAGAGGACCGATGTGCTCCTCGACAAGCCGGGCGTCGAAACGGTCATGACCGGCGGGCACTGGAGTGTGCGTGGTGAATACGACTTCGCGGGAAACGCGTGGCACGGCTGCGTCAAACGTCAGACCTTCGTCCTCCATGCGCATGCGAATCGCCTCTAGCACCGCAAAAGCGCTATGGCCTTCATTCAGGTGAAGCACGCCCGGCACGATTCCCAGAGCTTTGAGAGCGCGCAGTCCGCCGACTCCCAGGAGCAACTCCTGCCGAATGCGGATGCGAAGGTCTCCGCCGTACAACCGCGAGGTAAGCTCACGATCTTCGGGA
>Ga0126371_10006912_pt1 | contig 10126 bp, 6 predicted proteins | sample PanSoiMetaPlot_4_FD_110145 | JGI IMG/M metagenome (GOLD analysis project Ga0126371, IMG submission 110145) | Tropical forest soil microbial communities from Panama - MetaG Plot_4 | ecosystem: Environmental > Terrestrial > Soil > Tropical forest > Bulk soil | place: Panama | collected 2016-02-17
GTCTCGGTTGCTTCAATGTTTGACCATCTGCCGAGTTGCTTTAAGCGCGGACCCGCAATGCGTTGCCGCGCGGCGTCCGCGGCATTTTGCGGCGGTGCGGCCACATTTGCTTACATATCTATTTGGGGGTGGTGAAGGAGGAGGAGAGATCATGACGATCAAAGCCCTTCCAGTTATCGAACCCATTCCCGCCAGTTTGTCGCGCGCCGCTCACGCACAAGGAACCTGCCCGGGCCACGAAGAGGGGCGCAGCCCAGGGCGAAAGAGCGTTTGAACAAATTCGCGCAGTGCTGATCGCCGGCTCGGCGTTTTGCGCGGAGCCCATGAAAATTTATTCCGGAACCAGCGATTACAGGTGGCCCATGGATCGACCGATCGTTAGCGAAATCGACCTAAAGATGATGGAACGTTGTGTCGAACTATCCAAGACCGCCGGTGCGCACGGGGAGTTTCCATTCGCCTCGCTCGTCTGCAACGGAGAGGTCGTCATCTCGGAGGCAATCAATGGCGCCGAGCGGGACGTCGACGTAACGCGCCACGCAGAGCTGATGGCGGTGTCGCAAGCGCAGAGGGTGGTGGGCCGCACCGACCTGAGCGATTGCACGCTTTATTCGCTCGTAGAGCCGTGCGCAATGTGTTCCTTTCCGATACGTGAGACTCGAATTTCTAAGGTGGTGTTTGCGATAAGATCCCCCCTGATGGGAGGATTTTCGAAGTTCAGCATTCTGCAAGATGCCGAAATGTCTAACGCCATGCCCGAATTTTTCGGCGACCCGCCAGAGGTCGTGGGCGGCGTGCTGGTCCGCGAGGCCGAAAGGGTCTGGCGTAGTAGCAATCCGCTCATCTGGGCGGTCATCCGATATCGCGGCTGCTTTGGCGGCGATCCGAGCGCAGACGCCTGCGTGCATCAGCAGGGCTCCGTTCGCGCGCGCCGCTTCAACTGGCGTCAGATAGCGCACATGATTATTTCGACGGCGCCGCGCAAGCGAGTGTCTCCCGTCGAGATACCGGTCCCTGAGGTCCGGCCACCCCCCCAAGCCCAACAAGTACCTGTTGCTGACGCGGACCCCGGCGGCGGTGGGGTGGACTGAGCGGACCGCTGGGCCGACCGCCTTCGCCCCAGCATCCGCAGCAAAGTCCTACGCGCAGTCCAAGCAAACCGTATCGCGAAGCTTAAACGTCGATCTTTTCAGGGAGCTTTGGTCTTGCCCGAGAGCAGCTTTTTTCGACCGCCAGCTCCGGTGCCGCAGGCCGAGCCTTTGCGGCCGCTGTCATTTTTGAAAACACTATGGGACAACCCCATCGAAGCGTGGACCAGCGGACATTTCGAACGTGCAATGACGACGACCCGGCTTCCATTTGGCGAAGTCGCCATTGTCAATGATCCCGTCGCCATTCGCCGGGTGCTTGCCGATAACCGCGACAACTATCCCAAGGACGGGTTCCAAAAGCGGATGCTTGCGGTATTGAGCAACGGGCTGCTCACGGCAGAGGATGCCCAATGGCGCCTACAGCGTCGTGCACTCACGCCGGTCCTCGCGCTCAAGAACGTGAGGACATTCGTACCGATGATGCTGCGGGCGGTTGGCGACCTTATCGAGCGATGGCACGCGCACGAAGGCGAGGTCATAGACGTTGCGGACGAAATGACGGACCTTGCCTTGGCGGTGCTCGAGCGCACGATTTTTTCTAATGGCATTGCGGGGAACGGCCGCGAACTGCGCGGCGCGATGAGAATTTATTTTGATTCACTTGGTCGCATTGACCCATTTGATGTCCTGAACCTGCCCGATTTCGTTCCACGGTTTGGGCGGTTGCGAACGCGGGCGGCGGTTCGCCTGTTTCATCAGGCCGTCGATGAAATGATCGCGATGCGCAGCGGCTGCGATGTACCTGCGATGGGCCCGCCGCGTGATCTGCTGACGCTGATGTTAAATGCGCGCGATCCAGAGACCGGGCGTCCACTGAGTTCCGCGGAAATTCGCGCCAATGTCATTACCTTCATGTCGGCGGGCCATGAATCGACCGCCAATGCCATAGCTTGGACCTTGTTCCTGTTGTCGAAATCATCCGCTTGGCGCGAGCGCGTTGTGGAGGAGGCGACGCGCGAGCTCGACGGGCCGGCCGAAAGGCTTTCCGACCGCCTGGTCGAGACCCACGCGGTCGTCGAGGAAGCGCTACGGCTCTATCCTCCGCTCGCGGCCATCAGCCGTGTTGCACGCGGCCCCGACGAGTTAGCGGGGATGCCGATCCGAGCTGGCGCAATGATCGTCATCGCACCCTACGTCCTGCATCGCCACCGGCTGTGGTGGAAAGACCCCGAGTTGTTCAATCCGGCAAGGTTCCTGCCCGCCGCTCGGGCGAGCATTGATCGCTACGTCTACATGCCATTCGGGGCCGGGCCGCGTGGCTGTATTGGCTCGGTATTTGCGGTGCAAGAGACGGTGATAGTCGTCGCGGCCATTATCCGCGCGTTCGAGCTCGACGTGGCGCCGGGTCATGCCGTGTGGCCGGTGCATCGCATAACGCTGCGACCGAGGCGTGGACTGCCGATGATCGTGCGGCGACGCTGTCGGGGTACCGTTGAAACGCATTGATCTCTCGTGCTCTTGCATCCCCGCTTTTTCCCTACCCTGCCCCGCTTGCGGGGGAAGGTACGGTGGCGGCTTTTTTCCGCGGCGGCCCCATCAGTACGGGCTGGAACAGCACTGCCGCCGCCATCGTGCAGACCAGGGACAACGCCATCAACTTGCCCATACTGGCAGTGCCGGGGTGGCTCGATAGCCACAAACCTCCGAATGCCGTCGCAGTCGTGAGTGCACTGAAGACCACGGCCCTTGTGAGACTCGATTGCAGCAAACCGGTTCTCCCGGCGCGCCAGGCCATGATGTAATAGATCTTGAATGCGACGCCGACGCCCAGCAGCAATGGCAGGGCGATGATGTTGGCAAAGTTGAGCGGAAGGTCGAGGACGACACACAACTCCAGCGTGACAATGCCGGCAATCAGGAGTGGGACAAGGGTCAGCATAACGTCTGTGATTCGGCGTAACGCGATGAGCAGCAGTACCGCAATCGCCACCAGGGCGAAAAATCCGGCTTCGGCGAATGCGCGCACGACGGTCTCGCCTGCCTCGAACAGCATGACGGCCGGACCGGTTGCATTGGGCTCAACGGTGAGGACAGCGTTCACAAAACTGCGCAGCACCTCAGTATTGTCGGGATCGCCCTTGGGGAGAACCTCAATCCGGGCCTGACGGTCTGGCGTCAGCCACTGCCGGGCGAGAGCGGGCGGGATCGCCTCCGCGGAGATCCGATGCGGCTGCAGGGCGCTTCGCAACCGGTCGAGCGAGAAGCGCAGCGGCGCCACGAACACCTCTTCAGCGCGCTCGCGCAAGGTCCGGTCGCCCGCGGCGAGATGCATGAGCAGCCCGGAGAGCCGTTTTGCGGCGGCCGCACCCGGCCCCGGTGGTTGGCTGTTTTCGGCCGCCTTCGATAGGTCACTCGCAGTCGCTGCGAGCGCATCCAAGGTCTCCTGGTCCGTCGGAGCTCCGTCCAATTCCTTGGGATTCAGCGAGGGATCAATTTTCGCTGCCGTATCGCTGATGAGCTTGAGCTTGGGGTCCTGATCCTGCGGTATGAAATTGCTAAGCGTTATCGCCCGCGAGACCTGCGGGAGTGCGGAAATCCGCTGCGCGGTGGCGTTTGCGGTGGCGAGATCAGGTGCCACCAAGTCGATGCCATTGGCTCCGGTTCGCGGATCGCTGGCGAGTTCAAGATAAGTTGCGACCGACTCGAACTTCGAACTCCGCAGGTGCAATAGAGAAAAATCGAAGCGCAGAAACAGGAGCAATGGCGACGCCAGACCCACCACGAGGAGCGTGCCCCAGAGGATTTCCCTGCGGTGGCGATCCAAGAACCGATCCACCGGGGCGAGCGCGACAAATCCCATCGGACGCGGTTCGCCAGGTGGATTGAGGACAGCCAGAAGTGCCGGCAAAAGCGTGATGCTGGTGAGGAAGGCGATGATCATTCCGATGCCCGCGATCTGTCCAAGGTCGGAAAGGCCGCGATAAGCGGTCGGCAGGAATGACGAAAAGCCGATCGCCGTTGCGGCGGCCGCCAGGGTCAGGGGCACGCCCGCCTTCAAGGCGCTGCTCTGCAAGGCGTCAGCCAGTTTGGGACGTTCATGGCGCTCGGCGCGGTAACGTATGCTGAACTGGATTGCGAAGTCGACGCCGAGACCGATGAACAGCACAAAGAACGCCAGCGAGATGAGGTTTAACGTGCCGACCACGAACAGGCCGGCCGCTGCCGAAACCGCAAGTCCAACGACCAAGCAGACACAGACGGCAAAAATCAGCCGGAACGAACGCAATGCGAACCACAGGATAATCAGTACGGCGCCCAACGACAGCGCCAATTGCAGGCCGGCATTCTCCTTGATCATCCCGAATTCATCGTCCTCCATCGGGATTCGTCCCGTCTGGCGCACGCGCGCCTGGAACTCCGTGCCAAGCGCCAGGTCGGACGCAATCCGGGTGATCGCATCGGTGGCGGCCCGTCCCGGTTCGAGCGCACCAAAATCGAGCTTGGGCTCGATCTGAATAAAGCGACGCAAGTCCTCAGGCGCTGCCGGCTTGCCGGCTGCCAGCGCCTGCCAGGAGAAGCTTGCGGGGCGGCCGTCGATCACCGCCTGTAATGTGTCAGCCGCCGAGGTCATTGGCGTCGACAAAGCGTCAAGTTTCAACTCGCCGCGGGCAACGCCCTCCAGCGCCAGCGCCAGCGCGTCGAGCACACCTCTGAGACTCGGGTCGGCAGCGAGGGTTCCAACGAGCGGGTCGGCGCGATCGAACGCCTCTGCCATTCGCTCTACCTCGCCAAGCGACAGAAACAGCATACCGTTGCGCGCAAAGAACGGCCCGCTGCCGACCTCGGTCGCCACGGCGAATTGGTCGGAATGCGCGTTGAGAGCAGCCTCGAGCTTTGCCGCCGCCTGATCGGCGAGTTCTGACGTCGGCGCGTCGACGACAGCCTGAATAGGACGCGCCGGGAAGGCCTTCGCGTAGGCCTGTGCGCGCTGTGCCCACGGCAGGTCCGGCGAAATCAAAGCGTCAACGTCGGTCTTGATCTTGAAATGTGTCGCCGCGTACAGGCTGGTCAGGATCGCGAGCACGAGAGCGAAAGCGATGACCTGCCAGGGATGCCGCGTGCACATCCCAACGATCCGGGCGATCGACGTTCTCAGCATGTTACAGTTTTGCCTTCCCGATGGACGCAGAGCGATTGCTCGAACGAGCAGGGCCGCGCAGACTAGCCGTCAAGACAATACCACCCATCCTTCCGCTTGAGACGGGCATTCCCAGTGCCAATTCCTTTAGCGGTCGCCTTCGATGACCTCCCGGCAGGCCGAATGAAGTTTTGCAGCGTTCGCCTTCAGGCACGCGTAGATCGCCTCATCGTCATGAATTCCGCGGCACAGCCGAAGCGCGTCCGGCCGGCATGCCCGTTGTTGCTGCGCTGTTCCCTTGTGACCGGCCGTGCGGCTGTCCTGTGCGTACCCGACCGATATTGCCGCCGTAATCGTTACGACCAGAAAGAAAAAATATCGGATCATGGCCTGGTCCTCCGCTAATGGGGACGCACCTCGCTATGCGCACCCGTCGACAGCCTTGTTGAGCATCGCCCGTCCTGAGCGATCAGGAGCGCAAGTGGGCATGGAGGTGCAACGCACCAGATGATCGAATTCGCCAACACAGTGAGCCCACCGGCTACGGTGCGAGCGCTCCGCTGGAATTCCGATCAACTCATAATTATGGCGAGGGTGCGACGTCATGAGCTCGGAAACTATCAGGGGTGGGGCGAAAACAAGACAGACTATCCCTGGAGGTGGATGGCGGCGGAATTGGAAACGCCTCGCGCCCACCGCGGGGGCGAGTATAAACACGAATATTTGTAGAATTTTCTTGGATCAGTGTCGCCGCCAAAACCGCGTTCTTCCGCATGGAGCATGCGGCGCCCTGCCGCGTTCGGGGGCCGGGCATCCAGAGGGGCGGCCGGGGGGAAGAATAGCAGAGGCGATCGACCCCCCACTTGCGCACTATGGACGTGCTCACTCTAATGCACGACGGGGGGCGGCCCAACGCGGCGGCCGACTCAGCTAAGGTGAGCGCACTCAAACCACCCCGAGGCATCGATGACGCTACGCTTCAAACTTCCACCCGGAGGCGACGTGCCGCCAATAACGGCCGCGCGACGAATGGGCCTGTCGCTTGATGCATTTCGCGATGCACTGCCAGAACTTGTCGCGCGTGGCTTTCCGCAGGCTGACGAAACGACCGGCAATTTCGATCTCGATGCCATTGACGCCTGGCGCCGCAACCGCAATCCACATCTTTTTCACGACCACCTGAACGTCAGCGAAGATTCGCTGAACCTCAGCGAAGATTCGCGACGGTCGCCGTTGACCGGCACTGATCCTAACGAAGTCATCCGTCAGAAAATAATCGCGGGTCTCACTCCCGCGAAAGATCCATGAATTGCTGTGTGGATGGGCGCAGGTGCTGGTTCACTCCAGGCGCGTGAATCGCCATCGCAGCTGCGGGCATGATCGTTCCAATTCGGCGACGTCATCAGACCACGGGTCGACGCATAGCCTCAATTTGGGTGACCCGTACGTGAGCCAAGCCGGCCGCGCGGCGAGGCTGCGTACTCTCAAATATTGTGAATATTGGAGCGGAAATTTTTCTGTAGCCCCAGGGAACATACATCGCTTTGTCGGGTTATTAACGCAGGGTCCAGCAAGGAACCCTAACAGCCATCGTAACTGCGGCGACCCGGTGGCTTGGCGATTCTCACTCCCCCTACGCGCCTTCGCCAACGACCGGCGTCGCCTTTTTCCTTTCTACGAACTTGCGTTTATTCCACGCGGGGTTCTGATAGAACAAAAAGCGTATGATGGTCCGCACTCACGAACGCGTGAATGTGCGCCAGCAATCACTCAGTGACGTGTGATAGTGAGCGGCAGGAACAACGACAATGTCGCGAGGCCATGGTCTCTAGAACGCGAAAGCATATACTCGTCCATCAGCGGCGACGTAGAGGCGGTCCTTGGTTGCAATCAACGTTTGAAAATGATGAAGGCCCGTCATTACAAAATCTAAAGGCTCAAGAATTGCCTCGCCGGTATCCCCCCGGAAGCCGTGTAACCGATTGTCACCTTCAGCCCCCACCACCCAGACGATCGGATCGGCGTGTCCGTCGCTGGTCGTAACGATCGGAGACCCTGCTCCGCTGAGCCTGCCGCACCACGCCGTGCTCAAAGCCGGTTGCTCGCCTGCGCGCACTTTCAAGACGGTGAGCCCATTCCCAGATGCTCCGGACAGGCATTGAGCCCCGGCGCCTTGCAGGGCGACGTAGGAGTCTGTGCCGACCTCATAAACCGCTGGCGCGGTCCGGATTGGCCGGCGAGAAACGGTTTCCACCGCGAGACTGCCGCCGACGCCGCCAAGATTGTTTTGATCGAGCAGATAGCCTCGGCCGTCCTTGCCGAGCGCGAGCATCAGGGCTCGACGATTTGTAGGAGTCCCGGCGTTCAGCGGTATCGGATTGGTTCCGCCGAGGTCGGCATCGTGCTGATCCAGCGCCAGCCAGTTCGACGGCGCAAAGAAGTCGCGATTCTCGCTCGATCGATGCAAGTCCGGAGCAAGGCGTAACACCGCCTCACCGTCCTTCCAGGTCGAGGCGCCGAAGGTATTTCCCGTGGCCACGAACAGTGACTGGCCGGCGACACTGATGCCGCCTGGAGCCCAAATACCGCCGCCGCGTGCACGCGTTGACCATGCCGCCGTTCTCCGCGGCTCGTGGAGCGAAACTCCTACGACCCAGCCGTGGTAATCGCCGCAATCACCGTAATGACCGCCAAATGGCACGTAGAGCATGCCGTCAAGAACAGTCAGCGCACCACGCTGATTCTGGTCGCGAGAATTGAAGGAGTGCCCGACGTCGCGCAGTGCGTCGGTGACATCGACCGGCCATCCCGGCATGACCGAGCCGTCCTTTAGCGACAATGCAAAAAGGCGGTGCCGTGGTCCCGATGACTCTGCGATGTTGGCGTCGAGATAGATCGCACCGCTGGCCTCCTCAATCACCGGGGTACCGGTAATCCCGAGCGGGCTGATGTTTCCGCATCGGAGCGCCGAGCGCGCGACTGGCTTGCCGAGCGACCGTGTCCAGATCGCGTTGCCGGTCGTCGCGTCAAGGGCGTGGACATTGTTGTCCTCTGTAGCGACCAGCAGCATCCCTGAGCTTGACCCGGTCGGGCGCCAATGAAGCGGCTGGGCATAAACATTGCCAGTCACGCGCGCGTGGAATTTTTCGTCCACGTGCAAAGATTTTGCCCGCTGCCAGGTCAGCCCCGGTACAAAGAAATTGCCCTTACGATCGGGGCTGCCGTGGTAGGTCAAGACATTGTCCTGCGCCGAATCTCGCGGCGATTGGGCCAACGCGGAACGATCCATGGTAATTACTGCGACAGCAAGGAGCAGAAGCTTTGCCCTGCCCGTCGTGGTCCGCCTCATCTTCATGTTCCAGCCATGTCGAAATGGGCCATCCTCAATGCGAGCGAGAGTTGCCCTGAAACGGCCGGTGCTCGCGGCGAGGTGCCGGGTCATCGCGAATTCAATGCCAGCGCTCCAGAGGGGCGATCATCAGCGACGGTCCGAAATGAGCGTCCATTGAATGAAATGAGCCTTCCATTAATGGGAGCGGGGCCACATGTTCAATCCCTGTCGCGTCAGTCATGAAAGACAAATGAAATCAGATAGCTATCGCGCCGATTGCAACAGTTTCAGGTTTACCCTGGCGAGAAACGGCGAGATGTCGCGCCCTCATCACTGAAAATTTGGCCCACGTTTCCAGGCTCCAGCGCGTTCACGGCCGGACACGCAAGACGCCAGCTCAGGCCCGAGGGTGCATAGTTGAGATAAACCGGACCGCCCATACTGCTCTCCGTCATTGCCTGGATAGCAATGGTGCCGAACCCGCACCGCTTCGGCGCGGACACGGGCGGCCCGTTGCGCTCAGTCCAGCTCATGATGAAAATGTCGTCGTCGGCGCCCCAAGAGATATACAGGCGACCCGTGATGACGGAGAGCGCCCCGTATTTCCCGGCATTGGTGGCGAGTTCGTGCAAGGCGAGCCCGAGGGCCTGCGCGGAAGCCACCGTCAAGTGCAGTTTTGGCCCGTCCACGGCTATACGAGAACCAATGAGGTCCGTGAAAGGCGCGAGTTGAGCCCGAACCAGGTCCTGGATCTGGACCCCATCCCAAGAGTTCCGGACGAGCAGGTCCTGATTGGCTGAAAGCGCCTGGATGCGCTGAGAGAAGCGTTCGATAAAATCCTCGGGATTTTGGGCGGCAGTCTGGTGGGCAATCGAGTGCACGACACAAAGCATGTTCTTGGCGCGATGATTGATCTCGCGCATGAGGAGGTGTTCTTTTTCCTCGCGCTCTCTGCGTTCGGTAATGTCCTGTACGGTGCCGATGAAGCTCACGACACGTCGCTCGCGCCCTGCGCCCTCAAGACGAGCAAGCCCCTGGGTTTCCACCCAGCGAACCTTACCGTCTCCCCGCCGGACCCGGAACTGGGTCGCGGAGCGCTCCGGTTGGACTGGATCGAGGGCGGTCCGGAAGGCAGCCCAAACCTTTTCCGCATCGTCCGGATGGACCCAACTCATGAACTTCTCGACGGTGGCCACATTCTCGGCGACGGCAAAAATTTCTTTGCTCCGCGCATCCCAGGAAAAGACGCGGTGGAGCGGATCGTACTGCCACGACCCTAGCTTCGCTGCGTCGAGGGCTGACTGCAAACGGTCTTTGCTGGCCCGCCAGGCCCGCTCCTCTTGCTCGCGCTCGATTGCAAAGCGCATCCGGGTAATCACGATAACCAGGTAAGACGCCAACGGGCCAAACAGTAGCAGGTCCACCAAATCAGCTGAGGTTGCAGGGACGAAAGACCAGCGTGGCTCCAGTACGAAAAAATCGGCCGCAGCAGTGCTGAGCACGGCACAAAAAAAGCCCGCACCGAACCCGCTGATCACCGTTGTGATTACAATCGCGGGAAAGAAC
>Ga0126371_10006913_pt1 | contig 10126 bp, 11 predicted proteins | sample PanSoiMetaPlot_4_FD_110145 | JGI IMG/M metagenome (GOLD analysis project Ga0126371, IMG submission 110145) | Tropical forest soil microbial communities from Panama - MetaG Plot_4 | ecosystem: Environmental > Terrestrial > Soil > Tropical forest > Bulk soil | place: Panama | collected 2016-02-17
GCTGTCGAAACGCTCGTGTTGCTGATCGGCCCGATGATGCCGCATCTCGCGGAGACCTGCTGGAAAGAGCTGGGCAAGACAATGATGCTGGCATCGGCGCGCTGGCCCAATGCCGATCCGCGCCTGGTGGCAAGCGATACGGTTGTGATCGCAGTTCAGGTCAATGGCAAACGCCGCGGCGAAATCGAGATCGCCAAAGACCTTGCGGAAGAGGCGGTGAAACAAAGCGCGTTGGCTCTCGAACCGGTGCAACGCGCGTTGCAGGGCAAACCACCGCGGCGTGTCATCGTCGTACCCGGCCGTATCGTTAATGTCGTGGCATAACCTGATGCGCGCCTTCAGCATACGCTCCGGCGCAGCTGCCCTTTGTGCATTACTCGGCGCTTGTGGATTTCATCCGCTGTTGGGCCCCGTGGCGCAGGGTCCTGGAATTAGCGACATGCTGGCTGCTGTATATGTCGATCCAATTCCCAATCGCGTCGGTTATCAGCTCCGGAATGACTTGTTCGATCTGTTCAATGCTACCGGTCGTGCCGATGGCGCGGCCTATCATCTGAAGCTGTCGCTGACCGAAGCGGAACAGGCCGTGGCACTTCAGACCAACACCAACATCACGCGCTACAATTACACGCTGAAAGCCCACTACGAATTGATCCCGGCCGGCAGCACGGCTGCGGCGAAAACGGGCGATCTCACTTCGCTGACGGCCTACAATGTTGCGGCCGCGCCATTCCTCTATGCGACGGTGGCGGCGGAACAGGATGCCAAAAACCGCGCGGCGAATGATCTTGCCGAACGTCTCCGGGTGACGATTGCCGTTTATCTGCGCGACCAGGCGGAGAAGGCGCACTGACCTAATGGAAGTGAAATCTGCGCAAATCGGCCGCTTTATCGCCGAACCACCCGGTCAACTTGTCGCCGCGCTGGTATTCGGGCCGGATTATGGCGTAGTGCGGGAACGCGCCAATGCCCTCGCGCGCACGGCGGTTCCCGATTTGTCGGATCCGTTTCGTGTTGTCGAACTGGATGAGAGCAAAATCGCGTCCGATCCGGCCTGTCTGTGGGATGAGGCTGCTGCACTGTCCATGACCGGGGGCCGTCGTCTGATTCGCATTCGCGATGCCGGCAATAATCTGTCCCCGGTCATGGAGCGCTTCCTTGATGATCCTGCCGGAGATGCGCTGATCGTCATCGAGGCGGGCGACCTCGCAAAAGGCTCGAGCCTGCGGCAGTTATTCGTGCGCGCGGACCATGCCGCAGCCATTGCCTGTTATCCCGACAGCGAGCGCGACCTTGAACCGCTTGTGCGTGCAGCGCTCAAATCCGAAGGACTGTCGATCGATTCCGATGTTCTCCAGGTGCTGGTTTCGCGACTGGGTTCGGATCGTGGAGTGACGCGGTCGGAACTGGAAAAACTGTCGCTCTATGCGATGGGCGACAAAGTTGTGACCGAAGCCCATATCGATGCAGTGATGGGCGATGAATCGCAACTGCGCATCGAGGAAGCCGCGGACAGCGCTGGAACGGGCGATTATGTGCGCCTCGACCGCACACTCACCCGGTTGTGGGCGGCCGGCACTGCACCTGGCGCAGTTCTGCGCCGCGTCATGGGGCATTTTCAGCAGGTGCTGGCCGTCAGCGAAGAAGTCGGCGGCGGTTCGGATGCTGCCGGAGCCATGAAAAAGTTGCGCCCCCCCATTCATTTTTCCCGCAGCCGCAGCTTTCTCACCCAGGTCTCACGCTGGAACAGCGACAGCATTCTTCGCGCGCTCAATCTGCTTTACGAGGCGGAGGCGCAGACGCGCACCACTGGCGTTCCGGAGGAGGCAGCCTGTTCGCGTGCGCTCTTCACGGTCGCGGCTCTCGCTAATGCGGATCGCCGCTGATGCTGAAAATCCGCATCATTCCGTGTCTGGATGTGAAGGACGGGCGCGTCGTCAAGGGTGTGCAATTCCTGTCATTGCGCGATGCCGGTGATCCGGTCGAACAGGCAATGATCTATGACGAGGCCGGCGCCGACGAACTCTGCTTTCTTGACATCACGGCCAGCCACGAAAAGCGACCCATTCTGCTGGACGTGGTCGCGCGCACGGCATCTGTCTGCTTCATGCCGCTGACGGTTGGCGGCGGAATCCGCACCATCGCCGACATTCGCGCGCTGCTGCTCGCAGGTGCCGATAAGGTGTCAATCAATACCGAAGCTGTGCGCCGGCCGGAATTCGTCCGCGAAGCGGCGGAAAAATTCGGTACCCAATGCATTGTCGCCGCGATCGATGCCAAGCGTTCCAGAAACAGGTTCGAGGTTTTCACTCACGGAGGACGGAACAGCACCGGAATCGACGCCGTCGAACACGCGGTCAACCTGACGAATCTTGGCGCCGGCGAAATCCTGCTGACTTCGATGGACCGGGATGGAACGAAGGCGGGTTACGATCTCGAACTGACACGCGCGATCGCCGATGCGGTCTCTGTGCCGGTCATCGCGTCGGGCGGTGTGGGCGGTGTGGACGATCTGGTGGCGGGAGTTACCGAGGGCCACGCCAACGCAGTGCTTGCGGCCTCGATTTTCCACTTCGGTGAGGTGACAGTGCGCGACGCCAAGGCGCGTCTCGCCGCTGCCGGTCTCTCCGTCCGGATGTGATCAGGCTGCCGCGTTGCCGTCCAACAGATGGCGGTTGATTTCGACAGTGAGCTGATCGGCGAGCTTGTCGCGCTTCTGCCGCGAACAGCTGAAAGACATCGCGAAAGCATCTTTTTTCACCGATGTGATCCGGCCCTGGAATTGGCCCAGTTCGCCCAGATACACGATCGCCTGGTCGCCTGGTCGGCGCAGAAACTTGCATTGGAGAAATGCGCCGCCGACCGAGATATCCTCAAGCTGGCAGATCGCTTCTTCGGCAGTGTCCGGGAAGTAAACCTTTCCCCTTCGCCTCAGACGGATACGTCGAAAGCGCCGTTTCTCCTTCATTGCTTCTTCGACAATATCGCGCTTGTTCACGTCCTGCCCCGCAAACCATCATCAGCTATTCGCGTTCTATCATGCGGGTACTCAACAATTCGTTTAACGGGCAGTTCGAAGTCATTGAAAATGAAGAGCAAAGCGTCCGCCGCCAAATTGTGTGACAAAAGTCTTCCCGGAACGATTCGGCGGGCGTAGGGTTTCACGAATCGGAGAACAGAAATGCGCCGATTACTCGCGATTGCCGCGCTTGCCGCAACCCTGCCTTGGGCTGGGGCATTGGCTCAGTCGATTTCAGTTGCACCTGGCGTCGATTTGTCCATCGGGCCAAATGTCGATCCCTCGACTGGACAGGCCGGCTATAATGTCAAAAACATGGATTTCGACCTCTGGTGCCAGCAAACCCAGCGTTATGAGATCAACCGCTGCGAGGCACGCCGTCCGGAGGACGTCAAGGCGTTTGAGGATTATCGCACCGCGGTCGAGCGCTACGAGCTCGATTTCCTGAAACAGCAGCAACGCGACAATCAATTCCGCGCCCAGATCAGCCGCGATCCAATGCAGACCGTGCGAAGCAAGCAGGACGGCTTGCCCTAACAGAACTTAGCCCCACGGACCTCGTTTGTAGCGCCCGAACAGAGGGAACTGCGACAAAGCGGGAGTCAATATCAGACCGAGCGCAAACCCGCCGACATGGGCCATCCATGCCGTGCCCGGCGCTCCCGGCGACGTCAAAAACGCATTCAGCACCTGCAGCAGGAACCAGAAGCCCACCACATAGAATGCAGAGATTTTCGTCGGGTAGAGAAGGATGCCGAGCGGAATGATCACCGTGATTCGCGTACGCGGAAAGATCAGCACATAGGCAGCAAGGACACCGGAAATCGCACCGGATGCGCCGATCAGCGGCACGGTCGAATCCGGATTGATGATTCCTTCGGAAAGCGCGGCCGCCACACCACAGACCAGATAGAAAAACAGATACCGCGTATGTCCCATCGCGTCTTCGACGTTGTTCCCGAAAATCCAGAGGTAGAGCATGTTTCCGCCGATATGCAGGAAACCGCCATGCATGAACATCGAAGTGAAAATCGTCACCCAGCCCCAGGGAATGCCAAACACGACCGGCGGAGTGGCGGAGTCGAACAGACTCTTGGGAACAAAACCCAGCGTATAAATCAGCGCCTGGGAATCCTGCTCGTCGAAGGTGAGCTGCCAAAAAAATACCGCCACGCAGGCGGCGATCAGAGCCCAGGTAACGAAGGGCACAAGCCGCGTTGTCGGGTTTTCATCGGAGATGGGAATCATGAAACAGCAGTCAGCCGAAATCGCGGGAAGGCGCTGAAAATACCGGAAATTTTGTCTGATTGATTGTCAAAAACCGCGAAATCGGAGTTAGCCCGGGCAATCACTCTTGTCTCATGCCTCGACTCGCCATGTCTGGCGCGGTGCGCGCAGGATTTATCTGTATGCGTCGGGTCTTCCGCGGTTTGATCGCCAGCCCTGGGATCTACCCGTTTCCCAGATAACGCATCTGGCCCAGATAGACCTGACCGATCTGTTCGCGGCGCCGGGCGAGGCGGGCGGCTTCATCGTGCAGATTGGCGCGCTGCGCCGCGTCGATGGCGCTGTCAAAATGCGCCCGCGCTTCTTCGTATCGACTTCGTACAGTTTCCGGGCGGCATTCGCGCATGGCCTCATACGCGGCCTCGGCAAATGCTTCCAGCCGTACCAGATCGACCCGCGCAACGATCGCGGTCTCGTCAGGCACCCTGGATGACGCAGTCTTCCGCTTTCCGGAACCCATATGTTTGCGCCACCAATCCCGGATCGACATGATCTGCTCCTGCGTCCCCCGCAACCGGCTGGATTTTAGAACGAGTAACGGGCCACTCCAACAGCCCTGTGCTACCCTGCCGTTCAAACTCGATGCTGGCGGCAAAGTTCCTGCTGTGCAACCAAATTTCGCCACGATATCGCGATGCACTCAAACCAGGTGTGAGCATGACTTTCGTTCCCAACCGGCGATCAATTCGGCAGCCGCTCCTCAATGCGCCGCCAATCGTGTTGTGGCTGATCGCGGCGCTCATCGCCTGCCATGTCATCCGTATTTGGCTCCCCGGCGAATTGCCGGATACGATATTGGAGCGCTTTGCATTCATTCCCGCCCGTTACACGCAATGGCTAGCCCACGGCGTCGTGCCCGGCGGTTGGCCCGAACTCATAGTCCCGCTCCTCAGTTACATGCTGCTGCACGCCGATTACGCCCATGTCGGCATCAACAGCCTGTGGCTGCTGGTGTTCGGTCCTGCGGTCGCGAGATGGCTGGGAATCCGCCGGTTTCTTGTGTTTTTCGTGTTTTGCGGTATCGCTGCCGCCCTGTTCCACATGGCGGTCTATTGGGGCTCTCCGGTTGCCGTCATCGGGGCGAGCGGGGCAATTTCCGGCCTTATGGCCGCCGGGATGCGCATTCTCTATGGTCAGGCTTATGAGCGCGCCGACGGCTTGGCCCCGATTCTCTCGCGGCCCATCGTGATGTTTTCACTGGTCTGGACCGGCGTGAACATCGTCAGTGGCGTTTTGCGCATCGGTGTGACCGGTGATGTGTCTCTGGTGGCCTGGGTGGCCCATCTGGGCGGTTATTTTACCGGCCTCCTGACCATCGGAATGTTCAATCTTCGAGCGTCAGCTCGATTGCCGTGGATGCCGCGATAGTGACCTCCTCAGTATGGGCCACCGCAATCACTGACTGAATTTTGCCTGAAACCGGTTTAAATTGCCGGGCTTTCGCCGCGCAACCAGAAGTGCGGCCCGGACAAAAGGCAGACGACTTTGAAAACCAGATCCATTGCCCTGCTCGCGATTGCTTTTGGCGCCTGCATCATCGCCGCCGAGGCGGCAGAGATTTCAAGCACAGCTGCTGCAACCGCCAGTCAGGCGCAGGCCAAGCCGCACTTTGGCACATGGGGCGTCGACCTTTCCAGCATCGATGCCAACACCCATCCGGGCGATGATTTCTTCCGCTACGTCAACGGCGACTGGTACGACAAGGCAGCCATCCCCAATGATCGCACCAGTACCGGATCATTTCAGGACCTGCAGATTCAAAGCGAGGACGAAGTCCGCGCCATCGTGAATGGTCTTGCATCGAAATCCGGGCAACTGTCGCCCGACGAGCAGAAAGCCCGGGATCTTTATCACAGCTTTGTCGACACCGCCCATATCGAGCAGTTGGGCCTCGCGCCGGCCAAACCGGTGCTCGATGCAATAGCCGCGGTCCGCACTCCGGACGATGTCGCGCGCATGATGGGTTCGCGGCACTGGGGTACCAGATCCCTTTTCCGCGCCGGCATCGGGATCGATGACAAGAAGCCCGATTCCTATTCCGTCAATCTGGGTCAATCCGGACTGGGTCTTCCCGACCGTGATTACTACCTGTTGAACGACAGGCAAATCGTCGCGGCGCGGGACGGCTACCGCGCGTATATCGCGAAGATATTCGATTTGGCCCAAATCCCGGGCGGCGCCGAAAAGGCGGAATCGATACTCAATCTCGAGACCGCTATTGCAAAACTGCATTGGCCGCGCACCGAAAGGCGCAACGCCGACAAAACCTATAATCCGATGACGGTCGCCGAACTGGAGCAGAACGCTCCCGGGTTTCCTTGGCGCGCGTTCCTCAACGAGCAGGGAATTCCCGGCGCCACGGATGCCAGCCGGCGGGTCATCGTCGAAGAAAACACCGCCTTCCCCGGATTGGCCACGCTCTTCGCCAGTACACCCGTCGCGACCTGGCGCGACTATCTCGCTTTCCATTACCTTTCGGATCACGCGTCCGATCTGCCGAAAGCCTTCGATGAAGCCCGCTTCGATTTGTTCGGCAGGATCATGGGCGGTCAGAAAGAGGAGCTGGCGCGGGAGAAGCGCGGAGTGCTGTTCCTCGATGGTGTGATGGGCGAGGGCGTGGGCAAACTTTATGTCGCCCGCTACTTCTCTCCCGAAGCGAAGGCCAAGGCCCAGGCACTCGTCGCGAATCTTCTTGCCATCTACCGTCAGCGCATTCAGGCCGCAGACTGGATGTCACCTGCCACGCGTCAGCAGGCGCTCGAGAAACTGGCGAAGATCAATGTCAAGATTGGCTACCCCGACGTCTGGCGTGACTACTCCAAACTTCAGGTCGATCCCAACGACCTCCTTGGCAATGGGGAGCGTGCCGGGGAATTCGAATGGAATCGGCGGCTCGCACGTCTTGAACAGCCGGTTGACCGCAGCGAATGGGGAATGTCGCCGCAGACCGTCAACGCCTATTACAATCCATCGCTGAACGAGATCGTATTCCCGGCAGCGATTCTGCAGCCGCCCTTCTTTGATCCTAATGCCGACGATGCGGTGAACTATGGCGGCATCGGCGCCGTGATCGGCCATGAAATCAGCCACGGCTTCGACGATCAGGGCAGCAAATATGATGCCACCGGTGAGCTCAAGAACTGGTGGACAGCCGATGATCGCAAAAACTTCGATGGGCGAACCGGTGCCTTGTCCAAGCAGTACAGCAGTTACAGCCCGCTTGCCGGACTCTTCGTCAACGGCGAGCTGACGCTGGGTGAGAATATCGCTGACCTTGCCGGGCTCAATGTTGCTCTCGCGGCATATCACCTGTCGCTCAACGGCAAACCGTCCCCCGTCATCGGCGGCCTCACCGGCGACCAGCGCTTCTTCCTCGGTTGGGGTCAGGTTTGGCGCTACAAGTCGCAGGATCAGGCCGCCCGCCAGAGGCTGCTCTCAGATCCACACAGCCCGCCCGAGTTTCGGGTCGACGGCACGGTGCGCAACATCGATGCGTGGTACGCCGCATTCGATATCAAACCGGGCGATAAACTATATTTACCGCCGGAATCTCGCGTTCACCTTTGGTAATGCCGGTGGGTTTCATTGGCTATTGCGCTTGCTTTGACTGCGGCTGCGGGCTAACGCTTGGATTGTCCCGGCCTGCCGGAGCTTGAGGCGCCGGTGGGCCTGCGCAGGCGGGGGCTTAAAGCCTGCAAACAGCCCGAGCAACAGAAGCTCGTTTGCCTGGCTTGCGCATGGCGCCGGCAGGCAACGCGAAGTCTTGGATGATGGAGTCCTCATGAACGAAGCGATCAGTCCAGCGATCCATTCGACGGCGGTGTCGTCCCGCTGGAACCTACGTCGAATTACGCTGATCTCCGGATTGGCAGTTCTCCTTCTGGTCGCCGGAGGCATCATCACGCTGGTTGGGCAGAGACTGCTCGGCGGCGGGATTTCCGCCAACGAAGTGAGAATCACCACGTATCAGGATTGGCGGGTGCTGTGCCCGGCCGTCACACCGCAGACACCGGCCTGCACGCTGTCAACCGAAGTTACGCGGGATGCCGGTAACGGGACCCCTGGCGGGACCCTGCTGACGTTGCAGATGTCCAATCTGGCCGCCGACGGCAGCATGACCGTTATCGTCCCCCACGGCGTGCTGCTCGAACCTGGCCTTGCGTTCGAGATCGGCACTGACCCGATGCGCGTGCGCCCCTATGAGACTTGCAGCAACGCCGGATGCATCGCGCTGGTTACCGTCGATGCCGATACACTGAAGTCGCTGCGCACCAATACTACGGGCAACATTACGGTCGCCGCACCCAACGCGCAGCAGCCGGTCAAGATTCCGTTCTCACTGAAGGGATTTGCCGACGGCTACGCCGCGCTGGCGCGCGAAAATGGCCGGCGTACCGGATTCTTAAGTTTTCTGACGCGCTCCTGACGCCCGCATAGGAGAATCGTGATGTTCAATTCCACCCGTATTGCTTTCGCCGCAGGACTGATCGCGCTGCCTTCGCTCGCATTTGCACAGGCGCCGGCCGCCGCTCCTCCGCCGGCGGATCCTGCTGCCGCTGCGCAGGCACAAGCCGCTGCCCAGTTCTCGGTGAACCAGAACGTCGGCGACTGGGTCGTCCGTTGCGTTCAGACCACCGTCAAGAGCCCCGCTCCCTGTGAAGTCCTGCAGGTGACGGTCAACAAGGACACCAAGCAGCGGCTCTCAAGTCTTTCGCTCGCCTATGTTCCGAGCCGCGACAGCTATGCGATGCAGGTGGTTGTTCCAACCGGAGTGGCGCTCTCCAAAGGCATGCTTCTCGGTCCATCCACCCAAGGCTTGAAATATACCCGCTGCGAGCGGGACGGCTGCTATGTCGAAACTGTCGTTGACAACACCGTCGTGCAGACGCTGGGCAAAGCCGGCAAAGCAACCGATATCGCCGTCGTGCCATATGGCAAGACCGATCAGATCAAATTCCCCGTTTCGCTGACAGGCTTTACCGAGGCGATGGACCGGATGAAGTCTTACTCGAAGGATCGCGCGGTGGCGCTACCGCCGCCGCCGGCACAACCGGGCGCAGCTCCCGCTGCCGCGCCGGCTCCGGCGCGCGCACCGGCAAAGAAATAGAGTAAGGCGCGTTTCGAAACTCTGCCTGCGCGAGCCGCGGCTCCTATGTGATGCGAGCAACGTGTGCGGTGCGCTTATTTTTTTGAGGGTGTCAAACCTGCTTTCGTGATTATCGGCCTCGCCGATTGCGAACTCACCGCAGCGAGAAATGCCCGCGCCTCCGTCTGGTGCTTGCTCGATGCGGGAATGGCAACGACATAGACAGTCGGGCTTTGAATAGCGTCCGGCAAAGGACCGGCAATCTGGACAGCTTCATTCGGCAGCATTTCGCTGATGAAAGTCAGTCCCAATTCGGCTTGGCCGGATGCAACGGCAGCGGCAACCTGTGAGCCCTGATTGGCCCATACGGCTTTCTTTCTGACATCGTCGGTGATGCCGAGCCGTTGGAACAGACTATCGAGATAAATCCCGGAGGTGCCGCCGGCCTTCGGATCGACGAGTGCAATGGAATGTGCCGCCAGCATGGCGCGCTTGAATGCATCGGGAGTAGACAAATCCGGAGATGCAGCGCCCCTCCGCACCGAAACGCCGATTTTTGCGATCGCGATTTCGATTTGGCTTCCGGGCAGAATCAGATGTTCGCGGTCGAGTTGATCCATGCCTTGTGCGGAGACGAGTATTATGTCGGCGGGTTCGCCGGAACGCAGACGCTTCTGCAATGCTCCGGTGGTGTCGAAAATGTAATCGAGTTTGTTGCCGGTAGTGTGTGCGAA
>Ga0126371_10006914_pt1 | contig 10126 bp, 6 predicted proteins | sample PanSoiMetaPlot_4_FD_110145 | JGI IMG/M metagenome (GOLD analysis project Ga0126371, IMG submission 110145) | Tropical forest soil microbial communities from Panama - MetaG Plot_4 | ecosystem: Environmental > Terrestrial > Soil > Tropical forest > Bulk soil | place: Panama | collected 2016-02-17
AAAGGTGAACTGCCACCGCTCGAACCGGGCGCGATGAGTTACATGATGTCGAAGGAAGCGTATCTAACAGATAATGGCGATCACAACCTGGCCCATCTGATGTTTTACGCGCCTCCACTGGAGGGCAAGGCGTGGGGCGCCGATCTGCCGAAGTCACCGGTCATGCTGATTCCACAATTCAAGGGCGTTCAACCGATTGACGTGTTTATTGTTCCTGTGGGCAGGTGGTCAGACGGAACACCAGCTCCGGTTATGTAGGACGTTCAGTCTCGCTTTTGACCAGCGGGAAGTTGAAAACGAGTGACTAGATGCGGAGGAGTTCAATCGTGAGCGGCCGCGAGATTCAGACAGCGGACGAGTTCTGCGAAGCTGCAGATACATCATTGCTTCCGGAAACCCGCATTGATGCTGCAAACCTCATGCGAGTCCTGCGGCAGTTGGAGGTTATAGCAAAACGACCACGAATCGCGTTCAAAGTAAAGGGTAGCATCCTGTTCCTGGATTTAGCCGAAATCGTGGCAGTGCAAGCCGAGGGTAATTACGTTTCGTTGCGACACCGACCCAATCCCTATTTGGTGCACGAGTCCCTCTCATCCATGGCGGAGAAGCTCAAACCCTATGGTTTTATTCGCATCCACCGCTCGGTGGTCGTGAATATCTTGAACAAGAAGGAGATCCGACCTTTGCCGACGGGAGAGTACAGGCTGCGTGTAGCAGGTGGGAAGGAATACCTGGTAACGCGCACATACAAACACAACCTAAGAGATCTGGCTCAACTGTGGGTAGGCTCAGAGCGGATTTCCGGCTAGCAGGCAGCTAGAGGTTTTACCCCATTATTCCGCCTTAGCATTCTCGATCGTTCCACACAAGAAGTCAGTCCCTAGCTGCAGCAGGCCATTTCAGCTTCCGGCGAATATCTGGGCCATCTTGAGGGCCTGGTCGTCGTGGAGTGTCCTGCATTTGAGTATTTCTGCCTGGACGCGGTCGATGAGCTGGTCAATTTCATGATCATCAGGTTTGTACGGGTCTTCCAAAAGGCGTTTCCACAGGGTTCCTAGTGACTGGCTGCTTTGGTCCAATGTTTTTAAATAGTCGTCTCTTATGATTCCAAATTTTTGAGACTCCTCAGGCGTGGCCAGGGCAGAGAGATTGGCCTTATGCCACACATTCCATGGCCACCAGAAGGCCTGAGAGCTGTAAGCATAAAACGAATCCTTCATCACCTTCATTTCAGCGAGCTGATCTGATTTCAACTGCTCTGGTGTTGCATGGGTATCATGGTGCTCTTTTCGGAAGAGTACGAAGTGCCGCATCATGTCGTCCATACGCACGTCAGTTTCCTTGGTTTGGTCAAGGATGGAGATTGCCAGCTTCACCCTTTCCTCCTGGCGCAATTTCGCACGGTTCGAGAGGTTGTTGAAGTACGGTATCAGGACTGACCCGAGCAAAGTGGCAATCAGGAGGAGGGTCAGAGGCTGCTGCAGTCGATCGGAGAAAGATTTACTCTGAGTCGACTTGTCCAGTTGCACTCGAATCATTGCAGGCGCCGCAATCCATTTGCCTGAGACGCGAAAACGGGTGGATTGTTCGGCCAGGCGCCAACTTAAAAGATCGCGAAAACAGGACACTAATTTCCGCAAAGCGCGAGTCAGAGCCCGGTAGTCGTGCACGACATGCGGCGTGCTCTGTATTGCGATGAGGATTTCACCAGTCGGCTCGCGAAAATTGAAGGCGTGAATGCTGAACGTAGGTCCGAGGGCGGTAACCACAGCCTCGCGAAAGTCGGCTTCGAGCTTAGCCTCAACGCTTTTGAGAGCAGCCGATAAGGGCGCGATATCCGCTGTGCCTGGTGTTGGGAGCATTCGCAGCGTAACAGTGCAAACCGCTCCTTCAAGCACAGTGGGCTTCCGCAGGGCGAATAAGCTTTTCATGGTGAAATCCTCAGTCATGTCGGGCAACATAAATAATCCTTTTTTGCGGTGGCTATTGTGCCATTTGCCAAACAAGTTCGTTCAGGGAAAACACTCTTCTAGTGAATAGTGGAGATGGTATAGCTTTCGTTACAACGACGTAGGGGTTTTCTAGGTAGATGAAGCGTGTGGAGGAAGCCTGAGATGGGGGATTCGTCAGCCGCTTATGGCTTCAAAATGGATGGGCTCTAAGTGGAAGGGGAACCGCAAGGGTTCTCCGGGTGTCCGCTTAGCGGACACCCATCGAAATGACGTGTTCTTACGCGGGCTTAGTTGCGGCGCCTCGTTGCGCCTGCGGCGCGCTCTATGAGCAGAGGCAGGGTGAGGAGGATTGGGGGATCGAAAGGAGAAGGTGGTCGAAGCCGCAGATTGGTAGTGCCGGTGATGCCATTGCGCGAGATGCGGAGCGGATGTCCGCCGCCGCGCAGGGCGGATTCGTACTGGAAAGATTCGGGCGCGTGGATGGGACGCTCCAGTCCCAGGGCGAAGAGGAAAAGCTCGCCTTCGGGAGCGCCGTCGAACTGGTAAGGCCCGGACTTGCTGGTTAGCGCGCAGGCCAGCGGCTTGCCCTGCGGGATCGGAGTTTCGAACAGTCCGACAAAAATCAGACCTTTGAAGTTCGAAGGAGCACTGACGTATCCGGAGACGACATAACCGGAGCGCGGATGTCCATTGGGCACGGCAGAGCCATCCGGGTAGGGCGATTCCTGCTCGGGTGCGGACTGGGCAAGTTCACGAAATGCCTGCGGAGAGACGCCCAGCAGATCAGTAAATCGGCGGGTAAAAGTGCCGACGCTGTTGTAGCCGACGTCGTAACAGATATCGATGACCTTGCGCTGCGTGTGCATGAGCAGACGCTTGGCCCGCTCCAGCCGCAAGGCATAAAGAAATTGCGCCGGCGGCACGCCGGTGACCTGGCGAAAGGTGCGGCTGAAATGATAGCGGCTGGCAAAGGCGATGCGAGCCATGGAACCGAGGGAGAGAGGCTGGTCCATCCGGTTTCGCATAGCGGAAATCACGCGCTCCACCGCTTCATAATGAGACTTCATGGTTGAATCGCGCACAACTGAAGTGCCCATGGTTTTTCCTTTCGTTAAAGCAATTGGCAATTGGCAAATAGCAATTAGCCAAAGCAAAGACAAAAACCTTTAGCCGCGAATTAACGCGAATCCACGCGAATTGGCGAAGATGCACGCGGGCTGAATGCTGAGTGCTGACTGCTGATTGCTTCTTCTGCGAACGGCGCCAGTGCTTCGCGCAGCGAGATCGGCACCGGAGTGGGAACGAGGCGGTCATCCTGGCGATGCATGCAGGCGATCTCTTGCTCGCCTCTGGCGACCAACTCCGGCGGCTGGCCTTCGCGCCAATATTCGAAGCGCATGGCGATGCGGTTCTGCGTGATGGACCCAAGGAACATGCGCACCGTCAGTTCGTCAAAGGCCTTGAGTTCCGCCAGGTAATCGCAGGAGCAGCGCACGGTAATGAGGGCAAAGCCGCGCTCCAACTCGGCCAGAATCTCAGGAACATAGGCGCGCAGGAAAAGTTCGCGAGCGCGTCCCTGCCAGTGGAAATGATTCACGTAGTAAACATTTCCGGCCAGGCTTGTTTCCTGAAAGCCGATGATGTGACGGTATTCGAAGCAATTCATGCTGGCTTTCTGACTACAAATGCAACGCAAAATGGCGATGGCTGATTGTTGATTCGTAGGTGAACGGCAGCGGCGCTGAAGTCACCGGCAGAGAACAAGAGCCAATTGTTGGAAACGGTTTCAAAACGGAAAGACTGATCCAGGCTCGCCCCGGATTTTCGGAGACTCTCTTTTAGCGTCCAGATGATCGTTGCGGAAGTGTTGAAAGGCAGATTGGATTTTTTCGCGACCAGTTCAGCCAGCGAAAACCCTTCATCGCCCAGCAGCTTGCTCCATAGGTCCGGCTGACGCGCAGCAACCGGCTCCAGATCGCAGCCCAGAGCGCAGTTGGCGGAGACAATCAGCGTGAGCTGCGATGAATGGGAGAGCGAGACGCGAGCATCGGGACAGCCGGAGACTTCAGGCTGGCCGTCGGAACGATGAGTGAGCGTGGCGCCGAGGCCGAGTATGCGGACGAGAAGGGCATCAGTGTTTGTGGGCTCTTCGCCTACAGTATCAAACGCAACCTTGAGCGCTGCTGCGGGAAAAAATTCGTTCAGCTTTCTTTCCAGGAAGGGCGCGAGCAGTGGCAGAGGCCAGCTTTCCGGCGCTCCAATCGGCGCAACGGCGCGCAGGTGCAGGCCTTCCCACTGCTCGCAAATTTTTCCTGCGGCATCGGCGATGGTGAGGTCGTAAATGAAATCGTCGCGATCGCGGGCGCGCTCGACGGCGTGGACAGTCGCGCGCTCGCGTGTCCAGGAGGCGCTGGCGGTGATGCGTCCGACGCCAACGGGCAGAATGGTGCGATGGGGAATGCATGCCTGGATGGAATGCAGGGCTGAGTCACGGGAAGCGGGGTCTCCAGTGACAAGTTCCGCTGGCAGGTGCCGGGCAAACCAGGGAGAGGCCGAAGGAGCGCTGAGATGAGCGAGACTCTCATCGGCCTGGAGCCGCAAATATTTCTGCACGCGGCGAAAACGTCCCTGGTGAAAAAGAATGTGTCCGTAAAGGTCACTCGCGGGATCGAGAGCAAGGCCATTCTGGTTTGCGGGCTGGACGGCAGTGGAGGCTTCTCGCGCGAGTTCTGAGGCGGGGAAGACGCATTCAGCGCTAAAGTGATCAACCTGAAAAGAGGTGGCGGCGCAGCGAATCGCTACTGAGATGTGTCCGGGACGGCGGCGCAGAGCGGCAATGCGGATTCGCACCGGCTTGCGCGCGGGAACGACAATGGGATGTTCAAAACGGAGGTCGCGCAGTTCGGGCAAGCTCTGCGTTTTTTCCAGTGTCATGGCGGCCTGGGCCATGGCCTCCATGCCGACCACGGCGGGCAGCAATTCTTCGCTCTGGAAGACGTGATCGCTGATGTAGGGATCGGTCTTCGAACTCAGAGTGGCGTCGGCGATCAGTTCGATTCCGGGATAGTAGATTTCAATGTGTTCGAGGAAGCGGAGCAGTGGAATCTCCGGCCCAGGGAATCGCAGAGTGGGCAGCTTTCCGAAGCGTCCGGTAATGATGCAGGAGGCCGGCGCCTGTTTCCAGGTGAGAATTTCTTTTAACGAGTTAATGGCTTCATCCAGCGGCAGCGGAGTGATGCCCTGACGGGCGAGTGAGTCGAGAACGCCGAGGCGCTGTCCCATGCCAGCACCCGCCCAGACAGACCAATCGAGGTTGAGGGCGCGGCAGCGCGGATGATCGTGATGCACGTGTTCAACGATCTCGGCCAGCCACTGGTTGGCCAGGCCGTAGTGGGCCTCGCCATGCAGGCCGGTGCGGGCGATGACGGAGCCGAAGGTGATAAGCAGATGAAGCTTTTCAGGATCAACGGCGGCGAGGATGTTGCGCAGGCCGGCAACTTTTGGCGCGAGTGTCTGGCTCAGGTCGGCGGCGGTGAGTTCTTCAATGTGGCGAGGTGAGTTGACGCCTGCGCCATGCAGCACCGCCGTCACACTTCCCAGAGTGGACTCGATGGCATGAATGGCCTCTCGAGTTGCGGCCGCGTCAGTCACGTCGGCAGGGAAGTAGCGGAAGCGGATTCCCGAAGCGGTAAAGCGGTCGAGATTTGTCTTGAGTTCGGGATCGCGCTCTGGCAGAGAGCGTCCCAGCAGGGCGAGACAGCATTGTGACGCGCGAGCAAGCTCCAGGGCGCATTCGGCGGCAATGCCTTTGCCACCACCAGTAACCAGAAGCACGTCGCTGGGACCGAGCTGGACTGCGGAATCGTTCTGCTCCGGCCAAAGCAGCTTGAGCCGAGGCTCACGGCGTATGCCCGCATGGTCATAGTGGACCTCGGTGAAACGTGAGGCTGCGTTCGCTTCCCCGGCTATCCATTCTGCGGCCTGCGGGTGATCAGCAGGGGCATCGACCACGGTGACTTTGACGTTCGGGTGCTCGAGATAGAGGCTGCGGGCCAGAGCGGCTGCGCCTGCGCCAACAAAGACAATCTGCTGAACTTTTTGGCGCAGAGTCTGCTGCGCGCAATCCAGCAGGAATGCAGCGGCGTTCTCATCGCGCTCCGGTGGAGTGCAAACTACTACGCCGCTGCCGGCAGCTTTGTGGAATGCATTTTGCAGCGCCGATGAGAGCGGATGGCCGGGCATGGCAAGAATCTGCCACTCCCCATGTGGGGCGGGCGAGACAGAACGAAGCTCGCGCTCAGTGAACTCAACGGCCAGCACGCGCAACCACGATTGAATTCCCGGGGGAATTTTTTCCATGACTGGAGCAGGGCTCTGGCCACGAAGTTTTTCCAAGGTCTCGGCGGCCTGGGCAATAGTCACGTTCGCATATTCCGAAGGCGCAACCGGCAAGGGCAAATTCAGTTGCGTGGCTGCCTGAAGGATGATCTGGCTGACGGTGATGGAGTTCAGGTGCAGGTCGTCGAGGAAGCGGTTTTCATTCTTGATGGTGACCAGCGGAAGCTGGGTGCGCTCGGCAATCAGTTGGCGCAGCACATCAAGGGGGCTGCCGGTTCGCGCCGGAACGATTTCTTTCACCGGAGTCGGCGGCGCGGGAAGTGAATTGGTGAGCGCAGGCGAGGCCGGAACCATCTCACAGGGATTCTGCAGGAAAGTGTGCCTCCACTTGAGATCGAAGGAGCGGACAAAACGATTTTCAAAAAGCGCCTGCGGCCGCGCGCCGTTGTTCAGGATAAAAGCCGCGCCTGCCGCTAGAAGCAATCCCTGCAAAGACTCTCCCGCAACATTCAGGGCGATGACCGGCTTATCTGTGCATTCAGCAACGATTCCGGTGAGGACGTCGCCGGGACCGACCTCGATGAACAGGTCCGCTTCGGCTGCGGCAACAGCCAAAGCCGCGGCGAACTGTACTGGCATGGTGATCTGGCTGCTGAGAAGCTGATGCAGATCAGCGTTTTCTGGCAGAAATGATCCCGTAACGGTTGAGACCACCGGCCGACGGAGGCTGTCAAAGTGACGGCCAGAGAGACTGGCAGAGAATTTTGCGGCTGAATCGGTCATCAGCGGCGAATGGAAGGCATGAGAGACGGGCAACACGGTGGCACTCACGCCTTCACTGCCGAGACGCGCGGCGAACTGGCGCACGATGAGGGCCTCACCGGAAATCACAGTGCTCAGCGGGGAATTGTAGGCGGCGATGGTGAGGTGGTCGCCATTGATTCGTCTTTTTACTTCCTCGCTATCCGCATGGATAGAGGCCATCGCTCCCTGAGCCGCGGTGGTCTCGGCCATGATCTGGCCGCGCTGGCGGATGATCGCAGCCAGAGTTTGTTCGTCGAAAGCGCCTGCCCAGTGCAGGGCAGTGATCTCCCCCAGGCTGTGGCCGAGAGCGACACTGGCCTGAATGCCGCACAGATTCAGCCCGTGCAGACCGGCCAGCGATGCTGCCACGATGCAAGGCTGCGCGGTTTCGGTGGCGATGCTGGCAGTAGCCGGAAGGTCAGCGCGGCGGTACAGCTCACGGATAGCAGGGAAACGGCGCGCCCAGATTCCGCCTTGATTGCGAACGGGCGCGCTCTGGCCGGTAAAGAGGAATCCAATTCGCGCAACGGCGCTTCCGCTGCCAAGGAAGACTCCTTCACCGGCTCTGATCTCAGGTCCATTCCCGTTATGGCATAGCGCTGCGAGCTGGTTGAGCCGGGATTGCAGCTCATCAGGAATGGCGGCAACACATGCGGCGCGCACGGACTCTGCACTCACCTCTCTGGGAATCTGATTTGCGAGGGCGGTGGCCAGATCGGCCATCTCGGCGAAAGAAATTTCACCCGCGAGCTCGGCCACCGCTTCCAGTTGCAGCGCCAACCGAACACGATCTTCTGCCTGGAAGAGGAACAATTCGCAATCCTGCGCAGAGGCGAGCTGTTGCTGCTCAACAGCGGTAAATTTGCGGCGGCGGAAGTTGTCAGTGGCCTCCAGGGTGACGTGGGTATTGATTCCGCCAAAGCCCATGGCGCTGACGCCGGCGCGAGGGGGCGCATTGTCCGGCCACAGCTCGCCGGTCTTTAATATGCGCAGCGCAGGTTTTTCCGCTGCCAGTTCGGGATGTGGAGTGTCGCAGCCGGTGGTCGGCGGCAGAATTCTGGACTGCACGGCCATTGCGGCCTTGATCAGGCCAGCGACTCCGGCGGCGGCTTTAGTGTGGCCGATGTTGGCCTTGATGGAGCCCAGCGCCGCAGGCGCCGAGTGGCCGTTGCCACTGCGGCGGGCCTGGGAGAGTGCCTGCAGTTCGACAGCATCGCCCACGGTGGTTCCGGTTCCGTGACCTTCGAAGTAGGCGACGGAATCCATGCCATATTCAGCTCGCTTGTAAGCGCGCTGCAGGGCGAGAAGCTGTCCGGTGAGCTCGGGACGAGTGATGCCGCCGCTGCCATCGGAGGAGATGCCCCAGCCACGCAGAACGGCATAAGGCGAGTGATGATCGGCGACTGCGTCTTCATGGCGCATGAGCACCACCATGCCGCAGCCTTCACCGGGCCAGAATCCGGCAGAGCGGGAATCGAAAACGCGCATCTTCTCTGTGGCTAGCGCTCCCAATTTGGAAAAGCCCGCAAGCTCGAAGGGATCAAGGCTGAGATCAACGCCGCCGGCGATGGCGATATCAACGTCTCCGGTTTCGAGAGCGGTGCAGGCAGTAGTTACAGCGAGCAGGCTGGAGGCGCAGGCGGCATCCACGGTGTAGCCGCCGCCTTTGAAGTTGAAGTAGTTGCATATGCGTCCGGCGATGGTGTTGGCAAGGCCGCCGGCGAGCGACTCTTCAGTCGTGCTGGGAAAAGGCGCTTTGTAGAGCGCTTCGATCTCGCTGATCAGCTTGTACAGGTCGCCGTTGTGGCCAAAGCCATTCTTCTCAAGCGCGGCGGCGAGCACGCGACGCACGTAGGGCCAGCGCAGGCGCAGCAGGTTGGCGCGGGAGAACTCTCCGGTGAGCGAGTTGCCAACGTAGACGCCGGTGCGCTCGCGCTGCTGGTCAGTGGAGTTCAGCAGCTTTGCGTCTTCCAGGGCCTGAGACGCAACGTCCAGCGCCAGCCAGTGGACCAGATCGGTGGAGGCAAACGTCTCCTGCGAGACCTGAAAGCGCACGCGGTCGAACTCATAGTCTTCGAGAACTGCCGCTGTCTTCAGGTAAATGCGATCTTCCGTTTGATTTTCGGCGGCATAGTCGTCGAGCGAGAGACGCACCTGGGGTATGCGCCGGAACGAGCGGCGCTGCGCGAGCACGTTTTCCCACAACTGACGCGGGGAACGGGCCTCCGGGTAGCGGCAGGCAAGGCCGACAATGGCAATGGAAGGCATGGCAGTTTGGTGTTTACGCCATTTCTTTCGCCAGGACGAGCGTGGCATGGGCGGCGACGCTTTGTTCAGACGTTTCAGTCAGGTAGTTGCGGGCGTGGCAGATGATTCCGCGGGTCATCGAGACCAAAGTGAGAGCGAAGAAGAATCCGAAGACTACGTGCATTCCGACCAGAACGCCATAGGTCAGCGCGACCAATCCGCCGAAGAGAAGCTGGCCGCGAGGCATGGCGGGAGTGGTTGCAGGATCGGTGACCATATAAAAGGTGAACAGAACGAACGCCACTCCAGTCATAGGCAGCAGAGCCGCAGTGAGAGGAGTGCCGAAGATGAGATTGCGAACCAGGGCCTGGAGGAAGAAGCCTCCGATCCAGCCCAGGGCAACGCAGATTCTGCGGGTGAATTTGATGTTGAGGAGGCTGCCGCTCATGACGATGATGGCCGGGAGTATCCAGCTTCCCCAGCCACTCAAGTTTTCGCTGAAGTGATATGGCGGCGCAATCCCCACCCAGGGAAAGAGCAGAAGCGTGAGGGTGATGCCGAAATTGGATGGATTCAGGAAATGCCGGGGTCCATGGGGCGTGGCAACGCGCAGCATCGCCTTGGAACTTATGGCGACGGCGCTGGCGAAAACGATAGGCATTAAGCGCGCATTGGAGTAGAGCAGCATGGCGCAAGCAAGACCGGTGATGTGCGCGGAGAGGAGGAAGTCCACGAGTTTTTTCCATCCGGCGTTTTTCCATTCCCCCAGGAAGCGCGGCTTGCGC
>Ga0126371_10006915_pt1 | contig 10126 bp, 8 predicted proteins | sample PanSoiMetaPlot_4_FD_110145 | JGI IMG/M metagenome (GOLD analysis project Ga0126371, IMG submission 110145) | Tropical forest soil microbial communities from Panama - MetaG Plot_4 | ecosystem: Environmental > Terrestrial > Soil > Tropical forest > Bulk soil | place: Panama | collected 2016-02-17
CCCAATCGCCCCTCGGTCCCGACCTCGCGGGCGACCCGGGTGACTTCCCCGGCGAAGGCGTTGAGCTGATCGACCATCGTGTTGATGGTCTCTTTGAGCTGCAAGATCTCGCCGCTGACATTGACGGTGATCTTCTTCGATAGATCGCCGCCGGCGATGGCAGTTGCCACGTTGGCGATATTGCGAACCTGCGCGGTCAGATTGCTCGCCATGAAATTGACGTTGTCGGTCAAATCCTTCCAGGTGCCGGCGGCGCCGGGGACCTGCGCCTGGCCGCCGAGCTTGCCCTCGGTGCCGACCTCGCGGGCGACCCGGGTGACTTCGGACGCAAACGCGTTGAGCTGGTCGACCATCGTGTTGATGGTGTCCTTGAGCTCGAGGATTTCGCCGCGCACGTCGACGGTGATCTTGCGTGACAGGTCACCGCGGGCCACGGCTGTTGTCACATGCGCGATGTTGCGGACCTGCCCGGTTAGATTGCCGCACATGGCATTCACCGAGTCCGTCAGGTCCTTCCAAGTGCCGGCGACGCCGGGCACAATCGCTTGTCCCCCGAGCTTGCCGTCGGTGCCCACTTCGCGGGCGACCCGCGTCACCTCCGAGGCAAACGAGCGCAACTGATCGACCATCGTGTTGATGGCTTCTTTGAGCTGCAGGATCTCGCCGCGAACGTCGACCGTGATCTTTTTTGAGAGATCGCCGTTGGCCACCGCCATTGTCACCTCCGCAAGGTTACGGACCTGTGCGGTCAGGTTGCTGGCCATCGAGTTGACGCTCTCGGTCAGATCTTTCCACACCCCGGTGACCTCGCGCACCTGCGCCTGCCCCCCGAGCTTGCCTTCCGCGCCCACCTCCCGCGCCACCCGCGTCACCTCGGAGGTGAACACGCCAAGCTGCTTGATCATGGTGTTGACGATGGTCGCGGAGCGTAGGAACTCGCCCTTGAGCGGCCGTCCATCGACGTCTAGCCGAACCGTCTGGAGCAAGTCCCCTTGGGCGACCGCCGCGATCGCCCGCGTGACTTCGGCGGTCGGCCGCAGCAGGTCATCAATGAGGCTGTTGACCGAGTTCTCCATCTCCGCCCAGGCGCCGCCGGAGAGTCCGAATTTGACCCGCTGCTGGATCTGTCCGTCTCGGCCGACCAGCTGACCGACCCGCTCGAGCTGCTGCGCCATGCGCTCGTTGGCTGTCACAATTTCATTAAACGTGTCGGCAATCTTGCCAGCGACCCCAACGGGACTTGCGCGCATTCGCACCGAGAAATCGCCAACCCGCATGGCCTGGAGCGCATTGAGCAGCTCGTAGGGCTCGGGCAACCCCCCCTGAGCCACCGCCGCGCCGGGCACGGACCCATTTAGCTCACCAGCCGTATCGGTTTGCGACTGCATGGCGCTACTCCAGACCTGGGGGGAATCAGGGGCGTGCGAGACGACCTACCGTCATGAGTCGCCCAACTTGTCGTCTGTGCAACGGGTCTACCTGTGCGACTCGGTCACGTCGCGCTTGCGCGGCGTGCCAGCCGCGGCGTTGGCCGGCAATGACCACTCTCCGCCATCGAAGATGTCGGACGCACCCAAACAGAAGAAGTCGAACGTCGGCAACGTAACGGTGGGCAGATGGCTCTGCAAGAGAGCCGCGCGTTTTTGCGGTGGTCAGAATATTTTTCCGTAATGGTGACGCCGCTCAGCATATTTTACCGTAATGGTGACGCCGCACGGATATCGGAGTGATATTATATATTACATAATGAGCTTTCCCGCTCGCTGTTCTAAGCTGAGCATGTCGCCACGTCGAATGCCGTTACGTCATGGAAGGGTTGCATTCGCAGCAAAAATCGGGGCAGCCACGCCGTCTGGCGACCCGCCTCGATCGCGGCGAGGCCCCAGCGAGCGGTTCCTTGTTCAGCTCAAACGTTCAGCACCACTTGTACCGCGAACTTAAATCTACGTGGCCGACCGCCTGCGTTCTGGGCGGTGCGCTTCAAACATGCTGACCGCCGTTGATGTGGATTTCACGTAGGAGGCGGTCTCGGTTCACAGTAAGCGCCGCATCGACAAAGAGCACCCTGCTCCCGGTCGTGAGGTTCGAATGCCGTTACGTCAGGCAACGGTTCTGTTCGCAGCGAAAATAAGGGCGGTCAACCCTCCTGGTGACGCCGCGATCCCGGCCCGCGAGCGGTTTATTCCCCTCTGAAACGTTCAGCACCACAAAGATTTGTACCGCGAACTTAAATCTACGTGGCCGACCGTCTGCGTTCTGGGCGCTGGTGCGCTTCAAACATGCTGGCCGCCGTTGATGTGGATTTCGGCGCCGTTCACGTAGGACGAGGTCTCGGTGCACAGCACGTAGATGATCTTGGCGACCTCGTCAGGTGTACCGAGACGGTGCAGCGGAATTTGCGCGACAATCTTCTCGGTCCCGGGCGAAAGGATGGAGGTATCAATTTCGCCGGGCGCAATGGCGTTCACGCGGATTCCCAGCCTCCCGAAATCGAACGCCATCTCCCGGGTAAGGGCCGCGAGCGCCGCCTTGGAGGTCGCATAGGCGGCGCCCGCAAACGGGTGAACGCGCGATCCCGCGATCGAGGTGACGTTGACGACCGATCCTTTGGCGGCCTCGAGTTCCTCGACCAGGCCGCGGGCAAGCATAATCGGGGCGAAGAAATTCACCCGAAATACCTGATTCCAAACATCGAGTGTGGTGTCGATCGCTCCCAGCCGGGTGCCGCCCGCTGCCTTCGGCGAAATCGCCGCATTGTTGACCAACGCCTGGAGATGGCCGCCGTCGAGCCGACGCTTGATCTCGGCGATGGCGCTGCGCGTATTCTCCGGATCCGCCAGATCGACCTGGATGTGGTCTTCGGGGCCCGCCTCCCACGGGCACTCCTCCGGAAACGCATGGCGCGAGCAGGTGATCACCCGCCACCCGGCGCTGGAAAAGCGTTTGACGGTGGCGTGACCGATACCACGGCTCGCGCCGGTCAAGAGCAGGGTTCGGCGCGATTGAGGCGAGGTCGTCATGGCGGGTTCCATCAGGCTAGAAGCGGCACGATGCTATTCTCAAGGATAGAGCAACGTCTTGGTCCAAAGCTTGTCAGGGTGGCTGCGCCGGAACTCGACGCGCTCGTGGAGCCGAAAAGGACGCTCGCGCCAGAACTCCATGACCACCGGCGTGACCCGCAGTCCGCTCCAGTAGGGCGGCCGGGGCACGGCGCCGAGCGCGTGCTTGGCGGTTTCGCGAACCATCGCCTGCTCGAATGCCATTCGGCTCTCCAGTGGCGCGGATTGACGGCTGGCCCAAGCGCCGATTTGGGCCAGCCGGGGCCGGGTCGCAAAGTAAGCATCGGCTTCCGCGTCGTCGACCCGATCGACAGCGCCGCGAATGCGGACCTGTCGGGACAGCGATTTCCAGTGAAACACCAGGGCCGCTTTCGGATTGGCGACGAGCTCCTGCCCTTTCTGGCTGTCAAGATTGGTGTAAAACACAAAGCCGCTATCATCGAATCCCTTGAGCAGCACCATGCGAACGTTGGGGAGTCCGTCGCGATCGACCGTGGCCACCGCCATGGCATTGGGATCGGCCGGCTCGGAGATCTTGGCCTCTTCGAACCAAGCCGCAAACAGCCGCATGGGTTCGGTGGCGTTCAAATCACTGGACGTTAACCCAAGTGAGTGTTCTATGGGCGTGGTATCGGACATTCAGCGGAGAACCTTCGTGGATGGCGCGATCGACCGGGGAATGGTCCGGCGATCCTATCACGCTCGCCATGCCAACGGCGCCGGCCCGCGGCGTTGCCGCGTCCGGCTGTCGGCGGCCTTGACGACGTCCGTCGTCCTGGCGCTCGTGGCGTCGGGCTGCAGCATCTCGTACAAGCTTGAGTCGCTGTTCGGAAGCGACAAAGACACCGCACCGGCGAATTATACCGCCTCGACGATCAAGCAAGACGCGGTGCCGGAGGTGGCCGGGCTCACCGGGGCCGATCTGGCTCTCGCCAAAGCAGCCGCCTCGGAAGCGGTCACCCGCAGCGGCAAGGACATCAGCATTCCCTGGGAAAACCCCACCACCGGGGCGCGCGGAACGGTGACGCCGCTTACCGCCGCCTACACCCAGAACGGAATTACCTGCCGCGATTTCCTCGCCAGCTACGTCCACCAATCAAGTGAATCCTGGCTTGAAGGGGAAGCCTGCCGGATGGAAGCGGGCAACTGGGAGGTGCGCAATCTCAAGCCGTGGAAACACTCCTGAGGCGCCTTGCGCGGCCCGCACCGCATGGGGGCACCGATCGATGGCCTCGATGTTGCAAGGCTAACACCTTGTTCCCACATTGATCATGACCACCGGGCGCTCGCTGCGGTGAGCCTCACCCAACTGGAGTAGCATGAATGCGCGACCCCTATGAGATTCTGGGGGTGCCCAAGGCGGCGAGCGCGGGCGATATCAAGAAGGCGTACCGGCGGCTCGCCAAGAAGCTGCATCCCGACGCCAACAAGAAAGACCCGAGAGCCGCCGCTAAGTTCGCCGAACTCAATTCCGCCTACGAGATCGTCGGCGACGACAAGAAGCGTGCGGCTTTTGACCGGGGCGAAATCGACGCCGAGGGCAAGCCGCGCTTTCACGGCTTCGATACGGGTGCCGGCTCGAGTTCGGCGGGTTTTGGCCGTGAAGGCCGGTTTGAAACCTTCACCTGGGGGCCGGAAGGATTTCGCCGGTCGAGCGGGCGCGGCGGCGGATTTGGCCGTTTCGACGATATTCTCAGCGATATGTTCGGCCATGGGGGGGCCGGTACCCGCCAACGCGTCGACGAAGAGGACTTCAGCGCAGCGCGGCGCGGCCAAGACATTACCGCCTCGCTGACCATCACGCTCGAAGATCTCGACAACGGGGTGACCAAGCGCCTGCGATTGCCGACCGGCAAGGACGTTGACGTCAAGATTCCTCCCGGGCTCACCAGCGGTCAACAGATCCGCCTCAAAGCGCAAGGTTTGCCCGGCTACGGCGGCCCCGCGGGCGACGCCCTGATCACCGTGACGGTCGCCCCTCACCCCCATTTCCGGATCGAGGCCAGCAATCTCAGGCTCGATCTACCGATCACCCTTTATGACGCGGTCCTCGGCGGCAAGGCACGGGTCCCGACCCTAAACGGTGCCGTTGAGCTCGCCATACCGCCCGGAACCAATTCCGGCCGAACGTTCCGCCTCAGAGCCAAGGGGCTGCCCGCAGCCGGGGGTGGGCGCGGCGATCTGTTCGCAACCGTGAGAATCATGCTTCCGGACCGGATCGACGCAGACTTTGAGCAATTGATGCGGCAGTGGAAAGACCTTAAGCCCTATGATCCGGGACGCGACTGATCGCTCGAACGTGCCGGCTCGCGGGCGAGGCTCACGCCCAACGGCCGCAAACACGAAGGTTTTCCCGGACGGCCCGGCCCCTCCGCTTGAAGGGCCGCAGCCCCTATGCCATAGCACTGTCTCCAGGCGGGGTCGGGAAGGCCTTGACAAATCCGGCAAAGATCCGGTGTTCGGCGAGGGGCGTCATGGCGGAAGCCAGCGGTCTCATGCGCGGCAAGCGCGGCCTGATCCTCGGGATCGCCAATAACCGGTCGATCGCCTGGGGCATCGCCAAAGCAGCGCATGCACATGGCGCTGATCTCGCCCTGACCTATCAGGGCGATGCGCTCAAGAAGCGCGTCGAACCGCTTGCCGAAGAGGTGGGCGCTTTGGTGGTGGGTCATTGCGACGTCACTGATGCGGCCACCGTGGAATCAGCCTTCACGACCGTCGAGTCCCGGTGGGGTTCCCTGGATTTCCTGGTCCACGCGATTGCGTTTTCAGATAAGGACCAGTTGGATGGTAGGTATATAGACACCACTGCGGACAATTTCATCAAGACGATGTTCGTTAGCTGCTATTCCTTCACGGCGCTGGCCCGACGCGCAGAACGGTTGATGACGCGAGGCGGGTCGATGCTCACGCTGACCTACTATGGCGCCGAGAAATGGATGCCACACTATAACGTCATGGGGGTTGCCAAGGCCGCGCTCGAGGCGTCCGTGCGGTACCTGGCGGCCGACCTGGGCACGCAGGGCATCCGCGTGAACGCCATTTCGGCCGGGACGATCAAGACGCTGGCGGCGATGGGCATCGGCGACTTTCGCTACATTCTCCGATGGAACGAGTACAACACACCGCTACGGCGAACGGTGTCGATCGAGGAAGTGGGCGAATCGGCAGTCTACCTGCTGTCCGATATGTCGCGTGGGGTGACCGGCGAGATCCACCATGTCGACGCGGGCTACCACATCGTGGGAATGAAGAATCCGGCAGCGCCCGACATATCTGTCAGCCAAGACTGAGGTAGGCCACCACCGGAATGGCCGGGCCGCTTTATTTCGTCAGACACGGCGAGACCGAGTGGAACCGCGAAGGCCGGCTGCAAGGACAACGTGACATCGCGCTCAACGCCGCTGGCCGCCGGCAAGCGGCCGCGTGTGGGGCGATCCTGGGCGACTCGCTGCGGCGAATTGGACGCCGACCCGCCGAATTTGTGTACGTGTCATCACCCCTGTCGCGCGCCCGCGAAACCATGGTCCTGATGCGTGAAGGGCTCGGCCTCGACCCGGCTCCCAATCAGATCGATCCGCGCCTTCAGGAACTGTCATTTGGAGACTGGGAAGGGGAGACCATCGCCGAGATCCGCGCACGCGATCCAGCCGCGATGGCGGCCCGCGAGCGTGACAAATGGAGCTTCGAGCCGCCGCACGGCGAGAGCTATGCCCGGCTCTCAGAGCGGGTGGGCGCCTGGTACGCCTCGCTCAAGCAGGACACGGTCGCGGTCGCCCATGGCGGCACCGCGCGAGCCCTCATGGTCGTCTTGGGCCTGGTGCCGAGCGCAACGGCGCCACTGATCGAGGTCCAACAGGGGGTTGTGTACGCCTTCGAGGCGGACCGCGTGATGATCTATCGCTGAGAAACGCCGCCAGCTCGCGACATTTGACCGCGCCCCATGCCGCGGGCTACGAAACAGCCGAACCAAACAGGCGCGTCCCCGTGTCCTTCAACACCTTCGGTCACCTTTTCCGGGTTACCACCTTTGGCGAGAGCCACGGGCCGACGATCGGCTGCGTCATTGACGGTTGCCCGCCGCAGATCCCCCTGAGTGCCGCTGACATTCAACCTTATCTCGACAAGCGCCGCCCCGGACAGTCGCGCTTCACCACTCAGCGCCGCGAGCCGGATGCGGTGCGCATTCTCTCCGGTGTGTTGTACGACGAAACGATCGGCGGCGATGTTACAACGGGAGCACCGATCGCGCTGATCATCGACAACGTCGACTCGCGAACCAAGGACTATGCGGAGATCAAGGACAGCTATCGGCCTGGGCACGCCGACATCGCCTATGATCTCAAATACGGGCTGCGCGACTATCGGGGTGGAGGGCGGGCGTCAGCGCGCGAGACCGCCATGCGTGTCGCGGCCGGGGCGGTGGCCCGCAAGGTCGTCCCACGGGTCTGCGTTCGTGGGGCGCTCGTCCAGCTAGGCCCGCACCGAATCGAGCGCACGCGCTGGGATTGGGCCGAGGTTGATCGCAATCCATTCTTCTGCCCGGACGCGCAGGCGGCAACATTTTTTGCAACCTATCTCGACGAGGTCCGCAAACAGGGCTCATCGGTCGGCGCGGTCATCGAGATCATTGCCGAGGGGGTGCCGGCGGGCCTCGGGGCGCCGGTCTATGGCAAGCTTGATGCCGAGATCGCCGCGGCCCTGATGGGTATCAACGCGGTCAAAGGCGTCGAGATTGGCGATGGATTTGCGGTCGCAGCCCTCAGCGGCGAGGACAACGCCGACGAAATTCGCATGGGCAACGATGGTCGGCCGCTGTTCTTGTCGAACCACGCCGGCGGCATCCTCGGTGGGATCTCGACCGGGCAGCCAATTATCGCCCGCTTTGCGGTCAAACCGACCTCCTCGATCTTGACGCCGCGCCGAACAGTCGACCGCCACGGCCAAGAGACCGAGATTGTCACGAAGGGTCGTCATGATCCGTGCGTCGGCATCCGTGCGGTCCCCATTGGCGAGGCCATGATGGCGTGTGTGATTGCCGACCAGTTTCTGCGTCACCGCGGCCAGGTCGGCGAGAATCCCCAATGGCCGTTGGCCCGCCCCAGGAGCTGACGGTTACCGAACGGAGAGACCATTGAGCGACGCGCCAGCGCAGGTTGTGGCCGCCATCGAGGCCTTTGGCCGCGGCGAGATTGTGGTCGTGGTGGACGACGACGACCGTGAGAACGAAGGGGATTTATTTGTAGCGGCCTCGCTGTGCACCGCCGACAAGATGGCTTTCCTTAGCCGCCATACGTCGGGGATTGTGTGTGCACCCGTGACCCCCGAAGAGGCGCGGCGACTGCGGCTCGACCCCATGGTGGCGGCCAACGACGCCCCGCTGGGAACGGCGTTAACCGTTTCCGTGGATTTCCGTCATGGGTTGACGACTGGCATTTCGGCCGAGGAACGGGCCAATACGGTGCGCGCGCTTGCCAACCATAATGTCGGTCACGCAGATTTCGTTCGCCCGGGCCATGTGTTTCCGCTCATTGCCCAGGCCGGCGGGGTGCTGATGCGCTCGGGTCACACGGAAGCCTGCATCGACCTGTGCCGGCTCGCTGGCGTTCCGACGGTGGGTGTGCTTGCCGAACTGATGCACGACGACGGTTCGGTGATGCGCGGAGCGGCCGTCGCGGCGTTCGCGCAGCATCACGGGCTCAAGACCATCTCGATTGCCGACCTCATCGCCTACCGGCAATCGCGCGACAAACTGGTTGAGCGGGTTGCGGAGTTCCCCGTCCAGTCCGAGATCGGCCGACTGATCGGCTACGCGTTTGTGACCCCATTCGACGACGTGCACCACATGGCGTTTGTTTACGGCCGGATTGGCGACGGCCAGGGAGTATTGGCCCGGATGCATCGCGCCGACGTGATTGGCGACGTGTTTGCCGGAGCAAAGCCAATCCATGCGGCGCTGCACCGCTTCAAACAAGAGGGCCGCGGCGTGATCATCTATCTGCGGGATGGGACCGCCGGCGTGCCCACGACGGCGATCCCGCATGACGGTTCGCGGGCCTCCGAGTTGGCCCGAACTCGTCACTGGCGGGAAATCGGCCTCGGCGCCCAAATTCTCAAGGACTTGGGGATTTCCTCGATCCGGTTGTTGTCCTCGACCCAGCGCACCTTCGTGGGTCTAGCCGGCTTCGGCATCGAAATCCTGTCGACCGAGAGGCTCGATTAACGGGCTGCGCGTCTGCGCCCACCCCCGGGCGATGGTCCCAACGCGCTTGCCTGAGCTTCGGCGGCGACTCTCGGCTGGAAGTTGCCTGCCTCCCGCGACGGGCTTTTGAAAGCTCATCGCCTTTTTAAAGCTCTCGCTGGAGAAATCCCCCGCCTTGTAAGCAGGAAAAGACGTTAAGCCTCATCGACAACGTGGTTACGCAGGATGCCAATTCCTGGGGATGCGATCTCAACGACGTCGCCAGGTACCAGCCAGCGTGGCGGATCGAACCGGGCACCGGCGCCCGTTGGCGTCCCCGTCGCGATCAGGTCGCCGGGTTTGAGCGTCGCAAATGTCGTCAGATAGGCGATGAGCTCGTCGAAGCCGAACAGCAACCGCGCCGTGGAATCCTGTTGGCGCGTTTCGCCATTGACCCGAGTGGCAATTTCAATCGGTCCTCTGGGATCAAGCTCGTCGGCAGTTACGATCCAAGGGCCGATGCTGCCGGACCGGTCGAAATTCTTGCCCTGAGTAACGTTGAACTTCCCATGCCGCATCCAGTCGCGGACGCTTCCCTCGTTGCACAAAGTCAGTGCGCACACATGCTCGAAGGCCCGCTCGCGCGGCACGTGGCGGCCTTCACGGCCGATAACCAGCACGATCTCGCCTTCGTAATCGAATTGTTTGGAGACGCGGGGGCGTACAATGGGTTGCTGATGACCGACGATCGATGTCGGCGCCCGGGCGAACAGGCTCGGATAGTGCGGCACTGACGAATTGTCCCGAAACTCCTCGTTGCGATCCCGGTAGTTGATGCCGATGCACCAGATCTTTTCCGGCCCTACGATCGGCGGCAGGAATGCGA
>Ga0126371_10006916_pt1 | contig 10124 bp, 15 predicted proteins | sample PanSoiMetaPlot_4_FD_110145 | JGI IMG/M metagenome (GOLD analysis project Ga0126371, IMG submission 110145) | Tropical forest soil microbial communities from Panama - MetaG Plot_4 | ecosystem: Environmental > Terrestrial > Soil > Tropical forest > Bulk soil | place: Panama | collected 2016-02-17
AGCGCCCCAAGATGCACACGCGCCCCAGCGCCGTCGGTCACGTTGACCGCATCGGCTACGTGCTTTAGCGGCAGCGCGTCCTTGAGCAGATCTTCGGGATCGCAGGAGACCGGCGGCTTTACCTCTGCGGTCAAAACGAAGCACCCCGCCTTCAGCGTTGTCTTGAAGTCGGCGGCAGATGTACCAGGGAACGGCCTCATGCGGACGCTGAGACCCGCCGTTTGACGGCGAACAACATGAACGCCAGGAGGGTGAAGATCGTCGCTGCTGCGACGTTGCCGGCGATAAGGCACTCGGCTACGGCAAAAGCCAACATGGCCAGGAGCAAAACCACCGGAACCCAGGACAGCGCTGATCGGCGGCGCAGATCGAGCAAGTACCAAAGTCCGGGGTCGGTCCGGGCAAGAACACCAATGATCCAGCGCAGTACCGTCATCAACGCCACCTCTCGTCGTCCGAAAACGACCCGGAGCAAGGAGAATACCAGAAGCCCCCCATCCGCGAAAGTTAGATCCACCGCGGCGGTTCCCCGCTCATCGTGGTCGGCAATGCGACCGCCGCCCCAGACCTGCGATGGCAAAGTCCGTTGGCGGATGCCGGCTTATATGCCTTCATTCTTGCTTCAATCGCCCTCGAAATCGTCCGGTACCGATTCATGCGGCAAGCGGTCCTCGATGACGGGAGACGCTCGTTAAGACCTTTGGGCCACGCTGACGCTTACGTCGGATGGTGGCCCGAACTCGTCTGACGAGCGGGGTGCCCCGCCCGCCGTATCGCTTATCAAAGCCCCTTGTCCACTATCAGCTTATGTCGACTGCTTGAGTCCGGTTTTGGGATGTCCAGCGGATGGGCGCTCCTTTTGTCCTCTTGAGCGCCGGGATGGACTCATAGGAGGTGGCAATGGTCGCTTGGATTGCTCGTATACTTCTGGTTTTGGCGGCTCCCATCACGGGATGGTTCGTCGCGAAGGACTCGCCAAATTTCGGCGTCGTTCAGATGATGGTCGCAACATTGGTCTTGGCGTTTCTGTGTTTTATCTTTGCGTTCTGGCCGGAGCGCTGGTCACATTTCTTCAACCGTATCGGCAAATCGCGCTAAGAGCGTGCGTGCAGGTTGAGCCCCGACAGCCTTCGTATCGATACGCGCGGTTGGCTGGGTCCCGGTCGCGTGATAGCGACGCATCGACGCGCTCGATTCTGGGCCCAACGCTCCAGTAATGCGCGCCTTCGACCGGGTCTATGACACCGCAAAAACCGCGGATCCCTCGCGCGTATGCTGAGCAGCCGCCGTGGATCGGGGTTGCGATGGCAAACCCAAGAATCCTTTACCGTCGCAAGGTTGCCACGATATGGGATACTAAAGTTCAAGGATTGGCTGCTGCACCGGGCGGCAGTCACACTCGCCGACGTCGGGGGCCGTCCTCAGCGAGCCGTTGCGCTGGCTTGGTCGCTCCGGGGTGCCATCTTTTCGGGTAGGCGCAAAATCGACATAGAAACCGTCAGTTAGTTCGACCATGGAATTTACGCATTTCGCATAGAGAATAGGACGCGTCCCTGGAGATCTTCGGTGCAATGGACGCTCTCGGAGCCGTACTCATCGCGTCGCTTGCCGTCCTCGGCGTGATCTGGATAACCGTGCTGTCAGCGAACTTTCGCGAAGCGTTCGCCATATTGGTGGTGCTCGCGGCCGAGATTGTTGTTCTCTCCGTGCTGGCTTTAGGTCCGTCGTTGCAATCTGTCCGTTCGCGGCTTGCTGCTCCCGTGGCTTCCATTCCGCCGCAAAGGAATATTCCTGTAACGGCGCCAAATCTCGCTCTCGGAGCCCCCGTCGATGTGGAGGCCGACCTATCTGGCTCTTGGGCCGTCGACCACTACGATGCCGAATTGCGCCGCCAGTGCCAACCCTGTCGAGAAGCCGCTGGAAACACGAACGCTCCGATTACCGTGCTCAAATACGATGCAAGCACGGAGTTTTTGCACGCCGTTGCAGACGGGGTCAGTAGCAGCATCCACGCTGTTGACCGCCGCCTGGCGGGTAATTTCACTGTGTACTGGTCTAGCGAGCTTGATCCCGGTGGCAATGGCTGGTCCGCTCATTGCGGGCTCCCCGCTTTCGAGCGTGGCCTCCGTATTACGGGCTTTAAGACGAAGGCCGATGCGGAGGCTTGGCTCGCGGAGGCGAGCAAGCGAATGCGAGAGCTCGACATTAAGGTCGAACAGGGTCCCGGTTGAGCACGGTTGCGGCACTCCGAGCCGCCGCGTCGGCGATGGGCTGGGATTTCGTCGCGGCTTGCGTAAATGTCGCAGCACTCGACAACGCCGAACAGCTCCAAGGCCAGTGGACGCCACTCTTTCGAGTGGAACCTCAGCGAGCGCAATACATGCATCACGCTTCCCGGGCCACCTCTTCACACATTTGCACGTCCTAGACTTTGGTCTGATGCGTGGCGCCCGTCTCGACGCTCAATTAAGAATGATCAGCCATCGCTTTGACTAGGCCGTCAAGATAGCCGTCCTCGTTTGTGCCACTCGTTCGGTCGCGATCAAGACCTTGGGAGCCAATGTCAGCAGCGGATTGTTCCAATCGCGTCGATTCCGCGACCGATGACGAGGAGGGCACTAAGCGCCCGCCGCCGGCGAGAAAACCAATCGCGACCGCCAGCGCGAGCGCTGCGGTAACGGGCCGAACGAGACCATCCAAAGGCCGGCAAATCGCGCCGGTGAATAGTCCGTTTGAGCATTGCTGAACCATGGCAGATCTCCCCTGTGATCACCATGGCTCCCGGGTGAGCCACCGACCTGTGACGTAGATCACATGTCCCCCCAATTGTTCTTACGCAACGCACAACGAATCCCCGCAATTCTAGCTGAGATCTCGAGCCGCGCGCCGGCAAGGCGCATCGAGCAGTATCGGATAAGGCATCTGCTGGGGCGTGCAAAACTGCCTTTTAGAACCGTTATTATAATAATTCTAACATGACCAAGTAGTATTCCTTCTGCTGCCGATTTGACGTTGACAAGGTTGAACGTTCGAATGATGTTCGCGGGCCCGGGGATGGAATCCGACTCAAACCGACCTAACTGCATCGAGTCACCGCTTAGCGGCCGCAATCGATCACGGTGGCCGAGAAGACCAGCCTCAAGTCGAGACGACCTGACCAAAGTATCAAAGCTGCTGGCGCACGTCGTCTTGTGACCCACAAGAGCGGGGCGGACTTAGGATATGATCAGCCGCACTGACGCCATTGAATTCGTGGAACAAGTTCACGAGACGCTTTCCGATCAAACGGACTTGTCGCCAAACAATCCAATTGTAACGGATTGCGCTAAAAGATTTATTGAGTTTCTAAGTGCGACATATCGGGAAGACTGGGCGAGTCGCCTGCCAGACGCCCCAGAGCTTGCGAAGGTTACGAGGCATTTGCCGCTTCTGTGCGGTCAAGCCGAGCGTCAGATGGAGAAATGGTGGTGCCGACGCCTTATCGATTACCGCGATATCTCATTCAACGGCCTAGCGGAGTTTTGGTACTTCGAGAACTATCGAAATCTTGTTACTGCAGAGCTTGCGCTCTTGGGCCCCGCAATTGCAGGCCGGGCCATGTTCCTGGGATCCGGCGCGCTGCCACTGACCGCCGTGCTTCTCGCCAGGCTCATCCCCGGACTGAGGGTCCAATGCGTCGATAACGATCCGGAAGCCTACGAACTTTCCCGCATTCTCGTACGCAGATTGGGGATGCAGGACCGCACCACGATCATTCATGGTCGTGCGGAGGACGTGGAGTTCCAATCCAACGACGTCATTATCTGTGCAAGCTTGCTCGAGGCCCCAGGGCTTTATGATGCCCTTGCAAAGAACGGAGTAAAAACCGTCATCGTTCGCGATACTGAAGGTCTTTTTAGGTTGTGCTACAAACCGGCCACGGAACCCGCTACCGGGTACTGCCCCGATGGGCGGACCGCGGCGTGCTCCTCCCGCATAAATATCAGTCGTCTATTTTCTTTGACAGACGGCCTGTGATATGAGCCCTCCCCGGGGTCCCTTGAGCTGATTCCCTGGGGATCAGCTTAAATGCGGTTTTTCAGGTCCGAGTCGGGGGAGTCGGATGAAATATCCGAACGATAGAGGAGGCAAAGTGTTCGCTGCGAACCGTCTGTTTTATCTTCGTGTCGCGCTGATCGTCTTTGGCCTGATTTTCATATTCGGCATTTACCCGTTAGCCATCGTCTGGCCCTCCGGTTGGACATGGCGACAAGAACACTCTTACTACCTGATTGAGATCGTCAGCATCTACGCTACGCTGGGGATGTTTTTGCTCTTGGCTTCGCGAAAGCCCGATGCGTACAGGAGCATTATCTGGTTCACCATATGGTCGAGCGCGGTACATGGGGCCACGATGGCGGCTCAGTCCCTGAGCGACGTTGGGGAACGCGGCCACTTGTTGGGAGATGTGCCCGCACTCTTCCTCGTCGCGATCGTACTTGCCATCCTTATGCCACGCGCCGTGCAGGCTTGAGTGCCACCCGTTGGGGCCGAGGTCGCTTGCGCATTCGACCTTAACGCCGGACGCCCCTCCAATCCCATATGAGTGGCCGAACGCGGTGAGCGCGTATCTTGCCGGCGGCGGCATCTCCTTCGCATGGTCCTTCTGCCTGACGATCCCATCCGCGATTACCGCCCGTGCCGCCGTTGTCGTCTGCCTCAATCTACGTCCTGCTTGTTTTCTTCGATCTCGCGGCGAACTCCAGACCGGACTGTTCGTGTTGGTCGGTTTGGCGTGTGAAAGCGCTATTTTGATAGTGGTATTCGCCCGCGAGATCGAGACGCGTGGTCGCAGCACAGGTTCCAGCCCATCGAAGCGTTTCGGTAGGGCCTTTGCCCGATTCTGATGACGTCCCTTGCTTTCATCATGGACGTCGCGCCGCCAGTAGATCGAGCGGCGCTGGTGCGGCGAGGCGCAACGCCATGGGCGCCACCGTCTTCTACGGGATGCTTGGCGTTACGCTGTTCGGCCTATTTCTCCCCGTCTCTCAGGTACGCCAGCAAAGCTTTGAGGCATGCAGCAAACAACGTGCGCCAGTTCGGACGGCGGTCGAGTGATCTGGGCGTTGCCGAGCTCGCCAGGTATGCCCGGGGTCAGCCGGTAGGAACGATACGAGATGGAGTGAACCATTGGGCGAATCGCTGGGTTTACCGGTGAGACCGGCAACTCCGCTTCGGTCATTGAGCTCACCGCGCGAGTATTCGACGCGCTGCACCCCACGCAGTCTCGGATGTTTCTAGGACCTAGTGCGTCGATTTCCGCTGACGCCTTCACATCCGGGTGAGGACTTCACTCCCTTCGCTTGCTATACGTAGTCATTGCATTGATTAAGTCTTATTTGTGCTGAGCAACAGGTCGACGCAAGGGAGGAGGCGCGCGATGACCAACGAGCGTCAGTTGCACCTCGGCGCATTCATGCGACCGGTCAGCATTCATACCGGCGCTTGGCGATACCCGGGCGCCTATCCGGACGCCAATTTCAACTTCGTGCACTTGAAGCAGTTCGCACAGACGCTGGAGCGCGGACGCTTTGATGCCTTCTTCATGGCCGACCACCTGGCAGTACTCAATATGCCGACCGAGGCGCTCAAGCGCAGCCATACAGTGACCTCGTTCGAGCCATTCACGCTATTGTCCGCGCTCGCCGCGGTAACCGAGCGAATCGGGCTTGTTGCCACCGCTTCGACCACCTTCGACGAGCCCTTCCATATTGCCCGGAGATTTGCATCGCTCGACCACATCAGCGGTGGGCGGGCGGGCTGGAATATTGTGACGACTTCTAATCCGGACGCTGCCCTGAATTTCGGGTTGGAGGACCACGTGGAACACGACGAGCGTTATCGGCGGGCGCGTGAGTTCTTCGATGTGGTGACGGGCCTATGGGACAGCTTTGCCGACGACGCGTTCATTCGCGACGTAGGAAGCGGCATCTATTTCGATCCAGAGAGAATGCACGTGCTCAACCACAACGGCGAACACCTGTCGGTGCGCGGGCCCCTCAACATCGCCCGCCCAATCCAGGGCTGGCCGGTGATCGTGCAGGCTGGGGCCTCGGATGCGGGTCGCCAGCTCGCCGCCGAAACCGCAGAGGTCGTTTTCGGCGCCCAGGGTACCTTGGCGGCGGGCCAGCGTTTCTATGCGGACGTGAAGGGGCGTATGGAAAAGCTCGGGCGCCCGCGCGATCACCTCAAAATTCTACCGGGCGCGTTCGTCGTGGTTGGCGATACGGTCGAGGATGCGCGCCGCAGGCGGGCGCAACTCGACAGCCTTGTTCACTACGACAGCGCTGTCGCCTCGCTCTCGATCGCAATCGGTCACGATGCATCGCGCTTTGACCCAGACGGCCCCTTGCCCGAGATTCCGGAGACCAATACCAGCAAGAGTGGGCGGGAGCGAGCGATCGAGCTCGCAAAGCGAGAGAATCTGTCAGTGCGCCAGCTCGCGCAACGCCTGGGCGGCTACGGCGGTCTTGCCTTCGTTGGCACCGCCTCGACCATCGCGGACGAGATGGAGGAGTGGTTGCTGAGCGAGGGTTCGGATGGTTTCAATGTGATGTTTCCGTATCTGCCCAGTGGACTTGAGGATTTCGTCAATCGCGTTGTGCCCGAGCTGCAGCGCCGGGGATTGTTCCGCCGCGAATACGAAGGTCGCACGCTGCGCGAAAATCTCGGCTTGCCGCGGCCGGAGAACCGGTTCTTCCGGCGCACGAACGAGACCGGGGCTCCCACGCGCAGCGATCAACGCGCCTCGCCTTAGACGCGCGGTGGGCGCGTGTCGGTGCGTGGTGCGTCCGACCGGTCAATGCATCGACCGCACGGATCCTCATTGCGGTGGGCTAACGATCGCCGCCCCCGAGCAGCGCCTCGACTTCTTCGCGACGAGGCATCGCGGGCGCGGTGCCGAACCGCGTAACTGCTACGCCCGCCACCGCGCATCCGAAACGTGTGGCGGAGATCAGATCGGCGCCTTCGGCGAGCGCAACGGCAAAGCCGGCATTGAAGGCGTCTCCGGCGCCGGTCGTATCGACCACGCGTCCCGCCTCGACGGCCGGCACATGTTCGCATAATTGAGCGTTCTTGACCAAAACGCCCCGGGCCCCCAGGGTGATCAGCACGTTGCGGGCGCCGTGAGCCAGGAAGAAATCAGCCGCACGAGCTGCCTCAGCGACGCTGTCCACGGGCAGGCCCGACAACAGTCTTGCCTCCGATTCGTTCGGCGTCAGGTAATCCACCGACGCATAGATCGGCGTTGCGACCGTCACCGCCGGGGCCGGGTTGAGGATGACCTTGACCCCGCGCTCAGCCGCGATGCGGATGCCCCGTTCGACGACGGGCAACTTAAGCTCAAACTGGGTGAGAAACACCGAGGAAACGCCGATATCGGCCGCAGCGCTTTCGACTTCGGCGAGCGTCAGAGCGTCGGAAGCACCCGGCACGACGACGATGGCGTTCTCCCCCCGCACCGCGTCGACCACAATGGCGGCGGCGCCCGTGGTATGATCGGAGCTCTCATGAATATGCCGATCGCTCACGCCTTCGGCAGCGTAAGTGCGGCGCGCTAGCTCGCCAAACATATCGCGGCCGAGCTTGGTAATGAACACGACTTCGGCGCCGAGCCGAGCAGCCGCGATCGCTTGGTTCGAGCCTTTGCCGCCAGGCCCAACCTGGAAATGGTCACCCAGGAGGGTCTCACCCCAACCGGGGATGCCGGTTGCCCGAAATGTCAGATCCGCGGCGAAGATACCCTGCACGGTTACGCGCTTGCCGGCCATACGCGGTCTCCGCACCTTAGAGTACAACGCCTTTGGTGATCAGGATGCATCCATAGGGCCGCCGCTCCCCGGTCGCCACGATGGCGTAGGCCTGCTGCGCCCGCTTGTAGAAAGCGTGCCGTTCCATCTTGCCCAATGGGAGGTGACGAGCTTCCGCCTCGTCAATCGCTCGTTGAAAATCATGGGCGACTTCCGGCACCTCGTCGGGTGCGTGGACCAACTCCATCCGGTGCGCTGGGCACTCGACAAATGTGTCGAGCGGCATCAGCGAAAGACACGCGGCCAGCACTTCCGGTGCATTGGCGCCATCGATCCGCACCAGCCGCCGAGCCATCGACGCCGCTGGGAAATGCGCGTCGACGATCGCCAACTCATCCCCGTGCCCCATGGAAGCCAGTGCGTGCAGCAGATCGGCGTTGAGCAAGGGACTCAGAGTTTTCAACACACGATATCCTCCCGATCCTGACGGTGCGTTGTGGGCATGCTCGACAGCAACGCCAGGGCATGCGATCGATGGGTGTCGCAAACGCGCGCGATTGCTCCGCCTTTGGGATGCAGCCTGGTCATGGTAAGGATATTCAGACAGGATGTACATAGCGACGGGATAACCCCAAAGCCTCGGTCGCTCATGAACGCCGCAATGACGGCGCATGAAGCGTTGCCCTGCCCGCGCGACCGACGGTCCGCGCAGAGAATGGGGAACCAAACAAATTGGGTCGCCAGGAAATATTTCGAGGTCTTGACCGGGATGTCGCCGATGGTGGGTTCGCTTTATTTGCTCGGCTCGTCAGGCAAGGCCGAGACCGCGCATGGATTATCGTAGGTTTCAAGGGTGGGTCGGTGGCTCCAATAACAGCCGACCCTTGATGCGCCCTTATACCGCCTTCGACATGTCCTTTGTGGCCTGCGTTTTGAAGAGCCTCTTTGAGGACATTCCACGCGACCTGGACGCCTCCACAATGGCTAACCGGCGACAGGGTGGTGCGCATTGGAGATCGCTGCGCCGCGGACGCGTCCGGCTATCCTCGCTGTCCGCCGGTTGGCTTCATCTTCTCCTGGAACGAGTTCTGCTTTGCCGTTATCCTGACCCGGCGGAGGTGATACGCTGCCCTTCATTCTGCCGATCCTCATGGAAGGACATAATGTGCTGTGGGGTGACACCGCCGCGATCGCAACGATAGGCGCCCTCCAGTCGCTGTTCTCCTTTCATTCTCCAATATCGCCTATGCGAGCTTTCGTTCGGCAGGTTGCACGAATGAACACACATTGCTGCGTTGAATGCACCAACAGCCGTTCGTGATCACTTCGGCGAGACCTTTGCGCGACGACCAGCAACATAATGGGAGCAAGCCGGATGAAAGCTACTCTGAGGCCGGGAATGTCGCGGATCAATCGCATCGTCGTCGGTCTCGATCGCGTTATCGACTTCATGGGTGAGGAAGGTCGTGTCTACGGCACGCCTTATCTGGTCCGCGATATCGAGCAGACTTGTCGCGATCTGCTGCTCCAGCATGCCGACCTCGGGGAGGATTCGGTCGGCATGGAGATCGCCGTTCGACACCTGGCGCCAACACTCCTGGGTATGGGCGTGGAGATAACCGCGACCGTCAAGGCGATCGACGGACGCAAGGTCTCCTTCGACGTAGCTGCCGCGGACGAGGTGGAGCCGATCGCAACGAGCACGCATACCCGTTTCGTCGTCGACGTCAAAAGGACGCACGAGCGTTTGAAGGCAAAATTGGCCAAGCTTGGCAAGGGGCGATGAAGGCGCCCCAACGAGCCGCGCAGGCTTTTCGCTCGCGCCCGCTTCACCTTCGGCCGCTGATCAGTTGCGCAGCGAAGCGGGATGCGCATATATGGTGCGTAGAGGTCTCGACGACGGCACCGCGGGCCGCGGTCGCGCCAAAAGACCGACAAACGTTAGTGTCGAGGCGGGCCTTCTACGGTAGGGCTCGACCTCGACTTCAATTTGTCGCGGCCCTTGAGGAGCGATCGCACTCTCTGGTTCGCAAATGTTCAACCCATCGCACATCGGCGTTTGGGAAGATGGAACATGGCAAAACCGTGAGGTCGCGTGGCTCCTGACGTGTGTTCTGTGCGCGTCGCTCCGCCCGGGTCGAGGTACGATTGGGTTCTCTTGGCAATGCAGCACGGCTCCGTCGAGGACGTTCTTCGGGCAATTTGGCAAATTGCAAAGTCCGAACGCACCATCGTTGCGATAGCCGGCCCGCCAGGGAGCGGCAAGTCCACGATTGCTGCACGGATCGTCGATGAACTTAATGCCGTCGAAAGAGGCTCGGCCGCTGTGCTGGG
>Ga0126371_10006917_pt1 | contig 10124 bp, 7 predicted proteins | sample PanSoiMetaPlot_4_FD_110145 | JGI IMG/M metagenome (GOLD analysis project Ga0126371, IMG submission 110145) | Tropical forest soil microbial communities from Panama - MetaG Plot_4 | ecosystem: Environmental > Terrestrial > Soil > Tropical forest > Bulk soil | place: Panama | collected 2016-02-17
GGCGACCGTCGCGCTGCTCGACGCTCTTGGGGACCTGACAGATCTCGCCGCGGCCGAGCAGCAGGCGCGGGCGATCACCAGGCAGGCCACCAGGGCGCGCAATACAGGCCGGCCAGCCGCCGTAGTCCCTGCGGCGGCCAAGACGCTGCAGGCCACCGTCAAGTGGAATCAGGGTCATATCGCGCTCGGCCTGGATCTTTTTCGCGAAGCCGTGTCGATCGCCGCGTCGCAAGCCCTGCCAGCAGCAGAGCCGGACGCGAGCGGCGACCCGCCCGGGGGCCACCGTTCCCTTCGCCAGCGGCTCACCCTCGCGTCTCGTCTCCTCGACGTCGGCATGGTGGCAGAGGCCGCGCCGCTGATCGACGCCCCGTTCAGCGGCGACGATGACCCGGTGAGCCTCGCGATCGCGCAGGCTTGTCCGCCCCTGCTCCGCGCCCGGATCCACCTCGCGGCAGGCCGGATCGAGGCGGCCATGGACGAGGCCCAGGCCGCCGCCGGCCCGGAACAGGCGGTCACCGCAACCACGACCGCGGCCGCCACTGCGACCGGCGGCTTTCCGCCTGCCATCCTCGCCAGATGCATGCTCGGCACCATCGCGCTGCGCGCCGGTGACCTGAACTCCGCCGGTCAGTCGCTCGACTGGGCGATCACCCGGCTGGCCGAAGCCGGCCGCGGCCGGGTGGGCGTGCTCTGCCAGATCCTCGCTGCCCAGGTGGCAGATGCGCGAGACGGGCCCGCCGCCGCGATGAGGATCGTCGGCGGCGTGTACGACCTGATCGGCCAGGTCCGCTGGCCGTTGATCCGCGATCCGGGGATAGCCCCGTGGCTGGTCCGGCTGGCGCTCGCGGTTGGCGACGCCAAGCGTGCAGCCAAGCTCGGCGCCGTGGCCGCCGAGCTTGGCCGCCTCAACCCCGACTTCCCCATCGTGACCGCATCATGCGCGCACGCCCTGGGTCTGTTGAAGAACGACATCGGCGCGCTGACCCAGGCCGCCATGACGCAGCCGGACGCCTGGGCGGCGGCAGCCGCCGCGGCGGACCTGGCTGCGCTGCTCGCCGACTCGGGCAGCTCGGCCGAAGCCGTCGAGTGGCTCGATCGCGCCCACGGCAACTTCCTGGCGGCGGGCGCCACCAGGGACGCGGCCCGCGTCCGAGGCATGCTCCGCGGCCTGGGAGTGCTGCGCAGGACCAGGGCCAGCGCGAGACGAAGCGCCATCGACCGCGCGGCGGGTGCGAACGGCCTCGACACCCTCAGCCAGGCCGAGCGCGGCATCGCCGACCTGGTCTGCCAGGGCCTGACCAACCGGCAGATAGCCGACCTCACGTTCGTCAGCCCCAATACGGTCGCGTTCCACTTGCGCAACATCTACCGCAAGCTGGGCATCGCCTCCCGCGTCCAGCTAGCCCGGCTCATCCTCGGCACCCGCCACGCGCAAGCGCCCCGGTAACCCGCGCAAGCGCCACGGTAGCGCGCGAGCGCCGCGGTAACACGGTCACTCGCCCAGGCGCCCGAGCGGCGCCTCTCGCCACCGGTTCGTAATCGGCAGCCGCCGGTCGCGGCCGAAGTTCTTCTGGCTGATCTTGGTCCCTGGCGGGTACTGCCGCCGCTTGTACTCCGCGGTGTCGACGAGCCGTATCACGCGCTCGACCAGCGCCGGGTCGTGCCCGGCGGCGATCAGCTCCGCTGACCCCATGTCCTTTTCCACGTAGTCGTCGAGCAGCGCGTCCAGCACGTCGTACGGCGGCAGTGAGTCAGTGTCGAGCTGCCCGGGAGCAAGCTCCGCGCTCGGCGGCTTGGTGATCGAGTTGGGCGGGATCGGGGGAGTAAGCCCCACTCGTTCGGCATCCGAATTCCGCCACCTTGACAGCTCCCACACCAGCGTTTTGGGCACGTCCTTAATCACCCCGAACCCGCCAGCGGAGTCGCCGTACAGCGTGGAGTACCCGGTCGCGAGCTCGCTCTTGTTGCCGGTGGTGAGCACGAGGTGCCCCTCCGCGTTGGACAGTGCCATCAGCACCACGCCGCGCACCCTGGACTGCAGGTTCTCGGCCGGCAGCCCGGCCGCGGGGAAGTCGTCTAGCGACGATGTGAACGCGTCCACGATCGGCTGGATCGGCACCGTCCGCGCGTGCACGCCCTGCCTCTTGACCAGGTCCTCGGCATCGGTGACCGAATGATCCGAGGAGTACCTGCTTGGCATCAACACCACGTGCACGTTGTCGGCGCCTATCGCGTCCACGGCGATCGTCGCGGTCAGTGCCGAGTCGATCCCGCCGGACAGCGCCAATATGACCGAACGGAAGCTGTTCTTGCGCACGTAGTCCCGCAGCCCTGTCACCAGCGCCGCGTACACCTCGGCAGGATCGGACAGCCGCGGCCAGAACGGCCCGTCAGTCGCCTCCGGCTCCGCAGCAACGGGCCGTTCCGCGGGCGGCAGCGTCACCCGCTCGACGGTGATCACGGTCCCGTCGCCCGCGTCCAGCGACGTCTCGGTCTCGGCCGCCGAGGCGGCCGGGGCGCTGGGCAGCTCGAGGTCGGCGACGACCAGCGCCTCCTCGAACTGCGGCCCGCGCGCGAATAGCTCGCCCGACGCGGACACCAGGATCGAGTCGCCGTCGAAGACCAGCTCGTCCTGCCCGCCGATCATGTTGCAGTAGGCGAGCGCCGCCCCCGCCTCACGCGCCCGCCGCACGCACAGCTCGAGCCGCACGTCGTCCTTGCCGCGCTCGTACGGTGAGGCGTTCGGCACCACGAGCAGGCCCGCGCCGGCCCGCCTGCAGGCCGCCACCGGACCGCCGTCCTGCCACAGGTCCTCGCAGATCGCGACCGCGATGTCGACCGGTCCGCCTGCCGCGTCCAGCCGGAAGACCGGCAGCGTGTTGCCAGGCACGAAGTACCGGAACTCATCGAACACGCCGTAGTTAGGCAGGTGGTGCTTGGCGCTGGCAATCGCGACCTGCCCCCCGTATAGCACGGCCGCCGCGTCCAGCGGCGCGCCGGCCGGCAACCCGGTGCGCGGCGCGAGGTCGGTCCGCCGGTCCAGGTACCCGGCGACGACGGCGACGCCGCCGAGCCCCTCGACGTTCAGCCGCTCGGCGACGTCGTGCACGGCGGCGACGGACGCCTCGACGAACGACGCCCGCAGCGCGAGGTCCTCCACCGGGTATCCGGTGAGCGCCATCTCGGGAAAGAGCACCAACCGGGCTCCGCTTGCCGCCGCGCGGCGCGTCCATTCGACGATCAGTTCGGCATTCCCCGCCAGGTCACCGACGGTGGCGTTCACTTGAGCAAGCGCGATCCGCAGTACAGGCACGTACCAAGCTTAGGCCGGCCGCCGGTGTCCCCCGTTGCCCGCTACTGCCCCTGGTCATCCCGAACGATGCGGGGCGGCTGCCCCAGGTCACGGATTTATGCCGGTGCATGCACCACCGCGCCTGCGACGTCAGCGCGGCACCGTGTAGCCGTGCCTGATGAGATGCTCAGCGCTCGCGACGTACTGGGCGGGGTCGTCAGGCACTGACGTCCCAAGCCCGTCCACATACCGGTTGAACATGCAGAACACCGCGGCGATGAGCACGGTGTCGTGGATCTCGACGTCAGTCGCCCCTGCGTCGCGCGCCTTCGCCACCGCCTCTTGCGTCACCATCCGGCCGCCAAGCTGAACCAGCCCGGCGATATCGAGCAGGGCTTGGAGTTTCCCTGACAGGGGTGCTGCGGCGGGGCCGGCTGCGCCGGTGTCGGCCAGAACCTGCCGCACCTGCGCCGCCCCGCCCGGAAGCTGCGCCGCCGCAGTCGCCCCGTGCGAGCCCGCGCAATACTCACACTCGTTGAGCCGCGACACGTACGCCGCGATTAGCTCGCGCTCCCCCCGGGAGAGCGTGTTGTCGCCGCGCAACAGCACTTCAGCTAGCTCGCCCAATGGCTGCGCCGTCTGCGGCCGGTAGGCCAGCAGCCCGCGGATTCCCGGAATGTCATTCCCAAGCTCGATGTACGCCACAACCGCAAGCGTCTCATTTCATGCACAAACGCGTCGAACCAGCGAGCACAGCAGGTCCCACGACTTGTCGTCGTCCGCGCTCCCGGCATGCGGCCGCCGGAAGCGGCTCACGTCGTACGCGATGTCCGCGATGTCCCAGCGGAGCCGGTAGAGGTCGAGCACCTCCGGCAACGGGCTGACGCCGGTTGCTGCCGCGTACGCAGCCAGGATGGAACCGTCGCCCGGGTCGAGATCCCACAGGTCGCGTTCGGGTGGTGCGATGAGAACGGTGTCCCAGTCGATGAGCACCCAGCCGCCGTCGCTGGTCACCATCGTGTTGCCCGGATGCGGCTCGCCGTGGGTGAGCACCGCGCGTTCGGGCAGGGCTTGCGCCGCCGCGACCATGCCGTCGTACCTGTCGAGCACACTCCGGATCGCCCCGGCGTGCTCACTGAACAGCTCCGCCACCTGGTGCGCGTACGGACCGCAGTCGATGACTTCGCCTCCCGCGCAGGCGGCCTCGACCTGATCACGGAACGGCACCGCGAACTCGTCGGTAAGCGCATGCCGCCGCGCCCCGCCCGGTGCGGTGTGCACGCCCACCACCATGCCGAGAACTCGCAGCCGCTGCTCGGGTGAGCGCTCGTCGCCACAGGTGGGGTTTTGCCCGGCCACCAACGGGAAGACAGACGCGGCGAACCGCGCGCCCAGCCGCACTGTCGGCTCCCCGCTGCCGGTCGGCACCGGTGCCACCACGAATTCGCAGCCCGCGTCCTTCAGGCTGACGGCCGACCGCAGCGACGCCCGCAGCCGCGCGAACCCGTCCTCGAGAGAATCGCTGCCGGTCAGTCGCTTGGTCTCCAGCTCATCGACGGTGACGAACCACCGGCTCCCGCCGTCGCTGACCTCCCAGTGATGACTGCCCCACCCCACCGGCCGGTACGTCATCGCCGTCACGGTGATTTCCCAGTCCCGCCCGAGCACGGCGGCCAGCGCCCCCTCGTCCAGATCCGCCGGAGCCGCCAGCATCCCGCCACGCTACGACGCACGCCCACGCACACGCCACCGAATAACCGCCCTGCTGCCCGCCGCACTTATTTCCTCGTGAAGACATTTGTGGCCAATAGTTATCAATTATCTTCGCGATAAAAATAACTTCCCCAATCACGCGGCTCAGCAGCCCCTCAGATAGCGCACCTAGGCTTATCTGCCAAAGCAGTACCATCGCGGGCAATGCAAATTCGGCTGCAAAGGCGCACACTGAAGCATCCGGCCAGCAGGCCGGCACGTGCACGGCACCCGGCGGGGCGAAGCCACACGCGATCCCCGGCGCACGGCGTATGGTCATCTCGACCGGACATGCGATATGAGGGGAGTATGCGGATTCCGCAGACCAAGCCTGCCCCGGCCGGCCAGCCAGGCCAGGCAGACCAAGCCCTCGAGGCCGGCCAGGCTCCCACGGCCAGCCAGGCCCAGGCCGCTGCCGATGAAGCGCGCGGCCAGGCAGCACCGCGCCCGGACCCGCAACGCGCACGCGAATTCGCCGCAGAACACTGGCTGGAACTCGTCACCGCCGTATCCGCGATCATTGTCGTCATCGTCTGCCTGACCCATCTCTGGCCCGCGCCCCAGGACCTCGATCCGCTGCTAGCCGTGCCTCCGGCCCTGGCGGGCATCGGTGCGGCCACGCTGTGGCGTCCCCTTACCTACGGCGCCGCCGCCCTCGTGACGGCCCTGCTCGTCGCCGCCGCGGTCCATGACGCGCTCTCCACTGCCGCCGTCGTCGCGGTTGCGGCGGTCACCGCGCTCAGCGTGCGCGTCACCGCGGTCAGCGCCCCCAAGACCCGGCAGATGGCCAACGTCCTCTCGGTGGCAGAGACAGCGCAGCGCGCGGTGCTCAGGCCCATACCCGGGCACCTCGGTCCGGTGGAGTTCAGCGTCGTGTACCTGGCCGCCGCCGCGGACGCGAAGGTCGGCGGCGACCTGTACGACGTCGCGAAGACGCCGCACGGCATCCGGCTGATCATCGGCGACGTGCGCGGCAAGGGACTGGGCGCGGTGGAGGTCGCCGCGGACGTCCTCGGCATGTACCGCGAGGTGGCGCACGAAGTGCACACCCTCGCCGAACTGGCCCGTCGCCTCGACGCGGGCCTGGCCCGCCGCTGGGGGCAGCACGAGGAGTTCGTCACCGCGCTGCTCGCCGAGATCGATCCGGTGGCCGGCCGGCTGACGATCTACTCGTGCGGCCATCCGCCGCCCATCCTTTTTTCCTCCGACGGCGTCACCGTCCTCGAGGTGCCCGCCCCGGCGCCGCCGCTCGGGCTGCTCACTCTCGGGGACGGCTCGGGAGCCGCCCGCACCCTCCCCTTCAAGCCGAACGATCAGCTCTTGCTCTACACCGACGGCGTCACCGAGGCGAGGGATCGCCGCCAGGTGTTCTACCCGCTGGACGAGCGCCTCGCCGCCCTGGCCGCGAGCGCGAGCGCGAAGGTGAAGGCGAGCGCGAACGCAGCCAGCGGCGACGGCGCCGCCCTGCTCGAGGCGATCCGCGACGACCTGCTCAGACACGCGGGCGCGCCGCTCGAGGACGACGCGGCGCTGATGCTGGTCCGCGCCCCGGCCGCCTGGCCCGCCGCGGTCCGGGCAGCCGCGGCATCCAGCTGACCAGCCGTCCGCCGGCAAACAATCACCCGTACGTAACCATGCGGAAACGCTGGCGGGGAAGGACCCCTGTTAGCGTGGCCCGACCGCCGGTCACCGGCCGCACGGGTCAGCCGGCAGCGGGCGCCGGTGAACTATCCCACAGAAACGTCTAAGGTGATAGCCGTGGATAGGCAGGAAGAATTCGTGCTGCGCACGCTCGAGGAGCGGGACATCCGCTTTGTCCGGCTCTGGTTCACGGACGTGCTCGGCGCGCTTAAGTCCGTCGCGGTCGCCCCGGCGGAACTCGAGGGCGCGTTCGCCGACGGCATCGGCTTCGACGGCTCCGCCATCGAGGGCTTCGCCCGCGTGCACGAGTCCGACATGATCGCGCGACCGGACCCGTCGACGTTCCAGCTGCTGCCGTGGCGGGGTGAGTACCCGGGCGTTGCGCGGATGTTCTGCGACATCCTGATGCCGGACGGGTCGCCGTCCTATGCGGACCCGCGCTGGGTTCTCAAACGCAACCTGAGCAAGGCCTCGGAGATGGGCTTCACCTTCTACACGCATCCGGAGATTGAGTTCTTCCTGCTGCGCGATCGGCCCGAGGTCGGCACGATTCCGGTGCCGATCGACTCCGGCGGGTACTACGACCACACTCCGCACAGCATCGCGCACGATTTCCGCCGCACGTCGATCACGATGCTCGAGGCGATGGGCATCTCGGTTGAGTACAGCCACCACGAGGGCGCGCCCGGCCAGCAGGAGATCGACCTGCGCTACGCGGACGCGCTGACCACCGCGGACAACATCATGGCGTTCCGCCTGGTGATGAAGGAAGTCGCGATCGAACAGGGCGTCTGGGCCACCTTCATGCCCAAGCCGTTTACCGAACACCCCGGCTCCGGCATGCACACCCACGTTTCCCTGTTCGAGGGTGACCAGAACGCGTTTTACGAGGCCGGAGCCGAATACCAGCTCTCCAAGACGGCCCGCGCGTTCATCGCCGGCTTGCTCAAGCACGCTTCCGAGATCACGGCGGTCTGCAACCAGTGGGTGAACTCCTACAAGCGCCTCTGGGGCGGCGCGGAAGCGATCGCCGGCGCCGGGGGTGAGGCACCCGCATACGTGTGCTGGGGCCACAACAACAGGTCCGCCCTGATCAGGGTCCCGATGTACAAGCCGCAAAAGGGCAACTCCACGCGGGTGGAATTCCGCTCACTGGACGCGGCCTGCAACCCGTACCTGGCGTTCGCCGTGATCCTCGCCGCCGGCCTCAAGGGCATCGAGCAGGACTATGAACTGCCACCCGGCGCCGAAGACGACGTATGGGCCCTCACCACCGCCGAGCGCCGCGCCCTGGGCATCAAGCCCCTCCCGGCCGACCTTAACGAGGCCATCAAGGTCATGGAAAGCAGCGAGCTAGTAGCAGAAACCCTGGGCGAGCACGTCTTCGACTTCTTCCTCCGCAACAAGCGCGAGGAATGGGCCGAATACCGCCGCCAGGTAACCCGCTACGAACTAGACCGCTACCTCCCCATGCTCTAAGCGCATCAGCCGGGGCTGATCGTGATGCTGCCCAGGTCGGAGCTCGCGGTGATCACATGCGCCGGCGAGGCACTCTTGCGCACCGAGACGTTGCTGGTGCCGACATAGGTGTGCGTGTTGATCTGGTAGGCAACCGACCCGGGCAGGGTAATGCTGATCGGGCCGACGTTCGTCGACGCGCTGACCGACGTCGGCACGCCAGAGAACGCGGCGACGATGCCCCCGGCGTTCGACTTCAGCCGCACCACAGTCGAGCGCAGGTCGGTCGCGGTGATCAGGCCGGCGTCGGTCGAGGCGTTCACCGCGCCGGCCACCGAGGTAATCGTGATGGACCCGGCCCGGCTGTCAGCCCGGATAGCTACGGCGCGCGGCACTTGGACGGTGTACGTCACGCCGCAGACCACGTCCGACAGGCAGTTGTAGGACAGCGTGAGCGTGGTCCCGGTAACCCGGCGCGTGGTCGCGGGCGGCTTCTTGGAGTAATACGGCTGCTGTGACACGAGCACCGATCTCCTTGTGCTGCCTGTGACGGTGATGCTCGCGGCGCCGCCGTTGATGACCACAGTGGTGATGTGCGCGGTGATCGTGAAGTTCTGCGCGGGCCCGGTATGCGAATTGGCGCTGATCTGCTTGAGCGCCGCGCAGCCCGCTGCAGCGGGCAGCACAACGCACGCCGCCGTGGCCAGCGCCGCCGCCCGCGAACTCATGGACATGTCGGGCATTCTGCCATCGAGCACGCCTGATCAGGCAGCCTTACACGGGGATGGGCTCCAGGAATTCGAGCCGGTTCCCGTTCGGGTCTTGGGTGTAGAAGCGGCGCATTCCAGGGAACTCGTCGTCGAAGAGCACTGGGTACCCGGCGTCCCGCAGCCGCCGCGCCCAGGCATCGAGCCCGGACACTAGCAGGCCGGGATGCGCCTTGCGCGCGGGCCGGAAATCCTCCTCAACGCCAAGGTGAAGCTCTATCCCATGGCCGCTGAACCAGCACCCGCCACGAGCCGCCAAAACGGGCGGTTTCACAAGCTCCTCCAGCCCCAGCACCCCGCCATAAAACTCACGCAACGCCGCCTCGCTCCCCGCCGGGCAAGCCAGCTGCACATGGTGAATCAAAAGCCCCTCCTTCCTGAGACAACGCGAAGGATCCGGCCAGCTGGGACTAGCCGGATCCTTCGCGTTAACCGCTATTCCTCGAAACGGCCGCCCAGGTAGCGCGCCAGGAAGCGCTCCGCGGTCGTGTAGAACTTGATGCGGTTCTCCGGCTTAGCGAAGCCGTGCCCCTCGTCAGGGAAGAGCATGTACTCGTAGTCGATTCCGGCATCCTTCAGCGCGGCGACGATCTGCTCCGACTCCGCCTGCTTGACCCGCGGGTCGTTGGCGCCCTGGGCGATGAGCAGCGGGATCCTGATGTCGCGGGCCCGGGACAACGGCGACCGCGACCACAAGAAGTCCACGTCCTTCTCCGGGTCGCCCACTCGCCGGTAGAGCTGCGCCTTGGCCGGCGCCCAGTACGGCGGGATGGTCTCAAGCAGTGTCTTCAAGTTCGACGGCCCGACAATGTCCACCGCGCAGCGGAACACGTCCGGCGTGAACGCTGCCCCCACCAGCGCCGCGTACCCGCCGTAGGAGCCGCCGTAGATGGCCACCCGGGACGGGTCCGCCCAGCCGTGCGCAGCCACATACGACACCGCGTCCACCAGGTCGTCGTGCATCTTGGCGCCCCACTCCCGGTCCCCGGCGGCGGTGAACGCCTTCCCGTACCCGGTCGAGCCGCGGTAGTTGACCTGAACGCACAGGTAGCCCCGGTTGGCGAGCCATTGCGCCTCGGGGTGGAAGCCCCACACGTCGCGGACCTGCGGACCGCCGTGCACGTTCAGGACGGCTGGCAGGCCCTCTCGGCCCAGCCCCGGCGGGAACGTCAGGTACCCGTGCACCACAAGGCCGTCCCTGGCGGTGAACGTGA
>Ga0126371_10006919_pt1 | contig 10122 bp, 5 predicted proteins | sample PanSoiMetaPlot_4_FD_110145 | JGI IMG/M metagenome (GOLD analysis project Ga0126371, IMG submission 110145) | Tropical forest soil microbial communities from Panama - MetaG Plot_4 | ecosystem: Environmental > Terrestrial > Soil > Tropical forest > Bulk soil | place: Panama | collected 2016-02-17
GAGCGGACCTGCGTGCTCGTCAGACTTGCCCTCTCAACGAGGGCAGAATGGAGATTCCATGTCCACAATTCGCAAATTCGTTTACGCCCTGCTGGTGGCCACTACCCTGAACTTCGCACCCAGCATGGCTGCAGCCGAGGCACCGGCACACGGCAAGTTCACACTCGCGCACGGCGTACGGTGGGGAAATGCCCTTGTTCCTGCTGGGGACTATGAGTTCTCGTACGATCCGTACGTGAAATCGCCCATCCTGACGTTAACTAAGGTCAATGGACCGCGCGCCAGCTACATGCTCCTGGTGCTGAGCGCTGAGGACAGCAAGGCAGCGGACTCGAACCGCCTAGTACTGCAAACCGCTGCCGATGGCAGTTATGTCTCAACGATGGAACTGGCCGAGTGCGGCATGACACTCTACTTCTCGGTGCCATCCCATCCTGTGAAGCAACTGGCGAAGGCCGGGACGACGGTCGCATCATCGGGCCAGTAGCCAAAACGCTGAACAAAACAAGCGGCGGATACTGGAAGGTATCCGCCCTTTTTATTGGAGATCGCGTTTCTTGTCCGCTTCCGGACACCGAGTTCTATCAGCGCACAAGCCGATCAAGTTGCCCTTGCCCCACTAAGTCCGCATCTTCCCCCGAATCAACAACCTGGGAGTCTCTGGCGAGATGGCCCGGAGTGTGCAATTCCTGTGGCATGCCAGCCCTGATCCAAGAGACGCATCCTGGAAAGCCGTCACAAACCGGTCGCGTTTTGATTGCCGACGATCAGCAGCACATTTTGTTTGCGCTGCAGATGTTGTTGGGCGGCTCCGGATTTTCCACAGAGACTGTGACCCATCCCAGCCGCGTGCTACGCGCGCTGGAAAACGAGAGCTTCGACGTGGTTCTGATTGACCTCAATTACACGCGCGACACCGTGGGTGGTATCGAGGGATTGGAACTGGTCTCGCAGATCCGCTCGATCGACAGCGTTGTTCCTGTGCTGGTGATGACGGCATGGAGCACGGTCGACCTGGCAGTCGAAGCCATGCGGCGCGGGGCTTCCGACTTTGTCCAAAAGCCATGGGAGAACAGCGAGCTTCTGCAGAAATTAGAGCAGCAGGTCGCTTTGGCTCGGGAACAGCGACAAAGACTGCGTCAGCGCGAGGAAGAACTGCAAGATGCTCGCGAGATCCAGGCGAGCCTGCTTCCGAAGCGCTTGCCGGAAGTGCGGGGCTACGAGATTGCGGCGGTGAATCAACCTCTTCGGTTCGTTGGCGGAGACTACTACAACGTCGTACGTATGGACGACCGTCACACCGCGATTTGCATCGCGGATGTTGCGGGCAAGGGCATGCCGGCGGCGCTGCTGATGTCGACTCTACAGGCCGCACTACAGCCGCTCATCGCGCAGAAACTGCCGCCGAGCGAACTTTGCCATCGGTTGAATCGCATCCTGTGCGATGTGATGCCCGTGGGCAAGTTCATCTCATTCTTTTATGGAGTACTCGATAACCAACAGAAGCGGCTCACTTACTGCAATGCCGGACACAACCCGCCCTTGTTGATCCGGGCGGATGGCGCCTCCACCGAGCTCGATGCCCAAGGCGCCGTGTTAGGACAGTTTCCCGAGTGGCAGTATCGGCAGAGCGAATTGGAGATGAGCGCTGGGGATCGATTGCTGCTGTTCACCGATGGACTGGTTGAGGCCTGCGACGCGAATGAAGAGCAGTTCGGGGAACAGCACCTCATCGGCGTCCTTCAAGAAAATTCGCAATCGAGTGCTCATAACCTGATGGACCTGTTGCTGCGTGCAGCATCGCGGCATTGTGATGGCCACTTTCAGGACGACGCCAGCTTGATCGTGTTGAAGGCAATGTAGCCCAACGGAGGATTTGCGTGACCGGGTTTCGGGATCTCCGCCACGCCGTAAGGCAATTGCGCAAGTCTCCCGGATTTGCGTTCGCCGGCTTCTTGACGCTAGCCGTGGCAATCGCGGCCAACGCGGTTGTATTCAGCCTTCTGAATCAACTCGTACTGCGTCCGCTGAATGTGCCGGGGGGAGATCGTCTTTATCAGGTCGAACAGGCGGACGGCGGAGAACCATCGCAATCGTATCCCGACTACGTGGATATGCGGGACCGCAATCGTACTTTTGATGGCCTGATTGCCTATGAGATTTCCACGGCTGCACTCGACTCCGATGGGAAGCCGGCCCGAGTCTGGATGTACACAGCAAGCGGAAACTACTTCGACGTCCTTGGGATTCAGCCACACCTGGGTCGATTCTTTCGCGGGACGGATGAGCACGGCCCGAACAGCGCTCCGTACATCGTTCTGAGCTATGACTACTGGAGGAGTCACTTTCAAAGCGATCCACAAATTGTGGGACACATGGTTCGCTTGAACAAATTCAGCTATACGATTTTGGGAGTGGCTCCGGAAGGGTTTCGCGGCACTGAGTTGTTTTATGCCCCAGCCCTTTGGGCTCCGGTCGTGAATCAGCAGCAGATTGAAGGCATCAGCGATCTGGAGGCACGCAGCAACCGGGGCAGATGGGTGATTGGCCGATTGAAGAACGGGGTCACTTCAGCACAGGCGACGGCGGACCTCAATACAATCGCTGCGAATCTTACGAAGACATATCCCGACACAAACGACGGCATCCGATTCAAGCTGGGGCGGCCGGGCTTGGCCGGCGACATGCTCGGGACACCCGTTCATGCCTTTGTGGGCGGGCTTATGCTGCTCGCAGCCCTGATTCTGCTCGCGGCATGCGCGAATCTCGGCGGATTATTCGCAGCACGCGCTGCGGATCGGCGGCGCGAAGTTGCGCTGCGTCTCGCGCTGGGTTCGAGTCGCGGCAGGATTGTGCGGCAACTGCTCACCGAAGCCGTTGCTGTTGCCGTTGTCGGTGGCGCCATTGGTATTGCGGTCAGTATCGTGCTGCTGCGCGCGCTGAGCGACTGGCATCCCGATCCCATCCTGCCCATTAACCTCGATATCCGTGCCGGTATGCCGACCTACGTAGTCGCGCTCCTGCTCGCCCTGGTCAGTGGCTTGCTTTTCGGAATGGTACCGACACGACAGGTACTGAACACACAACCACTGCTCGGAATCAAAAGTGAAGCGATCAGCTGGGGCATAGCAAGGCGATTCACGTTGCGCGACTGGCTGTTGGGAGCGCAGATCGCAATGTGCGCGGTTCTCGTGACTTCGTCTCTGGTTGCGGTGCGCGGAATGCTTCGCTCGCTGCGCAGCAACTTCGGGTTCGTGCCGCAAAACGCGCTCCAGGTGAACACAGACCTGAATATGGCGGGATATAAAGGCGATCAGGTGGCACTCATGCAAAAACGCATGCTGTCTGCCGTCGAGCAAATCCCGGGAGTCAACGCTGCCGCCTACGCCAACGGAATTCCTTTAAACCTTGGTTGGAGCCAAAACACAGTCTTTAAAGACACGACGACCGATTATCGCGGCTCCAATGCGGCGGCGCATCCGATGGAATACTACGTCTCACCCGGATATTTTCACGCCGCCAGCACGAACCTTCTGCAAGGAAGGGCGTTCACGTGGGATGACAAGAAAGACGCTCCTCGTGTGGCCGTGGTGAACCGCGAGTTTGCACGAACGGTGTTTGGGTCCGACGAGCGCGCGCTGGACAATTCGTTCAAGTTAAGCGGCGGGACGCGGATACGAGTCGTCGGTATCGTGGAAGACGGGAAATATCAGACCGTCAGCGAAGAACCTCAGCCCGCCATGTTTCTTCCGATTTTGCAGGCACCGTCGAGCTGGACGTGGATGATCATTCGCGGTGACCGCAATGTACAAGACCTTGCGCCGCTGGTCGAGCAAGCGTTGCGTGGCGTGGACCCAGGTCTGCCGGTGACGATCCATACATGGGATAAAGAATTGGGAAGTGCAATGCTGCCGGCGCGCGCTGCTTCCATTGCTCTTGGAGTGCTGGGTGGACTGGGAGCAATGCTCTCAGTCACAGGCATTTTTGGAATGGCTGCCTACTCCGTAAGCAAGCGACTGCGCGAATTGGGTATCCGCGTGGCTCTCGGCGCACAGCGTTGGGAAGTTCTCGGGGTTGCGCTGGGGCGTGCATTTAAGGTTCTCGCGTTTGGTTCGGCGGTCGGGCTGCTGCTTGGACTGCTCGCCAGCCGTGTGCTCGGCTACATCGTGTATCAGGCCACGCCGCGCGATCCCATTGTTCTCGTTGGAGTCGTGATGTCCATGGCCCTCCTGGCATTGCTAGCCACTTGGGTTCCTGCCAGACGGGCACTTTCAGTAGACCCTGTGATTTTGCTCCGCGAAGAGTAAGCCACGTCGGACGCCAATGGAGGATTTATGACGAACTGGCTGCAGGATTTTCGCTTCACGGTTCGGCAACTGCGCAAATCGCCGGGATTTACTTGCGCTGCTATCCTGACGCTCGCAGTTGCGATCGGCGCGAACGCCGTCGTTTTTGGCGCTCTCGATGCGCTTATCCTGCGCCCGCTCAATGTGCCTCATCCCGAGAGCGTTTACACAATCGGGCACAAGAACGAAGCGTTTGCTTACGATTCCTACCTCAATTACGTGGACTTTCGCGATCGTAATCGCTCTTTTGAGTTTTTTGCGGCAGACAACTTCGTTGGCGCCAGTCTTGATTCTGGTGAGGGACCTGAGCGGGCCTGGGGGGAAGAAGCGAGCGGAAATTTCTTCGATGCGCTTGAAATCAAGCCATATCTTGGCCGGGTCTTCCACGCCTCTGATGAACACGGCCCCAATAGCGCTCCGTTCCTAGTGGTTACCTACGCGTACTGGCAGAATCACTTGAAGGGCGATCGCGGCGCGGTGGGCAAGACGATTTTGCTCAACACTCATCCTCTCACCATCATTGGAGTGACGCCACCGGGATTCGTCGGGACACTTCCAGCGTTCGCCAGCGACTTCTTCGTTCCGATCGTTAACCAGGAACAGGTCGATGAAGAAAGCCTGCTCAACGTTCGCAGCAGCCGATGGGTCAGTGAGGTATTGGGGCGTGTGAAAACTGGTGTTACTCCGGCGCAGGCCGCTGCGGACCTGAATTCGATTCAGGCGGAATTGGAGAAAACCTACCCGAAGGACGTGAGCCATGTCTCGTTCTTGCTAACGCGACCAGGAATTACTGACGTTTTTGGTGGGGCCATCAAAGCGTTCCTGGCGGGATTGATGCTTCTTGCTGCGTTAATCCTGCTCGCCGCCTGCGCCAATCTCGGCACTCTGTTTGCAGCGCGTGCGGCCGACCGTTCACGGGAAGTGGCTCTTCGCCTTGCGCTCGGATCGAGCCGTAGACGGATTCTGCGTGGGTTGTTTTCCGAGGCAGTGCTGATTTCCCTTGTTGGAGGCGGGCTTGGACTCTGGGTGAGTGTCATGCTTCTGCGAGGGCTGAGCACGTGGCGTCCATTCCCTGAGTTTCCCCTCAACATGCCCGTAACACCGGGCACCAATGTTTACCTTGTGGCGTTACTGCTGGCGTTGGTGAGTGGATTTCTGTTTGGGGCCGTTCCCGTAAAACAGGTGCTGCGCACGAGTCCGTATGAGGTCATCAAGCAGGGATCGAATCCACACATCGGCCGACGGTTCACCGCTCGAGATCTGCTGCTGGCCAGCCAGATTGCGATTTGCGCTGTCCTGGTTACTTCTTCGTTCGTCGCGGTGAGAGGCCTGGCGCGGTCGCTGCACAGCAACATCGGTGTTGAACCTCACCATGCTCTTCTCGTTGAAACCGATCTGAGCATGGCTGGCTACACCGGCGACGCGGTCCCCGCCGTACAGAAACGCCTGATCGATGAACTGCAAACCCTTCCGGGCGTAACGTCTGTGGGAATGGTCGGACCCGATCCCCCGCTGCACCTGGGCTGGATGAGCACAATTGTGTTCACGGATCAGACCAGCGATCTGAGAGTTTCGAATGCAGCGGCACAAGTTAACCTCTACGAGATCAGTCCCGGATATTTGCAGGCGGCAGGGACGGCCCTTGTGGCGGGTAGGGATCTCACGTGGCATGACGACAAAAACGCTCCCCGCGTGGCTGTGGTGAATCGGCAATTTGCGCGCAGAGTCTTTGGTTCGGAAGACCGTGCGCTGGGCGGATATTTCAAACGTCGGGACGGAACGCGGATTCAGGTCGTCGGGATTACGGAAGATGGAAAGTACACGGCGAATCTGGCCGAGAGCCCGACCTGCGCGCTGTTGGTGCCCATCCTGCAATTCCCTTCCAATGACGTATGGTTCGTATTGCGATCGACTGGCGATCCCCAACAACTTGGGGCAGCGGTGCGGACAAAGCTGCACGAGATAAATGCGGGATTGCCTTTGTTCATTCAGACTTGGGACAACGAAATGAACGGCGCGCTGTTCGCTTCGCGAATGGCCGCGATGTCGCTGGGAGTACTGGGTGCGATGGGCGCCCTGCTTTCGATCACCGGCATCTTCGGCATGGCGGCGTACTCCGTGAGCAAGCGGTTAAGGGAGTTGGGAATCCGCGTAGCCCTTGGGGCACAACGGAAGGAAGTGTTGCAGAGCGCTTTGGGACGAGCTTTCAAGCTGCTCGCGTTCGGATCTGCAGTTGGTTTGCTACTGGGACTTCTGGCGAGCCGAGTCCTGGCATTCATCGTTTATCAGGCCACACCCCGCGATCCGGTGGTATTGGCGGGAGTGGTTGGGGCAATGGCGTTGCTGGGATTGGTGGCCACGTGGATGCCGGCGCGAAGAGCGCTATCGGTCGATCCCGCGATGTTGCTGAGAGAAGAGTAAGAGGCCGTTACCGCGATTTAGGGGGTTCGATGACCAGTTGGTTGCATGATCTCCACTATGCCATTCGGCAGTTGCGCAAGTCTCTGGGATTCACCCTGACTGCTGTTCTCACGCTGGCGCTGGCTATTGGCGCCAATGCAGTGGTGTTCAGCGTTCTCAATGGGCTGATCTTGCGTCCATTGAGTGTGCCCGATGGAAAGAGTCTCTACGCCGTCCAGCGAACAGATGATAAGGAACTGGGACAGTCCTATCCCGACTTTGTCGATTTACGCGAGCGCAACCACAGCTTTGAGGACGTCACCGGATACGGCATCGTACAGGCAGCATTAGACACCGGGGATAAACCGTCTCTCATCTGGGGCGTCGAAGCCAGCGGGAATTACTTCGATGTTTTGCACATTCAACCTTACCTCGGACGTTTTTTTCACACCTCGGACGAGCATGGCGCGAACAGCGCTCCTTACATAGTGCTGAGCTACGCGTATTGGCACGGCCATCTTCATGACGATCGGAATGTGGTGGGGCGTGTAATTCGATTGAACAAGTATCCATTCACGGTTCTGGGCGTGGCGCCACCCGAATTTCGCGGGACTCTCGTTTTTTTCTCGCCCCAGTTCTTTGTTCCCCTTATGCAGCAGGAACAGGCCAACGGATGGAACGGCCTGGATAACCGAAGCGAGCGGTCGGTTCTGGTGATCCTGGGACATCTGAGGTCTGGGGTCACGCCAGCCCAGGCCAACGCCGACCTCAATTCGATCGGTGCGTATTTAGAGAAAACCTATCCCAAAGAACACGCGAAAGTGAGTTATTCGGTGGGGCGACCCAACCTGTTGGGCGACCAGTTTGACCGTCCGTTTCAGGCGTTCCTGGCGGGATTGCTTTTGTTGGCGGCGCTGATCCTGCTGGCCGCATGTGCCAACCTGGGCAGCCTGTTTGCGGCACGTACCGCCGATCGGGCCCGTGAAATTGCGGTACGGCTAGCCTTGGGATCGACCCGCAGACGCATTCTGCGGGGGCTGTTCGCAGAAGCGCTCCTGATTTCCCTGCTTGGTGGCTTTGTAGGCCTCTGGGCTAGTATCGCGCTGTTACGTTGGCTCAGCGAATGGCAGCCCTTCGGGAATTTCCCCATGCATGCGCCGGTGACGCCGGACGCAAGCGTTTATGCGATGGCTTTTCTCTTGAGCCTGGTCAGCGGGCTTCTTTTTGGCATAGTACCCGTCGGCCAGGTGCTCGGTGCGAGTCCATATGAGGTTGTAAAGGCGGGATCCTCAGCATCGGTTGGGCGCCGCATCACTGCCCGAGAAGTATTGCTGGCTGCGCAGATTGCTATCTGTGCCGTGTTGGTGACGTCTTCGATGGTTGCAGTGCGAGGCCTGGTGCATGCACAGCATAGCAAGTTCGGTTTCGAGCCGCAGAACTCGATTCTGGTCGGTGCCGACTTGCACATGGCTGGCTACACCGGCGATCAACTGGCCGTCATGCAGAAACGTGTGCTTGATAAGATCAGCGCCATCCCGGGCGTGGAAGCGGTGGGCGTGACCGACGCTCTACTTCTGAACGACACCCACACCGAAAACGTCTTCAACGATCAAGCCGCAGACCAGAGGCCGTCCAATGCCGTCACGACAGCATTCATGTATCAGGTGTCGCCTGACTATCTCCGCGCAGAAGGCACAACGCTGGTTGCAGGCCGCAATTTCACCTGGCATGACGACGCGAAATCCCCGGGTGTCGCCATTGTGAATCCCGAGTTTGCGCGCAAACTCTTCGGCTCGGTGGAGAACGCGATCGGGGGCCATTACAAAATGACCGATGGCACGCGTATCCAAGTGATAGGGGTCACGGAAGAGGGAAAGTATGGAACACTCACCGAGGAAGCTCAGGCCGCGATGTTTCTGCCGATTCTGCAACTGCCCTCGAATTCTCAGTGGATCGTAGTGCGCGCCAGTCGCGATCCGCGGCAGCTATCGGCAGCAGTAAGAGCTACGCTGCATGAATTGGATCCCGGTCTGCCCGTCAATGTGGAAAGTCGCTACGACGAAATGGCAACTGCGCTGTTCCCTTCGCAAATCGCGACGGTGGCGCTGGGAATCATGGGCGGAATGGGCGCGATTCTCGCCATCACGGGGATCTTTGGCATGGCAGCCTATTCGGTCAGCAAGCGGCTGCGGGAACTGGGCATTCGAGTCGCTCTGGGTGCGCAGCGAAAAGAAGTCTTGCGCGCGGCTCTGGGGCGAGCATTCAAGTTGCTGGCGTTCGGCTCTGGCGCCGGGCTTGTGCTGGGGCTGCTGGCGAGCCGGGTCCTGGCTCTCATCGTTTACGAAGCAACACCGCGCGATCCGGTGGTGCTGGCCGGGGTGGTTCTATCGATGGCGCTTCTCGGACTGCTGGCCACCTGGATTCCGGCGCGAAGGGCGCTCTCGGTGGATCCGGTGATTTTGCTGCGGGAAGAGTAAGGAAAAATCGGTCACCACAGGGGACACAGGGTTACCCTCTGGGGTTCCCTGTGTCCTCTGTGGTTTATTTTTTGAGAGTTTAAGTCGCCTGCGCCTGCGAATTCCCGCGCACATCATCACTGAGGACGATCGCTTCGGCGATCTCCCGCATTGGCTTGCGCTTCTGGCGGCTCTGCCGCTGAATCGCCAGATACGCCTGCTCTTCGTTGAGACCCAGATCTCGCTGCAGGATGCCTTTCGCGCGCTCGACGATCTTTCGAGTTTGCAATTGCTCGGCCAGGGTTGAGTTGACATTTTCCAGCCGCGCCATTTCAATCTCGGCTCCAACCAGATATCCGATGGTGGAGATCAAATTGATTTCGCGCCGGCGGTAGACGTGATGCTGCTTGTGTTGCAAATTGATGACTCCAACTACTCGTCCTCTGCACATCAAGGGCACGGAGAGAAAGGCTTCGTAGCTATCTTCCGGAAGTTCGTGGAAAAGCTGGAAGCGAGGATCCTGCGCCGCTTTCTCAGAAATGGCCACAGGCTCGCGCCGCTCGGCAACCCATCCGGTAATTCCCTCCCCTACGCGCAGTTTTAATCTATCGAGCACCTCTGGGTGCGGGTTCTTCGACGCGCGTAAAACCAGTTCATTCCCTTCCAGAACATAGAGCAGGCAGGAATCGCACTTCACCAATGCGGTGGCAAAGTCAACAACTCGGCTCAGCACTTCATGAAATCCATCAGCCGCATTCAGACGAACGGTTATTTCGTGGAGTACGTCTACGTGTGAATCCTCAACAGAGATGAAGGAGTCCATGAAAAACATTATCGATTTGGTAGGGATTTGAAGTCCAATTCCAAATTTTGATGCTGCCGATAAAGGAATTTCTTGCCGATTGTTACCAAGGTTTAAC
>Ga0126371_10006920_pt1 | contig 10122 bp, 8 predicted proteins | sample PanSoiMetaPlot_4_FD_110145 | JGI IMG/M metagenome (GOLD analysis project Ga0126371, IMG submission 110145) | Tropical forest soil microbial communities from Panama - MetaG Plot_4 | ecosystem: Environmental > Terrestrial > Soil > Tropical forest > Bulk soil | place: Panama | collected 2016-02-17
GAAAGAAAGGAAGCAAAGGAGAAAATTGGCCAGCCGAACGGCGAGAGACAATCGCCGTGTCCCTGGGCTGCGCAGCCCGACGCGCCTTGGCAAGGCGTTGAAGCAAAAATCGCGGTGCTTGGCGCGGGACCACGACCAGGTTCCGGCCGCCGCGAAGCGTAGGGCATCGCCGAGGGCTTCGAGTCGTTGTGTTAGGGCGGCAAACGAGGAGGAAGCTTGCAAACTACTCATAGCGGAGGGCGTCGACGGGGTTGAGCTTGGCAGCACGAGAAGCAGGATAGAGGCCAGCGGCCAGACTGACAAGAACGGCGATGACCAGCGCGGCCAAGGCGAGCCACCAGGGGACGGCGGTGAGCTCGATGGGGTTTAAATTCTGGCGATAGAGATAATAGTTGGTGCCGGCGGTCATGGCGCGACTGAGAATCCAGCCGAATCCGATGCCGAGGATGCCGCCGAGGAACCCCATGACCCCGGCTTCGACAAAGAAAAGTTGCTGAACGTCGGAGTCGGAGGCGCCAAGGGCTTTGAGGACGCCGATTTCACGGCGGCGTTCGAGGATGGCCATGACCAGGGTGTTGACGATGCCGAGTGTGGCGATGGCCAAGGCCAGGCTGCCGAAGATGCCCACCAGAAGATCGAAGACGGTGAAAAAAATGCGCAGGGATTTGGAGGCGTCAAGGAGAGAGAAGGCTCGAAAGCCCATTTTCTTGATGGAATCTTCGATGGACTGAACTTGAGAGGGAGATTTGGCGCGGACCGATAGCGAAGAGTAGCTGGTTTTGTTCGACGCAGAGTCGCGGACGATATCGCGGAGATCGTTCACCTGCGCGGCGCGGAGCGCGCTGGCGGCCTCGAGAGGCATGAGCAGACGGCCACTCCCATAGCCTCCGTAACCTGCGGCGGGTTCGGTTTCGACGATCCCGACAATTTTCAGGTGAAGTTCCCTGGGAACGATGGAGAAACCACCGCTCGGTGCGTCGGGAGGATTCATGGAAGTGCCGCGGCTCGTTGCTGAGGTGGGAAGCGCCTGACGCTCCGCATAACGGAGGATCAGATCCTGGCCGACCAGAGAAGAAGGTTGATCGGAAAGTTCCTTAGCGAATTCGATCTGGAGAATGGCTTCGTCGGCGGCCGTAGAAGAGAAGAAATGGCCCTGCATGCCGTCAAAGGCACCGGAGTTTTTGGAGGAGTCGGGCATGCCGGCAACGACGGTGGCGTAAGGCTTGTTGTTGAAGCGAACTTCGGTGAAAAAACGGATTTGCGGATAGACCTCAACGACGCTGGGAAGTTTTTCGAATTCTTTGCGCGCGTCTTCGTCGAGCGCACGGGGAGGCTTGCCGGACTCGGGTTCGGGATTCGGGCGGTTCATGCCCCGGAAGTTGTTTTTGGGTGTTACGACGATGGTGTCGAACAGGCCGCTCTCAGACAGGCGCCTCGAAGCCAGCTGCTGGAGGCCGACGCCGATCGAAATGATGGCGACAAAGGAAGCGACGCCAACAGCAACGCCCAGCGTAGTGAGGGTGTTGCGCAGGATGGATTCGCGCAGATTGCGGAAGGCGAGGTCGGTGAGGTCACGAGGCTTCATTGCCGAAGATCCTTCGCTGGCCCAACCGATAGCAGTTTGCCGTCGGCCATGGTGGCCAGACGGTTGGCGAATTTTTCCGCCAGCGGGCGTTCGTGAGTGACCATGACGATGGTCATGCCGAGGTGGGACTGCAGTTCGCGGAGAAGTGTGAGGATGGCTTCGCCGGTCGCGGAATCGAGATTGCCGGTTGGTTCGTCGGCGAGAAGGATTTTCGGGCGATTGACAAGGGCGCGCGCGATGGCCACGCGCTGCTGTTCGCCGCCCGACAGTTCGCTGGGGCGATGGCCAAGGCGATGGGTAAGGCGGACGCGTTCGAGGGCTTCGCGCACGCGGGCGGGGCGCTCGGCACGATCCAGTTCGGCCAGGCGAAGGGGAAGCTCGACGTTTTCTTCGAGGGTCATGCGCGGCAGGAGATTGAAGGACTGGAAAATCATGCCGATGGTGTTGCGGCGGTAGCGGGCCAGATCAACAGAGCAGAGCGAGGCGAGATCGTGGCCATCGGTGTGGATGGAGCCCGAGGTCGGCCGGTCGAGCCCAGCGATGAGGTTGAGCAGGGTGGATTTGCCGGAACCGGAGGAGCCGAGGAGGGCGAGAAAATCGTTTTCCGGTACGGTCAGGGAGACTTCATCAACAGCGCGCACCGAGGTTTCGCCCATCCTGTAGTGGCGGGAGATGCGATCGAGTTGGATGGCGGGAGCGGAAGAGTGCATGTCGGTGGCGTCAAGTAATGATACGCGGCAAAGGCAGCGAAGATTTCATGTGGGGTTGGATGACTCGGAGGGAAAGCAGGTTAAGGGGCTGCGGAAGAATAAGGAGCGGGGAAAGCACCGCGCCCTGAAATACAGCAAAGGGCGCAACGACCCTGGGCCGCAAACCGACCGCTAGGAGAAGCGGCGCTCGCGGTGGGCTAGCAGCAAGGAGAGGCAGAAGGCCAGCAAGACTCCTGAGGCACAGGTAAGGAAGGCGGCGCGGTAGCCGGAATGACTAATGATGGCACCCGCAAGAGGCCCTGCGAGGAAAAGCGAGAAATCGATAAAGAGGTTATAAGTGCCTAGAGCAGTGCCGCGATTTTCGACCGGGATGTGTCTGACGGCTTCGACGGCGAGAGAAGGAAAGACCATGGAATAGCCGATGCCGATCAGGGCGGCGGCGGCGAATGCGGCAGCTGGAACGCGGGCAAAACTAAGCAGGAGGAGGCCGAAGATTTCGACGAACAAAGAGACAATAGCTACCGGGAAACCTCCCAGGCGAGGAATGAGCGGCGCGAAGAGGATTCGTGTGCAAACGAAGGAAACGCCATAGACGGTGAGCGTGAAGGCTGCACCCGACCAGTGAAGGCTGGCGAAGTAGAGGGTGATAAAGGTGGCGAGGACGCCGAAACCCATGCCGCCCAAAGCCAGGGCGGTTCCGTGGGGAGCGACCTTCCAGAAGATGTGGAAGAAGGGGAGATGTTCGGTGGGAGAAACCGGAATCGGCGGCATGCGCAGTGCGAGGATCAGGACGGCCAGGCAGATGGCAGAAATCAGGAGTCCACCGGAGGCAAAGCCGAGACGCTGATGCAAAAAGACGCCGAGGGGGGCACCGATCGAGAGCGCAGTGAAGGTGGCCACTCCGTTCCAGGAAATAACCTTGGCAATGTGCTGAGCCCCGGCGCGCCCGATGCCCCAGAGGGTGGCGCCGGTGCCGACCATGCTTTCGCCGGCACCGAGGATGAGGCGGCCGAGAATGATCAGGAGAAGCGCCGCCACCGGTAAACGCAGGAAAAATGCCGCGGCGAAGGTGCAAACTCCGCTGGCGGCGCAGAACAGCAGACCGTAGACTACCACGCGCTTGGGGCCGAGAGAGTCGATCATGCGGCCGGCACGCGGCCGCGAGATGACCGTGGAAATGTACTGCGCACTGATAACCAGTCCCGCCAGGACCGTGCCGTAGCCGAGCTCGAGGTGCACGTAAGGCGGAAGGATGGCGAGCGGCAATCCGACCGAGAGGTAGCAGATGAAGGTGAACGAGACGGCGGGAAGAATTTGGGAGATGCCGCCGGATGGCGGACCCGAGGTTTCGCGCAGCGTGGGAGATTCGGCGAGCGACGAAGGCGAAGAATAGGAGGCGTCAGGCATCGGTGCGAAGAATTTCCATTATATGGTGAGCGCGGGAATCGGAATAGAATGACGGCGGTGCTGAGGAGGGAAAGATGCCGACGATCGAAGGGAAAGACGGACGGTTGTGGATTGATGCATACGTGAAAAAAGCCGGGAACCTCGAGGCGGTGGCGAAGGCGGTGCGGGCACTGGTGAAGAAGACGGCGCCGGCCAGCGAGGAGTACGTGAGTCCTTGGAAGATTCCCGCGTTTGATTCAAACGGCCCGCTGTGTTGCTTCATGGTGGGGAAACAGCATGTGACCTTTGCGTTTATGCGAGGGGCAGCACTGCCGGATCCACAGAAGCTTCTCGAGGGGAAAGGGAAGGGCGTGCGGCATGTGAAACTGCGGGCCGTGGCGGACGTGAAGCGGCCCGGAGTGAAGAAGTTGATTGCAGAAGCCGCGAAACTAAACAAGCGGAAACCGCCATCGGGGAAGATGGTGGGGATGGACAAGAGACGAAAGAAGCAAATGAGCTAACGAGACAGAGCGGCTTCGGATTTTCCGCATCACCGCGAGGCACTGCCCGAAGCCCGTGCCAAGCCTAGACAGGGTTTCGCGTTCGTGGATGAAAGGGTGCTACGATTTTAGTCTGCATGTCGAGACCAGACCTGCCTGGGTGAGGAGCCTGCCGGATGTCCCCCACAATGAAAGCGCTGCGGAAAACGCAAGCGGCGAAAGGACTAACGCTCGAAACTGTGCCGGTACCCGAAGTGAGGCATGGCGAGGTGCTGGTGCGCGTGACGGCGGCTTCGATTTGCGGGACCGATTTGCACATTTACGGATGGGATCGCTGGTCGCAGGGGCGAATCAAACCGCCGGTGACTTTAGGGCATGAGTTTTGCGGCGTGGTGGAGCAGGTGGGGCCGGATGTGACGTCGGTCCACGCCGGAGATTTTGTGAGCGCGGAAATGCATGTGAACTGCGGGCATTGCCACCAGTGCCGGCTGGGCGAGGCGCATATTTGCCCGAACGTGCGGGTGATCGGCATTGACCAGGACGGGGCGTTCGCGGAGTTTGTGAAGATTCCGGCGACGAATATTTGGAAGTTGGATGCAGCGATTTCCGAGAGGTATGCGGCGATTCTCGATCCACTCGGGAACGCCGTGCACACGGTACTGGCGGGAAAGATTGCCGGGCAGACGGCGCTGGTGACCGGGTGCGGGCCGATCGGGTTGATGTCGATTGCGGTCGCAAAAGCATGCGGCGGCTCAACGGTGTTTGCGACCGAGACCAATGCGCACCGGCGCGAGATGGCCAAGCAGATGGGCGCGGACGTGGTGATCAATCCTTCGACCGAAGATGCAGTGAAGAGGATTTTGGGAGAGACCGGCGGCACCGGGGTGGATGTGCTGCTCGAGATGAGCGGCGTGCCGTCGGCGATTCAGCAGGGATTCAAGGCCTTGCGGTCGGGAGGAAGGGCTTCGCTGCTGGGGATTCCAACTGAGAATGTGCCTCTGGATTTGGTGAATGACGTGATTTTTAAGGGCGCTACGGTGCAGGGGATTTACGGGCGGCGCATGTACCAGACTTGGGTGCAGATGACGGCGCTGTTGAAGGCCGGACGGCTGAATCTGGAGCCGCTGTTTGGCGAGAAAGTGGGACTGGACAAATTCGAGGCTGCATTTGCCAAATTGCAGAGCGGGATGGCAGGAAAGATTTTGATTTATCCGAATGGGATGAACAGCTAGAGAACCTCACCACAGAGGCAAAGACAGCAGGAGGTCGGAGAAGAAAAGATGAGCGAAACGGGAGCCATGGCCACCAAGCAGAACCCACTGCAGTATGTGACGGACATGTTGAATGAAATGCGGGCAAAGGGCGTAGCGCCAAAGCTGCGCGTTTTGGAAGGTGAGCAGAAAGCAGTGTGCGTGTTTGACGGGCGCGAGGTAATCAATCTGGCTTCGAACAACTATCTTGGGCTGACTTCGGACAAGAAGTTGCGGAAGGCTTCGATTGAGGCGGTGCGGAACTACGGTGTGGGCGCCGGAGCGGTGCGCACGATTGCCGGGACAATGAAGCTGCACATGGAATTGGAAGAGCAAATCGCGAGATTCAAGAACGTTGAAGCGTGCGTCGTGTTCCAATCGGGATTCACGGCGAATGCCGGAACGGTTTCCGCGGTGCTCGGGAAAGAGGACCTGATCGTTTCGGACGAGCTCAATCACGCGTCGATCATTGACGGGGCACGGCTTTCGAGGGCGACCATCAAGGTGTTCAAGCACAAAGATATCCAGGACTGCGAGAGGATTTTGCAGGAACATGCGAACTTTCCGGGGAAGAAGCTAATTATTACCGACGGCGTCTTTTCGATGGATGGGGACATCGCCCCGCTGCCGCTGCTTTGCGACCTGGCGGAGAAATACGGGTGCATCATGATGGTGGACGACGCGCACGCGAGTGGCGTGCTGGGGCGCGGAGGACGCGGAACGATTGATCACCTGGAATGCCATGGGCGGGTGCAAATCCAGGTAGGGACGCTCAGCAAGGCCATTGGCTCGATGGGAGGGTATGTTTGCGGGTCGCGGGACCTGATTGATTTTCTCTATTTGCGGGCGCGGCCGTTTTTGTTTTCGACTTCGCACCCACCGGCCACAGCGGCCGCGTGCCGGGCTGCGTTCGCGCTGTTGGACTCGCCGGAAGGCGAGAAGCTGGTGAAGAGGCTTTGGACGAATACGAAGTTCTTCAAGAAAGAACTGAAGAAGCGCGGGTTTCAGTTCCAGACGAGCGAGACGCCGATTGTGCCGATTCATGTCGGGGATGCGGCGAAGGCGTTTGAGTTTTCACGGAAGCTGTTTGAGGCAGGCGTGTTTGCGCCGGCCGTTGGATACCCGACCGTGGCGGAAGGGAAAGCGCGGCTGCGGGCCATTGTGACGGCGGCGCACAAGCGGGAGCAGCTTTTGAAGGCTGCCGAGGTGTTGAGTGAGGTCGGGAAAGGGCTTGGGCTGGTTTAGGCGATGGCAGCGAGCCGTGAGCAGCGGGCGGGAAATAAGAGCGCTGCAGGACTCGGAATCAGGACTAGCGTGGCCGGGTGAGGCGGTAGGAAGGGTTCAAAAGGCCGGTAGGCGGGTAGATCTCGTCATGGGTGTAGCGGAAGCCGAGCTTCTCAAGGATTCGCTTGGAGACGACATTGTCCGGGTGATGGCCGGCGAACAGATGTTTCAGACCTAGCGTGCCGAAGGCGTGAGAAATGACCGATTGCGCTGCTTCGGTAGCGAGCCTTTTTCCCCAAAATTGCGGACAGAGATGGTAGCCCAGCTCGAAGATTTGTCTTTCGAGATCGTAAGGATGCAGGCCGCAACAGCCCACGAAAGCGTCGTTGTTAAGAAGGAAGATGGGCCAGTACTGAAGGTTGTGCGCGGATTGAAAGGAGATTTCACGGGTCAGGCGCTCATGGATCTGGGATTCGGAGAAAGGGCCGCCAAAGGACTTGCTGACTTCGAGATTACCCCACAGGGTTCGCGCAAGTCGAAGGTCTCGAACCGACCAGATCCGGAAACCGAGGCGCGGAGATTTTAGGAAATAGACTGGTGTCGGCACCGCCAGCATTTCATCAGTCTATCCTATAAGGAAAAGAAAAGAAGAAAGGCAACAGGTGAGCAACGTCGCTTAACCTGCGCTACACTCAGCCGCATGTCCGCAAAAGAACAAATCAAGAAGTTGTTTCTCGTGGATGCGATGGCGCATGTCTACCGGGCGTTTTATGCGCCGATGTTACGGATGAACGCGCCGAGCGGCATTCCCACCAAGGTGCCTTTCCTGTTTGCGAATATCTTGCGGCGACTGCTGAAGGACTACAAACCGGAATATGTGGCGATCGTTTTTGACACGCGGCAGCCGACGTTTCGCGACAAATTGTTCGAAGCTTACAAGGCGCAGCGGCAGCCGATGCCGGATGAGATGAGCATCCAGTTGCCGTACGTGCGGCGCTTGTGCGAGGCGATGCGCCTGCCGATCCTGGAGCTCGACGGGTATGAAGCGGACGACGTCATCGGCACGATGGCGAAGAAGGGCGTAGCAAAGAAGCTGGATGTGCTGGTGGTTTCCAACGACAAGGACATGATGCAGTTGGTGAATCCGGGTGTGCGGATTTTGCGTACGGGTTCGGGCGGAGCCAAGGCAGACACCATTGTGGATGCCGAGAAGGTGAATGAAATTCTGGGTGTGCCGCCGGAGAAAGTGATTGACCTGATGGCGCTGCTGGGAGACTCGGTCGACAACATTCCGGGCGCGAAGGGAATCGGGGAGAAAGGCGCGACGGAGTTGATCCAGAAATATGGGAGCGTCGAAAGTGCGCTGGATCACGCCGGTGAGGTGGCCAACAAGCGATATCGCGAGGCCCTGCAACAGCAAAGAGAGCAGGTGATGATGAGCAAACAGCTCGCCACGATTCACATGAATGTGCCCCTGGAAGTGGATCTCGAGAAGCTCGAGGTGCGGGCACCGGATCCGGCGGCGTTGGGAGTCTTATACCGGGAACTGGGGTTTAATTCGTTGCTCAAGGAATTGCTTGCCGCGGAGACGAGCGGCTCCTCGGCTTCGCCCGTGGCAAGCGAGCTGACCGAGAAAGGAGAGCCTAGCACAGAGCCGGGTCCGGCGAGAGACTATGTGCAGTTTGGGAATGTTGAGGAATTCAAGAACTATCTGGAGAAATTGCCGGCAAAAAGCAGGTTGGCGCTTTGGTTGAATCTGGAGGCCGGTGAACGGGAGAGTGAAGGATTTGGCACACGAGTCGTGGGAATTGAGATTTCGACGAAACCGGGCCAGGGCCGGGCGGTGTGGGTTGACGAGAACGGCGAGGCACTAAGGGCCCTGGGCGCGATCTTGCAGGACCCGAAGCATGGAAAGATCGTACATGATCCGAAGTTGTTCCAGTTGCTGACCGGCGCGGCCCGGAACATCGAACACGCCACGCAGATTTATTCCTATCTGCTGAAGCCGACGACGGCAAACCACACTTTCGCGGACGTGATTTTCCGGCAGTTCAATGTACCGCTGGGCGGCGGGGCGGGAGAACGCGCGGACTATTTGCAGCAGCTGGCTCCCCTGCTGCGCAAGGAGATCGCGGCGGAGGGGCTTGAAAACGTTTATGAAAAGATCGATTTGCCGCTATCGCCAGTGCTGGCAGAGATGGAGCGCGTGGGAATTCTGGTAGATCCGGAAGCGCTTAAGAAGATGTCGCAGTCGATGGAGAAAGAGGTGCGGCGTCTCGAGAAAGAGATCTGGAAGCTGGCGGGCGCGGAATTCAACGTGAATTCGCCGATCCAGCTTGCGGAGATTTTGTTCGACAAACTGAATCTGCAACCTCCGGCCCGACGTGGCAAAGCGAAGGTACGGTCGACAGCGGCGGAGATCCTGGAAGAGTTGAAAGAACAGCACGAGCTGCCGGGGAAGATAGTCGAATATCGTGAAGTTGCGAAGCTCAAATCTACTTATGTAGACGCTTTGCCGAAACTGATTCATCCGCAGACCGGGCGGCTGCATACGAGTTTTTCACAGACCGGGACGGCGACGGGGAGACTGAGTTCGAGCGATCCGAATCTGCAGAACATTCCCATCCGGAGCGAGTTGGGGCGGGAGATTCGGGCCGCGTTCGTGGCGCAGAAGGGCCACATCTTGCTTTCGGCGGACTATTCACAAATCGAATTGCGGATCATGGCCCATTTTTCGCGGGATCCAGTGCTGGTTGAAGCCTTCCGGAGCGGCGAGGACATCCACGCACGGACGGCGCAGGAAGTCTTTGGCGTGGGACCTCTGGCGCAGACGGCGGAGCATCGCCGAGCGGCGAAAGCCATCAACTTTGGAATCATTTACGGGCTGTCAGCGTTCGGGCTGGCGCAGCAACTAGGAATCGAACAGAAAGAGGCTGCGCAATTCATCAATGCGTATTTCACGCGATATCGCGGAGTGAAAAAGTACCTGGACGAAGTCCTCGTCGAAACGCGGAAGACTGGCGTGGCAAAGACGTTGTTCGGAAGAATCCGACCGATGCCCGAGATCAACTCGCCGCAGGTGCAATTGCGGAACTTCGCGCAGCGCACGGCGCTCAATTCGCCGCTCCAGGGGACGGCGGCGGACCTGATCAAGATGGCCATGATTTCTATTGCTAAGGAGTTGAAGAAAGAGAAACTAGGGGCGCGGATGATTTTGCAGGTGCACGACGAGCTGCTGTTCGAACTGCCAACAAAGGAAAAGGGCAAAGTCGAAGCACTGGTGAAGGAACAGATGGAGAGCGTCTATAAACTGGCGGTGCCGCTGGTGGTGGAGATGGGAACAGGACCAAATTGGCGAGATCTTGAGTGAACAAAAATCACGAACAGAGACGGAAAAACCGGAACTAGGGAAGCTGCCGGAGCCGAGAGACGCTGCGCAGCAGTTGGTGGCGGAATCGCCGAAGCAA
>Ga0126371_10006921_pt1 | contig 10121 bp, 6 predicted proteins | sample PanSoiMetaPlot_4_FD_110145 | JGI IMG/M metagenome (GOLD analysis project Ga0126371, IMG submission 110145) | Tropical forest soil microbial communities from Panama - MetaG Plot_4 | ecosystem: Environmental > Terrestrial > Soil > Tropical forest > Bulk soil | place: Panama | collected 2016-02-17
GCCAAACTCACGCTCTGGCCTCTCGTAGCAGCGACATTCTTTATGGTGTCCGGCGGGACGTATGGGACCGAAGAAATCATTCATGGCGCGGGGTATGGCCGCGGGATCCTGATCCTGTTGTTTCTACCTCTCGTCTGGAGCTTGCCGACGGCGTTCATGATCGGCGAACTGTCGAGCGCCTTGCCTGCTGAGGGCGGCTACTACGCATGGGTGCGGCGCGGTATGGGAAACTTCTGGGGATTTCAGGAAGCTTGGGTGTCCCTGGCGGCAAGCATTTTTGACATGGCCATTTACCCGACTCTGTTTGTGTTTTATCTAAAGCAGATGTCGCCATGGTTTGGCGTCGGGAATCATGGAACCTACGCCGGGCTGTTTGTGGTGGTGACCTGCGCGGCGTTGAACATCGCCGGGATTCGCGTGGTCGGGCTGACATCCCTGTGGCTGTTATTCCTGCTGTCAGCGCCGTTTGCGCTGGTTGTGGTTCTGGCGCCCTTCAAAATGGGAACCTTAGCAGATCCCCACGCAGCACCCGCGATAACCGGGCTCGGCCTGGTTGGCGGCGTGCTGGTGGCGATGTGGAACTACATGGGTTGGGACAACGCCTCGACCATCGCGCAGGAAGTCGAGCGGCCGCAGCGAACCTATCCTCGGGCGATGATCGCGGCGGTAATTCTGGTTGCGCTGAGCTATGTGCTGCCGTTTGCAGCCGTGTATCTGACCGGCGCGTCCTCTTCCCTTTTCGCAGAAGACGGCTCGTGGGCCACCGTGGCGGGAACGCTCGGCGGAACATTCGCAGGATTCGAATGGCTGCGATTCCTGACTGTGCTCTGCGGAATGATGAGCGGGTTCGGAATGTTCAACGCGCTGGTGATGAGTTACTCGCGTCTGCCTTTGGCGATGGCGCGGGATCACATGCTGCCAAGAGTGTTCGGCAAAACGAGCCAGCGGACCAACACGCCGTGGTTTGCAATCGTGGTTTGCGCAGCGTGCTGGGCGCTGTGCTTGGGGCTGGGATTCAAACGGCTGGTGACGTTGGATATCATGCTTTACGGCGCGAGTCTGATGCTGGAGTTTGTGACTCTGGTGGTGCTGCGGATCAAGGAACCGGGCTTGCCGCGCGCGTTCCGCGTTCCGGGGGGCATGCCCGGCGCGGTGTTGACTGGCGTATTTCCGTTGCTCCTGCTTTTGCTAGCGGTAATGGAGAGCAATCACGAAACGGTGCTCGGAATAAACGGACTCCTCTTTGGCGCTCTGATTATGCTCGCCGGGGTCGCAGTTTACGTTGTGAGTGGGAAACTGAAAATCCTGCGCGCCAAACCCGTGGTGCCGGACAAGTTCGAAGAACTGGAAACGGCATAGCCTCATTCCCGCATGGTCTCATTCGCTCTCGATGATTTGAGGTAAGACCCGTTCGTTCCCACCGATGAGTTGGCTTATGCCGACGCAGAACCCGAGACTTCTCTAGGCGGTTTTCTTTTGGGCCGGTGAGATATACTCGACACTCGTTCGAAACACTGAATCACCTTTGGAGACCACTTTGAAACTGCGCGCCGTTGTTCCTGGCTTTGTGTCCTTGCTGCTTGCTGGAGCGTCCGTGCGACTGATGGCTGGGGCCGACACATCAAAGCAGATCGACCAAAAACTGTTCGAAGAACTGCATTGGCGGTTGATCGGGCCGTTTCGCGGAGGTCGCGTGCTGGCGGTGACCGGCGTGCACGGCCAGCCCGAGACCTACTACTTCGGCGCGGTTGGCGGCGGCGTATGGAAGACCAACGACGCGGGACGGACCTGGAAGCCGATTTTTGACTCACAGCCGATTGCCTCGATTGGGGCGATTGCTGTTGCGCCCTCGGACGCGCGCGTAATTTACGTGGGATCGGGCGAGGCCGACATGCGGTCGTCCATTTCGGTAGGAAATGGGATGTACAAGTCGACCGACGCGGGAAAAACGTGGATGCAGATTGGATTGAACGACACGCGACAAATTGCCAGGATTCTGGTGGATCCCCGCGATGCAAACCGCGTGCTCGTGGCGGCGCTTGGACACGCCTACGGACCGAACCAAGACCGCGGCGTTTTTCGCTCAAAAGATGGAGGCATGCACTGGCAAAAAGTGCTGTTTCACGACGAAAACACCGGCGCGATTGACCTGGCGTTCGAGCCGGGCAATTCGAAAACGATTTACGCCGCGCTGTGGCAGACGCGCCGCCCCCCCTGGAGCGTTTATCCACCCTCGAACGGCCCGGGAAGCGGCTTGTATCGTTCGAATGACGGCGGAGATCACTGGCAGCCGGTGAAGGAACAAGGATTGCCCTCGGACGGACTGGGGCGCATGGGAATTGCGTTTGCGCCCAGCAATCCGAAGCGGATTTATCTCATTGTGGACGCCAAACAGGGCGGGCTGTACCGCTCGGATGATGGCGGACAGACTTGGCAGCAAGTTTCAAAAGACCACCGGATTTGGGGGAGGGGCTGGTACTTCAACGAAGTTACCGTCGATCCCAAGAACCCGGACATCGTGTATGTGCCGAACACATCGATCTATCGGTCCGAGGACGGGGGAAAGAGCTTCACGGTGTTCAAGGGCGATCCAACGGGACCGGACTATCACGAACTTTGGATCGATCCGGATGATTCCAAGCGCATGGTTCTGAGCTGCGACCAGGGTGCGGTTGTGACGCGCAACGGTGGCGAGACGTGGAGTTCGTGGCTTAACCAGGCGACCGGGCAGTTTTATCACGTCGCGGCGGACAATCAGTTTCCGTATTGGGTGTATGGGGCGCAGCAGGATAGCGGGCCGGCGGCTACCGCCAGCCGAAGCAGGTACCGCTTTATGAACTTTCATGATTGGCGGCCGCTGGAAGCCGGGGATGAGAACGGCTACATCGCACCCGATCCGCTGAATCCGGGAGTGATCTTCGGTGGATTCGTGGCCCGCCAGGACCTGAGCAACGAACAGATTCAGGAGATGCCGCCGACCATGGCGCAGCCAGGTTCGTTCCGTCGCACGTGGACGCTGCCGCTCGTGTTTTCCCCGCTCAATGCGCACGTCCTTTACTTCGGGTCGCAGATCCTGTTTCGCACGGAGGACGGAGGAAATTCCTGGCAAGCCATTAGCCCAGATTTAACCCGCGAAGATCCCGGCGCGCCGCCAAACTTGGATCCAGCAACGGCGGTGGATGCTCCCAAAGGAAAGCGGCGTGGCGTGATTTACACGATTGGCCCCTCGTATGTGAAGGAAGGAGAGATTTGGGCGGGAACGGACGACGGACAGATTCAGTTAACGCGTGACGAAGGAAAGAGCTGGGAGAACGTCACGCCCAGGGAATTGACGCCCTGGAGCAAAGTGACGCACATCGAAGCATCGCATTCGGATCCAGGAAGAGCCTACGCGGCGGTGGATCGCCACCGGCTGGAAGATTATCAGCCGTACTTGTACCGTACGCGGGATTTCGGGAAGAGCTGGCAGCGCATTTCGAACGGGATCCCGGATGGCGCCTTTTTGAATTGCGTGCGGGAGGACAGCTATCGCAAAGGCTTGCTGTACGCGTGCACAGAAAGGGGCGTGTACGTTTCGTTCGATGATGGCGACGACTGGCAATCGCTCGGACTCAATTTGCCGATGACTTCGGTGCGCGACCTGGTGGTGCTTGAAAACGATTTGGTGATTGCGACATTCGGGCGCTCGTTCTGGGTGCTGGACAACGCCACGCCGTTGCGGCAAATCGATGCACACGTAGCCGGTGCCGAAGTATGGCTCTTCCAGCCGGCAACCGCGTATCGCCTGCGATCGGGAAGCGATCAGAGCACACCGATTCCTGACGATGAGCCGATGGCGGCCAATGCAGCCAATGGCGCGGTGCTGGATTACTACCTGAAAGAAAAATCTGTCGGGCCGATTCAATTGCAAATTTTCAACGGCGACGGGAGGCTGGTACGGCGGTTTTCAAGCGACGACGCGCCACCTAAGGTGAATCCGAACGATTTGCCGTTCCCCGCTTCCTGGGTACGCGAACCGCAAAAGCTTTCCGGCGAGGCGGGAATGCACCGCTTCGTGTGGGATTTGCGGTATTCCCCAGCAAAAGGCGGGCGTGCGTCGTTTCGGCGGCCTTCCGGAGTGCTGGCCTTGCCGGGAAACTACACCGTGCAACTAACGGCGCGCGGCAAAAACACGACGCAGCCGCTCGCCATCAAGCTGGATCCGCGAGTAAAGACGACGCACGAAGAACTGACCCGGCAATTTGAACTGGCTTCGAAGCTTTCTGAGCGGGAGGGCGAAGTTTCTTTGGCGTTACACCAGGTTGCCGAGCTGCGAAGACAGATCGAGGCGCGCAGGAAAGAAGCAAGCGCGAGATCCGATGCCGTCAAAGCACTCGAGGAGCTGAATCAGAAGTTGGAGGCGATGGTTCCCCCGGAAGGCGATGGCGGGTTCGGGCTGTTCGGGCTGGCGCTGCCGGCCAAAGGACCGGAGACGCTGTCCAAAGTTGCGTCGGCCCTGAACGGGCTGATGACCATCGTGGAAAGCGCCGACGCGGCGCCCACCGAGGATGCCGAGACGGCGAGCGCGAAATGGGACAAGGCTGCGGAAGAAACGCTCGCGCAGTGGGCGGATTTTCAAAACAAAGAGTTGACAAACACAAATACGTTGCTCGAGAAGGCGAATCTGAAGCCGGTGGCCACGACCGAAACGTCGGGGGTTCATTAGCTCGAATGCCTTGCTCGCGGCTCCGGCGCAGCCTCGACGCGCAAGACCAATCGAATCTGCTCCGGTGGGCCGCACGGCGTCAAGCATGCCGTGCGGTACAACGACTGGTGGCCCTGTGAGGCGGATTTGATATGCTGCTCGACGTGGGAAACTCTAGGCGGTTCAGATTCCTCGGGCTTGGTGGAACAGGCTTGCTGGTAGTTGGCGCCGCGGTGATGGCGTTCGCGTTCGAGACCCCCTCGCAAACGCAACAAACGCCCGGCGCGAGTACACTGCCGCCCGCTTCCGCAGCGACAGCGGGGCAAAGCGGAACGCAAGCGGCTGGTTCCGCGCCAGGCTCGCAAACGCCGCCGGGTGGCTTGAACATAGTTGTCCTGGACCCGGCTCACGGCGGAACCGATTCCGGCGCGCGCGGAACGGGAGGAATCCAGGAGAGTGAAATCACCCTGGAATTCGCAGCGCAGATGCGGCGAGCGCTGGAGCAGCAAGGGTTTCAAGTTGTGCAGACGCGGCAAGGGAACGACAACCCGTCGTTTGATGACCGCTCCGCAACCGCCAACGCGCAGCGTGGGGCAGTGTTCATCTCGCTACACATTGCCTCGACGGGGATACCAGGAACGGTGCGCGTCTATGTCAATTCAGACCTGCCGCCGGTAAAGACAACGAATGGGTTCATACCTTGGGACCTTGCGCAGGCCCCGTTTCTTGGACTGAGTAGGAAGCTCGGAGACTTAGTACAGGGAATGCTCACACAGCACTTCAAAGGCTCGCCGGATACGGCGCAAACGGCAACCATTCGGCAGCTTCGGACGACGGCGGCGCCGGCGATTGCGGTGGAAGTCTCGAGCGTGGTTGTGAACAACCGCACGGACCTGGACCATATGGCGCCGGCGGTCGCGGATGCCATTGCGCGCGGGGTCGCGGCGTTCAAGCCGCTGTACGCGATGGCGACGACGAGCGGAGCGTTGCCGTGATGGAACCCGCGGCAGAACCCGCAAGGGGGCGCTGGAAATTCTGGCTGACCACGCTGCTGGTATTTGCGGTGATTGGTGCGGCGATTGTTGCCCCGATTCTCCGGAAACGACTGACACGGGCGGCGCGATTGCAGCAGCAAAGCGAAGAACAGGCGCGGCGGGAACTGATACAGCCGGTCCCAGTGAACCCGAGTGATCCTCGCGTGAAGGCAGAGCTTTTCTGGCTTTCCGATGAGGATAGTTCGATGCTAGCGCCGGTGGCCGTCGAACTGCCGCTTTCGAGCGATCCGGTGTTGCGTTCCAAGCAGGTGCTGAACACACTACTGGCTGGCCCGGTGGATGTTGGGCTACGCACGTTGCCACCGGATGCCGTGCTGCTCTCATTTTATATTTTGCCGGACGGCACGGGGATCGCGGATTTCTCCGAAGCGCTGGCAACTTCGATCCCCTCGGGAATTCAGAGTGAACAATTGGCGGTTGATTCCATGACGCATACGCTGGAAGCGAATGTGCCGCAGTTGAAGCGACTGAAAATCCTAATTCATGGGCAGGAAGTGGAGACCCTAGCAGGCCACGTCGACCTGACGGGAACCTTTGCTGTGAATCCTGCCGCCCGCCAGTCCCCCGCAAATCCCGCAACGACACCAGCCGCTGCCAAGACGGGAGCCCTCGTTGTCCCGCCGTTGACAGTGACCCTCGGCACCGTCAAACTGACACAGCGGTGACAAGATCCCGACCAGCGGAGAACGCGTGAGAAAACCAGGGCAGGAGGAGTAGTGAGAAGCGACGGCCGAGCCGCAGACCAGATGCGCCCATTCAAGATCACGCCGGATTTCATCTCGACGGCCGAAGGGAGCGTGCTGATCGAGCTGGGAAATACGCGCGTGATTTGCACGGCCACCGTGGATGATGGCGTTCCGCCATTCTTGAAGGGCAGCGGCAAAGGCTGGGTAACCAGCGAATACGGCATGTTGCCTCGCGCGACCGAGGAACGCATGCCTCGCGAGGCAACGCGGGGAAAGCAGTCGGGGCGGACGCTGGAGATTCAACGAATGATTGGCCGCTCCTTGCGCTCGGTGACAGACCAGGAAGCGCTGGGAGAGCGCACCGTGTGGCTGGATTGCGACGTCATCCAGGCGGATGGCGGAACGCGTACTGCGTCCATCACCGGGGCATTCGTCGCGTTGGCGCTGGCGTTCGAGCGCCTCGTGGCTGCGGGCATACTCAAAAGTTCGCCGCTGATCGATTCGGTTGCGGCCACAAGCGTCGGGATCGTGGACGACCGAACCTTGCTCGACCTTGCCTACGAAGAAGACTCGCGCGCCGAAGTGGACATGAACGTGGTCATGACCGGCAGCGGGCACTTCGTGGAAATCCAGGCAACCGCAGAGGGCCGTGCGTTCACAGGGAGCGAAATGCAGGATCTGCTCGCTCTCGCGGCCGCAGGAATCCGCCGGCTGACCGACGAACAACGCGCTGTCCTGCCCCTGAAATTCAGTGTGCGCGCCCGTTAAGTTGTTTCTCGCTTCGTCGAACCCCGGAAAGTTGAAAGAGTATCGCACTTTGGCGGAAGCTGACGCCCTGGCCTCCCCTGGCGTCGATCTTGCCTTGGTGCCCGCATTTGCGTCTCTTCCCGCGTTCGAAGAAGAGGCTCCAACTTTCGCGGAGAATGCGGCCGGGAAGGCGCTGCATTATTCGCGAATCGAGAAAGGACTAATTTTCGCCGACGATTCCGGGCTGGTGGTGCCCGCTCTCGGCGGCGCACCGGGTGTCGTCTCGGCAAGATACGCGGGTGTCGACGCTACGAATTCGCAGCGTATCGACAAACTCTTGAAAGAGATGCGCGATCTGGCAGGCGAAAAACGCGCTGCGCATTTCATCTGTGCCATTGCGCTGGCGCGACAAGGGCGCGCTTTAGCGGTGGTCACCGACCGCGTGGAGGGAGAAATTCTGCCGGAGACCCGGGGCACGGGAGGGTTCGGGTACGATCCGGTGTTTTACTTCCGTCCCCTGAAGAAAACCTTCGCGGAACTCTCGGCCGAAGAGAAAAACCGGCATAGCCATCGCGGAAAGGCCTTTCGCAAGTTGTTTGTGGCACTTTCCTCCATGCTATAGTCTTGGCTCGTATGGCCACGAAATCGAAGAAGAAGAAATCGGGGAACAAAAAGCCGCTGCTTGCAAAAGGGAGGCCGAGGAAGAAAGCAGCCAAGGCGTCGAAGCAAGATCGACCCGCGGGCACCGACCCGAAGCGGGTGGCGGCCATTCTTGCAAAACTCGACGAAGCGTATCCCAACGCTACTTGTGAGCTGAATCACAACAACGCATTTCAACTGCTGATGGCCACGATTCTTTCAGCGCAGTGCACCGACGTGCGCGTGAATCAAGTGACGGAGACTCTCTTCAGGAAATATCCCGATGCAAAAGCGTTTGCGTACGCCACGCCGAGAGAACTGGAGCAGGAAATTCGCCCGACGGGTTTTTTCCGCAATAAAACCAAGTCGGTAATGGGCGCAAGCAAGGGGATTTTGGAAAACTTTGGCGGAGAAGTGCCGCGAACCATGGAAGAAATCCTTACCTTGCCGGGTGTAGCGAGAAAAACGGCAAACGTGGTATTGGGAACAGCTTATGGGATCCCTAGCGGCATAGTCGTGGACACCCATGTCCAGCGAATCGCCAACCGCTTGGACCTCACGCGAAACGAGGATCCGAAGAAGATCGAACAGGACTTGATGCAAGTGATCCCAAAGGACAAATGGATCCTCTTTTCTCACCAGATCATTTGGCACGGGCGGAGGATTTGCCAAGCGCGCAAGCCGAAGTGCATGGACTGTAACTTGGAATCGCTTTGCTACGCAAAAGACAAAACGGTGTAAGAGCCCGTGTGAGGAAAGAACGGAGTCTTGTGACGCAAACTCACAGCCGCCTCTCATCTTGGGTTTAAGATAACTACAATGAAGACGGCAGCGAAGGCGTTTTCGAGCCTGCCCAAAGAAATTTACATCGCTGGGTTCGCGCTTCTTGCAATTGCTTTGCATCTTATCCTGCGCTATGGGGTGGCCTCGGCGCCCCGAACGGCGCTTGTTCCCCTGTTCGTGGCGCTCATCATTGGTGGAATTCCACTTGTCTCTGAGCTGGCGAAAAAAATGTTGAAGATGGAGTTCGGTGCGGACCTTCTGGCAGGCGTCTCCATACTCACCGCGGTTCTGCTGGCGCAGTATTTGGTCGCGACCATTGTGGTGCTGATGCTTTCGGGCGGCGCCGCCCTGGAATTCTATGCGGCAGCGAAAGCTTCCTCCGTACTTGATGCACTAGCAAAAAGAGTTCCCAGCATCGCGCACCGGCGTGAAGGTGCCGTGCTCGTGGATGTGAAGCTCGAAGAAATTCGTGTGGGTGACGTGCTGACCGTGTTTCCACACGAAATCTGCCCCGTCGATGGTGAGGTACTCGAGGGCCAGGGCGTCATGGACGAGGCCTACCTCACCGGCGAGCCCTATCGGATCTCCAAGACGCCCGGATCACAAGTGATCTCCGGCGCGATCAACGGAGAGCTAGCCCTAACGATTCGCGCTGAAAGGGTCGCGGTCGACTCTCGCTACGCGCGGATCATGCAAGTGATGCATGAAACGGAGCAGCAGAAGCCACGGTTGCGGCGCCTGGGGGATCAACTGGGCGCATGGTATACGCCGCTGGCGCTAGCTGTGGCCGGTGTTGCCGGACTCCTGAGCGCAGATGCGCACCGTTTTTTGGCCGTCGTGGTTATCGCCACGCCGTGCCCGCTGCTGCTGGCGATACCCACGGCCATCGTTGGCGCGATCTCGTTGGCCGCGCGGCGCGCGATCATTATTAGAAATCCCGGGATCTTGGAACAAATAGATTCTTGCCGCACCCTCATCTTCGATAAGACAGGAACTCTCACCTATGGCCGGCCGACGCTTACGGCGGTCATTTGTTCCACGGGCTTCGATCGCATGGAAGTGATGCAGCTCATCGGGAGCCTCGAGCAATATTCGAAGCATCCTCTGGCCGCCTCCATCGTGACCGCGGCAAAACACGAAAACATCGCCATGTTGCCAGTGACGCATGTCAGCGAGCGCCCCGGCGAGGGACTTCTCGGCATCATCGAAGGCCGAAAAGTGCAAATCACCGGCCGCGGCAAAGTCGCGGCGGAGCATCTTCCTCTACCGCCCCCGACGAGCGGCTTGGAATGTTTGGTCTTTATCGACGACCGTTATGCAGCGGCGTTGCGCTTTCACGACACGCCGCGAAAAGACAGCCGGCCCTTCATCGAGCATCTCCGGCCGCGTCACGGCGTGCGCAAAGTGATGCTGGTCTCCGGCGACCGGGAATCGGAAGTGAAATACCTGGCGGAAACTGTGAGAATCACCGAAGTGCACGCTGGCGCGAGTCCCGAGGAAAAAGTGGAAATCGTCAAGCGCGAAACA
>Ga0126371_10006922_pt1 | contig 10121 bp, 4 predicted proteins | sample PanSoiMetaPlot_4_FD_110145 | JGI IMG/M metagenome (GOLD analysis project Ga0126371, IMG submission 110145) | Tropical forest soil microbial communities from Panama - MetaG Plot_4 | ecosystem: Environmental > Terrestrial > Soil > Tropical forest > Bulk soil | place: Panama | collected 2016-02-17
CTCTGGCATCGCATGCTGAGGCCGCAGATATCCGACTGATTGTCTCTCCGATGATTCTGGTGGTGGCAACGGCGATTCTCGGTGTGGTGCGTATTGTCAGTGGGATGATGCCTGCGGTGCGCGCCGCCAACCTGGATCCGATTGAAGCGTTGCGCTACGAATAGTCGTTGCCCCCGGGCGTGATCGCCAAGCCGCGTAGAATACTTTCGCACATGCCCGATGATGTCTTATCGCGTCCGGCGCCGCCCTACGATCTGCGAGTCACTTACGGATCGGATCCGAACCAGTTCATCGACTTACGCTTTCCTTCACACAGAAGCAAACCGTCTCCCGTTGTGATGAATATTCATGGCGGCTACTGGCGAGCGAAATACAATCTCGACCACGCCGGGCACCTTTGCGCCGCCTTGACGTCACAAGGCCTGGCTACCGCGAATGTCGAATACCGGAGAGTGGGGAACGATGGCGGTGCATGGCCCGGTACATTCGCCGACATTCGTTCGGCATATCAGTTCTTACTGCAGAACGCGCAAAAGCATCACCTTGATTCGAAGAATTGTGCAGTGATGGGACACTCTGCCGGCGGTCAGTTAGCGCTGTGTCTTGCCGCCCATGAGCGAAGCGTAACCCGCGTCATCTCTCTGGCTGGGGTAGTGGACCTGCGTCAAGCATACGAACTCCACCTCAGCAACGATGCCGTTGTCGAGTTTCTGCGTGGCACGCCCACCGCCGTGCCCGATCATTACCGCGAAGCCGATCCCAGGCAGCTTTCGATTCCACAGGCGCATCAGTGGCTGATCCTGGGCTCTGCTGATGTTGACGTTCCTCCGAAACTCAGCCGAGACTACCTTGCCGCCAAACAGAAACGAAGTGGCGATCAGAAAGAAGATGTGCACCTACTCGAAATCAGCGGAGCTGACCACTTTGACCTGATCGATCCGCACAGTCAGGCCTGGAAGCAGGTTCAGACAGCTGTACAGGAAGTGATTTCGTAGGCAGGAGCGCTGAACACCGGTGCTCTTCGACCTCGTTTGACACCTCTTCGTGTGCCCCATAGGATTCTTTCTTCGTTGGGGTTCAACCATGCTCACTCGCACTAAGCTGCAGCGTTTCTCAATCTCAATCGTCGCGCTCGCGCTGCTCGCCGCCTCTTCCACAACTCCTCCGCAGGCCGACCCGACTCGCTATCTCGCCGACGTCAAGACGCTGGCATCCCCCGAGATGGAGGGGCGTGGAGACGGTAGCAAAGGGCTGACTCGCGCCGAGCACATGATCGAGAAACGGTATAAGGAACTGCATCTTGACCCCGCCGGAGTGGACGGATATTCGCAGCCGTTCTCGGTGATTACCGGCGCACGTCTCAAGGACGACAATCGTTGTTCAGCGCTGGAAAGCGGCTCAAGGAAAGATCTGAAGGTCGAACAGGATTTTGTTCCCTTCAGCTTTTCCTCTTCTGGTCAGGTCGACGCGCCCTTAGTTTTTGCAGGATACGGAGCCACTGCAGACGAGTTCCACTATGACGATTACGCGGGCTTCGATGTAAAGGACAAGATTGTCCTCGTGCTGCGCTACGAGCCTGCGGGGTTTGCGGCAAAAAGCGGCAATCACGGACTCACGCACCATTCGCAACTGATCACCAAGGCCATCAACGCGCGGAACCATGGCGCGAAGGCTCTGATCGTGGTAAACGGCAAGCTTGGCGACGGTGAAGAAGACTTGCTCACCCGCTTCGGGTCAGTAAGCGGCCCGGAGAACGTGGGGATCGGGATGGTCCAGGTGAAGAACTTGATGGCCGACGCTTGGTTTCAATCAGCGGGGAAAACATTGAAGGATGTTCAAGAGCAAATCAACTCGAGCGGCTCGCCTGCATCGTTCTCGTTCCCCGCCAACCTACATCTTGCTCTGAAGATCGAGATCGAGACCACGCGCGCCACCGTGAACAACGTGCTCGCGTGGTTGCCCGGACAGTCCGACGAGTACGTGATCATCGGTGCGCACTACGATCACCTTGGACGCGGCAACTTCGACTCGCTGGCGCCATCGCAAATCGGGCAGATTCATCCTGGGGCCGATGACAACGCAAGCGGCACCGCGGGTGTGCTCGAACTGGCGCGCCTGCTGGCTCGGCAACGCGGGCAGTTAAAGCGCAGCATCCTTTTTATGAACTTCGCCGGAGAAGAACTCGGGCTCCTCGGCTCCGCGGAATGGGTCAAGGAGCCGACCAAGCCTCTCGCGAAAGCGGTCGCCATGATCAACATGGATATGATCGGCCGTATTCGCGATGACAAGGTTTATATCGGTGGCGTGGGGACGGGGTCGAACTTCAAGACGGTTTTGGAACAGGCGCAGAAAGACAATCCGTTCACAGTCGAATACTCCGCAGGAGGCTATTCTTCGAGCGATCACACGTCCTTTGTGAGCAAGCAGATCCCGGTGCTGTTCTTTTTTTCTGGACTCCATTCCGACTATCACAAGCCCTCAGACACATGGGACAAAATCAACGCGAGTTCAGCGACGCGCCTGCTCGACGTGGTCGAGAACGTCGCGCTCCAACTCGCCGATGCCCAGGGCCGCCCGACTTTTCAGGTCGTTGCAGAAGAGAAACCGCCTGGTGGGGGCGGCGGGGGCGGCTACGGTCCTTACTTCGGATCGATTCCAGATTTCGGGCAGGAAGTGAACGGCGTGAAGTTTTCGGACGTACGGCCCAATTCTCCTGCGGCCAAAGCTGGATTGAAAGCGGGAGACATCCTGGTGCAGTTCGGCGACAAGCCTATCAAGAATCTCTATGACTTCACCGATGCCCTTCGCCGCAGCAAGGTCGGAGACGTGGTGGAGGTCAAGGTAATGCGGGATGGACAACCGATCAGCGCAAACGTGAAGCTCGAGCACAGGAAATAGGGTGCGCGGCGACGTTCCTATCACCGCGAATCCCTTATAATCGTCGGTCACAGAGAGAGGAATCCTTTGCCCTTTGACGACCTCCGCCAATGGATCGCCGCGCTCGAGCGTGCGGGCGAACTGAAGCGCATCAAGACCGAAGCGGATCCCACTCTCGAAATTGCCGAAATCACCGATCGTGTCTCGAAAAGCCGCGATGCAAAAGGAAATGCAGGCGGCCGCGCGCTTCTATTCCAGAATGTGAAGGGTTTTCCCGGCTCTCAGTTGCTCATCAATCAGTTCGGTTCGGACGCGCGGATGAAGATGGCTACCGGAGTGGAGTCGTACGACGAGATCGCAGCGCGCATCCGCATGTTCATGGATGTCAAGTCGCCGCAGGGATTTCTCGACAAGCTGAAGATGTTGCCCTTGCTCACCGAGGCGGGCAAATTCTTTCCTCGCACCGTAGCGAGTGGTCCGTGCAAAGAGGTCATCAAGCGCGACAATTTTTCCCTACTCGACTTCCCTGTTCTGCAGTGCTGGCCCAAAGACGGCGGCTGCTTCATCACGCTTCCCTGCGTCACGACGCGCGATCCGAAATCCGGCAAACGCAATCTAGGTATGTACCGCATGCAAGTCTATGACGAGCGCACGACCGGCATGCACTGGCAGCGCCAGAAGAATGCAGCCGAGCACGCTCGGGATCGCATGCGTGCCGCGGTTGAGAACAAATCGGCAGCGGTGGACATCATGGCCAGGAGCGCCGGAGGAAGCGTTCTGCTGGAAGGCGATCGTCCAACGGGAAAGATGGAAGTCGCTGTCGCCATCGGAACGGACCCGGTCGTGACTTTTGCCTCTATCGTCCCAGCTCCTCCGGAAATTGAGGAGTACCTAATTGCCGGCTTCCTGCGCGGAGCCCCGGTCGATCTGGTCAAATGCGAGACAGTTGATCTTGAAATCCCTGCATCCAGCGAAATTGTTCTCGAGGGTTACATCAACCTCGATGAGTTACGCACAGAGGGCCCCTTTGGCGATCACACGGGTTTCTATTCACTCGAAGACCTCTACCCGGTCTTCCATGTCACCTGCGTCAGCCACCGGAAAGACCCGATCTATGCGACGACGATCGTCGGCAAGCCTCCGCAAGAGGATGCCTATATGGGAAAAGCGGTCGAGCGCATTTTCCTTCCGCTGATGAAACTGACGATCCCCGAACTCGTGGACATCAATCTGCCCATTGAGGGCGTTTTCCACAACCTCATGATCGTTTCGATCAAGAAGTCGTATCCAGGGCAGGCACGGAAGGTGATGAATGCGATTTGGTCACTGGGTCAGGCGATGTTCACCAAGTGCATCGTCGTGGTGGATGAAGATGTCGATGTGCAAGACCTGGCCGATGTGACTCTAAAGGTATTCAACCATATCGATCCGGAACGAGATATTCAGTTCACGCTCGGGCCGATTGACTCCCTCGATCACGCCAGCCGCCTGCCGAATTACGGATCGAAAATGGGCATCGATGCCACGCGCAAGTGGCCTGCCGAAGGTTTCTCGCGTCCCTGGCCCGACGAAATAGTCATGGACGCAAAAACGAAGGCCATGGTCGACACTAAATGGAAGACGCTAGCAAAGGAGCTAGGCCTGTAATAGCAGGAGCTTAGTTCTCGATCTTGATCTTCGCCAGCTTCTTCACTGTTTGAAGATCGCTTTCCGAGCGTACGTCAATTCGGACGGCGGTTCCCTCAGGGTAGCGCTTCGATTCAACAATGAGTCGCAACACATGCGATTCCAGACCGCCTTTTCTCGCTGCTTGCGATCGCCCTGTCACCGAGGATGAACGATGCCAGAAACCATCCCTCCCGCGGTCCGAGATACACGATGTTGCGCCTCTTCGATTGAAGACGTAGCGACCATCCAAGCTTTACCGAGGACGTATGCCACTCGGCCGTGTCGATGGCGAACTCGTCCTTGAGATCGGTCACCAGGTGCTGCCACAGTTCGTATCGGTCGCCTAAGATAGCAGCCAATTGCGATTCTGTAGGTTCTTTCCTCTGGCCTGCAAACACATTCGTATTCGCGCCCGATTTCGCACGTGGCACAACACTCTTCAGTGCCATAGCCCCAAAACTCTCGCTCCCCAAGTTGCCCCTGCTCCAACCATCGTGATGAATCCGATGGAAACCACATGATCCGTCATCGTCGCTTTGCTCCAGCCCTGAAGCTCTGCAACAATTCAAACAAAGAACAACAGGATCGCGCCGGCCGCAACAATCTTGAGCAACACTGAGACCTCCTTATCGGAGCGTATTCATGTTCGACCAAGGTTCCTTGTCGTGCAGTAACACCAGTCACGAATGCCGCCCTCAATCAGCAGTGGCCCTCATCACAGCAAAGCAGTTATTTATCTATGTTGGGCGAAGCCTCATAGCCCCTGCATTGCAGGACAGGGAGTCTGGGATATTTCGGAAAACTTGGCTCGCTGGTTGAACGTTGGCAGAGGTAGAAGGTTGATCCACGATCCGAGTAGATCTTGCGCACGAAAACGCAACTGGCACACAAACCCACCGACATGGACGTTTGAGGATTTTCGGGAACCACACTTTAAGAATAGCGCCTAGCCCGTTTAGTAGGAATAACAGCGCGTTATCTTGAGGCGATACGGTCCATTCGAGATGCCGCCGAATTCTTCATGCAAACCTGAAGAAGAATTCATACAAAATTGACCGGCTTTACACAGACTTGCCTTGAATGTGGCAAAGCAGGTTTGTTATAAGGCGTCCATCCGTGGGAGGGGTCTGTCGTGAGTCAATCACATTCGCAAGTACTCGTGTGTTTGCGGAAGTCGCTGCGGGCCATTTGCATCATCCTGCTGATCCTCGTTTCGCTGACAGGGCTGTCTCTTGCTCAGCAAACGCTAGGATCGATGAATGGAACCATCACCGATAGCAGCGGAGCAGTCGTTCCGGGAGCTGTCGTAAAAGCGCGTTCCGTGGCCACGAACCTCGAAGTGTCGGCCGGAACAAAAACTGACGGCTCATTCAGCATCGCCGACCTTCCTATCGGCACCTACGAGGTCAAGTTCACCAAAGAAGGATTCGAGACCGCGGTCTACCCGCAGATCATTGTGCAAAGCAACCGCACTGCCACGGTAAATGCAAGACTGAAACCAGGAGCGGTCGCATCCACGGTGACGGTGGAAGCCACTCCGCTGATGAACGAAACCGACACCACGATCGGCTATGTCGTCGATACCAGCACCATCGAAACGACACCGCTGGGCACTGGCAGCTTCACGCAACTGGCAATTCTTAGCCCCGGCGTTCATGCGGACTTCCTCGGTGGAGGCGGCGCGAACACCGGCCTAGGCAACCAGGCCATCTTCGCCAACGGAAACCGCGACACCAGCAATAGCTTTTCCTTGAACGGTATCAGTACAAACAACATTTTTAACGGCAATTCCACGAGCCAGGTTGGCGAGAACCGTTTCGTGCTTAACACCGGTGAGAACTTCGGTGCGGGCGGGACCGTACAAACCAGCACATCTGTGTATAGCGCGATTGGGCAGGCGCTTCCCACTCCGCCCACCGATGCGATTCAGGAGATCGCTGTCAACTCCTCGCAGTACGACGCCACACAGGGCAACAACAGCGGCGCGCACATCAGTGTACTCACGAAGTCCGGCACGAACGCGCTACATGGCTCACTGTGGGAACAGTGGCAGAACAGCGACATGAACGCCACGCCATACTTCTACAATGCTGCTGGCATCAACCCTGTTACCAATAAACCTTTCCTGCCTCGTCCTTTCGTAAATCGAAACACATTTGGCGGAACAATCGGCGGCCCGATCATCAAGGATAAGTTGTTCTTCTTTGGCTCCTACCAAGGAGTGCGCATTGCCGATGCACAGGCTTCCACGAAAGATGTCACGGTGCCTCTGGGCTTGACGAATGACCGCAGTACGCGGGGCATCATTAACATGATTCAGGCTACATACGGCACGACCATTACCGCGAGCCAGATCAATCCCGCGGCCGCGAGCCTGCTGAATGCCAAGCTCCCCAACGGGCAGTATGTGATACCGAGCGCGCAATACAATCAGACGCAGGCAGTCACGCTAGGTTACGATGCAGTCGTACAAGGCCCCAATACGCAAGCTGCTGTCAACCAAGGCATCGTTGGCGTAGATTATGTTCTAAATTCCAAGGATCGCTTGTCCGGGAAGTATTACCTGCAGAGCAATCCCACGAACAATCCTTTTGGCGCGGTCGGATCGCTGCTCGGATTCCCTCAACAGCTCGCCGCTGGCAGCCAGGTGTTTTCCCTCTCGAACTCCCTCGTGCTTTCGCCCAACCTCACTTGGGAACAGCATGCGGGTTTCACCCGCTTGCGCGCTTACGCAAACACCACGAAAGAATTCACCCCAAGTTCGGCGGGCATTACGTTGCCCGGTGGAGCGACTTTCCCGCAGTTCGAAATCAGCACGGCGGATCCTACGATCAGCAGTGGCTTGGAGTTTGGTCCAAGCCCCAGCTTTGGTGATGGCGGCATGTTCCAGAACCAATGGGAATTTGGGACTTCCGCGAGTTGGGTAAAAGGAAAACACATCCTTAGCGTAGGCACGACCTGGGATCACACTCAGCTCAATATCCTCAATAACAACACAAAGACTGACAACCTTGGATTCGAGACCTTCCAGGATTTTGTAGAAGGCAACTTGCACGGGGGCAGTGAGTTCGCTGGTTCGGCGAACCGCTACTATCGCTCTGACACCCTCGGCACCTACATCAACGACAACTTCAAGACCACGAAAAACCTGACGATAACCGCAGGGTTGCGCTGGGACATCGACGGCCCGCTCACGGAGAAATACGGCAAGCTGACCGATTTTGATCCTTCTAAGTACCATTACGTGCAGTGCACCGTCGGTGGAGTTCCGGCAGATCCGGCTTTGACCGAATACAACTTTGGAACCTGTGACGCAGGAACCGACGTAATTACCAGCTCTGGCCTAGAAATCGCGGGAAACAACAAGACCGGTGCGACGCCAGGGGTCAGCAATTCGCTAATGAAAAACCACCAATGGGGTATTGCGCCCCGAATCGGCCTCGCCTGGGCTCCCCTGCCTAAGCTCACTGTGCGCGCGGGCTACGGTTTGTACTTCGACCGCGGCGAGCTATTCAGCTACTTGTCACCGAGCGCCGGTTCCGGATTTAACGGCCCATTCGGCGTCACGCTCGCTCCTCCATTCGTCCAACCGATCTCAATCGCGAAAGGCGCGTCACTTGCCGAGCCATTCGGCACGACCCTGCCGCCGCCACCGCCAGCCACGGGAGCAGATTTCCTCGCCTACCTGCCAAACCTCCAGCAGACTGCCTGTGGTTACCCCGGATGTTGGCCGAGCGGCAATCTCTACGGTCCTTTCCTCTTTGGCGGTTACGATACCTCGAACAAATTGCCTTACACGCAAAATTGGTCGCTCGACTTTCAATATCAAGCCTCGAACAACTGGATGTTCGAAGTGGGATACGTTGGCAATCATGGCACCCATTTGGTACTGCCGATTCCGTTCAACCAACCACTCATCGCTACTCCGACGCATGTTGTGAACGGCCAGACCAGTTCGTACGGTGGCACCAGCCCGCTCGCCAACCAGAACTACTATGGGGGCACTCCGCTTCCCCTGGATACCGAGCCCATCTACACGAACGAATACGCAGGAAATGCGCCGATCCGCGTGCCCTATCCCGGATACGATATGAACTCGGTGTTATATCGAACGGAGGGCATATCGAACTTCGATGCATTGCAACTCCATGCTCACAAGCGCCTGTCGAACGGCTTGCAATTCACGGCGTCTTACACCTGGTCGCATGCACTTGACGAGCAGAGCGGCTTGGGACTCTTCTTCACCGGAAACAATCCGCTCACTCCCCGGGCAAACTATGCGTCCTCGGATTTCGATCAGACCCACGTCTTCCTGATCAACTACAGCTATACGATTCCAAAGTTCGCGGACGGTGCCTTAGGCTACGTGGCGAACGGCTGGACCATCGGTGGCCAGACTGTGGCGCAAAGCGGGCAGCCTTACAGCGTTTACGACTATTCGGGATCGGTCGCGAGTTTGTATTACGGCACCAGCAACTATATTGGGAATCCCATTGTGCCGATGGTAGCGGGCGTAACGGCCGCACAGGCATCACACCCTGGCACAAATTGCCAGGGGATTTCGACAGCGATCTGTAAGCTGAATTCGGCTGATTTCGCCCCGCAGTTCGTGGCGCCGGGAACCAACGGGGTTCCCGCTTGCGACAGTACCGGCTGCGATAATTTTGAATCCTTGTTTGGAAATACAGGCCGGAACATCTTTCGCGGCCCATTCCAAGTGCGCTTCGACATGAACTTGGCCAAGCAGTTCCAAATTAAGGAGCGTTTCCAGCTGAGGTTTGAAGCCGATGCGTTCAACATTTTCAACCACGCCGATTTCGACACCCCAAACAACAATGTGACCTTCTTTCCCAATTACGAAGGTCCGGCATCCATTCCTCCACAAGGCAGCCTGGGTCTCATCCAGCACACGATCGGCAGCCCGCGGTTTCTGCAGTTGGGTTTGCACCTGAGATTCTGATGCGCAGCAAAGGGAGGGGTTTGTCAGATCGAAACGAAAGCATACGTCGAGGGCTGATGAGCTTCATGCTGATCGCCCTCATTCTTATTCAGAGCCCCGCGTCTTGTGCGTGGGGTAACGAAGGACACACCTACATCAACCGTGTCGCCGCGCAGAAGATTCCCACCAGCATGCCGAAGTTTCTGCGGCAGGCCGTGGTTGAGATCGCCTATCTCGGGCCTGAGCCGGACCGCTGGCGCAATCCTGCCGAGTTTGCTCTCAAGAACGCGCAGGAGCCCGATCACTTCATTGATCTCGAGCGCGTCTCATGGCTTGATCCGCTTCCGCCCTCACGCTACGAGTTTTATCGCAAGCTATACGAGAAGCGCGCGGCGACTACCGATCATGCTGATGACTATCTTCCTGAGCGCGTCGGCTTGCAGCCGTACATCACCATCGAAGTCTATGGACGCCTGAAGGCTGCCTTCCTGGAGTACCGGCGACAGTTGGCGGCGCATCAGTCTACAGCCGCGGTGCAGCAGGCCATCATCTTCTATGCCGGATGGCTCGGACACTACGTTGCTGACGGCTCTCAGCCCCTTCACACCACCATTCATTACAACGGATGGGTCGGTCC
>Ga0126371_10006924_pt1 | contig 10120 bp, 8 predicted proteins | sample PanSoiMetaPlot_4_FD_110145 | JGI IMG/M metagenome (GOLD analysis project Ga0126371, IMG submission 110145) | Tropical forest soil microbial communities from Panama - MetaG Plot_4 | ecosystem: Environmental > Terrestrial > Soil > Tropical forest > Bulk soil | place: Panama | collected 2016-02-17
CAGCCCGACCCGGTCGATGGCCCGGGTCACCGCGCCGGGCACCTGTTCCCGCGGCATCTCCTTGAGCAGCGCGAAGTACTCGACGAACTCCGCGACCGTGAACGCGGGGTAGTAGCTCAGGGTCTGCGGCAGGTAGCCCAGCCGGCGGCGGATCTCGCGGCGCTGGCGGTGGTCTGCCGGGTCGCGGCCGAGCAGGGTGAGGCTGCCCGAGTCCGGGCGCGACACGGTGGCCAGCGTCCGCAGCAGCGTGGTCTTGCCCGCGCCGTTCGGCCCGAGCAGGCCGAACACGCCGGGGCCGATCGACAGGTCAACTCCTGCCACGGCCCGGGTACGGCGGAAGGTGCGCACCAGTCCGCGGACTTCAACGTTCATGATCATTCCTCCAGCGGCTTGTCATGGCCGAGCGGCTCACATGCGGTGAATTCTGGCCAACCGTGCCGGCCTGCCACATCGGCCTGGAACGCGAAATCCCGGCTACGGATACCGGCGTACCTGGCGCCCTGGGGCGCGGGCTCGTCATCGCCCGGGATGAGGAGTGCGCTACGTCGCTGGGCTGATGTGCCGGGCCGGCCGCCGCGGATACCATTCGCGGCATGGACGGGCTGCACCCGCTGTTCAGGACCTGGCCGGTACGGGACCTGCCGTGGCTGGTCCTGGACTTCGTGGTCGCGGCAGCCCTGGTGGCGGTGTCGGTTACCGGCGCCGCGGCACGGACGGCGACCTTCGGACCGCCGGCCTGGCTGACGATCACCGCCGCGGTGCTGGTGGCCGCGCCCGTCGCCGTGCGGCGAGTGTGGCCGGTCACGGTGCTGGCCGTGATACTGGCCGCCAATTGTGTCCTCGTGGCCGCGGGGGTGGGCGGGAGCGCCTTCGTGATCGTCGCGCTGGCCCTCTATCCGGTGGCGGTCTCCCGGCCGCCGCGCCGGTCGGTGCCCGTGATGGCGGTGGCGCTGGTCGCGAGCACCGCGGCTGAGGTGGCGGGCATGCTGGCCAGTCCGCAGCTGCCGGGCTGGCAGGTCCGGTTCGACGCGCTCGCGGCCACGATCGCCGTCACCGCGGCGGGCTGGGCACTCGGGACCGCCCGTCGCGTGCAGGTGGAAAGCGCGGCCCGCGCCGCGCAGCAGGCGGCCCGGCGCGCCGTGGCTGACGAGCGGCTGCGCATCGCCCGCGAGCTGCACGACGTGATCACCCACAGCATGAGCCTGATCACGGCGAAGGCAGCGGTGGCCAACTACCTGATCGGCGCCCAGCCTGACGGAGTGGGCGACGCCCTGACGGTGATCGAGGACACCGGCCGGCGTGCCCTGGCTGAGATGCGCCGCATGCTTGGGGTCCTGCGCAGCGACACACCGGGGGCCGATCCGGGCGGCGAGCGGGCGCCCGCGCCGGGCCTGGGTGATCTGGCGGCCCTGGCTGAGCGCGCGGGGCAAGCGGGCGTGGCGGTCGACCTGGACGTGCCCGCCGGAGACGACTTGCCCGAGGGGGTGGCACTGGCCGCCTACCGGATCGTGCAGGAGGCGATGACCAACGTGGTGAAGCACGCCGCGCCCACAAGCTGCCGGGTCCGCGTCGCCCGCGCCGGGCCCGAGGTGCTCATCGAGGTGACCGACGACGGCGGGTACCGGCCGGCCAGGCCGCCGGCTCCGGGCGGGCTCGGCGTCATCGGGATGCGGGAACGGGCCGCCTTGTTCGGCGGCGAGGTCGAGGCCGGGCCCGGCCCTGGCGGCGGGTTCCGGGTCGCCGCGCGGCTACCGCTCGCGGCCGCCGACCTCGCCCCCGCGGCGGGCCGGGCGGACCGGGCGCCGCCCCGGTGAGCGAGCAGGCCGGCGCGCCCGTCACCGTCGTGGTCGCCGACGACCAGGCACTGCTGCGCGGCACCTTCCGCCTGCTGATCGACTCCTGCCCCGGCCTGACCACGGTCGGCGAGGCCGGCACCGGCCAGGAGGCCGTCGACCTGGCCCGCCACGCACATCCCGACGTCATCTTGATGGACGTGCGCATGCCGCATCTCGACGGCATCGAGGCCACCCGGCTGATCTGCGGCGCGCCCGAGACCCAGCACACACGCGTGGTCATCTTGACCACATTCGACCTGGACGAGTACGTCTACGCAGCGCTCCAGGCTGGAGCCAGCGGTTTCCTGCTCAAAGACACCCCGCCCGCCGACCTGCTGACCGCCATCCAGGTGGTCGCGGCCGGCGAAGCCCTGCTCGCCCCGACAGTGACCCGCCGGCTGATCAGCGAGTTCGCAGCGCGGCCACGGCCGGGGCAGCTCCCCCCGCCTCAGCTGGACACGGTGACCAGCCGGGAACGTGAGGTGCTGACCCTGATCGGCGGCGGGCTGACCAACCAAGAGATCGCCGGGCAGCTGCACATCAGCCTCGCCACCGCCCGCACCCACGTCGGTCACCTGCTCACCAAACTCATGGCAAGAGACCGGGCCCAGCTGGTCATCACCGCCTACGAAACCGGGCTCGTCACGCCCAGGCCACCGCCTCGGTGACCCGGCACGCAGAAAATCTGCCCACCCCTTCAGCCACCTGCAGACGCGCTCGATCGCAAAGGCCGAACGCGCATAATAACCTCTCTGCACGCCTGGACACTCGAAGCCGATCAACCAGATATCGCGCATAGCGGATCGACGCGCAGGTCCAGTCGCTGCCGTCCGAGGCGATGAAGACCCGGCGCGCGAAACAGCAACCGCCAGACCTGAATTTCAAGGGCCTATGCCGGGTGGGGTGGTTTCGGTCCCGGTGCGATCAGCCCGGTCTCGTAGGCAAGGATGACGGCCTGGACCCGGTCGCGGACGCCGAGCTTGCGCAGCAGGCTTGAGATGTGGCTTTTGATGGTGGCCTCGCTGACGAATAGCCGGCTGGCGAGCTCAGTGTTGGACAGGCCGCCGGCGAGCAGCCGCAGGACCTCGGTCTCGCGGCCGGTCAGCGCCGACAGCGAGGCTGGGGCCTTGACCTGCTGGTTTGGCTGCGATCGGGTGAAGTGGCCGAGGAGGCGCCGGGTGATTGAGGGTGCCAGCAGGGCCTCGCCGTCAGCGATCACCCGGATTGCCTCGGCCAACTGCTCCGGGCGGGCGTCTTTGAGCAGGAACCCGCTGGCCCCGGCCTGGAGCGCAGCATAGACGTATTCGTCGAGGTCGTAGGTGGTGAGGACGAGGATACGGGAGCGGACGTCGGTGGCTACGATCTGACGGGTGGCCTCGATGCCATCCAAGTGGGGCATCCTGACGTCCATCAAGATCACGTCGGGCTCGGTTTCGCGTGCGAGCTGGACGGCCTTCACCCCGTCTTCAGCCTCACCCGCGACCTCCATGTCGGGGCGGGCCTCGATGATCATGCGGAAGCCACTACGAACCAGGGCTTGGTCGTCGCAGAGCAAGACCCGGATCGTCATCACGGCCCCTCGGTGAGCAGGGGGAAGCGGGCGTGGACAGCGAACCCGCCGCCGGGCTGCGGCCCGGCGGTCAGCTCCCCGCCGTTGATGGCCACCCGTTCTCGCATGCCGATGAGCCCGTGGCTCGGACCCGAGCTGGGATCGGCGCCGGGCGTGCCGCTGGGCCCGTTATCGACGATGTCGAGGATGAGTTCGCGTTGAAGGTATCGGATGGCCACCTCGGCTGTGGTGGCCTGCGCGTGCTTGATGGTATTGGTGAGGGCTTCCTGGATGATGCGGTAGGCGGACAAGTCAATTCCCGCTGGCAGGCCGGCGCTGGCCCCTTCGACTTGCAGCGTCACCGCCAGGCCGGTGGAGCGGACCTGGCCGATCAGCTGGTCCAGCTGGGACAGCCGGGGCTGGGGGGTGAGCTGGCTTGGCTCTTCCGGGCGCGGCCGGACGGTGCCGAGGACCCGGCGCAGCTCGCTCAGGGCCTGCCGGCCGGCCGTCTCGATCGAGGCGAGTGCCTGGCGTGCCCGGTCCGGGGAGGCATCGAACACATCTCCGGCCGCGGCGGCTTGCACGACGACCACGCTGAGGGTATGGGCGATGATGTCGTGCAGCTCGCGCCCAACCCGGGCCTGTTCTTCGGCGACGGCCCGGGCGCTGTGGAGTTGTTGCTCGCGCCGGTTGCCGGCGGCACGGGCATGCAGTTCCCCGAGGTAGGCGCCGAATACCCAGCCGACGGCGAGAAATCCGAGCTTGAACACCGCCGGGAGGAGGTTTCCGTTGCTGTCGCGCAGCAGCGGCCAGGCGAGTATCACGGCCGCGGCTGCGCCGGCTCGCCTGGCGGCTGGGCGGCTGCACCGCCCGGCGACGGTGTACAGGGCGGCCAGCAGGCTAAGCGGCTCGATCAGGGTGCCGCCGGTGATGGCGGCGGCGGTGGAGGCGGCGACCACGACCGCGAGCACCCATTGCGGCTGCTGCCTGCGGAAGGCCAGCGGCAGCGCCTGCGCCAGGGCCAACACGATCATCACTGTCTGGTGGGGGACGCCGGCGCGGGTCGCCACCGCCGTGACCGCCACCGCGGCGAGAGCCAGCGCCAGCACGGCGTCGCCCAGCAGGGCAAGCCGCGGTCCTCCTCCCAAGCGAGACCGCGGCCGCCACCGCACCCGTTGCCGCGAGCGGACGACGCTACGTTCGGCCGGCGGGGCGAGCGTCATGCGTCCCGCGTCCTGGTCCGCCACGCGCCCGCGGCCAGCGGGATGATCGCCCAGGCGGCGATCACCGCGACGGCCACGGTGATCGATATTGTGGCGCTGACCGGATCGGGGCGGGCGCCGGGCAGCAGCCCGGCCGGCAGCACCCGGTCCAGCGCCGCGGTGAGCAGCCCTTCGCGCAGGACGCCGAGCTTGGAGACGGCCAGGGCCAGCGGGGTCACCGCGAACTGCCAGGCAAGCAAGATCCCGACGGTGGCGGCCCGAGAGGCGGACAGCGACGCCAGTCCTAGAGCCATCAGGTAGGCCACCGCGGTCGCCAGCAGTGCCCAGGCGCCGCCCTGTGCCATCAGCGTAAGACCAGGCTGCGGGTCTGATCCGGCCAGCAACACCGACCCCAGCGCGGCGATCAGCCAGGCCACCGCCACCAACGGCCAAAGCAGAGCCAGGCCGCCGGGGATCCTGGCGGAGAACAGCGCCAGCCGGGACCGCCCGGTCGCGACCAGATCCCGGAACACCCCGGCTTGCAGGTCACCGGCGCCCATGGTCGCGCCCACCAGGCTGGCGGCGACCGTACCTAGCATCGACAGGATGTAGGCCGCGTTGGCAAGGTTGGCCAGGCCGCCGACCGGTCCATACTTCGCCGGGTCCTGCGCATGCAGCAGCGCCAGGACGACGCCCGCAACCACGATGGCCCCCGCTGTCAGCATGGCGGCCAAAACCACCAGGCCGCGGCGCTTGCGGGCCTTCAGAAACTCCGCGCTTACCAGCCTCCACGCGGTCGTGTGCGCCCGGGCAGGCGCCGCCACGCCGGCCCGGCCGCCGGTGGCGATGCTCATGCCGCGACCCCTTCCTGCATCTTGTGCGTGACCTGGAGAAACCGCTCCTCCAAGGTGGCGATGGGCAGGTCCAGCCGCCAAACATCCATTCCGGCCTCGACGAGCAGGCGGTTGATGCTGGCGGCGGCCGCCCGCGCGTCGGTGTCCGCGACCGGGCCAAGCGAGATACACAGCTGCTGCCCGTCTTCTGTTGCCGACCTGACGGCGGGGTGCGCGGCGACCACAGACAGCGCCCGCACCCGTTCGCTGACCTGTACCGCAAGGAACCGGGCCCCCGCGGCCGACAGCTCGGCGACCGGCCCCTGGGCCACGATGCGCCCCCGGTCCACGATCGCCGCGGCGTCGCAGACCTTCTCCACCTCATCCAGCAAGTGGGAGGACAACATCACGGTGCGGCCTTCGGCGACCAGCGCCCGGATCATCTGGCGGAACTCGGCGATCCCGGCCGGATCAAGCCCGTTGGCGGGCTCGTCCAAGATCAGCAACTCGGGGTCGGCGAGCAGGCAGCGGGCCACCCCCAGCCGCTGGCGCATGCCGGTGGAATACCGCGCGACCCGCTCACCGGCCCGCTCCCGCAACCCCACCCGCTCCAGCGCCGCCTCGATCCGCCCCAGCGCCGCCGGCTCACGCGCAGCGGCATTGACCCGCAGATTCTCCCTGCCCGTCAAGTGATCCAGAAACCGCGGCTCCTCGGCCATCGCCCCTACCTGCTGCAGCGCCGCCGAGCGCTCCCTGGGAACCGGATGCCCCAGCAGCCGCATCGACCCCGCGGTCGGTCTGGTCAGCCCCAGCAGCATCCGGATCAGGGTGGTCTTGCCCGCGCCGTTCGGCCCCAGGTAGCCAAACGCCGTCCCCGCCGGGACCCGCAGGTCCACCTGGTCCACCGCCGTGCGGTCACCGAACCGCTTGGTCAGCCGACAGGTCTCCACCGCCCAGCCGCCCTGCATCATGTCTGGTTCCATGTCATTCCTGCCATCTCGTTCAGCCATTTCACTGCCACCCCGAAGCTATTTGCCGAGGCGCCCGCCAGGCATCGGGCACCTGGGCGATTTCCCCGCCGGCCGAAGGGAGCACACGCCCGGCCGTCTCCGTCAAAAGGATGAGCAGGCCCAAAGGCGAGTGGGCGGCGCCCACGGGCGGCACCAACCCCGGGATGAATCTGCGCACCTCGGCTGCCTGACCGGTGATCACGCGGGCCCCCCGCGCACGATGGTGATGCGGAGCTGCGGGTCGCTGCTGATCTGGGCCTGGGTGAATCGTTCGGTGACCCACTGCTTGCGGGAGAACAGTGCGGTCTGGTCGGTGTGGTGGGGTGATGCGGGGTTGGCTGATTCGGAGTAGGTGAGGATGGTACGGGTGCGCGGCCCGGCCGGGGTGAGCTCGACGGCCATGATGAAGCTGGAGCCGTCGCTGACGTCGGGGAAGACGCCGCTGGTGCCGAGCGGGCCCGCGGGGTCGACGACGTTGAAGCATCCTTCGGTGTCAGTGCAGCCGGGTACCGCGATGCCGGCGTAGCGCTGCGCGGTACCGAGGGGCTCGCCCAGCGGGATGTGGTGGGCCTGGAAGTACTGCACCACGTCGGCGAAGGCGTGCTGGACGGCCGGGAGGCTGGTGTTGAGTACCCGCGGTGTGGTGAGGGGCTCGGCGGGGTCGAACGGGATCCGCCAGGGGGTTCCGCCGGGGGGCAGGGCGGTGGTGTTGAAGAACTGGCGCCAGAGCACCGCGCCGCGGCTGCCGGGATCGCCGCGGCCATTCCACCCGGCGAGCGCGTGGCAGGCGGCGCGCACGTCCACCGGCTGCCCGTCGCTGGCGGGCAGCACGGGGTGGGCGCGGCACATCGCGACGGCGGCGGCGCGGGCGAGTTCGGCGCCGTAGTCGCGGTCGCCGAGCATGGTGGCCTGCAGGGCGGGCAGGGTGAACCCGGGCGGGCCGAGGCCGTCGGTGCCGGCCAGCCGCTGGGCGACCATGTCCAGGCCCAGCCGGGTGCGCAGCGACCGCTCCGTGCCGATGTCGCCGAAGATTCGTGGGTAGCCGGTGATCGGGTGCGCGGGGTTGGCCAGCCAGGGGCTGTCATTGGAGTTAGTGACGAAGTCGCCGCGGGACAGCTGCGGGCCGTGGCGAGGGGCGAAGATTCCCGGCTCGATCGCGCCGGGGTCGCGGCCCCATTGGCAGGCCGAGGTCGAGCCGTCCAGGATGAACTGGCCGGGGTATCTGGCCTTGCCTTCCGGGGTGTCGATGCAGCGAGCGGCCTGCTGATCGGTGACGTCCGGGACTACAGAGGCGTCCGCGAAGTAGGTCCGGCCGGTGGCGTCGGCGGCGATGGTGTTGACGAACGGGAGGCCCTGGTAGGTGTCCTGGGCCGCGCGCAGCTGGGCGAGGCTGCCGGACTGGTCCATGGCCAGCCACTCGTTGACCGAGCGCAAGTTGCCCGCGTTGGCGTCCCGGACGGCGAACGCGGTGCGCGCGGTCCAGCCATCCGCCAGCACGGGGCCATACCGTGACCGATACAGGGTGCGGGTCACCGTGGACAGTCGGCCGCCAGTACCGCGCACGGTCACGTGAACGGTTTCCCTGGTCATCTTCTCGGCCTGGCCATCGACCAGGTAACTGGTCGGGTCGCCCGGGACGAGGGACAGTTGATAGAGCGTGTAACGCTGGGCGGTGGAGACGGTATGGGTCCAGGCCAGGTGGCTGGTGTGGCCGATCTCCACTACCGGTGTTCCGTACAGGCTGGCCCCGGCGACGTTGAGCACGCCGGGAATGGTCAGCTGCACCTGGTAGAAACGGTCCGGGCCTGTCCAGGGGAAGTGCGGGTTGGCCAACAGCATGCCGTCACGGCCGCGGGTCGCGTCCCGGCCCAGGCCGAATGCGTTGCTGCCCATCCGCGCACCGCGCGAGGGAGCCGGTGCCGTGGTCACGGTCGTGGCGGCGGTGCCTGCCGAAGGCGGGTGCGCGGTGGCGATGGCCTGCTTGAACTGGTCTGCCCCGGCGAGTTGGTTCAGGTTGTAGATCAGAGTCCAGATGTCCAGCGGCGTGATCGGGCGCACCCACGCCGCGCCTCGGCAGGTCGGGTCGGGCAGGTGCGCTGTCCCGGTGTCACGCAGGTACCGGTTGTAACCCGCGACGTAGCCGTCCACCAGTTGCCGCGTCTGCGGTGTCGGGCCGAGCGGCGCCGGGCGGGCCAGCAGCCGTCGAACGACCTGCGACCGCAGTAGCCCCTGGTAGTAGATGTCGCTAGCCAGGTTGGTCGCTGGCGCCAGCGGGTCCCCGGAGTCGCCATTAGGCCCGAAGTAGCGCGACCGCTGTCCCCGCAGGGTCGGCACCTCCGCGGCCAGGGAACACAGGTTGTCTTGAGCGAACGCGTATCCATAGCCGTAGCCAAGGCCGCCAAAGTCCCGGGCCAGGATGTGCGGGATGCCGAAAGCGGTGCGGCGAACCTCCGCGAAATACCCCCCGCGTGCCGGGCCGCCCGGTTTCCCCGCGGTCACCGCCGCACCTGCGGCACCCGCGACGGCACCCACACTTAGCATCGCGGCGGCGCATGCCGCGGCGATGCCGCCCGTCCGCCTGCGCTGCCGCTGGCGAGGGTAGCTGTGATCCATCGTTTCGTTCCTCCCATTCGCCACCCGGTCGTGCGACCGGCGGCAGGTCTTCAACCGGGCCAGCGCCCCGCCTGCCGTCTGCTTCGGCGATTTCACTGGCTCCCGAAGCTACGGACCGAGACCCCTGGCAGGCATCGGGCACACGAGCGATTTCCGCCACCAGCCAAACGGAGCACGCAACCAGCCGCCTCCGCCAAAAGGATGACCAAGCCAAAGGTGGGCAGGCCCAGATCTTGTTTCCAGGCCGCGCCCGACAGCAGGGCCCGCCCCGGAAGCCCAGCTCACCGGCAAAACCGTAGCGACGGCTATCAAGCCCATTGTCCTGACCGAAGGCCGCTGCGCTTCCGCCAATATCCGCAGCTACTCAGCGGCAGCCGGGGCTGCGCCACCACGGCCCGGGCGCGGCTGGCCACTGTCGGGCAGTTGCCGCCGGGCGGCTTCTACTGGGCATTGGCATTGTCCGGCGTCGCAGGCGGCCTGGTCGCATTCGCGGCAGATCCGCCAGGGGGAGCGGCCGGAGCGGACCAGGGTGGCCAGCATCCGGCCGATCAGGGTCGCGGCCGCCTGCTGTTCGGCCTCGTCGAGCCCGGCGACCAGCGGGCCGAGCAGCTCGTGCCTGCGGGCGAGCGCGTGTTCGGCCTCGCGGGCGCCGACCGGGGTGAGCCGCAGGGCGTTGGTGCGCCGGTCCGGGCCCGGCACCCGGGTCAGCAGGCCGCGGACCGCCAGCCGGTCCACCAGGCGGGTGGTACCCGGCTGGGACAGGCCCAGCCGGCGCTGCAGGTCTTCTTGGCTCAGCCCGTCCACGGTGCCGACCAGGACGATCGCGGCGTGTTCGGCCGGGTGATACCCGTCGGCCTGGGCATCTTCGGTCAGCAGATCGGTCGCCGCGACCGCCAGCGCGCCCAGCACGTTGCGCAGGTGGCCGGCGGCCTCGGCGTGCCCGGCCGGGCTAGCGCGGGTGGGCGAGGAGGCCATGGTCGGCTCCGCTGCTGGTGATGTAGTACCCGGTCAGGGTGAGCTGGTCGTTGGTGGCGGTGATCACCGTCCCTTGGCCGGGTGCGTCGCTGCCGGCCGGGTC
>Ga0126371_10006925_pt1 | contig 10119 bp, 7 predicted proteins | sample PanSoiMetaPlot_4_FD_110145 | JGI IMG/M metagenome (GOLD analysis project Ga0126371, IMG submission 110145) | Tropical forest soil microbial communities from Panama - MetaG Plot_4 | ecosystem: Environmental > Terrestrial > Soil > Tropical forest > Bulk soil | place: Panama | collected 2016-02-17
AACACCGTTTATCGCCCCGAGAAGGCGGAGGTTATCCTTTCGCTCGACTCCGATTTTCTCGCAAGCGGGCCCGGCAACGTCCGGTACATGAGAGAGTTCTACCGGCGCCGCAAGCTTGATCAATTCGCCATAGGCGATCGCGTCGGCAAGGAAATGAGCCGGTTGTATGTCGTCGAGCCCACGCCTTCGGTGACCGGTTCCAGCGCGGACCATCGTTTGCCGCTGCGCTACGCGGAAATCGAACAGTTTGCCCGCGGCTTGGCCGCAAAGCTTGGTCTGGGTGGCAGCGCAAAGCTTTCTCCGGCAACCGAGACCTGGCTCGATGCCGTCGTAAAGGACTTGAAGAAGTATCCTCGCGGCACTCTCGTCGTCGCTGGCGAGCACCAACCGGCGGAAGTGCACGCCCTGGTTCATGCGGTCAATGCCACGCTCGGCAACGTCGGCGCCACCTTGTATTACACCGAGCCCGTGGAGGCGCACCCGGTCAGTCACCTGGAATCACTCGGCGAGCTTTCGAGGGACATCGACGCCGGCAAGGTCAATACGCTCCTGATTTTCGGCGTCAACCCCGTCTACACTGCGCCTCACGACTTTGATTTTGCTTCCAAGCTGCGTTTCGATGAAAAACTCAAAACGAAAAAGATCGAAACGGTCATCCACATCAGCCCGCACTTCGACGAAACTTCGCAGTATTGCGACTGGCACGTCGCCGAATCTCATTACCTGGAAACCTGGGGCGATGCCCGCGCTTTTGACGGCACCGTAAGCGTGGTGCAACCGCTGATCGCGCCGCTTTACCGCACACGTTCCGTGCACGAAGTGCTGGCCGCGTTTGGCGACAAGCCCGGGCTTTCTGCTTACGATGCGCTTCGTGCCCGGCTGAAAGCGGAGAACCCCACCGCGGATTTCGAGGCGTGGTGGCGCAAAACTCTAAACGACGGTGTCGTGGCGGGAACCGCTTTCCCCGTCATCAATGTTTCTTTGCAATTCAGTCCCGCGAGCCTGCCGCCAGCGAAAGCTAGTGCCTCCGAGGAGCTCGAATTCCTCTTCCGGCCGGACCCGAGCATGTACGACGGTCGGTTTGCCAACAACGGCTGGCTTCAGGAATTGCCAAAGCCGGTGACCAAGCTTACTTGGGACAATGCCGCTCTCCTCAGCCCGAAAACCGCCGAGAAACTCAATCTTTCTTACACCATCCCTTCGCGGGGAGGTGAACACGGGCAAGTTCTCTCCGACGTCATTGATATTCGCCTGTCCGGAAGCAAAGTTACCGCGGCCTCCTGGATCCTGCCGGGGCAAGCCGAAGGTGTAGTGGTGCTGCCGCTCGGCTACGGCCGCAAGAAAGCGGGCTATACCGGGACCAACAAGGGCTTTGACGCCTATGTGGTGCGTAGTTCGAACACCCTGTGGGCCTCGCCCGCCCCGATCAGCGTGATTCGGAAAACCGGCGACAATTATCCGCTGGCTTGCACCCAGTATCACTTCAACATGGAAGGGCGCCATATCCTGGTGACGGCAACCCTCGACGAGTACCGCAAGAATCCGAATTTTGTCAACGAGCGTGCCGAGCCGCCCCGGGAAGACGATTCGCTCTATAAAGGCGCAGCGGAGTTCCCGTACGAGCGCGACAAGTGGGCGATGGCCATCGATCTCAACAGTTGCAACGGATGCAACGCCTGCGTTATCGCTTGCCAGGCGGAAAATAACATTGCCGTTGTCGGCAAGGATCAGGTGATGCGCGGCCGGGAGATGCACTGGATTCGCGTCGATCGCTATTACACGAACTCGGAATCCTCCACCAGCGGCAGATCCACCGGCGACCCCTCCGAATACCAGCCCGCGCTTGAGAATCCGGAAGCCTTTTTCCAGCCGGTGCCCTGCCAGCAGTGTGAAAACGCTCCCTGCGAGCAGGTCTGCCCCGTCGGCGCCACGGTACACAGCGCCGAAGGCCTGAACGACATGGTGTACAACCGCTGTATCGGCACCCGCTACTGCTCAAACAACTGCCCGTACAAGGTGCGCCGGTTCAATTTCCTGCGCTTCCAGGATTGGGAAACACCGCAGTTCAAGCTCATGCGCAATCCGGAAGTGACCGTGCGCAGTCGCGGCGTCATGGAGAAATGCACCTACTGTACGCAGCGGATCAGCAATGTCCGCATCGAAGCCGAGAAACGGAATGAGCCGGTCCGTGATGGCTCGATCGTTACTGCCTGCGAACAAGCGTGCCCGTCGCAAGCTATCGTTTTCGGGAATGCCAATGATCCCAACAGCCGGGTTGCGAAACTGCGGGCCCAGCAGCGCAACTACGCGATCATGCCGGAATTGAATTCGCGGCCCCGCACCACCTATCTGGCCGCGGTGCGAAACCCCAATCCCGAACTGGAGAATCGATGAGCGCCAGCGAGCCGCCAATCAATTCTCCCGAAATCCGCCGGCTAACTCCGGTGCTGGGCCCGGGGTACACCTTCGGCTCGGTGACCGACAAAATCAGCTCGATTGTTCTGACACGTCGGACCTCCTTCGGCTGGTACGTGGGCTTTCTCATTAGCTTCGGCTTTAGCGCCTTGATGACCATCGCCATCGGCTGGCTCTTCACCAAAGGCGTCGGCATCTGGGGCATTAACATCCCCGTTGGCTGGGGTTTCGCCATCGTGAATTTCGTCTGGTGGATCGGTATCGGCCACGCCGGGACGCTCATCTCCGCCATCTTGTTCCTCTTGAATCAGAAGTGGCGCACCTCGATCAACCGCTTCGCCGAAGCCATGACCCTGTTCGCCGTTGCTTGCGCGGGCATCTTCCCGCTGATTCATACCGGGCGTCCGTGGATGGCCTATTACATGTTCCCCTACCCCAGTACGATGGGAATCTGGCCGCAGTTCCGCAGCCCGCTCATCTGGGACGTTTTTGCGGTTTCCACCTACGGCACGGTTTCGCTGCTTTTCTGGTTCGTTGGCCTGATTCCGGACTTGGCAACCCTGCGCGACCGTGCCCTTACGAAACCGAAGCAAATCATTTACGGTATGCTCGCCCTGGGCTGGCGCGGTTCGGTGCGCCACTGGCACCGCTACCAATCGGCGTATCTGCTCCTTGCGGGTTTAGCCACGCCGCTGGTGCTGTCCGTGCACACCGTCGTGAGCTTCGACTTCGCCGTCGCCATCGTTCCCGGCTGGCATACCACCATCTTTCCACCCTATTTCGTTGCCGGAGCGATCTATTCCGGCTTCGCCATGGTGTTGTCTATCGCCATCCCGCTGCGCAAAGCCTACGGCCTGGAAGATTTCATTACCATGCGGCACCTCGACAACATGGCGAAAGTCATGCTGGCCACGGGCTTGATCGTTGCGTATGGCTATTTCTTCGAATTTTTCTTATCCTTTTACAGCGGCAACAAGTTTGACCTCTACCTGGTTCAACAAAGGATCCACGGCCCCTACTCTCATTTTTATTACGCGCTGATTCTGTGCAATATCCTGACGCCGCAGCTCCTCTGGTTTTACGAAATACGCCACAACGTTCTGGTCCTGTTCCTTATGTCCCTGGTCATCAATACGGGCATGTGGCTCGAGCGCTTCGTCATCGTGGTGATTAGCCTCACACGGGATTTCACTCCGTCCGCTTGGGGCCGCTATCAGCCGACTTTCTGGGACTGGGCCACGTTTACCGGTACCATCGGATTCTTTGTCATGCTGCTGTTCTTGTTTGTCCGCGTTCTTCCGGCCATCTCGATCGCCGAAATGCGCGAACTCGTGGCAGAAACCGCCGAGGCCGATTAAGAATGGAACGACGCTCCCACCTCTACGGCGTGCTGGCGGAGTTCTCCGCTCCCGAGGAGCTCATTCATGCCGTCGAGAGAGCTCGCGCGGAGGGCTATCGCAGGATGGACGCCTATACGCCGTTCCCCGTAGAAGGCCTCGCCCGAGCTATGGGCTTGAAACGCAACATGGTGCCGTTCGTTACGCTCCTCGGCGGGCTCGCCGGAGGCCTTGGCGGGTTCGGGTTCCAATACTGGGCCGCGGCGATCAGCTATCCGCAGAATATCGGAGGGCGCCCGCTCAACAGTTGGCCCGCCTTCATTCCCGTCACCTTTGAGCTTACCGTTCTTGGCGCTGCCCTCTGCGCCGTGTTTGGCATGTTGGCTTTGAACCGCCTGCCTCAGCCGCATCACCCGGTTTTTAACGTAGGCCGCTTCGTCCATGCGTCCTCGGACCGCTTTTATCTTTGCATTGAGGCGCGCGACCCGAAATTTCACATCGCAGAAACCGCGAAGTTTCTTCAGGCGCTGCATTCGCATCACGTCAGCGAGGTGACCGATGATTAGCGCCTCGCGTTCGCTGGTCACGGTTGCTGTCACCGCGATCTTGTTCTTGGCCGCGGGCTGCCGCTACCTCCGGCAGGACATGGCCAATCAGCCGAAGAATCTGCCGCTTACGCCGTCAGATTTCTTTGACGACGGCCGCTCCGCGCGCCCGCTTGTCGAAAATACGGTGGCGCGAGGCTCCATTGCCGACGATGCGCTCTTCGTGCCCAAAGATTCGAACGCCTTTCCCTTGCCGGTCAATCGCGAACTTCTCGAACGCGGTCAGGATCGTTACAAGATTTTCTGCACGCCATGCCACGGCTTGCAAGGCGACGGCAACGGCATGGTCGCCATGCGCGGGATGAAGCATCCCCCGAGCTTTCATCAGGACCGCCTCCGCCAGGCGCCCAATGGCTATTTCTTCGATAACATCACCAACGGTTTTGGAGCGATGTACGGCTACTCCGCGCAGATTCCTCCCCGCGATCGCTGGGCCATCGTCGCCTACGTTCGGGCGCTGCAATTGAGCCGCAACGCAAAAGTCGCGGATCTGCCCGCGGAGCTTCGCGAAAAGCTGAACCAGGCTGGGCCGTCCGCCTCAAAACAGAATGGCGGGTCAGGTTTGGAATCAAGCGCAACCGAATCGACAGGAGGCCGGCACTGATGGCTGAGGAAGAATATCCGGCTCCCGAGAGCGTCGGCCGTTTTCAAACGCGCGCGCTCGGCGTGGGCGCCATCGCTCTGGCACTGTCTCTTTTTGGCGCCGTGTTTTCGCCGGGGGCATTCTATCAGTCCTATTTGATGAGTTTCCTGTTCGTGCTCGGTTTGGCACTCGGTTCTCTGGGCTTGGTCATGCTACAGCACCTAACGGCAGGCCACTGGGGTGTCATTATCCGGCGCCCGCTGGAATCCGCCACGCGCACGCTCCCGCTCCTTGCCGTTCTCTTTGTTCCCATTGCGCTTTTCGGCATGAAGTACCTTTATGGCGAGTGGCTCGACCCAAAGATGCTGCTCAAGGAACCGCTTTCGCAGTTCCAGCAGAGCTATCTGACGCGCGGGGGCTACATCACGCGCGCGGTGGTTTATTTCGCCCTATGGCTCGCGCTGATGTTCATTTTCAACATTTGGTCGAAGCAGCAGGACATCCATCGGGAGGATCGCGCGCTACGTCGCCGGCTGAAGATGCTGGCTGGCCCAGGCATCATTCTTTACGTTTTTGCCATGAGTTTCGCGGCCATCGACTGGGTGATGTCGCTTTCTCCGCACTGGGCTTCCACCATCTATGGATTCATCTTTGTCGGCGGGCAGCTCATCTCGTCCATGTCTTTCATAATCGCAGTGGTGGTGTTGCTCTCTCGCGCCGAGCCTTTTTCGAGCATCCTGCAGCCGCGTCATTTGCACGACTTGGGAAAACTGCTTCTGGCGTTTGTGATGCTTTGGGCCTACTTCGCTTTTTCGCAGCTGTTGATCATCTGGTCCGGCAACCAGCCCGAGGAAATCAGCTTTTACCGAACGCGCCTCTACGGCGAGTGGGGAATCGTCGCCGTGATCGTGGTTGTGTTTCACTTTTTTGTTCCTTTTTTCCTGCTTCTCTCGCAAGACTTTAAGCGCAACGCCAAAGTTCTTCCGAAAATCGCCGCGTGGCTGATTTTTATGCGGTTGGTCGACCTGTTCTGGATGACTCGGCCAGAATTCACTTCGAGCGCCGTGCCCACCTGGCTGGATTTCGTTTTGCCCGTCGCCTTCGGCGGATTGTGGCTGGGCTTCTTCGCGTTCAATTTGAAGCAGTGTCCGCTGCTGCCGCTCGGCGACCCGGATCTTGCGGAGGCCATTAAGAACCATGAGCACTGAGCGCGACAAAAGCAGCCGCCAAACCGATGGAGCGCCACGCCACGCCGACGTTTCCTTCGAGGAACGCGACATTAAGACCGGCACCATCTATTGGTATCTCTTTGCACTCGGCGTGGCCACCGCAGCCGCGCTGGTCATTTCCATCTTCGTGTTGCACTTTACCAATGGCCTCGCCGCTTCCTCCGATACCGCTCCCCCGCCTTCTCGCCAAGCTCTTGGAAAAGACTATCCGCCCGAACCCCGGCTTCAGGGTGTTCCCGGCCACCAATCCGACCCGCAGAAGGACTTGCGTCAAAAACTGAAAACAGACAATGCCGCTAATGAAAAACTGCAATGGATCGACAAGAATGCGGGTATCGCGCAGATTCCCGTCGAGGACGCCATGAAGATCATCGAGGAAAAAGGATTGCCGGGGACACCCGCGCCGCCGGCGGAGCAAAAGAAGTAACGAAATGAAGCCGCTTCTCTCGATTCTCGGGACCGTCGCCCTGCTGACCGCATGCTGCGCTTTGCGCGCGCAAACCATTCCCGGCAGCATCCGCCCTTCAGCCGCAACCCTGCCTCCCGTCCTAGAAAATGTCGGCTTCGAGCCGGCGCTCAACAGCCAGATGCCCCTCGATCTGCATTTTCGCGATGAAACCGGCCGTGACGTTCAGCTTCGCGAGTTTTTCGGCCGGAAGCCCGTGGTCCTCGCCTTCGTTTATTACAGTTGCCCCATGCTGTGCGACCAGATTCAGACGGGTGTGGTGGGCACTTTGCGCATGCTTTCCTTCAATCCCGGCCGCGATTACGAAGTGGTTTTCATCAGCTTCGATTCGCGTGATACGCCGCAAATAGCTGCTGAGAAAAAGAACGCTGCCCTCCTCCGCTTCCGCCGTCCGGAGACGGTTTCCGGCTGGCATTTCCTTACCGGTTCAAAAGAGTCTATTGAAGCCGCCACGCACGCCGCGAATTTCCGCTTCCGCTTTGACGAGAAATCCAATCTATTCGCGCATGCCAGCGGGGTGATGATCTTGACCGCCGATGGCCGCATCTCGCGCTACTTCTACGGCGTGGAATATCCCGGCCGCGACATGCGCTTGGGACTGGTGGACGCCTCCTACGGGAAGATCGGCACGCCCATCGACCACGTCTTGCTTTTCTGCTACCACTACGATCCCTCGAGCGCCACCTACAGCGCTTCCATTCTCAGGATCATCCGCGTTGGCGGCATCCTCACCGTTCTTGCGATTGTGGGAGGGATTTGGATTTTCCGGCGCCGCGAGATTCGTGCGGAGAAGGAAAAGCTTCAAGGAGCGCACTAGAACCGTGCAATCGCAATTGCCATTGTATCCGGAGCAAGCGTCCAACTTTGCGCCGCACATTGACGCGCTAATGGTTTTTATTACTGCCGTATGCGTCTTTTTTGCCGCGGGAATCACCTTGGCCATCGTCTATTTCTTTTTCAAGTATCGACGCAAAACGCCGGATGAGATTGGCGTGGCCACCCCGGAAGACGCGCGGCTCGAAGTGACGTGGATCATTGTTCCGCTGATTCTGGCCATGGCTATGTTCAGCTGGGGAGCGGTGATCTACGTGGATTTTCGCCACACCCCCGCGGACACCCTGGACATCTACGTGATTGGAAAGCAATGGATGTGGAAGGTGCAGCAACCCAACGGTTTAAAGGAAATTAACGAGCTTCACGTTCCCGTCGGCCGCAACGTCCGCCTGACGTTAGCCAGCGAAGACGTCATCCACAATTTTTTTGTGCCGGCCTTCCGCGTAAAGATGGACGTGATCCCGGGCAACAACCACTACAACACCATGTGGTTCCGTCCAACCAAAACCGGGCGCTACCACTTCTTCTGCTCGCAGTATTGCGGCACCAACCATGCCGTGATGGGCGGATGGGTCACGGTCATGGAACCAAGAGATTACGCCGAGTGGCTTTCGGGTTCTGGAGCCGGTGAGAATCCCGTCGCCGCCGGCGAGAAACTCTTCGCGGAAAAAGCCTGCATCACTTGTCACCTTTCGAACGGCACCGGCCGCGCTCCGTCTCTCAATGGAGTGTACGGCGCGCAAGTACTTCTTGCGGACGGCAGCACCGTTACTGCCGACGAGGCTTACATCCGCGAGTCGATTCTCCAGCCCAACGCGAAAATTGTGGCCGGCTACGCGCCGCTGATGCCTCCGTACCAGGGGCAATTAACGGAGGAGCAAATTATCGCGCTAACGGCTTACATAAAATCTTTGCAATCGCAGCCCGTTCCCGCCAAGGGCTCCGGAGTCGCCCCGGTAGGGCGCGCGGAAACCGCCCCGGCCACGGAGAAAAGATAGGTCATGAGCACCACACCGCCAACTCCAGAACTCGAATTGCCGGATACCCATTATTTGAATGCCACTTACGGGGCTGGCATCCGTTCGTGGCTCCTCACCACCGATCACAAGCGCATCGCCTTGCTTTACCTCGCCTCCGTCACCGTTTTCTTTTTCATTGGCGGCGTCTTCGCGACCATGATTCGCATTCATCTCCTGACCCCCGGCGGCGTGCTGGTCAGTCCAGAAACCTACAACAAACTGTTCACCATGCACGGCGTGGCCATGATTTTCTTCTTCCTCATCCCGTCGATCCCCGCGGTCCTCGGTAATTTCCTGATTCCCATCATGATCGGAGCCAAGGACCTGGCCTTCCCGAGAATCAATCTCCTGAGCTGGTACCTTTATATTATCGGCGGCGGCTTCGTACTCTACTCCTTCAGCACCGGGGGCCTGGATACCGGCTGGACCTTCTACACACCGCTCAGCAGCATCTATTCGAATTCCGCGGTCACTCCCGCGGTCATCGGTATCTTCATTAATGGCTTCTCTTCTATCCTTACCGGCCTGAACTTCATCGTCACTGTCCACACCATGCGAGCTCCCGGCATGACCTGGTTTCGCCTTCCGCTTTTTGTCTGGGCGCACTACGCCACGAGCTTGGTGATGATCCTGGGCACTCCGGTGGTTGCGATTACCCTGTTGCTTGCCGCGCTTGAGCGTATCTTTCACCTGGGCTTCTTCAATCCGGCCTTAGGGGGCGACCCCATCCTGTTTCAGCACCTGTTCTGGTTTTATTCGCACCCGGCCGTTTACATCATGGTTCTTCCGGCGATGGGCGTGGTTAGTGAGATCATTCCCACATTCGCGCGCAAGCCCATCTTTGGCTACTCCTTCATCGCCGCCTCCAGCATCGCCATCGCCGTCATCGGCTTCCTGGTCTGGGCCCACCACATGTTTGTCACCGGCGTATCCACTTACGCAGCCCTGGCGTTCTCCTTCTTGAGCTATCTGGTCGCCATTCCGTCGGCGATCAAAGTGTTCAACTGGACGGCCACCCTCTACAAAGGCTCGATTTCCTGGCATGCTCCCATGCTTTACGCTCTGGGCTTTATCGGCTTGTTCACCATCGGCGGCTTAACCGGCCTGTTCCTCGCCTGCCTCGGTTTGGACATTCACATCCATGATACCTACTTCGTTGTCGCCCACTTCCACTACATCATGGTGGGCGGCGCGGTGATGGGTTACGTGGGCGGCTTGCACTTCTGGTGGCCGAAGATTACCGGCAGGCTCTATCCGAAAGGTCTCTCGGAATTTGCCGCCGTGGTTCTCTTCATCGGCTTCAATTTGACGTTTTTCCCGCAATTCATCCTCGGCTACCTCGGGATGCCGCGGCGTTATCATAACTATCCGCCGGAGTTTCAGGTCCTCAACGTGTTGTCCAGCGCCGGCGCGTCCATTCTGGCGGTAGGCTACCTGCTGCCGATGCTCTACCTGATTTGGTCCATGCGCTACGGCAAGATTGCCGGCCCCAATCCCTGGCCCGCCACGGGTCTCGAGTGGAAAACCGATTCGCCGCCTCCTACGGAGAATTTTCATGTTACGCCGGTGGTCGACTGGGAGCCCTACGATTACAAGGGCCGCCCCGACCTGGGTTTGGCCGGGGGCCGGCC
>Ga0126371_10006926_pt1 | contig 10118 bp, 10 predicted proteins | sample PanSoiMetaPlot_4_FD_110145 | JGI IMG/M metagenome (GOLD analysis project Ga0126371, IMG submission 110145) | Tropical forest soil microbial communities from Panama - MetaG Plot_4 | ecosystem: Environmental > Terrestrial > Soil > Tropical forest > Bulk soil | place: Panama | collected 2016-02-17
CCGACATTCCGGCGCTGATGCGGCGCTGCATGGGCCGTGAGGTGCCCTACACGGTCGAGGACAAGAACCTGTGGGTGCGCAAGCGCACGGTCGCGGACCGGTTCAGCGACGGCCGCGTCTTCCTCGCCGGCGACAGCGCGCACGCGCATCCGCCGAACGGCGGGCTCGGCATGAACACCGGCATCGGCGACGCCTTCGATCTCGGCTGGAAGCTCGCCGCGACGCTCGCCGGCTGGGGCGGGCCGACGCTGCTCGACAGCTACGACTACGAGCGCCGGCCGGCGTCGGCGCGCGCCGCCGAGGTCTCGCTGCAGAACTACCGGCGGCTGACCAGCGCGGCGCCGCGCACCGAGATCCACGACGCGACGCCGGCCGGCGAGGCGGTGCGCCGCGCCATCGGCGCGCGGCTCGTCGCCGAGAACGAGAAGTCGTGGCATCCGGTCGGCGTGCACCTCGGCTATCTTTATTATCCCTCGCCCATCGTGGTGCCGGACGGCACGCCGGCGCCCGCCGACGACACCATGGGCTACGCGCCGACGAGCTTTCCCGGCGCCCGCGCGCCGCACGCCTGGCTCGCGCCCGGGCGCTCGACGCTCGACCTGTTCGGCGCCGGCTTCGTGCTCTTGAAGTTCGCCGAGGTCGACAGCGGACCGATCGAGCGCGCCGCGGCCGCGCGCGGGGTGCCGCTCGCGGTGCATCGCATCGACGATGCACAAGCCGCCGCGCTCTATGCCCGCCGGCTGGTGCTGGTGCGGCCCGACGGCCACGTCGCCTGGCGCGGCGACGCGGCGCCGGCCGCGGCGGAAGTGATGATCGACACGGTGCGCGGCGCCGGGCCAAGGGTCGCGGCGAGACGGGCGGGGGATGTGGCGAACAACAGCGTGTGAGCCAGCTACTGCGTCATGCCCGGCTTTGTGCCGGGCATCCACGTCTTTCTTTTCTGCCATTCAGCAAGAAAGGCGTGGATGGCCGGGACAAGCCCGGCCATGACGGTGAGCGGCTCACCCCACCCTCGCCAACAGCCCCCTTATCTTCCCCAGCAACCTCGCCAGCTCCACCGGCTTCGTGTCGAACTCGTCGCAGCCGGCGGCAAGCGCCTTCTCCTTGTCCTGCACCATGGCGTGCGCCGTGAGCGCGATCACCGGGATGCCCTTGGTCGCGGGGTTGGCCTTGACCTGGCGCGTCGCCTCCCAGCCGTCGAGGACCGGCAGGCTCATGTCCATGAGGATGAGGTCGGGCTTCGCCGCGGCCGCGAGCGCGACGCCCTCCTGCCCGTTCACCGCGATCACGACCTCGAAGCCGTTGCGGGCGAGACGGCGCGAGAGCATGTCGCGGTTCATCTCGTTGTCCTCGACCAGCAGGATTTTGGGCATTGCGTCTCTCGGGTAGGATCGGTTGACCCCGCGAAAGCGGGGGAAACCCATCGCTTTGACGTCCAACACATGGATGATGGGTTTCGGGCTTCGCCCTCTATCCATCCTACGCGGCATCGCTCCGCGCGCGCCGCCCCGCGATGGCGACCAGCGCCGAGCCGAGGGTGCCGATCGGCTGCGCGCTCTTGCTGAGAATCAGCAGCGTGTTCTCGGCGAGGAAAGTGCGCTCCGCGTCGGTCAGCTCCTTGGCGGTGAGCACCACGATCGGCAGCTCGGAAAACTCCTGCTGCGCACGCACGCGCTCGAGGAACTCGAAGCCGTCCATCATCGGCATCATCAGGTCGAGCAGCACCAGCGACGGCTGCGGGTTCTCGGCCAGCCACGCCAGCGCCGCCGTGCCGTTCTCGGCCTCGGCGGTGCGCATGCCGACGCCCTCGATGGTCGTCCTGATCATGTGGCGCAGATCCGGATCGTCGTCGACGACCAGGATGCGGCCGTCCCGGTCCGCCGGCGAGAACTTCCGGATCAGCGCGATCAGCCGGTTGCGGTCGATCGGCTTGGTCATGTACTCGGACGCGCCGAGCGAGAAGCCGAGATTGCGGTCGTCGACGATGGTCAGCATGATCACCGGGATGTGCTCGAGCTTCGGCTCCGACTTCATGATGCCGAGCACCGACCAGCCGTCGACCTTCGGCATCATCACGTCGAGGGTGACGATGTCGGGCGGATCGCGCCGCATCATGTCGAGCGCCTGGTGGCCGTCGGTGGCGTGCATCAGCCGATAGCCTTCCTTGGCGAGGGTCGCGTCGAGGACGCCGTGCACCGCCGGGTCGTCGTCGACGATCAGCACCGAGATCAGGCCCGGCGCCGCGCTCGCGGTCTCTTCACCCCCTTGCGCGATCCCGGCCGGCTCGGCGGCGTGCGCCGCGGTCTCGACCGGCAGCAGGATCGTGAAGGTCGAGCCCTGCCCCGGCACGCTCGCGACGTCGATCGAGCCGCCCAGCATGGTGCAGAAGTGCCTCGTGATGGTGAGGCCGAGGCCGGTGCCGCCGAAATTGCGCGTGGTCGAGGAATCCGCCTGCGTGAAGGCCTGGAACAGCCGCGACATCTGCTCGTCGGTCATGCCGATGCCGCTGTCCGAGACCGCGAGCCTGATCGACTGCCTGCCGCCGTCGCCGCCCTCACGCGCGAGGCGCAGCGTCACCTTGCCCTGCCTGGTGAACTTGGCGGCATTGCTCAGCAGGTTGATCAGGCTCTGCTTGAGCTTGGTGACGTCGGTGCGCAGCGAGCCGATGTCGGAAGGGCACTCGATCACCAGGATGTTGTCGTTCTTCCGCACCATCGGGTCGACGATCGTCTTCACCTCGTCGACCAGGCGCGCCAGCGGCACCTGCTCGACATAGACGTCCATGCGGCCCGCCTCGATCTTGGATAGGTCGAGGATGTCGTTGATCAGGCCGAGCAGGTGGCGGCCGGCGCCCTGGATCTTCTCGAGATCGCCCATGCTCGCCGCATCGCCGCGGTCGGTCGCGTCCTCCAACAGGATCTCGCTGTAGCCGATGATGGCGTTGAGCGGCGTGCGCAGCTCGTGGCTCATGTTGGCGAGGAACGACGACTTCACCCGGCTCGCCGACTCGGCCGCCTCCTTGGCGCCGCGCAGCTCGAGCTCGGCGCGCACCCGGTCGCTGATGCCGACGATGCCGGCGATCACGGCGGGGCGACCGTGGAACACGAGGTCGACATGCGTCACCATCACGGTGCAGGGCTGGCCGTCCTGGCGCACGAACTGGAACTCGGTGCGCCCGCCGTCGCTCGCCGCGATCAGCGCGACGAGCTCCGCGCCCTTCCGCTCGTCGCCGAACAGCGACATGATCGGGCTGCCGACGAGCTCGTCCGCGCTCCGGCCGACCATCTGGCAAAAGGTGGGATTGAGGTGCATGAGCCGCCGCGTCTCGCGGTCGACGATCGCGAGGCCGACCGGCGCCGCCGCATCGATCGCGCGGAAGCGCTCCTCGTCCTCGCGCAGCTGCTTCTCGGCGTGGTTGCGCGCCGTGATGTCGGTGTAGATCGCAATGAAGCCGCCGCCCGGCACCGGATCGCGCCGCACCTCCAGCACGGTGCCGTCCGGCCGCACGCGCTCGAACGAATGCGAGCGGCCGAGCAGCACCAGCCGCTTGCTCAGCTCCTGCTCGATGTCGGCCTGCGCGCCGAACTCGCCGCGCCTGCCGATGTAGCGGATGTAGTCCGAGAAGGTGCGGTCGGTGCCGAGAAACGCGTCGGGCATCTCGAGATATTCGCGAAAGAGGGTATTCCACGTCACCAGCCGATGGTCGGCGTCGTACATGGCGACGCCCTGCGCCATGTTCTCCAGGGTCGCGCGCAGCAGCGCCATCTCGCGCTGCGGGCTGAGGCGCGGCTTGGCGGGTTTGGCGGCCTTGCGCGCCTTCTTGGCTTTCGGCTTAGAGGGCAGCTTGCGCTTCTTCGCGCCGGGCCGGCGAGCGGAGTGCTTGGTTTTTTTCATCCGTGATTTGGGTTCAGACGCCATCACCCCTTGCCCGTCATGCCCGGGCTTGTCCCGGGCAGCCACGTCTTCGCAGCGAAAGAAAGTCGTGGATGGCCGGGACAAGCCCGGCCATGACGATCTATTGGCGAGTCACAAAGAACGTCATCCGGTTTTCGCCGTTTTGCCGCGAATACTCAAGCGTGCTGAGCTGGCGCACGAGATGCAGGCCGAGGCCGCCCATCGGGCGCTCGTCCATGGGCGACGTGAGGTCGGGCGGCGGCGCGGTACGCGGATCGAACGCCGGCCCCTGGTCGACGATCTCGCCGCGCACGCGCGCCGGCTCGATGCTGACCGTGATGCGCGCCGGCTTGTCGCGGCAGCCGCCGTGCGTGCCGAGGTTGGCCAGAATCTCCTCGATGACCAGCGCCACATGGTGGGTCGCGCGCGCGTCGACGTTCTCGCGCTGGAGGAAACCGATCACCTCGTCGAGCATCCGGCCGATCCCCGCCGGGGTCGCGAGCGCGGTGGTTCGAAGGACCGTCACGGCGCGCCGAAGGTGACGAGCAGCGCCGCCATGTCGTCGAAGGCGGGGCGTCCGGCCGCGAAGGCGCGCACCTCGCCGACGAGCCGCGCCAGCGGATCGGCCTCGTCGGTCGCGACCGCGGCCATGAACGCCGCGACGCGCTTGTCGCCGAACAGCGCGCCTTGCGGGTCGTGCGCCTCGGTGAAGCCGTCGGTGAGGACGAGCAGGCGGTCGCCGGGCGCGAGCGTCGCCGCGCCGCCGCGGTAGCGCGCGGCCTCGTCGAGGCCGAGCGGCGGCCCGCCGAGCACGTCGAGGCGCCCGACCGCGCCGGCGGCGGCGCCAAGACCGACGCGATGATAGGGCGGAACGTGCCCGGCGCGCACATAGGCGAGCCGGCCGCTGGCAAGGTCGAGGGTGGCGAGAAAGAAGGTGACGAAGGTGCAGCTCGCATTGTTCTCGGCGAGCGCCGCGTTGACGAGGTCGAGGGCGCGCTCGGGCTTTGCAAACAGCGCCGCGGCGTCCGGGCGCGCCGCCAGCGCGCGCATCAGCGCATGGGTGCGCGCCATCATCAGGGCGGCGCCGGCGCCCTTGTCCGACACGTCGCCGAGCGCCAGCACCGCGGTGTGCTCGCCGAGCGCGAAATGGTCGACCACGTCGCCGCCCACCTCCTTGGCGGGCTCGAGCAGCACGTCGATGCGCAGCGCGCGCCCGCCGCGCGTGCCGGCGAACGGCGGCGGCGCGAGCGCGAGCTGCAGGATGCGCGCCTCGTCGAGCTCGCGCTGCTTGCGCGCCAGCTCGTCGCGCGTGCGGTCGCGCAGCGCCTTCTTCTCGACCGTCGCCAGCACGCGCGCGCGCAGCAGCGTCGGGTTGAACGGCTTGAAGATGAAGTCCTCGGCGCCGAGCTCGATGCAGCGCACCACCGGCTCGATCTCGCTCAGCGCCGAGATGACCACCACGGGCAGGTCGTTGATGCGGCCGTCGCGCTTGAGCGCCTCGAGCACGCCGAAGCCGTCGAGCTCCGGCATCATGATGTCGAGCAGCACGAGGTCGTAGGCCTTGGCGGCGATCGCGGCGAGCGCCTCGTTGCCATTCCGCGCCTGGTCGATGTCCTTGAAGCCGAGCCGCCCCAGGCGGCGCAGCAGCAGGTCGCGGTTCTCCGCGACGTCGTCGACGACGAGGATCGCGGCGGATTGCTGGCCGGCTGGCTCGCTCATGGCGCCCATGGCATCGAGACAGGTGGTGCGCGGACCGAGCCGCACCACCTGCTCGCGGTTGGATGGTTCGAGATTGGACCGATGGATGGCGCCAAGCTAGCCCGCCGGGAAGCCGGTGATCAATGCCGGCACCGCGTCGCGTGGGCCGCCCCGTGGGGGTCGGCGGCGGGACGCATCTGCGCTGGTTGTCGAGGGCTCTCGCGCGAGGGGGCGGTCGATTTCGCTCGTCCGCCCGCTCAACGTTTCACCGGGCAAGGGGGCGGATCGCAGCGCCGCGCCGGCGACTTCGTGTGATGGATCGGATGGTGACTCGAGCCGGCGCCATGCAGGGGCGGATGGCGCACGATCGGATCGTGGGTCGAGCCCGGGCCATGCACCGGGCGATGCTTGACCGGCGTGCCGCCCTTTTGAATGTCCGCCCCGGCGGCGCCGACGGCCCAGGGCCCGGCGGCGGCGAGCATCATCACGATCGCAAGAACTGATCGACTGTGACGATCGGCCATCGGCCACCTCGCGTTCGGCACCGCTAGTGCTTGTTCGATCGGATGTGGCCGACGGTGTCGACCGGCTTCTTGTTCCGGCTCGGCGCCCGCGCGCGCGCCGCGACCGGGGTGGCGACCGGAGGACGCACGCCTTTGACGCCTCGCCTGATGATGGCCGCGCATTTCGGGCCTTGGCACGCGCAGGAGCCTTTGGCCGTGCATTCCGTGCTGGTAAGCGTGCCGCCATCATTTGTGATGCAGCCGTAGCCGCCGTCCGGGCTGACCCAGAAGTCGCCGCCCTTGCTGCCGCACGACGAGGCGACCGAACCGAAGCTGTGATTGCCTGCGTCGTGGTACGTGGCCGCAGCCGGACCGGCGAGCAGCAACAGGCCGCCGCAGCCGAGCACGGCGGCAAACGCGACGCGCGCGAAATTGCGTGCGGCGAGCTCGCGGACAGTGCGGTTGACCATGGTCGACTCCTGATGCTCGAGGTGCAGCCGCAAGCGCTAATGGATGGGCCCGCTCTTGTTCGTCTTGTTGCCGTCGGTCGGCCGCGTGCCGCCGCTCCAAACGGGCGGCGGTTGCTGCGACTTCACCGACGCCTTCGTCTGGCCACTGCTCGGAACAGGACCGCAGCCCCACCCCCAGCGACACTGGGCGAAGCAGTTCGAGTCGCCGATCCTGCATTTCGAGGTGCAATAATGGAGACCGGCCTTGTTGCATTTCGACTTGATCGCCGCGGCAGCAGGGCTCGACAGCGCGGCAGCAGCAAGCAGTGCCGCGGCCGCGGGCCACATGATCCCGGCGCGCATGAAAACGAGACCGCGCATGTTTCCTCTCCCGTTGGGACGACGACGGATCAGCGGCTGAGCTTGCGGGCCGACGTCGCCGGCGGCACCGTGTTCTTGTGACCGCGCGCGACGACCGACGGCAGCGGCGGCCCTCTGGTGATCGTGCACTTCGTTTCGGTGCACTTGGTGACCGCGTAGCAGCCGTTGTCGGTGCACCAGGTGCATCCGTGCCGTTCCTTGCCGCACTGCTTGTTGATGAAGGGGCCGTTGCGATCGACCTCCGTCGCCACGGCGGCGCCGGTCGCCAGCAACAGCATGCCGGCGCATGCGAGAACGGCGCCGAAGGCGAGGCGTACGCGCTTGCAAGTATGCATCGTGAATATCTCCCGGAGATTGCGCGGCACCAATGCCTGTGCCGTCGGAGCTGCGCACCGCCATGGCGTCCAGCTCATGTCGGCGGGGAGCGCCATCAGCGACACGAGCAATCCGGACAGCGAGATCGGCACCACGAGCGCGAGGTCGCGCGTGTCCGCGGACGAGCTCGCGGTCCGCGCCAATCACTGCGCGGGACCGCGCCCTGCCGCAACGAGAGAGACGTGAGCGGTTGCTGAAGCGATTCTGAAAATGATATTGTCGCAAGGAGTTGCGCAGAAGGGATGAAGGGGCGACATGCAGACCCTGCGCTTCGAGACGTTCACGCTCGACGCGGCGAGCGGTCTGTTGATGCAGGGCGAACGGCGCATCGCGCTGCGCCGCCAGGCCTTCATGGTGCTGTTGTACCTGGCCGAGCGCCCCGGCCGGCTGGTCGCCAATAAAGAGCTGATCGAATCCTGCTGGGAGAATCCCCGGCAGACGAGCGTGAACTCGCTCGCGCAATGCATCAAGGCGATCCGCGAGGCCCTGGGCGCGAGCGATCACGAGATCATCCGGACCGTGCACGGCCAGGGCTACGTGTTCGCGGCCCCGGTCTCGACCGAGCCGACAGCAAGCGCGGGCTCGAATGTGCCTGCGCCGGCGGGGCCGGACGTCTCCGCCACGCGAGTACCTCCCGAGGCGCGCGCGCGGCGCCCGCTGCACCGACGCCCCTACGCGCTCGCCGCCGCCGTCCTGCTCCTGGCCGTGCTCGCGGGCACCACGTGGGCGGTGGTGAGCCGGCTCGGCGGCCCGACCGAGAGCACCATAATGGCGGCGCCGTCGATCGCGGTCCTCGCCTTCGACACGGTCGGCGAGGAGAGCCAGATGCGCGGCGCGGCCGGCACCCTGGCGGACGAGATCACGACCGAGCTGGCGCGCACGCCGCGCGGCTACGACCTGCGCATCAGATCCACGTCCGGCTACGCGCTCGCCGGCGCACCGGCGCGGCGCGTCGGCCACGAGCTCGGCGTGCGCTATCTCGTTCTGGGGACGATGCGGCGCGACGGCGCGACACGGCAGGTCAACGTCCAGCTCATCGAGGCAAATGCCAATCGCCCGATCTGGGCGGAGCTGTACGGCTACGCGCCCGACCAGCCGAGCGCGCAAAACCGGCTGGCGGAACGCATCGCGCGCGCCATCGGGGCCCAGGTCCTGCAGGCCGAGAGCCGGCGGCCGCTTCCTGCCGCGCCGCAAGCCGGGCATTTCGTGATTCTCGGCCGCTCGCTCATGTCGGCGCAGGGAGGCGCCAAGGCCAACCGGAATGCCATGGCCTTCTTCGACACGGCGGTTGCGCTCGACCCAGACTCGCTCCCGGCACTGCTTGGTTATGGCCGGACCAGGGTCAACGCCGTGCTCAATGGCTGGGTGTCCGCGGACGAAGCAAGTGCGCTGCTCGACGCGGCGGAGCCGGCGATCAAGCACGCCGTCGAGATCAACTCACGGGACGTGGGCCTGCACGTGCTGCGCGGCGCCTACCTGCGCGCGCGCGGCAGGGAGGACGATGCGATCGCCGCTTTTCGACGGGCGCTGGAGCTGCTGCCCACCTATGCGCTCGCCCATGCGGAATTGGGGCGCGCCAAGATCGAGGTCGGCCTGGCCGGCGAGGCGATCGCCGACATCGACGAGGCCATCAATCTCAGCCCCAACGATCCATATGTCGGCGCCTGGTACTTCTGGGACGGAATGGCCGAGGCGCACCTCGGACACTACAAGGACGCCGTGCGATGGCTTCTCAAGGCGCGTAACGAGAACCGGGTCCAGGCCAATACGGCGCTGTGGCTGGCGGTCGCACACGGCGGCCTCGAGGAGTGGAGCGAGGCGCGACGCTACCTGCAGGAGCACGGCGAAGCCGTGCCGAAGTTCTCCATCGCCGGCTGGAAACATGCCTTTGCGAGCGATCATCCCACCGTCGCGGCTCAGCGTGCGCGCCTGGTCACGATCCTGTGCCGTCTCGGCGTGCCGGGCTGTCCGGTGACCAGCAACGCCCAGCCGTAAGGCACGCTCACGCACGCTGCTCGATCGGGAGGATGTCGGCGAGGCCGGCGGCGGTGATGACCTCGGCCACCACGGGGTTGGGGTTGAGCAGCCTGAAGCTGCCGCCGCGGCGGATCATCGCCTTCGCGGCCATCACCAAATGGCGCAGGCCGATCGAGGCGATGAACGTCACGCCGGACATGTCGATGAGGACGGCGCTCTTGGCGCCCGAGACCGTCGCGAGCGGCAAATCGATCTTGTCGGCGCCCGCGATATCGAGGCGGCCGACGAGCACGACCCGGGCCGTCGCGCCGAGGTCGTCGATGGTGACTTGCATGGGATTCCCGCGCCTTCCATGGATCGTGCGGCTAATGAAGCACACATGACGGATCGGTGACAGGGCTGGCTGCTGCATCGGCCCGCCCTCTCCACGCTTGCATCCGAAATCGGGCTTGCCCGATTTCGGCATTTATAGCGGGCCGAAGTCGGGTAAACCCGACTTCGGCTGAGAGGGTCGGGGTGAGGGGGCCTCTCCGCGAGCCGTGACGAGCGACGTATCTGCGTGATTCAGCGCCCCTCACCCCGACCCTCTCCCCGTAAGAACGGGGAGAGGGAGAGCGAGCGCCGTGCGCCCCTCACCGCACCTCTCACTTCGCCTTCGCATACGGATAGATCAGGTCGCCCGACTTGTATTCCGGCGGATCGATGATCACCTCGGTCTTGAAGTCGCGGAATTCGTCGATGCTGTTGCTCTTGATGCCCTGGAACTGCACCAGCAGCATGCGCTCGGACGCCCACTCGCCGCGGTCGCCGAACTTCACGTCGCCGACCACCGTGTGGAACG
>Ga0126371_10006927_pt1 | contig 10118 bp, 7 predicted proteins | sample PanSoiMetaPlot_4_FD_110145 | JGI IMG/M metagenome (GOLD analysis project Ga0126371, IMG submission 110145) | Tropical forest soil microbial communities from Panama - MetaG Plot_4 | ecosystem: Environmental > Terrestrial > Soil > Tropical forest > Bulk soil | place: Panama | collected 2016-02-17
GAGTCGCACGTACCTAAATGATTCTTCCGACACGCCTGACTTTGGAGGACACATGGGCCGACGCGGTTCCATCTCGTTCGTGATCGAGGTTAAGAGAAGTAGGAGGCGTTTGCCTCTGGCTCTTGGCAGAACCGACGATCCCAACGGCAAAGGGGAAGTTCGCTTCGGCGCTGTTCGCCCCGCCGGCTTTGCCGTGACGCCTTTCAGCGAAGGTCCGAAGGGCTACGATCCGACCGTAGAAGCAGCGAAAGTCGCGGCTGATCGGTTATTCAATAGGCAAGGCGGTTCCGAATCGGCTGCTGTTCCCGCCTGGAACGACCTTGGTGCGCGAAGCGCCGACTTGGCGCCACGGACGCAAGGGGCTGGAATCCCGGCACCGGCGAGGGACGCCTCCACCACCCCGTCCCCCGCCGCGACGCAAGTTGCCCAACCACGGACCGGACGCGTGTTGGAGAGTCTCACGTCGGTCAATCCGCTCGAGGCCTTGTTCCGGCAGAAGGCAGAAGAACGCGCGGCCCGCCCGCGTCGACCACGAGCTGCCAGGAGCGCGGCAGATGCAGAAACCCAAGCGGCCGTCCGCCCGGATAGCAAACAGGGGTCCACAAGCAGGTCCGCGGCAGACGCCAAGGGACTGCACGAAGCGGCTGCCGAGGGCACGGATTCTCAAGAGCTCAGGCGATCGAGAAACAAGTCCCGGAAAAAAACGGCTGCAAGGCGTTTGGCGAAGGAGTGGGGTCGCCCGTCCCGTCGCAAGCGGAAAATCGCCGCCAAGAGCCGCCGGCGGGCGGCAAGCCGAGTCCACAGCGAGAAGCCTGTGGCTGGGCCCAAGCGCAGCGCCCGTAACGGGCTTAAGCTGAGCGTGGGCAAGAAACGCGCGGCCACCAAGAAGGTTGCCCGCAAGGTTCTGGCGAGGAAACCGGCCCCTCGCAAAGGGGCTACGAGGAAGATCGCAGCCAAGAACACAGCAAAGGCATCTAAGCTGAGGAAAACATCGACAAAACGCACGGCTTCTCGTCGTCGCGCCTCGACGCAAGGGCGCCGCAGTCGATGACCCATCCGCTCACTGGGTAAAACGCAACATTGTCTTGGTGCCCCCGGAAAAGAACGGATTGGTGGAACCTCACGCTCGGTGTCGCTCGCTCACAAGAGCGTGGCATTGATCCGCGCGGCTTGAGTCCCATGCGCGTGCGCGTTGTCGACGCTCGGGATGTGCCTGGCGTCGCCAAAACCAGCGAGCCCTCGCGTTCACCCACCCCTCACCACCGCTCGGATTCGCAAAGCCGTGCCGAGCGATACCTTGCCTCGCGCGTGGATCGGCATCGCCGTGACGTTGGATCATCGAGATTTCGGTGGATCGATCGACGAGACCTGAGCGATAAGCGGCCGAAAACAGTCCTCGGCGCGTGCCGCACGGGCATCATCCTAGGTCAGCCGCGACCCTTCAAAGCATCGAACGCACACCGGCGATCGCCCGTCTTGTTGCCCGCGCTCAGTCTGCAGGACATTCGGTCTGTGCGGCCACGGCCGGTCATCCCTCCTGGGGGGCCGGTTTGCCGCCCGAGTCGGGCCTCTCAAGATGCGCCTGCAAGCGGGGGAGAAAATCCCAGATGTCGCGGTTGAGCTGCGTGAGATTGCGGATTGCGTCCAGCATCTCCTTGAGTCGGGGCTCATCTAATTTCCGCACCACACCGAGCTGGAGCCGGCCGCGGCCAGATTGCAATCTGATGGAATGCGTGTGGGTGATTTCGCCATGCTCATCAACCGTATACATGCAGTGATTAAATTCGTTCCTGATCCTGGTATAATCGTTGAATTTTGCCACGAGCCTTTCGAGTTCTTTTTCGATGGTTCGATCCTCGATCTTGATTTTTGCGAGGCGCTCGACGAGATCGAGACGCGCGCGCGTGGTGTTCAGGGTGGCGAATACCACAGTGGCCGAAGCCTCGTCGGTTTTCATCAACAACATCAGCACGTAAATGAACATGCTTTCATTATTCGACCAGCTGTAGACGAGGTTTCCGATGACTGCCAAAATGAACGTGCGGCGGCTGGCAGATTGGTGCGCAGCAGCCTCAGCTTCAATGGCCGCGAAATCCGGTTTCGGGGGTAAGCGCGACACCACCACCTCTTCTCAAAAACCGCTTCGACGGACGGCGCGCTGGCGCGCGTCGACAGCTGTGGATCCGCCAGCGCCGGCGTCTGCGGCTAAATCCGCTTTAACGTCTTCCCCACCCTGAAGTGCGAGGATTTCTTCAGCAAGACGGCGACGTTCCTACCCGAGTTAGAACCGTGGTCCCAACCCTCTCAGTCAGTATCAGCGACTTTACGCTCACCGGTACCGGAAACTTGGCAGACCCCACACCGGAATGCCCAATTGCTTTTAGTCCCCGGGGCAGCGAAGCTGCCCGCAACGGTTACGATTTTGCGCTGGGGTCTGTCCCCAGCAACCGCTCGAACCCCGACTTCAGACAGCGCAGGCGTGTTAGCGCGCGCCCTTCCCAGCGTCAACGGCGGGCTTTCCGCCGCGCAGATTGCCGATGAGCGCGAGGCCCGAACGTTCATGATCGAGTTCGAGGTCAAGCGAACGTGGGACGTGCTCAGTTTGTGGAGGGCGCGCCGAGGGCGCAGAGCGGCCACGACGGCCATCAGCCCCTTAGTGGACAAGACCCGACAGCGATTGGACGGGTTACCCGATTCCGTATGGCGCGAACCTTACGTTGTCGGCTTTCTCGGCATGCTCATTACGCTTCTCGCGACCCGCAACGCCGGCTCGCTCGGCACGGCGGCTCTCGCCTCGGCGCAGGCCGGAGCCTGGTCGGATATCACGGGAATGGCGGCAAATCTCGTCGGTGAGGAGATTTGCTTCCTAACCGCAGCTGGCGACGAGGCTTTCGATCTTGGCTGCCGCAACGCCACCTCATTTTTCGAGGCCGTGGCCCTGCTTGATCGCCGAAGCGAAGAGAGCCTGCTTAAGGGCCGGATTTCGCTGTTGGGTTGCGGCCAGGTCGAAGACGACCGATCCGCACTCTGGGCAAGGTATTTTGATGCCTATGTGAGCAACGGGCCATCCGGGCCAGAACCCTGACCTCGCCGCGTCAGGATTCGCGGAAAGCGTGCGACATGCTGTCCTTGAGCGGCTGCATAAGGTACTCAAAAAAGGTCCGCTCCGAGGTCTTGATATAGACCTCGGCCGGCATACCGGGTTTGGGCCTGAAACTACGGACGGCGGCGGGCTGGTTATCGTTGAGCCGGACCCTCACCACGTACACGTCCCGCGCCTGGAAGGCTTGAGTTCGGGCAGCGCATCAGCAGAAACGTACGCGACGTGCCCTAAAAGCGTTGGCGTCACCCGCCGGTTCAAGGCGGTCAACCGCACAGACGCTTCCTGACCGGTCTTGACGTGGTCAATGTCTTGCGGCCGCACCCGCACCTCGATGATTAACTCGTCCTGGACCGGAACGATCTCCATGACGTTCTTCCCCGGCTCAATGACGCCACCGGGCGTGTGATACCTGAGCTTCACGACCACGCCTCGCACCGGGGCGCTAATGCTGATGCGTTCGAGCACGCCTTGTTGCGTACGGATTCGTTCTCGCAAGTCGGCCAGATCGCCGCGAACTTGATGGAGCTGCTCAACGGCCTCCTTGACGGCGCTGGTGTGGGTGCCGACGATCTGTTCCTGGGTTCGGGCAATTTGTTCCTTGGCATCGCCAATATCGCCTTTGAGCCGTCCAATCTCGCCTTGGAGGTTGGCCTGACCGCGCTCAAGCGCCAAGACTTCGGATTGCCGGATCAGCCCTTTCGGCAACAGTTGGCTTTTTGTGGCCAATTCTTCACCGATCAACTGCAGCTGGCGCTCCACCGCGAGCAGCTGCGTCTCCCCGGCTTGAACGCGCTCCTGAAACGCGCTGATCGCGTCGCGCAACGCGCTCGTCTCGGCTTCGAGATTCTTCCGCCAGGCGTCGAAGGTGAGCTGTTGGGCATCGACAATCGAGGCGATGTCCGGGTCATTGCGTCTCGGCACTAGCTCGGTCGGAAACGGCAATTGCGCGTCTCCGCGAATCTCCGCCGACAACCGGGCTTCGATCGCGGCAGACCGCGCATGGCGAAGCACGAGGCGATCCAGCTCCGCCCTGGGAGCCGTGTCGTCGAGTTGAATAACGGTCTGGCCCGCTTCGACCGTATCGCCTTCGCGCACGAGGATGTCGCGGATGACGCCCCCTTCCAAGTGCTGGATGATCTTGTTCTGGCCGGTAGCGACGAATGCGCCGGATGAGATCACGGCGCCTGCGATCATCGCCGTGCTGGACCAGATTCCGAAGCCGATGATACTCACGGCCATGATGAGGATCCCCGCCATGGTCGGCGTGCGTGTCGCGCGCGGGACCTCCGCGTACCAATCGCGGCCGACGACCCCTGAAGCAGACATGGTTTCCTCCCGTCAGGCTTCGATGATGGCAGCAGTGTTGCTCGGCGCTGTGCCATTGCCGGGGCCACGGCCCGATAGCAGCGGCAGAATATCGTCGCGCTTACCCATCGCTTGCGCCGTTCCGTCCTTGAGGATCATGATTTTATCCACGCTCCTCAGCAAAGCCGGCCGTTGCGTGATCGCCACGACCGTAATGCCTCGATCCTTGGCACGGCCCAGCGCCTTTCCGAGTGCGATTTCGCCTGGGGCGTCGAGATTGGAATTGGGCTCATCGAGCACGACCAAACGCGGGTTGCCGAAGAAGGCGCGCGCCAGCCCGATGCGCTGCTTCTGGCCACCGGAGAGCGGGCTGCCGTCAACCAGTACTTGCGTCTCATAACCGTGCGCGAATTGTGAGATCATTTCGTGCACGTCCGCGAGCTCGGCAGCCTCAAAGACGGCTTGATCCGTCGCATCCTCGCGCATCCGAGCAATGTTGGCCTTGATCGACGCCGGGAACAGCTGCACGTCTTGCGGAAGATATCCGACGCTTTCGCCGAACTGGCGCGGATCCCAATTGCGCAGCTCCATCCAGTCAAGCCGCACATTACCCGCCGTCGGATTGATAGAGCCGACGAGCATGCGCGCCAAGGTCGACTTCCCCGAGCCGGAGGCGCCAACAATGGCCAAGGACTCGCCAGGTTCCAATTGAAACGAGACGCCGTTGAGAATGACCTTCTTGGTCGTTGCCGGCACGTAGAGGATGCGTTCAACCGAGAGCATGCCCCGGGGGTGCGGCAATCGCAGCCGTTCAAGGTTGAGCGGGGAGTTTTGCAACAAGGTCTTTATGCGTGCATAGGCGGAGCGCGCATGAATAAAGCTGCGCCAGCCCTCAATCGTTCCCTCAATCGGCGCCAGTGCCCGACCACCGACGATCGATGCGGCAATCACCATGCCCCCGGTCAATTCGTCATGCAGGGATAGCCATGCGCCCCACCCAAGGATAGCGACCTGGGTAAACAGGCGTACCATTTTGGAAAGGCCCGCCAAGTAGATATTGCGGTCTTGGGCAACAACTTGGGCCTTGAGCGATTCCGCGGTTTCTCGTCCCCAAATCTGCACGCCTTCAGGGATCATTCCCATCGCGTTGATCACCTGGGCATTGCGGGCCATCGCGTCGGCGGCCAAATTGGCGCGTGACGCGTAGGTGCTAGCCTGTGCGTAGGGGACGGCAGTCAGCTTCTGGTTGATGAGGGCGACGATGAACAACACCCCTCCGGTTCCCCCAACAATGAAGCCGAGATGGGGGTGGATCAGGAACACTGCGAGCAAATAAACCGGTGCTACCGGAACATCAAACATCAGTAAGATGACCGGGCCAGTGATGAACGAACGTAGCTGTTGCAGGTCACCTAGCGTCTGGAACTCGCGGCTCGAGCCGGTTTGTGCCGCTTTAGCCGCGGCGCTCAACACCGGTGCACCCAATTTTGACTCCGCTTCGACGGCTATCCGCGTGAGGATGAGGCGTCGCATCATATCGAGCAAAACGTGGGCAACGATGGCCCCCACGACGATCACCGAGAGCATTACGAGCGTATCGGTGCTCCGGCTCGTATAGACGCGATCCGAAAGCTGAAACAGATAGATCGGCATCGCAAGGATGAGGACGTTAACGAAGAAAGAGAAGACGCCAACGGTCACTAGATTTTTCCGGCATTGCGAGAGGCCTTTTCCGAGAACCTCACGAAAATCCCGATTGGCGGCACGACTCTGTAGCGGGGTTGCCGACGCACCTGTGCTCGGATCCGCGCCATTGGCACTGCCGGGCTTCGCGACGGCGCTCCCGTACCTTTTCTGCACGGCGGCCGCCCAATCGGTCGCCCCCACGCCGATAAGCATATTGGCAAGCAACGATACGAAATCGACGGTCTCTACAGATTTCCGGTACGCAGCGAGACTCTTGTCAACCACCCCGCGGAAGTCTGCGGCACGAACCAGGGCTGAGGTCACCCGCCCGACGCTCTCGGGTCCGGCGCCGGTTGCGGCAAAATCAATGCCGTCACGCCGCGGCGCGCCGTCGGGTCCGAATTGACCGCGCGGGATCCTGATGTCCGTTCGACGCTTCTCGCGGGCGCTCGTGCGAGCAACCAAATCGGCGTCGGCCCGCGGGTTACGATCCGCGCCGGGCGCCTTGGCAGCGAAATCTTGCCTTGCGTACCCCGTTTCGGTCTCGACCTCTCTCGGTCGGAAACCACTGCCATCCGCCGGAGAGTGCTGTTCTCCGTCGGTCGGCGCCGTCGTCGGTCGGCGCCAGTCATGCACTTCGTCGTTCATAGCCCCTCGCTTGTTGGCAGCGCCGAACACCCGCTGCCGGCACGAAGCTTGTCGATCACGGCTGCGCGCAACCTAGTGCAAGATGCCGGAGATGATGTCGCTATGATAGTGGTGGTGCAGGTCTGCCGACGCACCGCCCGCACATGGCCCATGAGGGCTCGCGTCGGTTGGTTGCGTGAATGCGACGAGTTCGGGTGCGAGCTGGTTGGGATTGTTTCCGGTAATCTTCTCGCCGTCGCTTATGATGTTGGTCTGAATGAGAATCATGTCGTTGTATGGAGTCCCGTGCAAATACGGGGTGGTCAGGCTTACGCCGTCGATAATCGACGCGGCGTTGACGACCTGATCATGGCCGGTCACAACGAGTTGCGTACCACCACCTGCTAGCTTAACGACATTGGCGTCTGATAGGACGTTGGTCTGCGAAATGTAATTGATGTCGTAATAGTCTCCCGTGACAATGAGCACGTGTGCCGTCCCCGACAATCCTGGGAAAACCCCAGCTATCAGAGAGGCTTCGATCGATGATTGATTGTTCTCTAATTCTTGCACCATCCCTTGCGACCATTGGGTCATCGGTTGAAAATCTTTAGCACCGATGTCAGTGATGCTGGCGTCGTTGACGACAGTATTTTGTCCCCCTGATACTGTGTGGGTCCCAGCTCCGCCATCGAATGTAATAAAGTTACTGTTCAGAACAATGTTAGTCTGGTAGATCAAATCGTCCTGATGGTAATTTCCTTCCACAATAATGAGATCGTAATTTGACAAGAAAGTCTGAAGGCTGGAATTGAGCAGATCATTTCCACCAGTGATTACCTCGCTGATGCCAGTGGACGTGGTTTGGTAAACGACGTCGTTGTTGCTAAGGTAGTTGGTCTGCACAAGTGAGTGCACGTCCAAAAGCGAGCCGTGCAGTACGTCAACCGTCCAATCCAAGCCGGACGGCGTGGTTCCGGTGGCGGAGGTAAGCGTCGGGGGATCTTTTTCGAAATCTGCAATGTTTTGGATCGTATTAGAGCCGATTGATATGCTAGTACCACTACCACCGACGCTACCAACATTGATATGATCTTGCTCATTGAACACATTGGTTTGAATAATGGCACTCGTCTGGTAGAAATCTCCGCCTATGACCAGCGAAGCTGTCAGGCCGTCCAGATTGGCCAGTACTGCGGCATTCACCAGAATATTCGAGCCGACTGAGACGGTATGCACTGACTCCGTGGCACCGTCTCCGGTCGGCGGCGGAAGTGGCCCAGCAAAGCCCTGGTTGAGCGCCGCTGCTGCATTGTTGATAACATCGTTGGTTGGCTGATGGACATCTGCGCCCGCGTTGCCCTCGAACACGCCGTTGACGGTGGTTCCGCATTGGACATTGTGAATGTCGGGACCGTAGGTCTGGGACGCGTGCTCATCGCGAGCGTTGACCCAGTTCTGCAGCGAGGTGGTGTCGACCCCGTCGGGCTGGAGAGCTGAATCGAACGACGAGCCAGCGGCCTCATGGAGCATCCAACCCAGCGTTTTGGCGGCGTGGTCGTCATTCTGAGCCACGACGTTGCTCGGCGCATTGACGTTGTTATTGTTGATCAACCAATTGACTTGAGAAACGTAAATGAGGTTTTGGTCTCCGCCTCCATGATAGGTCACCGGGACGGGCAAGTGAGTGTCGCCGCCCCCCGCGGGAGGTAAGGTTGGAATCCAAACCTTGTGCGGCACAATGTTTGGTAGGTGGACGTGGATCGCCGGGGCGTGAGAGAATTTGCCGGCCGGTCGTGGGTGCCAGTGATAGGCGGGCGGTGCCACGAAGTCAAAGAAGCCCAGGCGCGAGTTCGCGACATGCTCCGGACGCTCATGCGCGTGCCCGTGAGCGTGGTCCGACCCTTCGTCGCCGGCAACGCGGTGGGTTCCCGCACCGTTATAGACGACACCCGGAACGCCATTCTCTTCTAAAGTCAGCCGCAGGTAGCCCGCAAAGTGCCAGATGAGTTCGTTCACGCCGCCCGAAACCATTTACAACTCCTACATTGCAAAGCAGACAACGCGGTCACGAGACCCAAACCGTACATGGCGGCCGTCTGGGAGTTTTCCGAGGGCAGGTCCCCGCGGGGTGGCCTGCGCGGCGTGCCGCGCAGGCCTTAAGGTCATCTCATCCAAGTTTTAGCTGTGATGGATGTCGCCAGCGTTGCCGATCGCGTCATGGCCGACGACCGACAGGTTGAAGCTGTTGTACTGGATGTTTGCTCCCAGCACAATGCTCTGCGTGAAGGCATCGAGTTGTGCCGTTGCATTCGCATCGGTCGTTACTGTTCCCGATCCCGATGCCGTTTCGCTGGTACCGACCGGGCCGACCTGAGTATCAGTAAGGGATCCACCCGTCGACGACAGGCTGTCGTGATTGAACAGTCCGTCGCCAGAGTTGCTGACCGAAGCGCCTTCTACGTGACCGTTGCTGACCAGGCTGTTGACTTGGTCGAGAGCGATCATCGTGTCGGTACCGTCACCGGCAGGACCATTAGCGCCGCCCTGGTCGTTGATGGTCTGGGTGATGTCTTGCGGCATGAACAACAACGCACCGTCGTGATTGTCGAAGCCGTCGTTGAACATGTCCTTGAAGCCGATAACCGGCGTCAAATCCGCGTCGATCTTGATATCGACGGTGTCGCTATTAAAGTTGGCATTGGCGTTGACATTGCCGTTGGCATCGAAGTTGCCGTTGGCGTTCACGTCTAGATTGCCGTTGCCATTGGCGTTGGCGTTGGCGTCATACGCCGCCTGGCTTTGGCTTTGACCCTCGCCCTGGCCCTGCGCTTCGCCCTGACCTTGGCCCTGACCTTGGAGTTCGCCCTGACCTTGGAGTTCGCCCTGGCCCTGGAGCTGACCCTCGAGTTGGCCTTCGAGCTGGCCTTCAAGTTGACCTTGACCTTGACCCTGATTAGGCATCGTAGATCTCCACGTGCTGTGAAGACACGCAGCCGTTCGCAATCACTGATCTTCTGCGTCGGTGATTGACGAAAAGTCCGCGACCTTCTTTCACATCGTTGATTGAATTTGGACTAGATAAGACGTGATCGGATTACGCCGCGCGTGCCTGCCCAAACGCGAGGAACCGCGCGCCATTGGCTCCGACAAGAGGATGTTTGTTTCGTTTGTTAGGTTGCGCTCCTCCTTTGCATATTGTCAACAGCTCGCCGTCCGCGGCGCAGCGGCAACAACAGATCACGGTGGGTGAGAGGCTCGCCGGCACGTTGCCGGTTTTTCCCCGGCGAACGCGCCGCCGAGAGCCCGTTAGCTTGTCCCCTCGCCTCGCCACAAAGCCGGCGAATCCGTGTCGAAGGAACGGCTGCGATTTGACACTCGTCGGGCGAAGCAGCAA
>Ga0126371_10006928_pt1 | contig 10117 bp, 8 predicted proteins | sample PanSoiMetaPlot_4_FD_110145 | JGI IMG/M metagenome (GOLD analysis project Ga0126371, IMG submission 110145) | Tropical forest soil microbial communities from Panama - MetaG Plot_4 | ecosystem: Environmental > Terrestrial > Soil > Tropical forest > Bulk soil | place: Panama | collected 2016-02-17
AATCATCAGACAAGCGGCAGCCAAGGTACGGCGTGAGTAATCGTACGAGCTAATCGGACATTTAGATCTTGGTGCCGCAAATGTCCGGTAATCCGGAGATCGGCAGTTAGGAGCTTCGTCGATTTACTAAGGGTCAGCCGCGGAATACATCTTAGGAGCACGTTGTGGCAAGTCAACGGAGCCATACCCCCAAAGTGCCAGGACATTTGCGATTCGGCACGATAACTGTCGACAACAGGGATAGTTGTTGAAAAAGCCGAGGTGGAAATCTTGCAAAAATTTCTCTTCTTGCCGTTCTAACTGAGGCGACGATTGCTGGAACGGAGGTTCCGGAAATGAGTATCTTCAAAAGAGTGCTGCCCTTCGCATTGTCTGTTCCCGCCATTTTGTTTCCTGCGCTCGAAATCGGTGGGAGCGGCGACAGACGACCGCATATAACCTCGCACAACGGACCCAACGTAACATTTGGAATCGAAATCAAGCTCCCCGCGGGGGGAATGTGGCCGGTAGCGGTCGGCGCCGATGCAGCCATTTTCTACATTCCTGTCGTGGCTCGCGGAGAAGTGGCCGGGGTCGTCGCGGTTCCTAACGAGCGCTTTGCAGGTATTCGCATCATACCGAGCATGCAACAGGATTCAGTTAGGATCGCGGTGTCTGCGTTGGTGCCGGGCAAAAAGAAGTTATCGGAAGCAACATGCGATGAAATACGAGCATGGCAGAGCGTGGACGCAGGTTTCTACGAAGGGAAGAGGGACGAATCGCTTATGCTTAAGGGTTTGGGCCCGCTCGGTTTTCCTATTTTCCATGTGAAGGTTGTTGCAGCCACTGGGCCGCCACCGGGCGGTTTTCGTCATCCATACGTCGATTCTCGTGCCTACTGTGCCTGCAGTTCTACTAGAGGCGCTCAATGAATCTATCGACTTACTCGCATACCCCGACGCGGGAAAATGCGTGCAGATCGGGGAATGCGCGCAGTGCTGCAGAATTTCACCCCCTTAGGATTTGGTGTGTGGTCAATTGCTTTGCCCGTTGAGAACCCTCTCATTGCGTTTGACGGTCATTGCGGCGCTCCTAGACTCCAAGCGCAAAGGGTGTATCACTTTTCCTCGCCCTATAACCATACACTTGGTGGCTTTGACTCGCGTAGGCTGACGCTTTAGACTTATGTCACTGTGAGCCCCATCTTTCGCCGCGGATATGGTCACCGATTTGACCTGACGGAGTATTTCCCGCCTGCTATCAAGACGATCTGCATTGCATGCGTCTCGGTGTTCGTTCTGCAGGAACTTTCAGCGCTGCTTTTGGGCCAGAGTGGCGCGCGATTCTGGGAAACCTGGTTTGGACTAGTCCCGTATGCGGCTGTGTTTGGATTCCGCATCTGGCAGCCGTTTACGTATCTGTTTCTGCATGCGGGCGTGATGCATATTCTGTTCAACCTTCTGTATCTGGCCATGTTTGGGGCCGATCTGGAGCGGATGTGGGGCGCGCGGAAATTCTATGTTTATTTTTTCCTGTGCGGCGTTGGCGCCGGAATCATCAACGTGATCGTGAAACTGATTATCGATCCACACGGCCACGGCAGCGCTTTGGCCCCGACGATTGGAGCGTCGGGCGCGATTTACGGAATCCTTCTGGCCTGTGCGGTGCTGATGCCGCACCGGCAGGTTTGGGTGTTTCCGCTGCCGGTTACGGTCTCGATGCGCATTTTTGTGGCGGTGATGGGAGCGATTGAATTCTTCGCCACAATTGGTGCGAGCGGCGACAACGTGAGCCATGTGTGCCACCTGGGTGGGATGCTCGTGGGATACATCTATTTGCGGCGCGGCTCCTATTTATATGGGTTTCGCAATTCTGTTTCTGACTGGCAGCGGAGACGTTTGAAGAAGAAATTCGAGGTGTATGTGCGCGAGCACCGCGATAAGCCGCCGTCAAACCCCGATAATTGGGTGAATTAGCATCTGGCGATTCGAAACGCTTTAGAGGCTCAATACCACGGCACGGCGTAACACGTCGGGAGCGATGTTTGCGCCGCTGACGAGAAGCGCCACATTCCTGCCTGCGAATTCCTTCCCTGATTTGAGCAACGCTGCCGTCGAGGCTGCGCCCGCTGGCTCTGCGACTGTGTGTTCATTGATGAGCAGAAACGCTATGGCGCGCAGCATTTCTTCCTCGGAGACGAGGCGCATGTCGTCAACGAGATCGACTAGTTGGCGGACGTTGCCTTCGGTGGTTGTTCGGGTAGAAAGGCCATCGGCGATTGTATCGGCGGTTTCGGTGCTGAGCGCCCGGTTTACCTTCCAGGATTGATAGTAAGCCGGGGCTTTTTCTGCCTGCACGCCGATGATGCGCACCGTGGGACGAATTTGCTTCGCGGCGTAAGCGATTCCGCGAATCAGATTGCTGTCGCCGACCGGAACCACGATCACATCGGTTGAGGGCTGTTGCTCGAGAATCTCGCAGGCGATTGTGGCGGCGCCGGCTGCAATATATGGGTCGTCCACATCCACAATCAGCGGCCAGCCGCTTTCTCTTGAGAATTTCGCGGCTGCATCGCGGCTTTCGTCCAGGTCTCGGCCCACTTCGACAATCTCCGCCCCCAGCTTGGCGATCTTGTCGCGTTTCACCGGATTCGGATTCTCGGGAAGATAAATTCGCGACTTGAGACTCATCTGCCGGGCCGCAAATGCGATAGCCGCACCGTGATTGCCGGTGCTGCTGGTGACAACGCCATCGAAGCGGAATTGTTGCGAGCGATCATGAACGCCATTGAGCGCGCCGCGGACTTTGAAAGTTCCGGTTGGATTTTCAGTTTCGAGTTTGAGCCGGACGTGTGCGCCGGAAAGCTCCTCGAGCGATTCGGCCTGAACGAATCGCGTAGGCGCAAGAAACTTTTCGAGGAATTTCCGCGCGTCGAGAACGTCCCGTATCTGGAAGCTGCCTGCAAGCACGCCAGTACGTTAACAGCCTATTCGGACCAGCCGCATCAGATTTGTGGAGCCGCGTGTGCCGAGTGGTGTGCCCGCGATCACGCCCACGATATCGCCATCCTTGACGAGGTTTTCCTGCTTCAAACGGCGCTCGGCGGTCTTGGCAAGTTTATCGATATCGTGCACCCGGTTGATGCTGCGAGGCAGCACGCCCCAGAAAAGGCTCATCTTGCGACGCGTATCCTGATTCGGAGAAAAAGCGATGATGGCGGCGCGCGGGCGGTATTTGGATACGAGCCGGGCGGAGCCGCCGGTTTCCGTGAACACGGCGATGGCTTTCATTTTCAATTCTTCTGCCGCGTGGCAGATGGCTTCTGCGATCGTTTCGCTGATGAGCAGATCACCGGTGCGCGCCGGGCGCAGCGATTCGGTGGCATTCGCCTCTGCTTCGCGAATGATGCGGTCCATCATGAGGACGGACTCGAGCGGGTAGCGGCCGGCGGCTGTTTCGCCGGAGAGCATGAGGGCGTCGCTGCCGTCGAAGATGGCGTTGGCGACGTCGGAGGCTTCAGCGCGAGTGGGCCGCGGATTTTCCTGCATCGAATCGAGCATTTGCGTGGCGGTGATCACGGGAACGAGCGCGTCGCGCGCCTGCATGATGATCTGCTTCTGTACCACGGGCACTTTTTCCGGGTTCATCTCAACGCCGAGATCGCCGCGTGCAGCCATCACGCAATCTGCGACGGCGAGAATTTCAGCGAGATTGTCGATGGCCTCCGGTTTTTCCAGTTTGACGATGACCGGAATGTCCTTGCCGGCGCGGCGGATAGCCGCCTTGGCCGCGCGAACATCGGCCGCGGTGCGCACAAAACTCTGCGCCACATAGTTCACACCGAGCGTGAGAGCAAAGGCGAGGTCGCGCCGATCCTTGGGTGTGAGCGACGGAATTTTAAGTTTTACTCCCGGAAGATTGATTCCCTGATGCTCGCGAAGCTCGCCGCCGTTTTCCACCTGGCAAAGCACCGTCTCGCCGCGCTTGGAAAGCACGCGCATGGCTATATTGCCGTCGCTCACCAGGATTCTGTCGCCCTTGTGAACGGAATGCGGAAGCTCGCGAAATGTGGTGCTCACGCCTTCGGAGGTGCCGGTCACTTTCTTTGTCGTGATCGTGAATTTCTGCCCAAAGTGCAACTGGACGGGAACGCCGCGCTCGAGAGATCCGGTGCGAATTTTTGGTCCCTGCAGGTCTGCGATTACCGCGACGGATTTTTCGTAGTGCCCGGAAGCACGGCGAACGGCCGCCACGCGGGCAGCATGTTCTTCGGGTTTGCCGTGGGAAAAATTCAGACGCGCGACATCCATCCCGGCGCCTACCAGACTATCAATTAATTCTGGGGTGGAGCTGCTCGGTCCCAGCGTGCAGACGATCTTGGCCCTTCGTTCCATCATCGTAAATTATCGCGAAACCGCGAAATCGTTGACAATCGTGTAAAGAAAATCGACGCCCTTGCGGAAGGATTCGAGCGGGATGCGCTCGTCGTCCGCGTGCATCCTCAGGAAATCACTCTCGATCAGCGGAAACGGCATCAATCCGTACGCCTGAACGCTGCGCATTCTCAAGGGATAGGAATCGGTGGCGCCGGGCGACATGAACGGGATTGCGACGGCGCCGGGAAACTGCTGTTTCGTGGTGCGAGTGATTTCATCATAGAGTTCTGTGGTGAGCGATGATGATGGGGCGGCTTCGCCCGCGCCAGGTTGTATCTCGAATCGCACCTGCGGGTCGTTTACGAGTTGCGTAAGCTTTGCCAAAAGCGCGGAGGCCATGTCGCCCGGCAAGAGGCGGATATTTATCACGCCGCGTGCTTCGGAGGGAATCACATTTGGACGAATTCCCGCCTGCAACATGGTAGGAGAAATTGTGTCGCGCATCATCGAGTTCCAGAGCAGATTTTCGTTCGAAAGGTATCGGGCTGCGTGTTCTCCGCGGTCAGAAGTCTCGAGCGACCGCATCCACTTGGCAGTTTCTTCGTCTTCCACTGCGGCGAGACCTTCGAAATAACCACGTGTGACCGAATTTAGCTGCACGGGTGTCTCGTAGGCTCCAATTTTCGCGATAGCGGCTGCCAGATGCGTCACGGGATTGTCTTTTCGCGGCAGCGAAGCTTGGCCTGCAACACCGCTCGCAATCACGTCGACGCTGACCGAGACCTTTTCGCTCGCCTGCACCGCCATGTATTGCAATTTGCCGTTTTTAAGGACGTTGTAGCCGCCTTCATTTATCGCGAAGCCGGCAGCAATCTTGTCCCAGTATTTTTCGACGGCCACTTTCATCCCGTTTATGCCGCCGGCCTCCTCGTCGCCCTCGGCGAAATAGATTACGTCGCGACTCAGGCGGGCGCTGGACCGTTTGAGAGAGATGAAGACGGCAAGACTCGCGATCGTCATCGCCTTGTCGTCAATCGCGCCGCGGCCATAGAGATAGCCGTCCTTCACCACGGCCCCGAAGGGATCGACGGTCCATTTGGATTTGTCTACGCCGACCACATCGAGATGGCCCATCAGTAGCAAGGCGCGCGATGGATCGGGCACGGCGCTTGCTGATAGTCGCGCCACAAGGAATCCCCGGCCGGGCGTGGTCTCGATAACCTGCGCGTTGATGCCTTCGTGTTGAAGAATGTCTGCTATGTATTTTGCCGCGCCGAGTTCATTGCCGGGAGGATTGGTGGTATTGATCCGGATCAAGCCCCGTAGCCATCCGAGCGCGTCATTCTCCAGTTTAGAGAGATCGGACGCCTGCCGAGGAGAAGTGCTCGGGGGCGCTTGCGGCTGGGTTGGAGCCGTAGGTGCGGACGATTGCCGGCGATTCTGCCCCGGAGTTGCTGTTGCGAATACGATGATGCAGGCGAAGGTGAGGAGAAAGACTCGAGCGGTCGTCCGCGCCATCAATTGCCTCCGAATGAGTTGAAAACGCCAAGCAAATAGCGCTTGCGGTCACAGGCTGGTGCCGATGCAACTGAGACGCGAGCAAATCATCTTAGCATGGGGCCGAAACGGCCTCGGGAAGCTGCTGAAGCTCGGTTTTCTGAATTGCAATTGACCATCCAAGTAAGCCCGTGACAGCATCCTACCTACCTGCGAGGGGACCGCGTATGCGAGTGAAGGAATCTGTGCGGTGGTTGCTAGTGGTGGGATTGCTTGTAATTCTGGGTGTGCCTCCAAGTGCATGGACGGCTCACGCCCAACAGCAGGAGGGTCCGGCGAAGCCCGCTCCCGCCCAACAGCCAGAGCCGCCGAAACAGCCAACCGGCCAGCAGAACGGTCCAGAAGCTCAGGCGCCCGCGCCGCAGGTGGCGATCGCGGTGGAATCGAACGTGGTGAACATCGACGCGGTCGTCACAGACCACGAAGGCAATATCGTCACGGGGTTGAAGAAGGAGAACTTCCGAATCCTCGATGAAGGTCAGCCGCAGCAGGTTACGAACTTTGCTCCGAGCGAAGCTCCTATCACCGTTGTGATCCTGATGGAATTCAGCGCTCGTTATTATGGGTTCTTCGGCTATAAAGGCGAGACTTGGGCGTGGGGCTTTCTGCAGGATCTAGGACCCAAGGATTGGGTCGCGTTTAAGACTTTCGATATAAAGACCGAAGTAACGGTGGACTTCACGCAAAACAAGTCGGAAATACGCCAGGCGATCGCGAGTCTGTTCGTTCCTGGATTTCACGAGGCGTGTGTGTTCGACGCCGTTATCGAGACGCTTGACCAGCTGGGCGGCGTGAGAGGCAAGAAAGCGATTCTGCTTCTCGCCACCGGTTACGACACTTTCAGTAAGCACACTCTTGATCAGACATACCATCGCCTGAAGGAAGCGGATGTGCCGATCTTCGCGGTTGGCATGGGTGAAGATATTGATTTAAGAACCCGCAACGGCGGAGGCGTGGGCTACCTGCAAGCGAAGAATCAATTAACGCAATTCGGCCAGATGACGGGCGGCTACGCGTGGTTTCCCAGGTTTCAAGGCGAAATGCCGGAGGTGTTTAGCCAGGTGTCCTCGTTCTTGCGCAGCCAGTATTCCATGGGATTTGCGCCGACTGCGCCTGCCGATGGGAAATTCCACAAGCTGAAAGTAGAAGCCGTGGACACGAATGGAAATCTGCTCGAGTTGCCCGACAAGAAGGGCAAGATGAAGAAAGTAAATGTGTACGCGCGAAATGGCTACACGCCCAAAGTGCAGGCTGGAACTGGCGGCGGGAGCCAATAAGGGAGCGCCTGCGCGAACCTTTCCGATTGCATAGCTTTAGTAGCCGCGATTCAGGTCTACGCGATTTAGCAGTTCGTTGCCGGCGAACCACCGTTCCAAATTTTCCATCAATAGATCTGTTTGGCGCTCCCACAAATGCTCGCTCACGGCGCTCATGTGCGATGTGATGAAGGCGTTGTCGAGCTTCCAGAGGGGACTCTCAGGCGGCAGCGGTTCTTGCGATACCACGTCAAGCGCTGCGCCTGCGATTTTACGTTGTTCGAGCGCTGAAATCAGTGCGGGCTCGTCCACCAGTACTCCTCGCGACACATTCAGGAAATAAGCCGAAGGTTTCATAAGCGCGAATTCTCGTGCTCCCATCATCTTGCGTGTTTCAGGAGTTTCTGGAGCAGCCAGGACGATAAAGTCGGCTTGAGGCAACGCCTCGTCGAGCCTGGAGGCTGGTAAAACCTGCTCGGCGAGACCCTCATTGGCGCGGCCGGAGCGCGTTACAGCCCAAACGCGCATTCCCAGTGGCCGGATGATTCTTGCGACTTCTTGACCAATCGCTCCGAATCCGATGAAAAGCAGAATCTGTCCGCGCAACTCGCGCGGCCGAACAGGAGCAGCCCACAATTCGTGTTGCGCCCAATGCGATTGTTGCTGGTAGCGGAAGCAATCGGGAAATCGCCGCGCCAATGCGAGGAGAGTGCCGAGAATGTGCTCGGCCATCGGAACGCGGTGAACGCCACTCGCGTTTGTCACCTCGATGCCGCTTTTTCGCAGCTCCGGATACATCAGCTGGCCAACGCCCGCTGCTGTTGAGTGAAGCCACTTGAGTTTTCGCGCCAGCAGAAATTGCTCAGGCCTCAGCGAGAATCCGACGAAAATATCCGCATCGGGCACTTCCTCCATGATGTGGTCGTAGCGCGGGAGATGGACAACTCGCATTTCGGGCCACCGCGAGCGGATGCGTTCCGCTATTTCCGGCGGCGGATTCCACAGGGAGAATGCGTGCCACACGCAGATGAGTAGCTTGGTATCACCCGGCGATGTGCGGGTCATCGTCGCGTGACGCGCAAGTCCCGGCCGGTCATTTCGGTGGGCGACGGCAGCCCGAGGACCCCAAGCAGCGTGGGCGCGATATCGCGGAGCGAACCATTGGGGCTAAGCTGCAGGCGGCCATCCTCCGTGATTAGAATGAACGGCACCGGGTTCGTGGTGTGGTAAGTGTGAGGTCCGCCGGTAACGGGATCGATCATCGTTTCCGCATTGCCGTGATCCGCGGTGATGATCCAGGCGCCGCCGCGCGGACGCAACGCCTGGAAAATTCTGCCGAGACACACGTCCACCGTTTCGCACGCTTTGATCGCTGCTTCGAGCTTGCCCGAATGTCCCACCATGTCCGCATTCGCAAAATTCATGATGATAGCGTCGAAATCGCCCTTCTCCACCGCTTGGACCACCGCGTCCGCAATTCCCGCCGCGGACATTTCCGGCTTCACATCATACGTCGGAACTTTCGGCGACGGCACGAGCACGCGCTCCTCGCCTCCGAATGGCTTCTCGACGCCACCGTTGAAAAAATACGTCACGTGCGCGTATTTTTCAGTTTCCGCTACGCGAAGATTCTTGTACTGCATCTCGGCAAACACATTGGCCAGGATGTGCTCGAGCTTTTCGGGCCCGATGATGTACTGCAGCCAAGGCCACGTTTTTTCGTATTGCGTCATGGCCACGAATTTCAGATTTTTGGGGCGAGCGGAATCCTGGAACTTGTCGAAACCAGGCTCCACAAGCGCTCGCGTAATCTGGCGCGCGCGATCCGCCCGAAAATTGAAGAAAATCACAGCGTCGTCGTCCCGGATCAAGCCGCGCGCGCGAGCCGGCTTTCCCGCGGTGGCTTCGGTCGTGATCACGGCCGGCTCGATAAACTCGTCAGTGACGCCCTTTTCGTAGCTCGTGCGAACGGCCGCGATCGGGTCGCTGAATTTCGCTTCCGCATCGCCGTGCGCCATCGCGCGATACGCTCTCTCGATACGCTCCCAGCGATTGTCGCGATCCATCGCATAGTAACGGCCAATCACAGTCGCGATCTCGCCGGTTTCATACTCACGCATTTTTTGCTCGAGCTGCCGCAGGAAATCGATGCCGCTGTTGGGCGGCGTGTCGCGCCCGTCCATAAAGCAGTGGACAAACACGCGCTCAACCTTGTTCTCACGAGCCATCCGCAGTAGCGCAAAAAGATGCTCGATATGCGAGTGGACGCCGCCGTCACTCACCAGCCCGATAAGGTGAAGTTGCCGCTCGCGGCCGCGCTGCATCGCTTCGAGAAGCAGCGGTTGGCGTGCAAGCTCCCCGCTTGCAATCAGCGCATCGACCCGCGTGATGTCCATATGAATGATGCGCCCGGCGCCCATATTCAAATGGCCTACCTCGCTGTTGCCCATCTGCCCTTCCGGCAATCCCACGAAGGGTCCGGAGGTATGAATTAATGTGTTGGGAAACTCAGCAATGAGCCGGTCGTAATTCGGCTTGCGCGCAAGAGCGACAGCGTTTCCCTTCGTTTCGGTGCGGAAACCCCAGCCGTCAAGCACAGTAAGAACGATTGGTTTCGGTCGTTTGGCCATGTTTGCGAAGTAGGCTAGCACGGGAAACGATGAATGCAAGAGGCGCAGCAACCCACCGCGTATTTCTGATTGCTTACGGAGTGCGGTTGCCATGCGTCTAAGCCAGCAAGAAGAAGTACGCCAAACACGTTAATGTTGTTGTGAGGGCTCAGTAATTTAGACAGGAGATGCCAATGAGAAGGGTTCGACATATTACTTTGTTTCTAAGTATTTTGCTCGTTGCCATAGCGAGTCGCGCACAATCGGCCATCGATGACCTGCCGCGGCCAAGCCAGCACGCAGAAGTGATTCAGCGCATCGGCGTCAGCAACATAACGAT
>Ga0126371_10006929_pt1 | contig 10117 bp, 9 predicted proteins | sample PanSoiMetaPlot_4_FD_110145 | JGI IMG/M metagenome (GOLD analysis project Ga0126371, IMG submission 110145) | Tropical forest soil microbial communities from Panama - MetaG Plot_4 | ecosystem: Environmental > Terrestrial > Soil > Tropical forest > Bulk soil | place: Panama | collected 2016-02-17
AGGTAGGCCAGTCCGTGTCGGAGGTCACTTCGCGAAAGCGGCTCCCGGCGCGGCGCAGCAAGAGTACGCGGTGGTCAGCGGTCCGCAACTGCAGGTCGTCAAAACCCTCGCCGAGGACGTGTCCTTCGATGGTCTTGCCTTCCGTGGTCTGAATCTGCAGCTTCCTGCCATCCATCGGACTGGCTGCAGCGCGATGCTGAATCGTACGCAGAAAATTCAGCAATTGCGTCATTTCAGGAGCTGGGACGCGGCTTGGAGGCATGCCTCGTGCGGGCAGGCCGTTTCGGATCAAACTCCCCAACTCCCGGTCGTTGTATGCCCGCAGACGCAACCCAATTGGCGGGCCGATGTCACCGCCGTTGCCGTCTGCCCCGTGGCATGTGGCGCAGCGAGCCTCGAAAGCCTGGCGCCCGACATCGACGGCTTCGATGTCTTGTACGGCAAGCCCCGAAACTATCATAAGGAGCCACACCAGCATGGATCTCAGTTCCGCCCAATCTGCTTGCTGGGTTGGAGGTCTTGAATGATGAGGATCATGCGGTGTTCCGTACCATCGATTTACGTTCTTTCAATGACTCCGATGCACGCTAAGGCCTGATGACCGTGCCGTCCCGCCTCCGCGTGGTCCCCCAGGAATAATCGAAATTTGGCGGACCGGCTGGGAAGGGAAATTTCGTCGCGAGTTTTTCGTCAACCTCGATGCCCAGGCCGGGCTTCTCCTGCGCCAGCATGTAGCCGTTCTTCACCTCCGGGCAGCCCACAAATACTTCCTGCGTCTCCTTGGGGAAGCCGCTGCCTTCGTGGACACCGAAGTTGTAACTCGCCAGCTCAAGTGCGAGCTGCGCGGCGTGCGCCACTGGCGACGCATCGCCCGGTCCATGCCAGGCCGTGCGCACGCCGAAAAATTCACTTAGGGCCGCAACCTTGCGCGCCGGACTCAAGCCTCCGATTTGCGAAATGTGGATACGAATGAAGTCAATGAGCCGCTCTTTGATGAGCGGCACATATTCGTGTTGCGTGTTGAACAGCTCACCCATCGCAAGCGGGGTACTGGTCTGCTGCCTCAGCAAGCGGAAGTGATCGTTGTCTTCGGGCGGCAGCGGATCTTCCAGAAAAAACAAGCGATAGGGTTCGAGCGCCTTGCCCAAGTTGATTGCCTGATTCAACGTCACACGCTCATGCACGTCGTGGAGGAGCTCCACCTCGTCGCCCAACTTGACGCGCAAGTACTCGAATAACTTAGGCACCATCTGTACGTACGGCGCCGACTCCCAGATCTCTCTCGGGTTGGTCGGACCGATCACTTCGCCCGGCGTAGGGGCGGCCGTTGGGCGACGCGCTCCGTAGCCAGCATAACCGGGTGTTGCGACCTGCACGCGCACGTGGCGGAAGCCCTGCTCCATCGCCCGCCGAGCATTTTCTTCCACCTCGGAAAAACTGCTACCGCTCGCATGAAAATAACAGTCCGCGCCGTGACGGACCTTGCCGCCGAGGAGTTGATAGAGCGGCATGCCGGCGCGCTTGCCTTTGATGTCCCAGAGGGCGATGTCGACGCCGCTCATTGCATTGAACAGCACCGGCCCATTGCGCCAATACGAGCTCACGTAACTCGACTGCCAGATATCCTCGATTTCGTCTACATTGCGCCCGATCAGAAAGGGCTTCAGATACTGCTCGACCGCCGTCTGAACGACAAGCGCGCGCTGCGTAAACGTCGCGCACCCCCAACCGACAAGGCCGGGCTCCGTCGTTTCGACCTTCACGATGGCCAACCGGATACCGTTCGGCGCTGTCAGAATGGTTTTGATATCTCGGATCTTCACGGTCGCTGTGCCCGCCACAGCCTGGGCGTAACTGGAATCACATTTTGGCGTAAGAACGTCCGTCAGTAACGATGTAGGAGCGAACAGGGACGCGCCGCCAGCGAAAGAAAGAGAGCCTATTGCTTCACGACGGTTCATGGTGGTTGCATATGCTACTTCCGTGGTGCATGGGCGTACAGGGATTTTCCTAGACGTACGTTCTGTTGCCACTCATCCGGCCGATACGCGTGGCGGCCTCGCCGTATCGGATAAGAGCCTCTTACCGGCCCGGCCACAGAATTCGCGCGACCCATCACTGTTTCGAGGTTCGGTTGTACAGGGTCGCAATCCGCGATTCCCATGTTGCTGTGCTTTCTGAAACGCTCAGGATGCTAACGATGCCTGTAGCATCGCCTTGGTATAACCGACATTATACGCATAGGCCGCGTACCCGCCGCCACCCGGGTAGTATGGTTTGAAATCAGGCCTTTCGCGGTCGTAATCGAGCGCGCGGGGGTGCTCGGGGTAGATCAGTCGCGAATACTTCTGACGCACCAGTTCTTTCATCACCGCGAACATGTCGTTGACGCCTTCGTCGATGAAGACTTCCGTGTACTTTTCGTTGGGCGTCTGCACGCGAACATTGCGATAGTGAACGTGGTTTATCACCTCCTTGCTTGCGAAATAGCGGCAAACTTCTACCGGGTCTTGGCCCATCTCGCGTGTCACCCCGCAGTCAAAAGTGATTCCGTTGCACTTGCTCGGCACAATGTTGATGAGGCGCTTCCATCCCTCGACACTCCCCATGATCTGTTGCGAGCCGCGGCTCAGTGGCGCGGGGGGATCATTGGGATGAAGAGCCAGACGAACTCCAGATTCCTCCGCAACCGGGATCACTGCTCTTAGAAAATAGGTTATGTTGCTCCACATTTCTTCGAGCTTATGCGCGCCTTCTTCAGGCAGCGGCGGCAGGTCCTGGACGCGGTCGTAATCAAACGCCGTCAGACCCGCTCCGCCCCGTCCCGTTTCCCCATAGTAGCCCTCGACAAGCCGGTGTGCATAAAAGTTGTATTCAACCACGGGCAGGCCTACTCTTCCCGCCGCACGAATGGACTGCTGAACCTTCTCAATCTCCTCATCGCGGCCAGGTTTCCCATAGAGCGTCTTCGGAAACCCGGTGATCATCATGTTGCCAAGCGAGAGTCCCCCGGTCTTCAGTTTATCTATAAGCGCTCGGAGATCGGGTTCCAGCCAAGGGATGGGAGGGCCGCCCATCAGGACGTCATTAACGCCGAGCTGCTTCACGCGCCGCATCCCGGCGTCATCGACAGCGCCTGTAGCGAAATACGATCCGACCCTTGAGAGTTCTAGTGCGATCTTGGGAATGCCCGACATCTCGGATGCATCGCGATCCCTGGTAACGGAGCCCGGCACTTTGGATATGGGAAACGAAGCAGCAAAGGTCGTCGCTCCCATGACTTGAAGTAGCTTCCTCCTGGACAAGTCGTTTTTCTTCACAAGAGTCCTCCCACCGCATTCTCAATAAGGATTAAACCTTTGCCGAGCCATCACGTTCTAAAGACATCCGATTTGTTCGCGAACAAGCTCCCCGAAGGCAAGCTAGCAGTTCAACAACTTTCGCGGCGCAGATTCAGCAAGCTTCCACAAGCATGTGGCGTTGAACTGCCACGCGTTCTCCAAGTACTTCAACTGAGAGCATCCTCGTCTACCGCGCTGAAGGTCGCGGACAGATGGTTCCCGAGCTTGTACGGGTTGTGATCCGTCTCAATCCCACACTGAAAATCGCGCAGTCTTCCGGAGCCTGGGATGGAACTGGACGGGGTGGAGTTATAAATCGACCCGGCCACGTTCGCAGTCATTTTCCAATTCGGTAGTTTCTTGAACAATTGCCGCCAGATCAGCCGGAATGTCGAATTTGTGGGCCGGTTCGAAGGTGTGTTGTAGTCGTATTCAAACGTAAAAATAGGCTTCGCCCAGGCCGCCGTATCGTAGACAGATCTTTCCGCCTGCGCCGTTCCCGCAAGGTCAGCCGAGTAGCTGAGAGCAGCCTTAACCAGGTCTTGCTCGGAAACGGCTCCCCCCACGAGGACCCCGACTAGGTTCCTGGTCTGCGTCAGGAGTTCGGCGTCTACGGTTGCCTCGGTTGCCGCCGACAAATCCGGAAGGGCTTCATTCTCGAGCCAGTTCCGCCACGCGCCATCCTTGTCCGCCGCATCCTGGATACTCACGAGCTTGTGCCTTGCCCCGTTATCCCGCTGTCGTCGGGCGAACTTGTCAGGGCGTTGAGAAGGTCCTGATCGTCAAAAGCCCACACTCAAGGACACTTAGTCCCCTGCGTTTTGCCGGGCGGAAAACTGTAGTTTTGCGCTGACGCACTTTGCACAAAAGCACTGGGCAAAAGTGCATCCGAGAACTTCCGGTTTGTACAATCCGCAAAGAACGTCAGGTCTCCTACTTCTTTAGCCGCTCCCACACAAGTTCCCACGTTTGTAACACTCCGCCTCTCGAAATCGGCGGCGTTCGTAGCGTGAGACGGTCGCCCTCGAGCTTCACGGAACGCACTTGGTCCGTGTTTACGTTGTTTTGCAAAGACGCAACTTCGACGTGGTGGATCACCTTGTCGCCTGTGTAAGTGTAGCGCCCTGCATAGGCGATGAATGTCGAATAAGCCTGCGCTCTTTCTTCAGCCGGCGCTGAGGCTATGTCGGCAACAGAGAGGGGTTTGCGTCCGTCCGCAGCGATGACCACCATCATCCTGCCCTCAGACGCATAGCTGAGGAATCCCGCCGGATTCGGCCCAAGAGGCGTTTTGTTGATGTCGCCTTTGTCAGTCCAGGATGCAATCGAAATCAGTTTCCAGGTGCCGACCAGACTGCGCTCAGACTGAGCGATGCTCAAGGATGGGAAAGCGGTCACACACAGAGCCACTGCGATAATCTGAATGCTCCTCATCATTCTCCTCCTGCTTGAGCGTCAAAGGTCTTCGCCAACCTCTCCTGTTTGTCTTCGAAAAGCGCCAGCATTGTACCCCATACAGGTGGTGCGAAAGTGTCGTTGGCCCTGTCGTTTTGGCTATTCTGCCCGTATCACGGGCCACTCGGAGATTGACCCGGCCTGCAGGAAGGCGGTCAATCTCCGGATCGCCGGTAATAATCGCCGTCACTCTTGATGCACGCGCAATGTACAACAGTTCGGCGGCAGACCCACGGCCCTTTCCTTTTGGCTCACGTACAGGCGTCAAATCACGACAGTATTCCCTATTGGAGGCGAACGTCGCTTCTTGTCGCTTGCAGGGTCGGAAGGGGTTTCATAGGATTCACGGCTGTCCCCGTCTTGAAGGAAAATGAAGGAGATCGACCATGAGATTTAGCTGGAAATCAACGGTAGCTGTCTTTGCGGGAATTTTAGCCCTCGGCCTTGTAATGTCCGTCTGTCTGTCCTACAACGTGTATGCACAGTCCTCGACGAATCTGGTCCTTTACGACAACTTCGCTTCGCCGAGTATCGATCCTAAGAAGTGGCTTGGGGTGGACTGCGACCCAACAGCCCTGCGCGACACTGTACGGTGCGTCGTGGCTGACGAGTTCCCTTGGAGCAGCGGGCTCCTTCACCTTTATGGGAAGGCTTACGCTTTGACAAACACCGATATCGGGGGAAATGGTTGCCCATTCGGCCTTCAATTTCCAAACCCAGCCGCTGTAACCGAAATATCTTTTACGGTGGTCGTGGACAAAATGGAACCTATCGGATGTGCGACGAACTCCTCGCAGTCAGCGGCAGTAGCTGAGTTCCGCGGTCGCTTCTTCAATACCGAGGTCCCACCAACTAGCCAACTGGGTGATATTGAGTCGGTGATAGGCGTTGGACGGACCGGAACGGATACTGGCAACCAGCTTACCGTGTCGGCATTCTATACGCGGTGCGATGATGCAAATTGCAGAGCGAGAACATCACTAGATTACCGGGTTCTGGGCTCCGTCTATCCCGGCGAGCAGACCACAGTGCGCATTAAATGGGATCAGCCGAATCATCGGTTTGTCTATCAACTGAATCGGCAACCAGAGGTCGTCTCGCCGTACACGGTACCAGACGTATCTGCACCTTTTTTTGGCCCGATCAAGCATATTGACATCACACACGTCGTACCAAACTGCACGACAACTCCCCGTCCGGTCGTAACTGTCGACGCTTATTTTGGTAATGTCTACACAAACCCTCAGCCTTGACAACTTTTCGTGAGCAAGCCAAGACCGACCTGCAGAACGGAGTCTCACGAAATCGCAGGCCCTGACCGGGGCGCTGTCCGTGCCTTCGTGCCGACGGACGGTTTGAGCACCAACTTCCTGGCGACTCGGGCTAGTCCTGAATATCACGGCCTCGTAAGGGTCCAGAATTGATTCGGCGTGCGTCAGTTTAGTTCTGGGGCCTCTTTGCTGATATCTGCCGAAGTGGATTATCGGTACGGGAGGGATTCGGAACGCAGCTCGGCAGCAATACTTCTCCCAAACTCCCACAGGTATGGAGACTCGACTCGTTGTGAGCAAACATTAACCAGACGTGTCCGTCCGCTTACGCCGCTTCTCGGTAATAGTCGTTGATCAGCCCGCCCAGAACCTGGTGACAGTGGATGCGACCGGTCGGTGGGAATTCCTCCCTCCGATCGGGAACTTGCTGCTTCAGGCCCTGGTGGGGGCGGCGTTTCATAAAATACTCCACATACTGCTTCAGTACGTAGCGAAGGTGCCTTTCACCGAGAACGATGATCTGGTCTAGGCATTCTTCTCGTACGCTGCGCACCCAGCGTTCCGCGTAGGCGTTGAGAGGCGTCAACCTTTGAGTCGGTTCCAATTTTATTTTGGGGAGACTTGGCTGACTGCAATGGGAGAACGAGAAAGGGCTTCTAAAGAGCTATTCGGAGAAGAAGCCGCCTTGAAGCACCTCGGCACGTTTGGTAGCGAGCTGCGAAGAGTCCATCCTCCCTGGGTTCATAACCTCATTCAATTGTCAGATTTAATGACCCGGCATATGGCTCGCGTCTAGGCTCGAGGGCATACGCCCTGACTTGCACGTCACCTCGCTTGGAGGCTTTCAGGAAGAGGCGGCCCTCCCGAGCGACGAGGGTTGCTCCCGAAACCCGAAATTTGAGGTAACCGTCTTCGCCTAGTGCCCAGGGAAGTGTGTAGAAAACTGGTACCTCTTCACCGGCTCGTGCCGATTCGCGATCAGATTCGAGAACGATACGATTCCGCTCGACGTGCGGTTCATCGCTGAGGCGCTCGTTGAGGCGCTCGGCCCAAAGGACTACATCAACGGCATCGCGCGCGAAGCTGATGACGCGAATGCAAAGGTTGCCCCGTGCGAAGAAAACTGCGGGGGGCACACCTTCAGGATGCATAAAGGAAGCGATTCCGAGACGCGGCGGGCCCTCCGGCAGGAGAGCGAGCTGGTTTGCGGCTAGCTCTTCGAGTAAGGCATCGATTGCGCCCGCCGCCGAAGGACACTCAATGACATCAATGAGCACCCGTGCGTCGCGGTTGTCGTTGCTGTCCCACACCGTCCGTCGCATTGACTTACCCGGAGCCGAGGTGAGCTTCTCTTTGATCGAGCGGCTCCATCCCGAAGCATCTTGAGGCCAGGGACTAAAGCCGAGGAATAACTCCGCACGATCCTCGCTGATCCTCTGCCGGAGGGCACGCACGTCATACGGAAGTACATTTTCGCCAGGCATCGCTCCTCCTATGCTACCGCGCGGCGGCGGGGGATGTTCTCAAGATTGCCGGCGCCGCTCTGAATCAAGCGAAAGCGGTAGTCGTCTGGGCCATTCAGGCCGAATTGCATCTTGACGGGATTGCGAGGTATGTGGACCGTATCGCTATAGTTGTTATCCATGTCTATCTGGAGGCAGCCGTCGTAGATGTCTTGGTTCTGTCCTATCGCGTTCAACCAGCAGATCTCATGATAGCCCCAGTTCCAGCTCACCCAGTCGGCATCCACCGCCGGATTCCCGTTCAGAGGAAGGAATCTCCGTGTAACCATGTTGAAGAAACGTCCTTCCCAAAGGTCACAACCCAAGAGGTTGGCGAAAGTCGTGACCGCGTCGGCGCAGTCGGTGCAGTTGAGGCTGAAGGGCAACCCGCTGTCGATCTGGTTCATATAGGAGGTAAGTTGGTAGGGGGGCGTGAAGCCGAACATAGTGACAGGAGTGTACGACTGGTTGGGCTGTCCGTTGATTGCCAGAGTGATTTTTCGAGCGGCCTCGTCCTTGGTCTTGGCCCCTAACGCCCAAAGACACGCTTTGTCAAGCGCATCGACCCACGGCAGCTGTGTATTGTTGCCCGAAGGGCTTTGGTCCCAAGGGCCGTTGGGGATGTCCAGGACCAGATAGATCTGGTGCTGAGTCGTGCCAAAGTCAAGCCACTTTTTCCCATGTTTGACCTGCCACTTCCAAGTCGTGGTGTGGACGCCAACGCTGGACGTCTTGAGCTTGTGGTTGATCAATACAAACGTTTCCAGACTTGAGTTGCCAGCGCCATCGAAGGCGACCGTGGCTTTCTGCACATCGCCAAGAATGTTTCCGAACAGGGCGCGGAGAATCTGTGCGATCAAGGACAAAAGCCAGCCCAGGCAGCCAGAAGGCACTGCAGGGGGTAAGTAGGCGTCAAGCGCACGGATTTGTCGCGAGCCGTTGGATGGGCCCCCGGAGAATCTGGCTTTGATATTCACCTGATTCCCGATGGCGGCGGAGGCATAGGCAGCGGCCTGAGGAGTCTGGCCGTCCTTCCATTCAGGAGCAACGATGGGCCCCCCGGCGGCGTTCTTGCGGAGGTTGATGGCATCGGCGGAAGCGGAGGACGTGTCGTAGTTGAAATGTACTTCCTCAATCTTCATAGGCGACCTCTGCAAAAGATTGAATACGCTCGGCGCTGACTGGTGTCAACCCGCAACACGTGCGGAGAATTCTGGTGACGGCGGTCCAAAGAGGCGTTGCAGACTCTGACCCCGCTCCCGCCGTATTGCTGACTGCTGAAGTCACTCGTGAGCTCCGGCCACCAGGCCACTTGCTCACCAATTTTAGCCTAGGGCTGATCCGTTGCTGGGGTCCGAAGAGACGTCAAAAGCAGCGTCACAGTAGAACTTACATACATTTCGGTTCCGACTTGCTGTAAAACCGATAACGGCCGAGAATCTCTGTTCGCTGAGTGAGTTCAGCGGAGGCCGCCGATGGCTTTATTCGTGCGTCTACTCGCCGTTCTTCTTTTTGTCGCTTCGCCGCCAATTTGTGGGCAGGATCTGCTAGAGAAAGCACGTGAGATGCAAGCGCGAGTCATAGGAATAGATAGCCACAACGATACGCTGCAGCGGATTCTCATCGAGCATGCGGATATTGGTATACAGCTTCCGGACGGCCAAGTGGACCTTCCCCGCTTGCGAGACGGCGGCATCCACGCGCCGTTCTTCGCACTGTGGGCGCCCACCTACTACAAAGGCTCAGAAGCGGTGCGCCGGACTTTGGAACTGCGCGATGCCATGCAAACCGTTTTCGACAAATATCCTGATCAGATTGAGTTAGCAGGCAGCGCCAGCGATGTGGAACGGATTATCAAGGAGAACAAAATCGCCGTCGTATTGACGGTCGAGGGCGGCCATCAGATCAGCAGTGACCTAGCAGTGCTTCGAATGTATGGCCGCCTGGGCATTCGCTCGATGACTCTGACGCACTTCCGCAACACCGATTGGGCCGATTCATCGACAGACAATCCCGCACACAACGGTCTAACGGAGTTCGGGAAAGAGGTAGTGCGTGAGATGAATCGCATCGGGATGATCATCGACATCTCGCACGTTTCCGATAAGACCTTTTACGATGTGCTTGAAGTGACCAGGAAGCCGGTGATCGCGTCACACTCCTCTTGCCGTGCGCTGTGCGATGTTCCGCGGAACATGAGCGACGACATGTTAAGGGCACTGGCCCGTAATGGAGGAGTGGTAGGCATCAACTTTGGAGCGCGTTTTCTGAATCCCACAGATGCTCAGGGATTGAAGCAGAACATCGCACAAATGAGAGCTACCGAGCCCAATCTACAAGGCAGGATGTTAGACGAATTTGCCGCCAAGGACTATTTCACGCGGAACTGGAGTCATGCTGCGATAGGCGCAGCGACGGTAGAGGACGTAGCGGCGCATATTGATCATGTCGTGAAAATAGCGGGCATCGATCACGTAGGCATCGGCAGCGACTGGGATGGCATCGACAGAGTGCCGCAGGGGTTGGAAGATGTCTCCAAAATGCCTGC
>Ga0126371_10006930_pt1 | contig 10117 bp, 10 predicted proteins | sample PanSoiMetaPlot_4_FD_110145 | JGI IMG/M metagenome (GOLD analysis project Ga0126371, IMG submission 110145) | Tropical forest soil microbial communities from Panama - MetaG Plot_4 | ecosystem: Environmental > Terrestrial > Soil > Tropical forest > Bulk soil | place: Panama | collected 2016-02-17
CGCGGTTCAGCGCGAAGCCCTCGTTGGCGCCGCGGTCCAGGCTGAGCGTTAGCTCGAGGTGACCGCGAGCCACTTTTTCCTTGAGAATCCTGCGCAACTTCATCTCCAGCGAATCACTCTCGGAAGGCATTCGGAAATGAAGATCGAGAAACCGATGGTTTACCGACTTGAGCGACAAGGTGAATCCAAGTTGCGGCGTCACCTGTCCCTTCACCTGGGAGAAACCGGTCATGGAGCGGATGGGCATGTTGGGCTTATCGCTGACGGCTTGCGGCTCGTAGCTTGAGACGAGCGTCATCCAACTACTAACACCAAGTCAACACGATCTCTGTAACCTCGCAACCTGGCATCATCAAGTTCTATATCGTGATTGCATTCGTTTGGTCGATCACCCGCGGCTGACGCCCGCCACGAGCTACTGGCTACGAGCCACTCACCGCCGTATCGGGACCGCCGGCTTCGACTGGTCGACTTCCAGAAACTGCAAATCGTACAGCCTCCGGTAGGTGCCGAGTTTCTTCATCAACTCTTCGTGAGCGCCAACGTCGCTGATCATTCCGTTTTCGAGGACAACGATTCGATCGGCTCGTCTCACCGTCGAAAGCCGATGCGCAATCACAAAAACCGTCCGGCCGACCATCAGGTTCTGCAAGGCGGATTGCACCAGGGCTTCCGATTCGCTGTCGAGCGCCGACGTAGCCTCGTCGAGAATCAGAATCGGTGCGTTCTTCAGGATGGCGCGCGCGATGGCGATGCGCTGGCGCTCGCCTCCGGAAAGTCGCAGGCCCCGCTCTCCGATAACGGTATCGTAGCCCTCGGGCATCTCGACAATGAAATCGTGTGCCAGTGCGGCACGGGCCGCCTCCTCGACTTGCTTCTTCGAGACGTGGGGCTGGCCGTACGCGATGTTGTTTCGGACCGTGTCGTTAAAAAGCACCGTCTCCTGGGTGACGATGCCGATCTGCGCCCGCAGCGACGAAAGCGTGAGGTCGCGAATGTCGCGACCGTCGACCAGCAACCGTCCCGAGGTCAGGTCAAAGAAGCGCGGGATCAGGTGAACCAGCGTACTTTTTCCAGCGCCACTCGAGCCGACGATCGCCAGCACCTCTCCCGCTTTCACGTCGAGGTCAATGTCGTGAAGAATTTCACGTGCGCCGTCTCCGTTGCCTTCATAAGAAAACGTCGCTCGCTCGAACACGATGCTCTTCGAGAATGGCGGCAGCGGCTTGGCATTCGGCCTCTCCCGGACGTCGTCTTCGGTGTCCATGAACTTGAATATCTCCGACGACGCCCCCACCGCCTGCTGAAAGCTGTTATTGAACAGCGCAAACTTTCGCACCGGGTCGTACAGCTTGAACACAAGCACGATGAAGGCGAGAAACGTTCCGGGAGTAAACGCCCCGCGATTGATTTCATTCCGTCCCAGCAGTAACAGCAGTGCAATCGCGATCGCGCCGAATGTATCCATGAGGGGCGAACTGACCGCGGCCGCAGCCACCGACCGCAGGTTCGCGCGTAAAAGGCGATTGGCCGCGCTGCGGAAGCGCGCGATTTCCCACGACTCCATCCCAAACGCTTTCACGATGCGATTGCCAGTAATGGTTTCGTGCAGGATGTTTTGAATATCCGCGAGCTTGTCCTGCCCGCGCCGCGTCGTCCGGCGTACCCTCAGTCCAATCTTGGTCGACGAAATGATGATGGCCGGCAGGAAAAGCACCAGCACCCACGCGAGCCGCCCGCCCAGCATGATTACGAATATCGCGGTGAAAATCAGCGTGAACGTCTGCTGCAGGAATTCGCCTAACACGCTCGAGATCGCGTATTGCACGCGCTCGATGTCATTGATGATGGTCGAGAGCAACGTCCCCGTCGTGTGCTTTTGAAAGAAGGCCGCCGACCGCCGCAAGATTGCGTCGTACATGTCATTGCGCAGGTCGGTAATGGTTCCGAATCCCGCATAACTGACGAGATACGTTCCCGCGTAATCGAAGAGTCCCTTTAACAACGTGGATGCAACCAATGCAAACGCAACCACACTCCACGGATTCTGCAGATGCGAAGGAACGAATTGCTGCAGTTGCACCGAATAATGCGTGCCCGGAACCTGGAACAGTTTCAGATCATGTGCCGGCGCGCCGGGATTTAGTACGCGGTCGAGAATCGGGCCGATGAGAAGAAGCCGGAAGGAATCGAGAAAGCCGACTGCCGCCATCATGATCACCGACGCGAGCACTTGCCACCAATAGGGCAAGGTGTATCGCAAAAGGCGGGTCAGTTGCCGCATAAACCTTCCTGGGCCGGAAGTTGACGGTCGAGCAGGGACCGGCTGGGCGTAAGGATACCTTGGAGTGGATGCAAACCGTTATTTTAGCGGAAAACCGCGCTAGTCGTCAGTTGTGGCTTAGGCACCACGAAACTTCCTATGAGCTGTCGCGGTGCTCGATCTTCACCCGGTATCCAGCCTTAGCCAGGTGCTTGCCGACGTCTTCCGCGATCATCACGCTGCGATGCTGCCCGCCAGTACATCCGAAACTGATCGTCAGGTAGCTCTTCCCTTCCTCCACATAATGCGGGAGCAGGTAGATCAATAGCTTTGAGATCCGATTGATGAACTCGCGGGTCTGCGGGAACGAGCGAATGTATTTGGCAACGCGCGGATCGCGTCCGGTCAGATGCCGGAACTCGGGAACAAAGTGTGGATTGGGGAGGAAACGTACATCGAAGACGAGGTCTGCATCTGCTGGAACGCCATGCTTGAATCCGAAGCTAATGCACGAGACCAGGATGTTCTTATCGGATGACTTTGTCTGGAAGCGTTCTGTCAGGTGCGCACGCAACTCGTGAACATTGAACTTCGAAGTGTCGATGACCCAATCGGCGATCGCGCGGATCGGCTTCATCCTTCGCCGTTCAGCACTGAGCGAAGAGCGCACCGGAGCATCGGCTCCCAGCGGATGCGGCCGCCGCGTTTCGCTGTAACGGCGGATTAGCGACGCTTCCGTGGCTTCGAGGTAAATGACCGTCGTTGGCAGCATTCGCCGAACCGACTTCACGATGGCCGGAAGCCTCTGGAGCTTTGCCCCCTCGCGAACGTCGACAACCAGTGCGGTCCGTCGAATCTCTGGCGACTGCACGGCGAGTTCCGCGAAACGCGGGATCAGGTCAACTGGGAGGTTGTCGACGCAGTAGTAACCGAGATCCTCGAACGCCTTCAGGGCCGAGGCTTTTCCGGATCCGCTCAGCCCTGTGATGATAACCAGTTCCGGTCCGGATCGGTTGTTCTCGGGGACGCGACGACGTGCCGATGTTCTAGCCTTGCGGGTCGGCTTGCGAGGAGACTTGCGTTTGACTTTCTGCGCCACCTTGCAGGGATGTTAGCAGAGTTTCACTGTGAGAATTGAGTGTCACAACTGGATCGTACGCGATGTGTTTTTTAGGGGTAGTTATGGAGGGGAGCAGTTTCAAAAACAGAAGGCGGACTGCCCGGAGGCGTCCGCCTTGAATTTGCAAATGTTTTTTTATTAGCGGCCGAAGCGATCGTATCCGCGATGCTCGCAGTACTCATGTCGCTCGAACGCCTCATGGCGCCAGTAGGGGCGACCATAATAGCGACCGTAGAACGCTGGTCCTGGACGATACCAATAAGGCCGCGCATAGACGTAAGCGGGCGGGTACACGACCGGGCGTGGGTACACGTATGGATATGGGTAAGCGGGGCGAGCCACAACGACCGGTCCGCCAACTGTCACACCAATCGCCACACCAGCGTGCGCCTTTTCAGGCGTTGCGAACGCCAGAGCCAGAGCCAATCCGAACACCGCCCATAAACTTTTCTTGAACATTTGCCACCTCCGTCCTTGATGAAATGAACACGACGCATTCGGAAAAGTCGCGGTGCTTGTGCGCGCGAGAAAAACTGTATGAAAATATAGCGACGTTACTTTCGGAAGTTACGAACCGGGTAGTTGTGATTTCATGCCCGTCAAAGCTGGAGTTTACGAACATTTACAAAAGCGCCGCCAACGCGCAAACCCTCGGCGCAAGCTTTGTGCGGTCGCGTGCTCGAATCCGCATCCGCCAATATCCATGCACTTGTAGTGTTCATGACCGCTACTTGCGCTTCAGAGTCATTCCTGATTCCGCGGGTGGAAGCGTACAGTCGTTCGATCGCACACCTTTCACAAACGCTCCGATACTGTCGGTCGTAAGCTTCTCAGTTTTTCCGGCAAAACCGACACCTGCAAAAATTCATGTGCGTTGCGCCATCCATCACCCCCAGCCATTTGCCCCCGGCGGGCATGCCGTCATAAGGCTGCGTTCGCCATTCCCATGTGCCTTCGAGACCCTTGTCGTGCGTGCCCGTGAGAACGAAAAGAGGCTTGCGGATGCCCTTCCACGAATCGCTGCTGAAAATCGGACCCTCGCCTGACGGCGAAAGCGCCACGTACGCATCGAATCGATCTTTGCCTTGCACCTCGTGGCCGTCGAAGATGAGCTTGTTGTGCGCGCCCGCTTCGAACATCACCGTGTCCGAATCCCATCGAGTGCCCGAGCAGAACTTTGAAGGGATGATGGCAGTGCTTTTCCGCCCAATTCAACGCGGCGGCAACATCAAGCATGCGACTGTTCTGCAGCGTCGGATCGGTGACCATGTTTTTCAGGCCGCCCTGAATTTCGGCCTGACGAATGTCGCTGCGCAGCGTCGCGGGTCCGCTCTCTTTGTGGCCCATTACGATCGCGAGATACCCGCGATCGCGCAGTGCTTCGGCTAAATAGCGGTACCCATTTTCGGTACCACCTGCTCCGGGCGAGATGATCGCCAGCGGCGCACAAGACTGGCTGCTTGGAGCAAAAACTGTGAGCGGAGTTTGCGCGCCGTCGGAACGCGGGAACGTCACGGTTTGCTGGGCGAACGATCCGGGAACCAGGGTGAGTGTCGCGATGAACAATAAGGAGACGAAGTAGCTAGTTTCGAGCGCATATCTTCTTTAACACTCAATGGTTGCATTCGTTCTGTCATGGCAAGAAATATCGCGGTCATCGCCGAACTTGGGAAGTAGATACGCGGATGCTGAACGAAGCTCTCGACCGCGCCAGATGACCAAAGTGCCGACTCAGCCGGTCTAGTCCTTCGGCCACTGTCCCGCACGGGAATCGCTCGCTAAACTCGTAAAACTCACCCGAGGCAGGAGTTGATTCGCGCTTCATGAATCTCTGGCAGTGGCTCAACCAGCACAGCATTCTGACGCTTCTGATCGCCTACATTCCGTTGATCGGGACGGTGGTGACCACCGTGCTGAGCCTCGTGCTGGCGCGGGCGACACTGCGTTACGCCGAGGCCAGCGATAAGAGCCTGGCGCTCGCGCGCGAGGAGTTCGAGCGCGAGTGGTCACCTGAGTTGCACCTGAAGCTGGAGCAAACTTCGTCGCGCGAAGCGAGGTTGGTGGTCACGAACCTTGCGCGAATTTCGGTGCTCCTGCAGATGGTGCAACTGCGCAAGCTCACCCTGGCCACTCCGTCGTTGCGCTATTTCCTGAATGATCCGCTGGTCGGCGGCAGCACCTGGACCGACGATCTCGGCAAGCGATTCCTGGAGTGCACTGGCGAGAACTTTCATGGAGTGATCGCGGCTTCGGTCACGTTTTATGCGTCCGGGCGCATGTTCCGCACAGACTGGTTCCGCTTCCGAGTTGAAGTCAAGGACGGCAGGATTGTGAAACTGCATCCGGAGAGCATCGCCGCGCGCCGCGTGCGAGTTCTTGAGACGCGCAACAGCAATGGAAAGCGCCGCCGGGAACTGGTCATGGACGTGGTTGGAACGCGAAAGGACACCACGGCGGGAAATAAAACAGGGCTCTAGGCTCTGGGCGCCCGGCCCGGCTTTCGTCTTTGGATCTTCGCCCGGTCGGCTTTGGATCGGCTATCGGATTCTGGTTCCGCAAATGCAGCGACGGGCGTCCTCGCCCGTTGTATGACCGTTCTTTTACTTCATGCCGCTGGCCGAACGTTCTGCCTTTAGCACGTTCACTGAATTGTCATCCTGAGCGAACTGAGGCGAGAGCCGAACGCAGCGAAAGACCTGCTTTTCCGGGGGGCTCCCGCACGAATCTTCAACGTCAGGAAGCACGCAGCTGAATGTAAATCGCTCACAGTGACCGGTGACCTGAATCCTACCGTTCTCGCTTAAGCGTGATTTATAAGTAACTCGCCGGGCGTATTCCCTGAGCAAAAATCTTCCGACACCGAAGTCCTTTGTCCGGAATATTTTGTCTACAAGTTATTTGAAATCAAAGATTTTGTGGGACATTCTTCGTAAATCCCTGATTTGCACAAGACCCTGGGGGGATACCTTCCTAGCGAGGCCGAACAAGATTACACCTCGTCGTCCAGCCAACTGATTCGCTGTATGACATGGATGGCACGCTACTCAAGACGAACACACGATCGGGAAGCGTTAGGTAAGCGGGACGGGCGCACGACCATTTCTCAATCTTTCGAGAAGGGGCGTTGCGCCCGATTTGCAATATTTCGTACCGGAACGGAGCTAGTCCGACTAGGGGACCACCGCCTTTACCGCGGAAGTCTTGACACTCTCTTTACCCGCGGAATCGACCGCCGTCGCTGAGTAGTAGTACGTCGAACCGTTCGACACGTTGGAATCCGTGTATAGCGTGGAGCCAATCACACTTGGATTGATCTTCGTCCACGAAGTGGCGTTAGGACTGCGATAGATGTTGTATCCAATCACACCCTTTGTGGTCGAAGCCTTCCAGCTGAGGTCCACAATGTGGTTCGCACCGCCCTGGATCACAACTTTGTAGCTGGCCTGCGCAACACCGCCGCTGCATCCTGTGACTTTCACGGTGAATGAATAACTGGCAGCCGTCGTGGGTGTGCCAGTGAGGCCAAGCGCCGTAGTGTTGGTCGAAGCTGTAGCTTTTACGCCGACAGGTAAAGCCCCGGAGACGATGGTCCACTTGTAAGGCAGGCAGCCGTTGTACGCCTGAATGACGGCAGAATAGGCGCTTTTGGCGGTGCCGTTCGGGATTGTTGTGGTGTTGATTTTGACCGCGGCAAAGCACGGCGAGACGGAGAAAAGCAAAAGAATGGACAGCAACCTGGGATTCATGCCTCATCGTGACGGGCCACGCGGAGGGGTCACAGGTCACAGAGGTTTGAAAACCTCGTATTTAGTTTTTCAGTTCTGCACTTCGCGTTGCTACGAAAGCATTTCGCCGCTTCTTGTAACTCAGAAGTGCATCCCCCAATAGGGAAATGTGTACCGACGAATGCCCTTCATATTTTTCCCGTCATGAAATGAATCGATGACCGTGACGAGGAGCAATGATTTTGTGGAAGAGTCCCGTCGATCACACTCGGTCTGACATACAAACGAGGAGCCCGCTAGGCTCCTCTTCGAGGCAATTGGTACTCTATCCCCGACATGAAAAGTTTCGAAAAGCTCACGGAACGCGAAGTACTCGCTTTAGCCATTTCGCTGGAAGAGGAAGACGAACGCGTGTACGCCGATTTTGCCGAAGGCTTGCGGGAAAACTTCCCCGCATCGGCCGCAGTATGTGAAGGTATGCGAAAAGAAGAATCGGAACATCGGCGGCGATTGATCGAGTTGTATCAGGAGAAATTTGGCGACCATATCCCACTCATTCGCCGGCAGGATGTCCGCGGATTCGTCCAACGAACGCCGGTGTGGCTCGTACGGCCACTCGGACTCGACACCGTGCGGAAGCAGGCCAGCGCGATTGAATACGAAACGCGGGGCTTCTACGAGAAGGCGGCGGTGCGCTCGCAGGATGCGAGCATTCGGCAATTGTTTGACGATCTGGCGAACGAAGAGCGGCACCACGAAGAACGGGCGGACGCGCTTGAGAAAGAGAAGTTGACGGCAGGTGTGAAGGCGGAAGAGGACGAGGCTAATCGCCGGCTATTCGTGCTGCAGATCGTGCAACCCGGACTTGCCGGCTTGATGGATGGATCGGTCTCGACGCTGGCGCCCGTATTTGCGGCGGCGTTGGCAACGCGCAGCAGTTGGGCAGCGTTCCTGGTCGGACTTGCCGCGTCAGTAGGCGCCGGCATCAGCATGGGATTCGCGGAGGCGCTCTCCGATGATGGAAGTTTGACGGGTCGAGGCCATCCGTGGGTACGTGGGCTGGTGTGCGGCGCGATGACGGCGCTGGGTGGAATCGGGCACACGCTGCCCTTCCTGATTCATGATTTCCGCTACGCGATGGGATTGGCGATTCTGGTTGTGCTGGTTGAATTAGCAACGATCACGTGGATTCGGCATCGATATATGGATACGCCGGTTCCGTCGGCGGCTCTGCAGGTCGGGTTGGGCGGAGCGTTGGTGTTTGTGACGGGAATTTTGGTTTGGGAGCTCGTGAGTCAAGACGACGTCTCGGCTCTCGGCTCAGAAACGCTAAAGCCTGAACTAGGTTATCGCGTTGAAATTCGTGGCCAGCTCAGATCCTAGAAAGGCTGATTCAGCAAAGGCAGGCTATGACACTGCAATTTACGACCTCTCATGTGGAAGATTCCCTGTCGCTGTTTCGCTATTACAAGAAGTTGGGCGAAGGAGCGATGGCACAGGTTACGGATGAACAGCTGTTCATCTCGCTCGATCCGGAGATGAACTCGATCGCATTGATCGTGAAACATGTGGCCGGGAATCTCCGCTCCCGCTGGACGGATTTCTTGACCAGCGACGGCGAGAAGCCGGACCGGAATCGCGACAACGAATTCGAAGAGCCTCCAGCGACTCGGGCCGCGCTGATGGAAATGTGGGAAGCAGGCTGGGCTTGCTTGTTTACGGCGTTAGAACCGCTGTCGGAAACCGATGCGGGATGCACGGTGAAAATTCGCGGCGAAGCCCATTCAGTGACGCAGGCGATCAACCGGCAGCTTTGTCATTATGCCTATCACGTCGGACAAATCGTCTTCCTCGCCAAGCACCTGCAGTCGGAGCAATGGAAGTCGTTGAGCGTGCCGCGGGGTCAGTCGGGGCACTTTAACCAGCGAATGGCGAGCGGGCAGGCGAGCCAGCGGTAGTTGGAATCGAGATGCATTGCACCCCCGCATTGAGATTTCCTGTACCTCCCGTTCAACGGCGAAAATGCACGCCGCCATTCGAAACCAACTTAAACAAAAAAAATGGGCACGCGCGCAGCGTGCCCATTGCAGACTCCTAACGGCCAACGACCGGTTCTACGGCGCTTCGATCAGTTCCATCTTCCCTTCCCGCGTACGGTGCAGGACCATCACTTTGCCCTTCGGATCGCGGAAGACAAAGACGTCGCGATCGCGGAAGTGACATTCCTTAATCGCTTCTTCCAACGTCATCGGGCGCAACGCCACGGCTTCTGCGGAGTGGGTCAGATGCACTTCGGTTGTTCTGGCGACCGCTGGATATTTGTGCACGACCACCGGAACGGCGGTCTTTTCTGTGAGACCCACGGCGGTTTGTGGTTCGGCAGGTTCCGGTTTGCCGTCGCCATTCCACTTGTTGTGCGATTTGCGCTTCTTCGAGATGATGCGCGTTTTGTATTTGAGAGCCTGCTTTTCAAGGCGTCCCAAAGCCTGGTTGACGGCCAGTTTCATGTCGCTGGCTTGCGCCAGGCCGACGATCGGGCCGTTGCGGGGAGTAATCGTGATTTCTGCTTTATGACGGTGTTTTTCAACGGCGAGAATAACTTTGGTTTCGAACTTGTCGCGTAAGATTTTTCTGAGTTTGGCGAGGCCGGATTCAACCTCTTTGCGGATGGCGGGTGTGATTTCGTATTGCCTGCCGGTGTATTCCACGTTCATTGAGCACCCTCCTGGGATTCTTAACTCCACGATCTGGGCTCAAACAACCGGTGCTGCAGGTGTTGTTCGTTCAGCGGCTAAAAGCCGATCTACGAAGCGACATGCCTAAAGGCATGCCCGGTTACAAACCGCTACTTCTTCACTCTGCGCTGGTGGGTACTCGGGATGCGTATGTCCTCCCGGTATTTCGCAACCGTGCGGCGAGTGACCTGGATACCCTGCGACTGAAGGATGCGGGTGATCTGCTCGTCGGTCAACGGCCGGGCTGGATCTTCTTCGTCGATGAGCTTTTTCA
>Ga0126371_10006931_pt1 | contig 10116 bp, 9 predicted proteins | sample PanSoiMetaPlot_4_FD_110145 | JGI IMG/M metagenome (GOLD analysis project Ga0126371, IMG submission 110145) | Tropical forest soil microbial communities from Panama - MetaG Plot_4 | ecosystem: Environmental > Terrestrial > Soil > Tropical forest > Bulk soil | place: Panama | collected 2016-02-17
CCGACCACGAAAGTGCTGGCGCTCGCCTTCCTGGTCCTGATCGGCGTCGCGCTGGTCGCCGACGGTTTCGACTTCCACGTCCCGCGCGGCTATATCTATTTCGCGATGGCGTTTGCGGCCGCCGTCGAGGCGGTCAACATTGCGGCCCGGCGTCGCCGACGGTCCCGCCAAAGATGATTCGAAGGACTTCATGACCACGTCAGCCCCCATCCTGCTGATCACCGGCGCGAGCCGCGGCATCGGCGCCACCACGGCGCGACTCGCCGCGCGGCACGGCTACGATGTCGCCGTCAACTACCTCAGGGACCGCGCGTCGGCCGACGCGGTGGTCGCCGACATCGAGGCCGCCGGCCGGCGCGCCGTCGCGGTGCAGGCCGACATGGGCGAGGAGGCCGACATCGAGCGCATGTTCGCGACCGTGGACGACAAGCTCGGCCGGCTTACCCACCTCGTCTACAACACCGGCATTATCGGCCCGGCCTCGCGCATCGAATCTCTCGCCACCAGGGACGCGCGCGAAATCCTGATGGTCAACGTGCTCGGCGCGTTCATCGCGGCGCGAGCGGCGATTGCGCGCATCTCGACCAGACACGGTGGAAGCGGCGGCGCCATGGTGTTTCTGTCTTCCGCCATGGCGACGCTCGGCGGGGCTGGCGACTACGTCATGTACTCGACCTCGAAGGGCGCGATCGACACGTTCACGCTCGGGCTCGCGCGCGAGCTCGCGCCCGAGGGAATCCGGGTCAACGCGGTCGCGCCCGGGCCGATCGCGACCGACATCCATCCGCCCGGACGGCTCGAGCGCATCGTCCCGGCGGTGCCGCTCGGGCGCGCCGGCACCGCGGCCGAGGTCGCCGAATCCGTGGTCTTCATGCTGTCGGACGCGTCGAGCTATACCAACGGCGTGGTTCTGCGCGTCGCCGGCGGGCGCTGATCGAGGCAAGAACCGGCCTTGCGCCCGCGCGATCTGCTCCTATGATCGCGCCGCCGACGGCCAGCGCGTGTCCCGGCGAAGTGTACCGGTTCGCCGATAAGGACACGCGCCGAAGATCGAGAGCCGTCCACGAATTTTCGGGTCAACCTCGAGGAGATGGTCATGGTTGCAGGTGTGCGCGTGCATAAGCACGGTGGGCCGGAAGTGCTGACGTACGAGCAGTTCGAACTGCCGCCGCCCGGCCAGGGCCAGGTGCGCGTCAAGCACCATGCGAGCGGCGTGAATTTCATCGATACCTATTTCCGCAGCGGGCTCTATCCGTCGCCAGTCGGCATGCCGTTCGTCGCGGGCAACGAGGGCGCCGGCGAAGTGACCGCCGTCGGGCCCGGCGTCACCGATCTCAAGGTGGGCGACCGCGTCGGCTACGTGGTGGCGCTCGGCGCCTACGCCGAGGAGCGCAACATGCCGGCCGATCGCGCGGTCAAGCTGCCGGACGGGATCAGCTACGAGCAGGCCGCCGCGATGATGCTCAAGGGCATGACGGTGCAGTATCTGCTCAACCGCACCTTCAAGGTCGGCAAGGGCATGAACGTGCTGATCCACGCGGCCGCGGGTGGGGTCGGGCTGATCCTCTGCCAGTGGGCGAACGCGCTCGGCGCCAACGTCATCGGCACCGTCGGCTCGAAGGAGAAGGCCGACCTCGCCAAGGCCAACGGCTGCCATCACACGATCCTCTACTCGTCCGAGAATTTCGTCGACCGGGTGAAGCAGATCACCGGCGGCACGCTGTGCGAGGTGGTCTATGACGGCATCGGCCAGACCACGTTCCCGGCCTCGCTCGACTGCATCAAGCCGCTCGGCATGTTCGTGAGCTTCGGCAGCGCGTCCGGACCGGTCAAGGCCTTCGACATCAACCTGCTGCAGCAGAAGGGCTCGCTGTTCGCGACCCGCCCGACGCTGAACACCTATGCGGCCAAACGCGCCGATCTGCTCGACATCGCCGCCGACCTGTTCAAGGTGGTCGGCAGCGGCAAGGTGAAGATCCCGGTCAACCAGACCTATCCGCTCAAGGACGCGCAGAAGGCGCACGCTGATCTGGAGAGCCGCAAGACCACGGGCTCGTCGATCCTGGTGCCGTGAGCGACCTGCCCGGCCTGCACGTGTCAGAGCCCGCGTCGGACGCGGGCTCTGTGACCGCTGCGGCGGGGCAGGAGGCGCAGGCCGCTGCACGGCCGATCAGCCCGGATGCGGCGACCGGCTGGGCGGTACTCGTGTTCGTCATCGCGCAAGCGATCGCCGCGACCGTGGTGCTCACCTGGTACTCCGGCAGCGCAACGGCGTCCTCGTCCCCGATGTACGACGGCACGTTGGTCGCGCTGGTGACGCTCGTTACTAATCCAGCGCTCGTCGCGCTGTTCTGGGGGGTCGTTCGCTACCATGACCTCGATGCACGCCAATTTCTCGGGCTGACGCGCTTCAGCCTTCGGCACTTCCTAACCGGCATCCTGGCGATCGCAGCGCTCGCGGCCACCCTCTATGCGGTCGCCGCGCTGGCCAAGCTCGACTTGGTGCCGAGATTCCAAACCGATACGTTCACGTCCGCCCGCCGCGACGGATGGCTGGTGCCCTTGCTCATGGCGGTCGTGGTGGTCGGGCCGATCGGCGAGGAGATCATGTTCCGCGGCTTTCTCTACCGCGGCTGGGTCAGGCCGGGATTCGTCGTCACGCCCGTCATCATGCTTACGCTGCTGTGGTCCGCAATGCACATGCAGTACGATTGGTTCGGCATCTCGCAGGTGTTTCTCACCGGCCTGGTGCTCGCCTGGCTGCGCTGGCTCAGCGGCTCAAGCGCGCTCACCATTGTGCTGCATATGCTGGTGAACCTGGAGGCTACCACCGAGACGGTCCTGAAGGTCGGGTGGGCCGCGTCGTGAACGACGACGACCCCGACACGCGTTTGTGACCCGGCCTCGTGCGCCGGCCCGGTTCACCCGGGGGGCGAAAAGTGACATCCTCCCGGCGCGCCCGAGGCGCGGGCGTATTCTCACAATGGTCGGCCATACCGACCGCACCGGAATCTTCAGGGAGCATGTCATGAAGCGCGTCGCATCGGCCGCGACTTGGGCCGCGTTGGCAACCTCGGCCATCCTGGTGGCGGGAGCCGCCAACGCACAACAGCGTGATTTCTCCAAAGTCGAGATCAAGACGATCGATCTCGGCCACAACACCTATCGCCTCGAAGGCGAGGGCGGCAACATCACGGTCGCGGTCGGCACCGACGGCATCATCATGGTGGACGGCCAGTTCGCGCCGCTGCACGACAAGATCAAGGCGGCGATCACCAAGATCTCGCCGCTGCCGATCAAGTATCTGATCAACACCCATTTCCACGGCGATCACACCGGCGGCAACGGGCCGTTCCAGAACGACGGCGTCATCGCGGTGGCGCAGGACAACGTGCGCATCCGTCTTGCGGCCGGCACCACCAATGGCGTCACCGGCGCCAAGACGCCGCCGGTCGCGCCCGAGGCGTTGCCCAAGCAGACCTACACGGGCGGCTCGATCACGATCGAGGTGGGCGGCCGCAAGGCGATCCTCACGCACGTGAACAACGCGCACACCGATGGGGACACCTGGGTCTATTTCCCTGACGCCAACGTGCTGTGCACCGGCGACACGATGAACAACAACCATCGCTACCAGACCATCGATTTCGCCAACGGCGGCGACATCCGCGGCGCGATCCGCGCCACCGAGGCGTTCCTCAAGGCGGCGAACGACGACACCAAGGTGATGACCGGCCACGGCCCGCTGGCGAAGAAGTCGGACGTCGTCGAGTACAACGCAATGCTCAAGGCCGCGCGCGAGCGCATCGAGAAGCTGGTCAAGGAGGGCAAGAGCCTGGACGAGGTGATCGCGGCGCGGCCGCTGAAGGACCTTGATGCCAAGTGGGCGGCGGACGACAACGCTGCGATCGCCTACCTCAAGATGGTCTACGGCTCGTTCCACCGGTCGTAGAGGAGCAAGGGACGGCCAACGTCAGGCGGCTGCGACGTCGCGATCGAGTTCGCGCTCGGTGACGGTGCGGTTGCGGCCGCCGCGCTTCGCCGCGTAGAGCGCGCGGTCGCAGCGCTCGAACAGGCTGGCGAGGGTCTCGCCCGGGACGAACTGCGCCACGCCGAGCGAGACCGTGACGGCGGAGACCACCTCACCGGTTGCGCGGCGCGTGATGCGGCGTTGCGCGATGGTCCGCCGGATGCGTTCGGCGACCGCCGCGCAGGTGTTCATGTCCGCGCCGGGCAGGACGCCGACGAGTTCCTCGCCGCCGAACCGCGCCGCCAGATCGCCGCCGCGCACGCTGTCTTTGAGCACGCCCGATATCAGCTTCAGCACCTGGTCGCCGAACTGGTGGCCGAATTTGTCGTTGAACGCCTTGAAGTGGTCGATGTCGAGCAGAAGGATGCTCAACGGCTTGCCGCTCTCCATCGCCGCCATCTGGCATGCGCGCAGGAATTCATCGAGCGCGTGGCGATTGGCAAGCCCGGTCAGGGCATCGGTCTTGGAGCGCTGTTCGGCCGCCGCCAGGTGGCCGCGGATTTTCTCCAGCTCGTGCAGCGACGCGTTGAAGGTCGCCTCGAGGGTCGAGGCCCGCGACACCGCTTTCGACAGCTCGCCCACGAGGGCCTCGATGATGCCGCGCGGATCGTCGCCTTCGTTGATCTGCGAGGCGACGCCGCCGAGCGCCTCGATGTGAGCGCGATTCTCGGCGACCGATTTGGCCAGGTACTCGCGCGCGGTCGACAGCAGCCCGCTGAGCTCTTCGGAGACTTCCGTCTGCCTGGCGTCCAGATCCGCCTCCGACCCGACGTAGGTCAGATACAGGCTGCGATTGGTCGCGCTGTCGAAACCGCGCTTGTTGCCGATCAGGATCTTGATCACCTGATTGAGTTCCGGCGCCGAGCCGAGCGCGAAGGTGAACCAGACTTCGAAATTCTGCGGCGTCGCCGGCACATTATGCTGAAGCATCAGGTGCAGCGCGCGCTCCGCCGTGGAGGTCGCGTCCGCGAAATCGATCTCGCTGGTCGGAGTTCGGCTCATCTCGTGGCGGCGCGGCCGGGGTTTGCGTCACTCACAGGTCCGGCAGCCTGGCAGTCCGCACGGCACTCGCCAGTGGCGAGACGATATGCTCGCCTCGGCGCTCTCTGACACCGAACGGCTAATGCCAAACTGAATACGTCAAAACTTCCCCGCACGCAGGGTAAGCACGGGAGTGTGTAGATTTGCTTAACGTTGCTTAACGAGATGCTAACCAATCCGCGGCGCCGTCGAGCAGCCGAACAAAGGTCGCCGACATCCTCTCAAAGTCGATCGGCCATGCACTCGAAAGCCGCGTGGACCGGCCCGGCCGGGGCGAGCCGGGGCACGGCGAGGACTGCGAGCTGCGGCGCAAACCGCGCGAGCGTCTCGCGCGTCGTGCCGAGCCCCACCGGGCTACCGGACGTCTCGCTGATCACCAGCGCGGCCACCTCGAGGTCGCGCCGGGCGATCACGTCGAGCGCCGTCAAAGTATGGCTGATCGTGCCGAGATAGCTGCCGGCGACGAGAATCACCGGCAGATCCAGCGCCGTCATCCAGTCGAGCATGACGTGGTCGGCATTGACCGGACTCATCACGCCGCCGGCGCCCTCGATCAGCAGCACGCCGCGGGTCTCCGCGATCGCATCGCGGCAGAACCTGATCAGCTCGCGGATATCCAGCGTGCGGCCCTCGCGCGCCGCCGCGGTGTCGGGCGCGAGCGGCGCGGCGAAGCGCCAGGGCGAAATCTCGGCGATTGTCTCCGCGGTGACCGGACGGCCGAGCGCGGACAGCAGCAGGCCGCTGTCGCTGCCCGCAGCTTCGGCCGGATCGAAGCCCGACACGACAGGCTTGAGCGCCGCAACCTTGCGGCCGCGCGCGCGCAGCGCACGGATGAGCCCGCGCGCCACGAAGGTCTTGCCGATGTCGGTCCCGGTCGCGGTGACGAAATAGGCGCTCACGCGTGCACCCGCTCGCGCACCAGATCGGCCAGACGCTCGATCTCCGCATCCGGATGCCCGGCCGTGAAGGCGAGGCGCAACCGCGCAGTGCCTTCCGGGACGGTGGGTGGGCGGATCGCGACGGCGAGAAAGCCTTCGTCCTCCAGACGCCGGCTCGCCGCGAGCGCCGCCTGTGCGCTGCCGAGCACGATCGGCACGATCGGGCTCTGCGCCTCGGGAAGCTGCGCCCGGCGGGCGAAGGCCCGCGCCTTGGCGAGGGGGCGCGTGGCGTAGCCGGGATCGCGCGCGATCAGGTCGAGGGCCGCGATTGCCGCCGCCACCGTCGCGGGCGGCAGCCCGGTCGAATAGATCAGCGTGCGGGCACGGTTGGCCATGAGGTCGATGACCGGCCGCGAGGCGCAGAGGTAGCCGCCATAGGCGCCGATCGCCTTCGACAGCGTACCCATCTGCAGCGGCACGTCCGCCGGAGCAGGGCCCGCGAAAGTCGAGCCGCGTCCCCCGCCGACGACGCCGATGCCGTGCGCGTCGTCCGATAAGAGCCATGCATCGTGCTGCCGCGCGACCCCACCAAGCTCGACCAGCGGAGCGAGGTCGCCGTCCATGGAGAAGACGCCGTCGGTAGCGACGAGCGCGCGTGGGTGACGGCCGCGGTGCTGTCGCAGCAGGTCCGCCGCATGGCCGGCGTCGTTGTGGCGGTAGGTCAGCGTCGCGGCCCGCGACAGGCGCGCGCCGGCCCACAGGCAGGCGTGCGACAGCTCGTCCAGCAGCACCAGGTCGTCGGGCCCGACCAGCGCCGGAATGATGCCCATGTTGGCCAGAAAGCCGGAGCCGAACACGCACGCGCCCTCGGTATCCTTGAGCCGGGCGAGGCGCGCCTCCAGCTCGGCGTAGAGCGGGTGGTTGCCGGTGACCAGGCGGGATGCGCCGGACCCGACGCCGAAGCGCTCGATCGCCGCCATGGCGGCGGCCTTGATCGCGGGGTGCTGGGTGAAGTTGAGGTAATCGTTGCACGAGAAGGAGAGGAGCCGGCGGCCGTTGCGCTCGACATGGAGGGCGCTGCGCTCGGTCTCGACCAGGCCGCGGCGCAGCCCGCCGCGGTCCAGCGCGGCCAGCTTTCCGGCGGCGAAGTCGTCGAGCGAGTCCATGCACGCCTTTCTTCTCCCTCTCCCCCTCTTCAGGCCTCTTCAGGGGGAGAGGGAGCGCAAACGTAGTGCCTTGCGGCCATAGGGATGTAGCGTGACCGGGGCCGCGCTCCAATGCAAAATGCGGGGATGAGTGATGCTCGCTCCAAGGCACCGGGTGGCATGCCGAACTGGTATGCGTCCGGCTGGCCGCACGTATGGCTCCCCTATGCGCAGATGAGGACCGTGTCGCCGCCGCTGCCGGTGGTGCGCACCGAGGGCTGCCGGATCATCCTGGCCGACGGGCGGCAGCTGATCGACGGCATCGCGTCATGGTGGACGGCCTGCCACGGCTACAATCATCCGCATATCCGGGAGGCGGTGACCCGGCAGGCCAGCCTCATGCCGCACGTCATGTTCGGCGGGCTCGCGCATGAGCAGGCGCTGACGCTGGCGCGCCGGCTCGCCGGCCGGCTGCCGGGCGATCTCGAGCGGGTGTTCTTTTCCGAATCCGGCTCGGTGGCGGTCGAGATCGCGCTCAAGATGGCGATCCAGTTCTGGCGCAATCGCGGCCTCGCCGGCCGCACCCGGTTCGTGACGTTCCGCGGCGGCTATCATGGCGACACGACCGGCGCCATGGCGGTGAGCGATCCGCAGGACGGCATGCACGCCCTGTTCGCCGGGATTTTGCCGCAGCACCTGAGCCTGGCGCTGCCGACCGACGAGGAGTACACCGCCGCCCTGGAGCAGGCGCTGGAGCGCCAGGCCGAGACGCTCGCCGGCATCATCGTCGAGCCGCTGGTGCAAGGCGCGGGCGGCATGCGGTTCCACGAGGCGGCAGCGCTGCGGCGGCTGCGCGCGCTGGCCGATCGCTTCGAGCTCCTGCTGATCTTCGACGAGATATTCACCGGCTTCGGCCGCACCGGCACGATGTTCGCCTGCGAGCAGGCGGGCGTGACGCCCGACATCATCACGCTGTCGAAGGCGTTGACCGGCGGCACGCTGCCGCTCGCCGCCACGGTTGCGACCCGGCGGGTATTCGAGGTGTTCTGGTCGGACGACCCCGGGCACGCGCTGATGCACGGCCCGACCTACATGGGCAATGCGCTCGCCTGCGCGGCCGCCAATGCGTCGCTCGACCTGTTCGAGCGCGAGCCGCGCCTCGCGCAGGTGCGGGCAATCGAGGCGCAACTCTGGGTCGGGCTCGCGCTATGTCACGGCCTGCCGCGCGTCAGGGACGTGCGCGTCAAGGGCGCGATCGGCGTGGTCGAGCTCGACCGCATCGACGATCTCGAGGGATTGCGCCGGCAGTTCGTCGCCGAAGGCGTGTTCGTCCGGCCGTTCGGATCGGTGGTGTACCTGACACCGTCGTTCACGATCGGGGACGAGGAGCTGGCGAAGCTGACAACGACGATCGCCAAGGTGCTCCGCGAACGCTAGTTCTCGATGGGCAGCGCTGAATCTCTCGGCCCAGCGAAATCCTTCTCATCAACGGCCGCGCGTTCACGGTGAACCCGACCGCAATTCCTCCGGCATGGGAATGTCGCGGCCTAGATTATCCTTGAACTGGATGCGGCCCGGCCAGACGGCTTCGAGTCGCGCAATCAGCTCGCGCGCCTCGCTTCTCCAATCGGAGCCGTCGCGCAGCTCATAGACGCCAAGCGAGACCCCGCGCTTGTCCGCCACGGACACGTTCTTCTGATGCCAAACCTGCTCGAGGGAATGGATATTCAACCCGCGTTCGTTGCACAGGCTGAGGTCGAGCATGTCGACGACGCCGGGGCTGGCGTGGCTGCTGTTGCGGAACGAGAGGTGGTGCGCGGCGGCGAAGTCCTGGAAAATCTGCGTCACTCGCGGCCAGTCGTCAACCGCCACCGCAAGCACGACGTTGACCCGCGTGCCGACGGACGTGCGGCCGTCGCGGAACATGTTGTGGCAGGTGCGATCCATGGTGATGCCAGGAATCGCGAACGCGGTTGCTGTGAGAAGGAGCGCGACGACCGCCAAGCCCGAGGTGGCCAACGACGATCTTCGGGAGACAGGCGCCGGTGTTTCGCTCCTCGGGCGGACGGAGCCGCCTGCCAGTTTCACGATCACGAAGAACAAGATTCCGCCGAGCGCGCCCAGCCCGCCGAACAACGACCAGTACAGCAGGTCGTACAGCAAACCGATCAAGGTTGGGATCCCGTTCACCATTGTTGGGACGCCGTCGATCGATGCGCTGGTGTTCGAGCCGATCGGCATAACCAGCGTCAGCAGCGGGATCGGACAGGCGCCGATCATGAATCCCAGGATCGCCGAGGAGATCAGGTTGACGCGTCCGAGCGAGCGACCCAGCAGGAAGGCCGGCCAGCCGAGAACCACCGCATGGGCGAAGGCGACGACGAGCACGAAGGGCACCAGCCGGGTATCACCGGTCATGGCGACGTATGCGGCCGTGGCCGCCAGCGCTGCGAATAGCAGGGCTGTCAAGGTGCTGACAAGAGCGTGCAACCGCATCACAGCCCTCCGCGCACGAACGCGGCCAGATTATCTGTGAAGAGCGACAGGTACCATCGGCGCGCGCCGGCGCCGGATCGAGCGCTCAAAAACCCACCGCGGTCCCGTGCAGATCATAGGCGTCCGCGCGCTCGATCTTCACAGTGGCGATCTCGCCGACGCGCAGCGGGCGGTGCGCCGCCACGTAGACGGCGCCGTCGATGCCGGGCGCGTCGCCCATGGTGCGGCCCTTGGCAACGTTTGCGCCGACCGCGTCGATGATCACCTGCTGCCGCGTGCCGACCTTGCGCTTGAGGCGGCGCGCCGAGATCGCCTGTTGGCGTTGCATGAACCGGTCGTAGCGCTCGACCTTGAGCGGGTCCGGAACGGGAAGCGCGAGATCGTTCGCCGCCGCGCCGCGCACCGGCTCGTACTTGAAGCAGCCGACGCGATCGAGCGCAGCGGCGTCGAGCCAATCGAGCAGGAGAGCGAAATCCTCCTCGGTCTCGCCCGGGAAGCCGACGATGAAGGTCGAGCGCAGCGTGAG
>Ga0126371_10006932_pt1 | contig 10114 bp, 8 predicted proteins | sample PanSoiMetaPlot_4_FD_110145 | JGI IMG/M metagenome (GOLD analysis project Ga0126371, IMG submission 110145) | Tropical forest soil microbial communities from Panama - MetaG Plot_4 | ecosystem: Environmental > Terrestrial > Soil > Tropical forest > Bulk soil | place: Panama | collected 2016-02-17
CGATGGAGAAGGACCCGCATCCCATCATTCAGGAATTTCTTCAGCTCGACGAGCTGAAGATCGAAGCCTGAAGCCGCATGGCCACAAAAACGAATGCCGTCCGACTCCTTGATCAACTGAGAATTCCTTACGAGTTGCGGGAATACGAGGTAGATCCAAACGATCTCGCGGCTGAAACGGTCGCTGCAAAAATCGGCCTGCCGCCCGAGCAGGTCTTCAAAACCCTGGTGGCGCGGGGTGAGCGTAATGGGGTGTGCATGGCGGTGGTCCCGGGAGATCAGGAGTTGAACCTGAAAGCCCTGGCGAGCGCGGCTGGCGAGCGGAAAGTCGAGCTTGTCCCAGTGAAAGAACTGCAGGCCCTGACCGGATACATCCGAGGCGGAGTCACCGCAATGGCCGCCAAACGCGATTTTCCCGTCTATGCGGACGAGACCATCGAACTCTTTGACATCATCTCGATCTCGGCCGGAATGCGGGGTTTGCAAATTCTGCTTGGACCGGCTGACTACCTGGCCGTGACAAAAGCCAAGCTAGCGGACCTGAGTCAGCCAAAGAAGCAATAATGCACGTCGGCTATTGGGCCCTTGGGCGGGCTTTTGATTCCGCTCTCAGAATCCTTGTTCAACCAAGTCTTCAATTGTCAGCCCACTCGGTGCCGCATCGCCCTTCATCATCTTCTCTACATATTTCGCGATCAGGTCAGCTTCCAGGTTCACCGGATCGCCCGGCTTCAGCGAGTGCAGGTTCGTCATTTCGACCGTGTGCGGAATAATCGCGATCGTGCAGCGATTCTTCTCGAGCTTCGCAATGGTCAGGCTGATGCCCTCGATGGAAATCGATCCCTTGTAGACGGTGTATTTCTCGACTTCATCGGGCAGTTCGATATTGAGCCACCTGTTCTCCGAGTCGGAGATGCGGTCCAATGAAATCAGCTTGCCAACGCCATCGACGTGTCCCTGCACGATATGCCCACCGAAGCGTCCGTCTGCCTTCATGGGCAATTCGAGATTCACTAGCGCGTCTTCGTGGATGCGTGAAAACGAAGTGCGCACCCAGGTCTCCGGCGCCAGATCGGCACAAAACGATCCCGGCTTGATATCAAGCGCAGTAAGGCAAACCCCGCTGACCGCCACGCTGTTGCCCGTGCCCAGTTCCTTCGGCGAATTCTCTGCTGCGATGGTGACGCGACGATTTTCGCCGCGCTGTTCAATCTTCGTAACACGTCCGACTTCTTCAACAATGCCAGTAAACATAATGACCTCCGAAAAGGAACATGATAATCCAGCAGGCACAAAGAATTGTTGATTGATGATTATTGAGTAAAACCGGATCACTGATCTTCTCGGTTTTATTCAACAATCAACAAAAATCATCAATTGGCGTCGTACGGATCCCGAACATACCCCTCAACCGCAAAATCCTCCCCAAACCTGTGTAGCTGCAAATTCTTCACTTGCGCGGCCTGGCTCATATGACGGAATCCCGCGCCCGCTGCGAACGGGACTGAGCCGGTACCCGCGAGAATCTTCGGGGCGTAGTAGAGGAAGACCTTGTCGACGACATTCGCCGCCAACGCTGCCCAATTCACCGTGGCCCCGCCTTCAATCATCAGGCTGGTGATCTCCAGTTCGCCAAGCCTGCGAAGAATCGCCGGCAGATCCGGACGCCCATCCATCTCGATGGTCGGGATCTTCTCGATCGTCACCCCGAGCTTTTCCAGTTCGGTCTTCTTGTCTTCGTCCGCCGACGAGCAGAAAACCAGCACATCATTGTTTCGCTCAGCCGCAACGCTCTGCACCAATCGGGAGTTGACCGGCAGTCGAAGCCGCGAATCGAGAATCACCCGCAGCAACGGACGACGGCGCGGCTTCCCGCTGCGATCCGTGAGCAGCGGATTATCCGAAAGAATGGTTCCAGCTCCCACCATCAGCGCGTCACTCTGATGTCGGAGCTCCTGCACATGCGCCCGCGCTACTTCACTGGTAACCCAGCCTCCAGCGGGCGTTCCGCTCCCCGCTTGCAGAGTCTCGGGCGGAGGAGGCGCAATTTTTCCATCGAGCGTCATCGCCGCCTTCAATGTGACGAGCGGAAGGCCATGCCGGGTGTAGCGCGCAAAGGCCTCATTCAACCGGCGGGCCGGCTCCTCAAGACCACCAACTTCCACATGCACGCCGGCCGCTCGCAGTTGAGTGAACCCGCGTCCGCTGACCTTCGGATTCGGATCGGCCATCGACGCGACCACACGCCCGATCCCGGCCTTGATCAATGCATCGGTGCAAGGAGCCGTGCGCCCCTGATGCGCGTGCGGCTCCAGATTGATGTAGAGCGTTCCCCCGCGCGCTTTCTCCCCGGCTTGCTCGAGGGCAAGAATTTCGGCATGCTTCACGCCGGCGTAGGTGTACGTCGCACTGCCGACGGCCTCACCGGAAGAATCAGTGATCACCGCACCGACATAGGGGTTCGGTGAGGCGAGCCCAATACCAGCGCGCGCCAAATCTAGAGCCTGATGGAGATGCTGTTCGTCAGCAGAATTCTGGGACATTCAGGGAAGAATCGAACAACTGACTCTAGCGCCGAGGAGGAAAACTCCGGAACGAATCGTCTTCAATGTCGGCGACTGCAGCTCCACTTCGTCCTTTCGGTCCCCGACGCACGGGAGCCATCACGTACGCATAGGGATCGCCAGGGGCAGCGGGCCGGCGACCCAGCAAACGCTTCAGAAAGTCAATCATCACTCGTAACCTCGATCGCTTTTCGCCAGCATCCGGCATGATCCTCTCCTATTCAAATAACGAATCCACAAACTCCTTGGGATCAAACGGCAGCAAATCTCCAGGTTTTTCTCCCACACCCACATACCGCACCGGCAGCCCAAGTTCCCGGCAGATCGCCACGACGACCCCGCCTTTGGCAGTGCCGTCCAGCTTAGTCAGTACAATCCCGCTCACCCCTGCCGATTGCGTAAACAATCGCGCCTGCTGCAATCCATTTTGCCCGGTGGTCGCGTCCATCACCAGCAATGTTTCATGCGGGGCTCCGGGGATAATCCGCTGGGCGGTCCGTCGCATCTTCTCCAACTCGGCCATCAAACTCGTTTTTGTGTGCAGGCGCCCGGCGGTATCCACGACAACATAATCTGTCTTGCGCGCAACGGCGGCCTGCAAAGCGTCAAACAAGACCGCCGCCGGATCGCCACCGGCCTTTGTCTTGATGACTTCTGTCCCCGTGCGTTGCCCCCAGATATCCAACTGCTCAATCGCCGCGGCACGGAATGTGTCGGCGGCACACAGCAAAACATTCTTCCCTTGCGAACGAAACACCTGCGCCAACTTTCCGATCGTGGTTGTCTTGCCTGTCCCATTCACGCCTACGACCAAGATGACCTCGGGTGTACCCTCCACTTTGTTTATCGGGCGCGAATTTGCGGTATTTAGAATCGCAAGCAATTCCTCTTTCAGCAGACGCTTCAGCTCTTCCACATTCTTGATCTGTTTTCTGTCCGCCTTCTCCCGCAGCTTACCCAGGACTTCTTGCGTGGTAGTAGAACCGAGGTCGGCTCCGATCAGAGTCGCTTCGAGATCATCCAGCGTGTTTCGGTCGATCTCTTTCCCAATGGAAACCACTTCCTCGATGCGCTCGGTGAGATTCTCCCGCGTCCGCGTAACCGCCTGCTTCATGCGGTCGAGAAAACTTGGTTTCTGTTCCTCTTCAAGACTGCCAAATAAGGTCTGAATCATAAAAAGCCCAATGCCTGATTATAGGGCACCCGCTTGTGTAGCCCCGGACGCATTCGTCCGGGGCGGCCGAAGGCCGTGGTCATCCTCCCGACAAGTTTCACGGTCCGCTCAAATTTTGCTTGACGTAGCCGGCGGCCGCATACTATTTTGCTCTAGGCCTTGTGCAAGCAGGCCTCGACAGGCATCACAAAACGATTCCCGAATGACCAAGCCTACCCAACGAGATCTGTTCCCCGGTGCGCTGGAAATGATGATCCTCCGCACGCTCAAACGACAGCCCATGCACGGTTATGCGCTGGTCCAGCAAATTAAACGAACTTCCAATGACCTCCTTGAGATTGAAGAAGGCTCCCTCTATCCGGCTCTCCAGCGTCTTCTCAAGGAAGGCTTTGTGAAAGCGGAATGGGGCATCTCGTCGACCAACCGCCGCGTTCGTACCTACAAGTTGACGGCCGCGGGCGCGAAGCATCTGGAGCGTGAGGTATCGAGCTTTGAGCGCATGCTGAAAGGGATTACACAAGTTCTTGCGCCGGGTGAATTATGAAATGGCTCAGGCAATTGTTCTCGCGCCGGCGGATCTACAGCGATTTATCGGAAGAGATCCAGGAACACCTCGAAGAAAAGGTTGAGGAACTGGTCGCGGAGGGCATGTCTCGCGAAGAAGCGATGCACGTGGCGCGGCGGGAGTTTGGGAATGTGGGACTGATCGAGGAAGACTGCCGTGAAGTCTGGGCATGGCCATCTCTGGAAGATATTGTGTTCGACATCCGGTACGGACTGCGCGCGCTGCGTAACAGTCCGGTATTTACCGTCATCGCATTGCTGACCATCGCGATTGGCATCGCCGCAAACACGGCTGTCTTTACCGTCATTAATAGCGTGCTACTGAAGCCGTTGAATTACCCGAAATCCGAGGAACTGGTCGCGCTCCATCAAGTCGCCCCGGGCGCCGAAGGACTTGCGGACTTTGAGAGCGGCCTTCTTCTCTCGCCCTCGATGTATGTCACATATTCGGAGCACAACCGGACATTTCAATCATTGGGCGTGTGGATCACTGACACGGCGAACGTCACGGGACTGGCGGAACCCGAGCAGGTTCGTACGGTTGCAGTAAGCGATGGCGTGTTTGAAACACTCGATGTGCTGCCCGCAGTCGGCCGTTGGCTTTCGTCGCCGGATCAGGTGCCGAACGGTCCAAAGCGGGCAATGCTGAGCTACGGCTATTGGCAAAGGCGATTCGGTGGAGACCCGGCCGTAATTGGCCGGAACATCACGATTGATTCGCAGCCAAGAGAAATCGTCGGCGTAATGCCCAACGGATTTCAATTCGTGAATGCAGACTTCGATGTGGCCGCGCCACTGGCGTTCGACCGTGGCAAGCTGATTCTTGCCGGATTTGGCTTTCACGGCATCGCGCGTCTCAAGCCCGGCGCCACGATTGCGCAAGCCAACGCGGACCTCACACGAATGCTGCCCATCTGGATGGACTCGTGGTCGAACGGTCCCGGCACAAATCCACATATTTACGAGACGTGGCGAATTACCCCCATGATTCGCCCGCTGAAACAGGAACTGATCGGCAACGTGGGTGAACTGCTGTGGGTCGTGATGGGCACCATCGGCGTGGTCATGCTGATTGCCTGCGCGAATGTGACGAATCTATTGCTGGTAAGAGTGGAGGCGCGCCAGTCGGAATTGGCGGTTCGCGCGGCCCTGGGTGCAGGCTGGACGCGAATCTTGCGCACACTCCTGGTAGAAAGCCTCATGCTCGGTCTAATGGGCGGGATCGTGGGCCTCGGTTTAGCGTACGCCGGCGTGCGCCTTCTCCTCACGATCGGTCCATCGAACCTCCCTCGCCTGAACGAAATCGCGCTCGATGCACGCACGTTGGGATTCACGCTTGTTGTTTCTGTCTTGTCTGGTTTGTTATTCGGACTGATTCCAGCTCTGAAATACGCCGGGCCACGCAGCAGCCTGGCGCTGCAAAGCGGGGGACGAACCGTCAGTGTGAGCCGCGAGCGTCATCGCGCGAGGAATGTACTGGTCGTCGGACAGGTCGCGATGGCCCTCGTGCTCTTGATGAGTGCTGGCCTGATGATTCGGACATTCGGAGCATTGCGAAAGGTTGATCCAGGGTTTTCTGATCCTCAGCACTTGCAGATAATGCGCATTTCCATCCCCGAATCGCTGATTGCCGAGCCGGAACGGGTCATGCGAACCCAAAACGCGATCGTCGATAAGCTCGCTGCCATTCAGGGCGTGAAGTCGGTTGGGTTCGTGAGCGAAATGCCGATGGAAGGCTTTGACTCGGATTGGGACGAAATCTTCGCGCAAGACAAAGTTTATTCCGGCGACCGGATCGCGCCATTGCGGCTCTACAAGAACATTTCGCCGGGATTCTTGCAGACAGCGGGAACCACATTAGTGGCCGGGCGGGAGATAACCTGGAGTGAAGTTTATTCAATCCGGCCCGTGGTGATGGTCTCCGAGAATCTTGCGCGCGAGATATGGGGCACGCCCGAGGCGGCCATAGGCAAACACCTCCGCGAGTTTAAGGACATGCCCTGGCACGAAGTCGTCGGTGTGATCCAGGACGTTCGCGAGAAGGGAGTGCAGGAAAAAGCGCCCGAGATCGTATACTGGGCCACCCTCGTGCACAATCGCTTTGATCCAGTGATCCGGACAACGACATTCGTGATCCGTAGCGAGCGCGCGGGAACGGAAAGTTTTATGAAGGAGATCAGCGCTGCGGTCTGGTCCGTGAATTCAAATCTTCCGCTGGCATCCGTGCGGACCATGCAGGATGTGTACGACAAATCACTGGCGCGAGCTTCCTTTACGTTGGTTATGCTCGGCATTGCCGGAGCCATGGCCCTCACACTCGGAATCATCGGCATCTACGGCGTAATGTCTTACACAGTTTCGCAACGTAAACGCGAAATCGGCATTCGCCTGGCACTGGGAGCGCAGGGCGGAGACGTGCTCCACATGGTCCTGAGGCAAGGCACGAAGTTGGCGTTGCTGGGCGTGGTGATCGGAATCGTCGCCGCACTCGGATTAACGCGTCTGATGACCAACCTGCTGTTTGGCGTAACGGCTCACGATCCGCTGACTTTCGTTGCCGTCGCTGCCCTGCTTATTCTTATCGCGCTCTTGGCGTGCTACATTCCGGCTCGCCGTGCGACACTCGTCAACCCAATGGTAGCTCTGCGCTACGAATAGGTCTCTTTAACTGGGTTATCATCGACGAACAGGAGATACCAGCAGAAGATGGGCGGACTGGCCCAAGATCTTCGCTACGCACTGCGCCAGTTGTCGAAGAGCCGAGGCTTCACTACAGTCTCTGTGCTGACGCTAGCCCTCGGTATTGGTGCGAGTGCCGCGGTCTTTAGCATCCTTGACGCAGTCTTGATCAGACCACTGCCGTACCGGGACGCCTCTCGCATGGTGGCGATCTGGAGTTCCGAGGCCCGCCAACCTGGGTCGAAACTTTTCTCGCCTTTTCGAGATTTCCAGGAATTCAAATCCCGCAGTCAGAGTTTCGAAGAATTAGCCGCTCTCAGCTGGGCTCACGCAGGCGAGATTCTCACCTGGCACGGCTCGGGCCACCAGGTTCTCGCGATTCCCACCAGCGACAATTTCTTCTCGTTACTCGGAATCCCGGCCGACATAGGACGCACCTTCGGACCAGCAGATCTTCAACACGGATGCACCGTGGTCCTGGCCCATTCTTTTTGGCAAACGGAATTGGGGGCGCCGAAGGGCATAATCGGCAATTCACTGGTCTTGAGCGATAAACCCTGCACGGTCGTCGGAGTAATGCCCGCCGGATTCGAGTTCTACCCAAAACAGACATCTCTGTGGACGCTGATCACTCCGGACACAAAGTACGCGAAAGAGCCATTCGACTCTGTGGTCGGTATCTTTGCGCGGCTGCGCCCCGGGGTAGACATGGCGTCCGCACAGCAAGAGTTGATCGGGTTACATCAGCACGTTCTTCAGGAATCGCCCGCTGGAAGCTGGGTAACACAGATCACGCCGATCGTTCGCGACCTCCGCGAAGAATTCACCTGGATGGCGGGACGCAACTTGCGTATATCCGTGCTCACCCTTTGCGGGGCGGTCGCGCTCTTGCTGCTGATTGCTTGTCTGAACGTCGCCAACCTTCTACTGGTGCGATGTGATCATCGTCAGCGGGAACTGGCTGTTCGTAGTGCGCTGGGCTCAGGCCGCTCCCGGCTCGTCCGATATCTTCTTATCGAAACTTTGTTGATTTCGTCCGCCGGAGCGCTAGTGGGATTACTCCTGGCAAGCGCAGCTGTCCGCTTTTTCAATGTCACCAACCCCGTTGAACTACCACCCGGTAATCCGGTTCAAGTAAACCTGAGTGTCTTCGTTTTCTCGGTGGGGCTTGCGTTATTAACCGCATTTCTCGCGGCATTTATTCCAGCGTCGCGGGTTCTGCGAGTTGATCTCAACGAAGTGTTGAAGCAGTCGGCTCGAACCACTGGCGGTTCGTCTCGCGCCGCCAACGGATTTGTGATCGGTCAGGCAGCCTTGTCGATGATCATGCTCGCCGCTGCCGGACTCACCCTTGAAAGCATGATGAAGTTGAGCGCGGTCCCATTGGGAGTGCAGCCTCAGCACGTCTTAGCCGCGCAGATTGCGCTACCGGGCACCGCCTACTCAACACTCGAAAAGAGATCTGCGTTCTACTCTAACCTTTTGACTGCTATCGCCACTGTCCCGGGAGTCCAGAAGGTTGCGCTGTGTTCGGCACTCGGTCCGTACAACGGCGCTGCATCCAGCGAATTGACCATTCAGGGCCAGCCGACGTTTCAGAATCTGGAAGCCATCAACAGAGTCGACATCAGCCATGACTATTTTGGCGCCCTAAGCTTGCCCGTACTACGCGGCCGTGAGTTTGACGCACACGACCTCTCTGCATCACGGCCCGTCGCGATAGTGAATGACCAATTCGTGCGCACTTACTTTCCGCATCAGGATCCGATAGGCAAGCAAATCAAGCTTGGCAAACTCGACGACAAGAAGCCTTGGCTGACGATTGTTGGTATCGTCGGAAGCGAAAAGCGTACGGTCGTTTACCAAGAGATGTCTTATGTGGAGACCGCCCTTGTCTACGTCCCGGTCGACCAGTCTTCGGGAACAACCATGGGACTCCTCGTGAAGAGCGCTAGCGATTCTCTTGCTTTAAGCTCATCGCTGCAGCGCGAAATCGCCGCGCTTGATCCAGAGGTCCCTTTGTACGACATCAAGACGATGAACCAGCGCTATTCCGAGTTCCTCGAGTATCCGCGATTTCGCGCACAGCTTATGGCGAGCCTTGCCGGACTCACACTACTGTTATCCGCAATCGGGTTTTACGGCCTTCTCTCCCATGTAGTCGCTCAACGGACTCAGGAGATCGGCATTCGAATGGCCTTAGGCGCGCAGAAGGCAGACGTTCTAAGCACGGTCGTTACCCGGGGGACGAAACTCGCTCTCATCGGAGTCTGTGCCGGAACGATAGCAGGACTTATGTTGACCCGCACCATGGCTTCCCTGCTGTACGGTGTCGGCGCGAATGATCCCGTGACCTTCGCCGGCGCGGCCGCATTGCTGATTACCGTCGCTGTGTTTGCCTGTTATCTCCCCGCCCGCCGTGCCGCAAAGGTCGATCCTATGGTGGCGCTGCGTTGTGAGTAATCGTAAAAAGTTTGATTCTTCTTTGGTGCGCCACTATAAACGTTGTCGTGCTGAGCGTAGCTGGAGTGAAGCGAAGCGGAACTCCAGCGTGGTCGAAGCATCCCTACCCTCGCAACTACTGCAGGAGCGTTAGGAATGACAACCTGTGGCAGCAAGATGCGTTCGGGAGCGCACGACTAAAAAAAGAAGCGCTGGAGTGCTCTCCAGCGCTTCGCAGCTATACCAAGTTCAGCTCTCTTACTTCACCATAATTTTGTTCGTAGCCGGATCCAAAGTGCCCTGCACACGAACGCGCTTGCCTTCGAACTTCTTCACTTCATCCTGGTGATCGATGTCATACGTCTTGCCCGAGTCATCCTTCAGGACGTACTTGTCTCCCTGCTTCGCGACGGTCCCAGAGAACGTCTGCGTCCCGCTCGCGGCTCCGCTATCAGCACTAGAACCTGATTGCGACTGCTGTGCTCCGGACTGCGGAGGAGCCTGATCCGGCGGCTGTTGCGTGTCCGGCGTCGATTGCTGAGGTGTCGTATCCGGTGAGGAAGAAGGTTGCTGCGCCTGCCGATCGGGCGTCGTCGATGGTGTGTTCTGTGCATTCAGCGTGCTTCCCCAACAGAGAAGTGCGATTGCCAGGGTCGCCAGGAACGATAGAGACTGAATCCGTGTTTTCACAA
>Ga0126371_10006933_pt1 | contig 10114 bp, 10 predicted proteins | sample PanSoiMetaPlot_4_FD_110145 | JGI IMG/M metagenome (GOLD analysis project Ga0126371, IMG submission 110145) | Tropical forest soil microbial communities from Panama - MetaG Plot_4 | ecosystem: Environmental > Terrestrial > Soil > Tropical forest > Bulk soil | place: Panama | collected 2016-02-17
CTGAGGAAGACTTTTCCCACCGACCTTCACGCATCGCGGCGTCGAACTTGGGCACCTGGCGAACTAAGGCGAGCAGCAAGGCAAAGGTGTGTTCCGCCACGCTGACCGAGCTTCCGCCCGGCGTGCTCATCACAAGGATGCCGCGTTTAGTAGCTTCGTCAAGATCAATATTGTCCACGCCGACCCCGGCGCGTCCCACAACACGTAGTCTGGACGCGTGATCAAGCAGCGTGGGTGTGACTTTGGTGGCGCTGCGCACAATCAGTGCGTCGGCGTCGGCGAGCTCGCCATTCAATGTGTCCTTTGTGGTGAGAAGGATGTTCCACCCGGTCTGCTTCAGGAGCGCAATGCCGCGGTCGCTGATCTTGTCCGCAACGATGACTTTCATGATTCCTCTATTCAGGTAAAAGCCGCAGCGGCCACACGGCGGTCTCTTCCCGTGGATGTGAAATACTTCAATCTATTGTGCCCTGTAAACCCTGTCAAATCGCGGTGATTCATAAATTTTAATGGGTGGGATCCGCGTCTGTTATAGTTCAGAAACGGGAGCGATCATGAGTCTTTCCGAACAGATTCAAAAAGATATCGTCTCGGCGATGAAGTCGAAAGACGAGCAGCGCTTGAGTGTGCTGCGGATGGCGAAGGCCGCGTTCCAGCTCAAAGAAGTCGAGAAAATGCGGAAACTCGACGATAGCGAGTCCATTCAGTTGCTGCAAACGCTGGTGAAACAACGCAAGGAATCCATCGAGCAGTTTGGCAAGGGTGGCCGCCAGGATCTAGTCGATAAAGAGACCAGTGAACTCAAAATCCTCGAGAGCTATCTCCCCGCCGGGGCCAGTGAAGCCGAAATGGATGCCGCTATCACCCAGGCGATTGCCTCGACCGGCGCTACTTCGATGAAGCAAATGGGTGCGGTTGTGAAAGCCGCCAAAGACGCTCTGGCCGGTAAAGCCGTGGACGGCAAAGCGCTGAGTGATCTGGTGCGCGTGCGTCTCTCCAAATTGGGTTGAACGGAATGTGCCACCTGTCGGGATGCGGGCTCGGTGAAGACCCGCCACCTACGTCGCCATAATGTCCCTTCCTCAAATCATTGCGGCCCGCTACACCGAAGAAGATGCGGGCTACATGTCGGTCCGCCCCGTGGTGAAGCAGACCTTCCGGCAGCACGAGTTGATTGACATGATCGTCAGTGTGGCCGGCAAAGACGCCGCGCGTGTCCAGCAAATTCTTCGCTGCGGCACGGTTCTCTATCACGGCTATCGCTACTGGTGGGACGCCCTTTCCGCCGAAATTCCCGAGCTTGAAACGTTGCTTGCATCGTTTCCGGATGAGGACCCGTCTCGCGCCTTCCTGCCCCAGGAAGCGACGGCAGTCCTTTTTGAAATGGGCGGCGGTACGCAGCGCGTCGTTACAGAAATTCTGCGCGAGGACGCTTCGCGTAAAAAGCTGTTCGCCCGGCAATCAGCGTGGGACGTGCTTGCGGGATGGGCCGTTTCCCACGCGGCCCGCTATGAAAAATACGACCACGGCCGCAAAGCAGACCTATTCCGCATGGTTATCCCTTTCGAGCAGGCAAAGCAACTCCTCGCGGCCATGCTCGCCGCCGCACCAGGCAAGCTCCGCTATCGCTGGTCTACCCTGCGGCCGCCAGCGGCGATCACTTTCATCTGTCCTCGCAAATAAGGTAATGGCTCTTATTTCGCGGCGTCATTTCTGACGACCTTGCCGCCCTTCATCACGAATACCGGAGACTGCAGCAGCTTCAGGTCCCTTAGGGGATCGCCATTGACGGCGATGATGTCCGCGTAGTGCCCCGCTTCGAGCACGCCCACTTTGTCTTTCCATCCGATCAAATCAGCAGCATTGATCGTTGCAGCCTGGATGGCATCGAGCGACTGCATGCCCCATTCGGCCATCTTGGCGAGCTGTTTCGCATTTTCGCCATGGGGATAGACCCCCGCGTCGGTACCGAAGGCCATTTTCGCTCCCGCCTGGAATGCCCGGCGGAAGTTCTCGCGCTGCAGCCGTCCGAGTTTCTTTTCCTTCTCGATAGATTCCGGCAACATTCCGGCTTTCGCGCCTTCTTGCAGAATGAAGTCGTCGTTGTAAATGTCGAAGACCAGATAAGTGCCGCGCTTCTTGGCCAAGGCGATGCCTTCATCGTCAATTAGGCTCGAGTGTTCGATGGAGTCGATGCCCGCGTTAATCGCATCCTTGATCGATTGCGTTCCGTGGGCATGGGCCGCCACCTTGCGGCCAAGTTTGTGCGCCTCTTCTGCAATCGCAGTCAGTTCTTCCAGCGTGTATTGAGGAGTACCTGGCAGGTCGCCTTTGCTCAGCACGCCTCCTGACGCGCAGACTTTGATCACGTCAGCGCCGTACTTCACCACTTCCCGCACCTTCGCACGCGCGGCCCACGGCCCGTCAGCCACGCCACCATCTCTGAAATGAAATTCGTATGGCAGCAGATTGTTGTCGCAATGTCCGCCGGTGATACCGAGTGGCGGACCGGAGACAATCATGCGGGGACCAGGAATGCCACCCTCGTTGATTTCGTCGCGCAGCGCAACATCGGTGAAATTGCCGGCACCGACGTTGCGCACCGTCGTGAATCCTGCATTTAACGTGCGCGCCGCGTTCTTGGCACCTTTCATCGCTTCTCGTGGCACGGAAATTCCCAAGCTCGCGTAACCGTTGTCGATTGGATCGGCAGTGAGGTGAGTGTGCACATCAATCAGGCCCGGCAAACAGGTGGAATGCGAAAGATCCATCGCCGTCACGCCGGCCGGTAGCGCCGGGTTGGAGCCGACGGCGGTAATCATTCCGCCGTCGTCAAAAACCACCGTTTGATCCGGCAACACCTTTCCCGCCCGCACGTCCAGCAACGCTCCGCAACGCACCGCCCCTGGGGCCGCAAATACCGCGGGCGCCATCAGCAAACACACCACAGCAATTAGTCCAGTAATTCTCATCCCAATCTCCCCAACGCGTTGCTAATTACGAAAGTCGCGCCAGCCACTATAGCGGAGGACGCCGGCTAAATCCTATGCTCTGGTTGCTTCGTTAAAGGTCCACTCCCAGGGCCCGCAGAAACACAATCAACCGGCTGACAGGCAAGGCAGTAACAAAATTGTAGCTGCCCGAAATTCGCTCTGCGAAGCGCAAGACCGCATCGCTCTCAAACGCGCCCGCGTAACTTAGAACCTCGTACGTTCCGATGTACGCCTGAATCTCGCGTTCCACCAAATGGCGAAACGCAATATCCGAACTCTCTACTGTCGACAGAGTTTTCTGCGCCGACGCATGCACCACGGCCAGTGCCGTCACGAATTGGAACTCACTTCCCGATAATTCGCGCAGGAATTGCGCGGCTTCTTCGAGGCTTCTTGGCTTCTCAAAATCCTGTCACCCTTTGACACCACTGCATCCCCGGAAATGACAATGGCGTCCGGAAACACGCTAGCCATTTTTTGCGCTTTGGCCTCGGCGAGTTTTTGCGTCAAGCGCTTGGGATTTGTGTCCCGTATGCTTTTCTCGTCCAATGCGCTGGGATGCGTTTCATACGCCAGTCCCAACAAATCCATCGCGCGTTGCCGGAACTTCGATTCCGACGCTAGTATGATTCTCATGTTCGCGGACCATCATAACGCCTTTTCATCGCCCTATTTCGAGGGCTCGACCAACGCTTGATACACGAGCGCATGACTGCGATAGAGCAGTGCGTGGTTGTCGGGATGAATCATGCGTTGAATCATGCCTACGAACACGACATCGTTCGCCGGGTCCACCCAGAACCAGGTCCCCGCCGCGCCATCCCAGAAAAAGGTGCCCTTTCCCAACGGAGAGCTTGCTCCGGCTGGATCGTAAACTACCGCGACATTGTAGCCGTATCCGAATCCTGGCCGCATGATGTGCTGCCCGATGCCAAACTCGCCGGTTAGCAAATTGGCGGGTAAATGATTCGACCCCATCAGTTTGACCGTCGCCGGCGCCAGGACCCGCTTCCCTTCCAATTCTCCCCCATTGGCGAGCATCTGGGCAAAGCGATAGTAGTCCTCGGCGGTCGAAACCATTCCGCCGCCGCCTGAAGGCATCGTGGGCTGCGCCGTGTAGTCCAGAGGGTCTCCAGGTTTGGGAGTGGGTTGGAGCTGCCCTTGCGGATCGGCTTTGTAGTTCGTCGCTAAGCGCGACCTGTTCTCTTCCGGCACGAAGAATCCCGCGTCCCGCATCCCCAGCGGCGCAAAAATACGCTCGCGGTCAAACTCCGGCAGTGATTTCCCAGAGAGTTTTTCCACCAGATAGCCTTCAATGTCCATCGAGAGGCTATAGGTCCAACCTTTGCCCGGCTGATAGTTCAACGGCAACGCCGCCAACTTGTTGATCATTTCCTGAAGATTGGCCGACTGCATCGGCTTCTTATCCTGGTATGCCGCGTCCACCATCGAATGCCCCGATCCGTAGGAAAATCCCGCCGCATGCGTGAGCAACTCCTGCATCGTCGGGGCGTGATCGGGGTCCACAAGAATCATCTTGCCGTCCGCGCCCACACCTTTGAACACTTTCAGTTGCGCAAACTCGGGAATGTATTTGGAAATCGGATCGTTCGGCAGCCACTTCCCTTCTTCATACAAAATCATCATGGCCACGCCAGTTACGGGCTTGGTCATCGAATAGTCGCGGAAGATGGTGTCCTTGGTCATCGGCGCAACGCTTGCGAAATCACGCACGCCGTAGGTGCGGTAGTCCACTATTTTGCCGTGTCTTGCAAGGATGGTGATCGCGCCGGCGAGTTGCTTCTGATCCACTTCGTCCTGAATCAACTTGTGCAAGCGCTCGAGCCGTTCGCCGGAAAAACCCACGCTCTCCGGCTTGACCACCGTCATCCAATCCGAAGAAGCCCGGGCCGTCTTCTGCGCCGCGCTCGGCATCGCTCCAGCTAACAACCACAACTCCGCCGCCACCAGTCCTGCTGCAAAGCCAGTCATTTTCCTCACAAGGCCCCTCCAAAAAAGCAACCGAGTATACCTCTTCGCAGGCGCGACCCGGGAGCGCGATCGCGCTGCCGCTGCGCAGGATGCTCTGCCATTACCTGCTAATGTCCGGTTACCAATGTGAATTTATGGAATAACTTTCCAACAGGCGGGCGAAAATAAAAAAGGCGCTTGGCAAACTCACAAGCGCCTCTCTTACACCTTCAAGATAAACCGTACCTCACTGGATCACCTCCTTCTCGGCAAATGCGCCGATATCGACAAGATGTCGAATGCCCCGAGTATACTCCGAAGTTTCTTTCAAAGCTCCCAAATGTCTAGGCCTTCTCAAGACCAGGTGGAACGCCGATTTTGCGGCCAGTTTTTTGCACTTGCCATCGGCGGCGCCGCGTCAACATCGGTCCTTGAATTTATGGAAACGGTCTCACGCCGCAAGGACCTGTGATATACCTCGGGTGGATCACACTACGAACGTAAACCGAATCTTCAGTCCATGACGGTCACCTTGCGATACGCAACTGCCCTGCTAGTTCTGCTCATTCTCGCTAAATTTCTTTCTGCGCAAGCGCAGGCGCCCGAAAAGCCGTATGCACCCATCCAGCTGCATCCTCAAAATCCTCATTACTATCTATTTCGGGACCGTGTAACAGTTTTGGTCAGCAGTGGAGAGCACTACGGGGGCGTACTCAATGCGGACTTTGACTATCGCCGCTATTTGTCAGCCCTTGAGGCCACCGGTCTAAACTATACGCGCCTGTTTCCTGGCAGTTATGTCGAAGTACCGGCAAAATCGTTCGGAATTTTGCGAAACGATCTGGCGCCTGCGTCTGGCCGCTTTCTCGCTCCCTGGGCGCGCAGCGACACTCCTGGTTATGCGGCCGGCGGCAGCAAATTCGACCTTGATCGCTGGGATCCGCTATACTTCGAGCGGCTGCACGATTTCCTCGCCGAGGCGCAGAGACGCAATATCATCGTCGAAATCTCTCTTTTCTCTTCGCAATATGGCGAGATGCAGTGGAACATTAACCCCTTTCATCCCGCCAACAACATCAACCACACCGACGCTGTTGATTGGAGAAAATTAAACACTCTCGAAAACGGCGATCTGCTGCAATACCAGGAACGCTATACGCGGAAAATCGTCCGTGAGGCCAATGCCTTTCCAAATGTAATCTTCGAAATCGCTAACGAGCCTTGGTCCGACAGGCCCGTGCTCACCGACGTCGTGAATCCTTACCTATTTCCGCCTGGCCGGGACACTTATCCGAATTCCGTTGATCTGCCCGACGATCTGACCATGGCCTGGCAGGAGCGTGTCGCGGAATGGATTGCCAGTGAAGAAGCCTCGCTCGCAAATAAGCACCTGATTGCCCAGAACTACTGCAACTTCCGCCTGTCTGTTCGCCGGCCCATTCCCGGCGTCAGCATTCTCAATTTCCATTACGCCTATCCCGAAGCTGTCGCTCTCAACTATGGGCTCGGCAAGGCTTTGGCTTACGACGAAACCGGTTTTCTCGGGCGCGAAGATGCCAACTACCTGCGCCAAGCGTGGAATTTTCTGCTCTCTGGCGGCAGCGCCTTCAACAATCTGGATTATTCGTTCTCTGTGGGGCATGAGGACGGCACCGACACCGAACCTAACGGACCCGGTGGAGGTAGTCCGGAGTTCCGTCGACAATTGCGGGTTCTGCTGCAGTTTCTGCAGTCACTGCCTCTGGTTGATATGTCACCCGATGCACGCACAGTGAAACACTCCTCCGGCGTTTATCCACGTGTTCTTTCTTCTTCGGCCGGGGTGTACGCGATTTATTTGGATGGCAACGGTCCCACCGAACTGCACCTAGATCTGCCTGCCGGCAGATACGCCCTTGCCTGGCTCGACGTTCGCACGGGAGCCACAATAGCAGCAGGCGAGCTCGATCACCCAGGTTGCGAGAAAACCCTTCTCTCGCCCGAATTTGCAAAAGGCATCGCACTCAAAATCATCCGCAGCCGCAACCCATGATATAAGATGGGTGCCTTCCGTCCGGCGTCATTCGACCATCCGAATGCGGAGGTAACCCCATGGCCGATCAACCCAAACGCCCAGTCCTAGCCTTGCTTACCTGTCACTGGGTCACCATGTTGGGGGCGGCCTTGGTCACCACCGCCGGGTTTTCCTGGTTGTTCGTTTTGCCTGTCCAGTTTCGGGGGCACGCCAGTAATCCGTATATCGGCATCGTCGTTTTCATTATCATTCCGGTCATTTTCGTGCTGGGCCTGGTCTTGATTCCCTTCGGAATTTTCCTAGCGCGGAAGCATGTGAAACGGATGGGGCGCGAGTTTCTGGTCGACACCGACCGGCGAAGTTACATTCGAAAGTTTGCGATCTTTTTCGCTATTACCAGCGCGCTTAACGTCGTCATCGGAACGCAAGGCACCTATCGCGCCGTCGAGCATATGGAAACGGTTCAGTTCTGCGGCCAGAGCTGTCACGTGATGAAGCCGGAATTCAGCGCGCACCAGAATTCGCCGCATGCCAATGTCGCTTGCGTGGATTGCCACGTCTCGCCAGGCGTCGGCGGATGGATTGCCAGCAAAAAAGCGGGCACACGGCAACTGCTCGACGTTGTCTTTCGTCGCGTTCATTATCCGATCGCGTCCGCGATCGAAAGCAACCGTCTGGTGCCGTCCCGCGACACCTGCGAGCAGTGCCACTGGCCGGCAAAATTCGATTCGGTAGCCCTGCGCCTGATTTTTCACTTCCGGGATGACGCCACAAATACACAAACGCAGACCCTGTTGATGATGTTAATCGGTGGCGGGAACTTTGGCGGAATTCATGGGAAACATATGGGACCCGGGGTCGAAATCCATTACGCGGCCAAAGACCCCAAGCGCCAGGAGATCCCTTGGGTGGAATACAGGAATCACCGCACGGGTGAGCTTCAAACATTTCTGGCGGAAGGATCGACCGTTGCGACGGTAGGCAATCTTCCCCGCTTTCAAATGGAGTGCGTTGACTGTCACAACCGCCCGACGCACACATTCGCTCTCCCGGAGCGAGCGGTGGACCGAGCCATGGGGATGGGCCTCATCTCTCCAGCGCTGCCCTTTATCAAGAAGGAAGCCGTCGCGTTGCTCAAGGCCAACTATCAGAGTAACGACGAGGCGTCTCAGACGATACCTGCCGAACTGGCCAGATTCTATGAGCGCAGCGATCCGGCCGCGTCATCACAGCGGGCCAAGGAGATCTCCGATGCAGGACGGGAAATCGCCGCCATCTACAACCGAAATGTTTTTCCGGAGCTGAAGGTCACCTGGGGCACGTATCCCAATAACTTGGGTCACACGGATTTTCCGGGGTGTTTCCGGTGCCACGATGGCGCGCACTCCACCTCCGATCAGAAAATGACCATCACGCAGGACTGCAGTACTTGCCATGAGCCGCTCGCCATAGATGAAGCGAGTCCTGGAGTCTTAAAAACGCTGGGCCTTTCCGAACGCATTGCGAACTTGCAAAAGCGGTGATTTGCCAATGACCCCGGAAGTGGATCTTTACGACAGCTCTTATGCGAACTATGGCGCGGATGTGTACCGTGGTGTGCGGATAGAGACGTATGGGCACGATCTCGGGCAGACCAGCTGGGTTACACGCGAAGAATCGGCAGAAATCCCCAGGTTGCTCGACCTCGATTCCAATTCGTCGGTGCTGGAAATCGGCTGCGGCTCCGGCGGGTACGCGCTGCATCTTGCCGGGAGTATCGGCTGTCGTCTGGTGGGCTTGGACGTAAATGTTCTGGGTATTCAAAACGCGAACCAACTCGCGCAGAAATCAGGCCTCGCTTCTCGAGCGCGGTTTGAGCAGTTCGATGCTTCGCAACAACTTCCTTTCGAGAAAGCAAGCTTCGAGGCGGTCTTTGCCAATGATGTCTTGTGTCACCTTCCCGGCCGCCGTGATGTTTTGCGCGAAATCTTCCGTGTTCTGAATCCGGGCGGGAGGTTACTGTTCAGCGATGCGTTGGTCATCGGCGGAATGATCTCGCACCAGGACATCGCGGCACGTAGTTCCATCGGCTTTTATGTGTACAGTCCGCCAGGGGAGAATGAACGGATTCTTGAACAGGCAGGATTTCAGGTGGTCCGTGTACTGGATACAACTGAAGCTGCGTCCAGAATCGCCAAGCAGTGGCATCAGGCGCGCGAGAATAGAAAAGCGGAACTGGTCAAGCTGGAAACCGCAGCCAACTTCGAAGGATTGCAAGGCTTTTTGTCCTGCGTGCAGCGCTTGACAGCCGAACGGAGGCTATTGCGCTACCTCTATCTCGCCGAAAGACCTTCCCAGACGCGCTAGTCACGCCACAGGGAGCCCTTAATCGGACTTTGCCCGGCTGGCGGGCGGGACAATGCCATTCATGCGCAAGTACTCCACCATTTGCCCGTAATGGTCGTAGGCGTGCGCAACACCAAATGTCGCCAGGCGGAAGCGAGTCGATTTGTTGTGCTCGGGGTTCTCTAGGACGTTCTCCACGGTCAAGGTGGACGCGGCCTTGTGTCCCAGAGCGAAGGAAGCCTTCAGGAACTGAAGGATATCCGCTTTGCTCTTCAGGTTTTCCGGTCCGTTGCCGTCCTTCAGCCCTTCCGGCAGCTTATCGCCGGTGAGCGGTGACCATAAGAAATAGTTCGAAGCGGCGATGTGCCGCACTTGCACTGCAAATGACCGCACGCCTTTGTAGTTGCTGCCGGGAAGGCTCAGAGCTTCGGGAGAAAAATTGAACTTCTCTTCCGGCATGGCTTCGGCCGCATCCAGAATTAACTTTTCGATCATACTGATCTCGCGGTCGACCGCGGAGGCCAGGGTCGCGGCTGGTTGCGAAGATTGTGTCTCTGGCGCACTCGCAGCTGTGCTGCTTTTGCTCTGCCCATCAGTGCGCGCAACAAAAACAAGTGGTGCCAAAAAGAGGACAATGCGTGCGTGCTTCATTTGAAGACCTCCCTAATTTGCCCAGATGCAAAACTGCATGGCTAAGCTGGCATGCTAGTCTCGAGAATGGAAGACGTTGGCAACATCATTTGGATAGCAAGGTGCTGTAGCCCCCTCCGCGTTGCCCAGGCCATCTAAAGGAAGATTTCCACAAGTCACC